>Ga0187892_10001644_pt1 | contig 49710 bp, 38 predicted proteins | sample MA1701073metaG_FD_139345 | JGI IMG/M metagenome (GOLD analysis project Ga0187892, IMG submission 139345) | Bio-ooze microbial communities from a basaltic lava cave in the Kipuka Kanohina Cave System on the Island of Hawaii, USA - MA170107-3 metaG ...
GGGTCTGCCTCTGCCGCTTCCATCACGCGCGGGGCGAGCACGGCGGGCTCGCCTCGTGTCGCGGGACGGCGCCGCTCGACCTGCTGTGGCGCCTCGGCCGCGCAGACGTCGGGGAGTGGTTCAAAAACGACCGCAGGGTCGAGGCCGGCGATGCCGTGGCCTGACACACGGGAGCGACCGACGCACCTGCGTCAATCCGTCAGCTTCGGCCCCGAGCCGGCCGACGCCGGCGGCGAAGCGGGGGACGGGGATGCCGACGGAGGTCTGTCAGTGCGCCAGCTCCGCTCCGAGTCCAGGACGGTGCGTGGGCGCGAGCATGCCGTTTTCGAGGCGCACGGCTCCCGCCGAAGGGTCGTCGCGCAGGTCGAGGTGGCCGTCGAGGTCGGCGTAGACGACGTTCGGCCGGGCGAGCGCGAAGTGCAGGCCCGCGGCGATTCCCAGCGCGGCCTCGTCCATGCAGCCGACCATCACCTCCAGCCCCGCCGCGCGCGCGACCGAGTTGATCCGCATCGCCTCGGCGATCCCGCCGACCTTCATCAGCTTCACGTTGACCATGTCGGCCAGCCCGCGGCGCGCCAGACGGAAGGCGTCGCGGAGCGTCATCAGGCTCTCGTCGGCCATCACCGGGATCTCGACCCCGCCGGTGACGCGGCGCAGCAGGTCCGGCTCGCCGCGCGGCGTCGGCTGCTCCAGCAGCTCGAGCCGGGCGCTGCGGATCTCCGCGACGAAGCGCAGCGACTGCTCGACGCTGTACCCCTGATTCGCGTCGAAACGCAGCTCGACACGCGGACCCACGGCGGCGCGGACGGCGAGCACTCGCGCGATGTCGCCGTCGACGTCGACGCCGCCCTTCAGCTTCAAGCACGAGAAGCCGGCGGCCACCAGATCGGCCGCCCGCGCCACGGTCTCGGCCTCGGGCAGGATCCCGATCGTCACGCTGGTCTTGATCCGGCTGCGGTAGCCGCCGAGCAGCTTCCACAGCGGCAGTCCGGCCACCTTTCCCAGGATGTCGTACAGCGCCATGTCGACCGCCGCCAGCGCCGAGGGGTGCTCCGGTGCCGCGCGCTTCAGGCGCTCCATCAGGTAGGTGTGGCGCAAGGGGTCGGATCCGACGAGCAAGGGCCTCGCGATCTCGTCGAGGACCCGCAGCACGCCGCTCGGCGTCTCGCCCGTCACCGGCTGGTCCGGCGCCGCGCAGCCGAGCCCGACGATCTCCCTCCCGGTCTCGATCCGCAGCAGGACGTTGGTCGCGCTCGACACCGTCTCGTAGGCGATCGAATAGGCCTCGGCCAGCGGCATGACGACCGGCCAGGCCTCGATGCGGGCGATCCTCATGGCCGGGGGGTCAATAGCGGCGCTGGTAGATCTCGTCGAGGCTCAGCCGCTTGAGGTCCTCGACCAGCTCGACCAGCCGCCGGGTCATCAGCTCCCAGATCTTCTCGCCCTTGGCTCGCGTCGCCTTGGTCGCGTCGCCCATCACTCCGCTGCGCGAGATCCTCGCGGTGCGCCCGTACCAGCCGACCCCGCGCTTGGAGGTGAAGTCGAGAAAACGGCTGGAAAAGCGCGGGATCGCCCGCGGCGCCTGTTCCATCTGCACGAGTTCGGGCCGGGTGGCGAGGGCGGTGCTGGTCTCGATCTCGCCCGCGTGTACGTCGTTGTGCGGGTTCTCGACCAGCTCGTAGACGTCGGTGTCGCTGGTCTCGCCGGTGTCGACGCAGGTGAAGATGTGCGCGTCGCGGTTGATCATCTGGGCCGCGAGGTGCAGCGACGGGGCGTTGCCGCCGTGGCCGTTGACGATCACGAGCTTGGTGATCCCGTAGCGCGCGGCGGACGCTCCGATCTCGTAGACCAGGCGCGACAGCAGCTCGGGGTTGACGCTGAAGGTCCCGCTGAAGTCCTCGTGCTGGTAGGAGACGCCGTAGTGGATCAGCGGGAGCACCAGCGGCTTGGGATCGCTGCATGCGGCGGCGACGCGCCGCGCGAGGAAGTCGGCGTCGAACGCGTCCGTGTCGAGCGGCAGATGCGGACCGTGCTGCTCGATCGAGCCCACCGGGAGCAGGGCCACGTCCACCTCCTTGAAGCGTGCCTGCGCCTGCGGCCAGCTCATCTCGGCCAGCAGGTAGGTCGTCGGCACGAGCGGGCGCGCGGGCAGGGCGCGGCGGCGGCGCGAGGCGGGCGGGTCGAACGGGTAGGGGCGGGACAGGACCGATTCGCTCGTCGGCTTGCACGGCTTCCAGATCCGGCCCGTGCGCTCCACGGCGCCGCTCGCGTGCTCGAGCCAGATGCGGTAGAGCCCCCGCCGCAGGTCGGCAGGGATCCAGTCGAACGGCGAGCGCTCGGGGTCGAAGCGCAGCGCCAGCACCTCCGGGTGCGGGCGGACCGCGACGCCCTCGACCTTCGCCGCGTCGATCAGTCCGCGCTCGGCGAGCTGGTGGAACATCTGCGCGGCACCGGCCGCCTCCTGGTGGATCGGCCGCGTCACGAGCTCGCGCAGGCAGTGCTCCACCTGGGCCGCGCTGTAGCCGCAGCGCTGGGGGTCCTCTCCCATCGCGCACAGCATCCCCACGATGCGCCGGCACTTCTCGCAGTCGCCGCACGGTCGCACGCGCCCGTCGGCCAGATGCGCCGCATGGCACGAGAGCTGGTGCTCGTGCAGATCGGGATAACGACGGGCCAGCATGCCCTCGATCAGCAGCTCGGACAGCGGCCGCACGACCGAGAACTGGCAGATGCCCCAGCCCTTGCGGCGGAAGTAGCGGGTCATCGCGCTGTCGAAGTGCCGGCTCTGGTCGTAGAGCCCGCCGTAGTGGACGATGCCCTTGGTCGTCGGGCGGACCGTCGTGTCGAACTCGTTGCCGATCAGCAGGCGGCCGATGCCGCGCTTGCGCAACAGCGGCAGCGCGCCGAACAGGAAGACCGCGACCGTCCACAGCCGGATCGGGTAGTCGTCGGCGCGAACCCGCGCGAAGTCCTGGCGGACGAACGGGAGGTGGCGCAGCATCCAGCTGAAGACACGGTCGGAATTGGTCCACACGCGCGCGGTCGTCGCGTGCGTCCCCAGCAGGTGGCGGTAGGCGTTGAGCGCGGTGTACCAGTGGCGCCCCGATTCGTTGACGAACACCGGGTCGGTCCCCAGGCCCAGCTCGCGCAGCAGGCCGAACGTCAACAGCGAGTCCTTGCCGCCGCTCGACAGCACCGCGTGGCGTGCCGGGTCGACGCTCCAGCGGCCGTCCTCGGCCTCGCCCGCGGCGGGCGCGCGTTTCCGGCCACGAGCCGGCCCGGCGTCGATCTCGATCGCGGCGCGCAGGTAGCGCTTGAGCTTGATCGCGGGCAGCGCCGCCGCCGGCCCGATCAGGAACGGATTCGGCATCAGGAACTTGTTGACGTAGATCTCTCGCGCCGTGTTCTCGGCGAACTCTTGGAGGAAGGCCAGGTCGTGGGCGTCGAACGCGCCACGGAAGACGATCCGTTCGCAGAACAGGCCGTAGTTGAGCGCGACCTGGGCGCAGAGCACCGCGGCCAGGTTGCGGGAGGCGTGCCGCTCGTCGAACACGTCCTCCTCGAAGCGGTAGATCAAGTCGATCGCGTCCTTGCTGCCGCCCTGGACCACGGTGTAGGTCGCCATCGCGCGCCGGGCTTCGACGCGCACCGGGCCGACCTCCAGCCGGTCGATCACGCGCAGCGCGAGCAGCGGGTCCCGGACCGACGGGACGCTCGCCGGTGCCCGCTCGCGGCGGCGTGCCGGGCGTGTCTTCGCCGGCGCCCTCGAGCGAGCGACCGCGGGCGGACGGGAGCGCGCGGTCGCGGAGGATCTCGAGCGCCGGCCTGCAAGCGGCTTCGAGCGCGCGGTCGCGGAGGACCCCGAGCGCCGGCGTGCAGGCGGCTTCGAGCGCGCGGTAACGGACGACCTCGAGCGCCGGCGTGCAAGCGGCTTCGAGCGCGCGGTAACGGAGGACCCCGAGGTGGCCGCTCTGGCCCGCGCAGCCGGCGAGGGGCGTGAGCGCCGGCTCACTGGCGGCCCTCCAAGAACGGGCGGAGCGCGTCGACCACGGCGCCGCAGCCGTCGACGAGCGCATCGACGGCGGGGAGTCCGGTCGCTTCGCGGATCGCCGCGCAGGCCTGCACCGTTTCCTCGCGCGTGAGACCTTCGTGGTTCACGGTTACGGCGACGACCGGCTTGCCGGAGATCAGCTCGATGGCCCGGATCTGCACGTCGAGCGGGTGCAGCGGGTGGCCGGGAAAGCCGTCGTACTCCTTCCGGGCCGGCGCGTGTTGCAGCACCACGGCGTCGGGGCGGCCCGCGGCCAAGAGCTCGAAGCCGCCGGGATAGGCCGGGTTCATCAGGCTGCCCTGGCCCTCGAGCACGATCGCGTCCGGATCGGTCTCGCTCCAGCAGCTCCAGACGGCGTGCTCGATCTCGCCGGCGACGAAGTCGTTGACCAGCGAGTCGAGCACGATCCCGTAGCGCACGCCCTGCATCCAGGCGGTCTGCCCCGTCCCGATCAGCTCGGCGGCGCGGCCGGCGTCTCGCAGCGCGTCGACGAGGAGCCAGGCCGTGGTGCGCTTGCCGACGGCGGAGTCGGTCCCCAGCACGGCGAACGTGGCGCATGCGACCTGCTCGATCTTGCCGCTGAAGAAGTGCAGCTCCCCGCGCTCCGGCGGCTTGCGAACGTCGCGCAGGCGCACGCCGCGCTCGCGCGCGAGCCGCGTCAGCTCCGGGTCGTCCGACAGGAAGTCGTGGAGCCCGGAATCGACGTGCAGGCCGCTGCGGATCGCCGCCGCGACCTCGGCTCGCGCCGCCGCCGGGAGCCTGCCGCCGTCCGGTGCGAGCCCGACGACGAAGTGCGTTGCCGGCGTGCCGGCGTCGTGCGCGTGCGACAGCGCCGTCGCGAGGTCGGCCAGGACCGGGATGCCGCACGGCTTTCCGTCGAGCACGTCGCGCGCGTCGCGACCGGCGTGGCGCGAGTCGAGGACCGCCAGCACGACGTAGCGTTGCGTGCGACGCACGAGGCCGTGGGCCGTCTTGCCGTTCGGCGTGCCGAACGCCCCATCGCAGTAGACCACGGCCCGACCATCGAAGCCGGGGCTCACGGGCGGCACCCCGCCGGGAGCACGCGGCCGCCGACGTGGCGGCTCACGGGCGGCACCCGGTCGGGGACCGCGCGGCCGCCGACGCCACGGCTCACGAACGACGCCCGGTCAAGATCACGAGGTAGCGGCCCGGGCGCAGCGGCTGCTTCTGGTGCCGGTCGAGCAGCGCTATCAAGCCGGCGGTCGAGGCCGGCAGCACGCTCAACCCCTGCTGCTCGCGGATCAGCCGCGAGTAGCTCATCATGCTCTTGTCGCTGGCGTAGGCGGCCCAGCCACCCGAGTCGCGGATCGCCTCCAGCGCGTGGTCGCCGTCGATCGACGCCCAGTTGATCAGCGGCTCGTTCACCGGCGTCTCGCGGATCTTCTCCGGCTGCAGGCTCTCGCAGCGCGGAGCACCCTTGAGGAACGCCTGGACGATCGGGTTCTTGCCGAACGACGATCCGGCGATGATCGGCGGGATGTGGGAGGTCTTGCCGCGGCGGTAGAGGCTGACGAACCCCTTGTGGATCCCGGCCAGGGTCGTCCCGTTCGAGACCGAGACGGCGACGGCGGTCGGCGCGTCGCGCAGCTCGTCGTAGATCTCGTAGGCGATCTCGCCGTAGGCGCGGAGCTGCAGCGCGGTGTTGGCGCCTCCGGGATTCGCGTCGTAGACGTCGTCCTCGTCCGCCCGTTCGCGCGACACCTGGACGACGCTTTCGTAGTCGCCGGGCGCGCGCAGCACCTCGGCACCGTAGCGCTGCATCTCCTCGATCCGGCCGGTGTGGTAGCTCTCCGGCACGTAGACGTAGCAGCGCAACCCGGCGACCGACGCGGCCATCGCGATCGCCACGCCGTAGTTGCCGCAGGTCGCCACCGTGATCGCCTCGAACCCGCGGCGCAGCGCATCCATCGCCTGGGAGAAGGCGATGCGGTCCTTCTGCGTGCCCGACGGGTTGTCGCCCTCGAACTTGAGGTAGATCTGCCGCAGCCCGACCTCGCGCTCGATGTTCCGCGCTCGCGACAGGATGGTGTCGCCGACCTGGGACTCGAAGACGTCCTCGAACGCCTCGAGCCGGTCTCCGAGCGGCTGCTTCGGATCGGCGCAGATCGCGCGCAGGGCCTGGATCTCGTCGTCGAGCGTGCGCTTGGCGGGCTCGGCGGCGTCGATCAGCGCCAGCTCGGCCGCCTCCAGCGCGGCCGTCGCCACGGCCGGCTCGGCGCCGGGCCGCTGCGCCGCGTCGTCGGCCGTCCCGCTCGGGGGCGGGGAGGTGGCCGACGCGGCAGAACCGGCGCGAGAGCCCCCGTTCGATCTCGTCATCGTCCGTACCGGCGCCGAGGTGAAGTGGTCGTCGCCGCCGCCGGCGCGTCGCGGCAGCGCCGCTCACGAGGTGATCCGCTCACCCGCGTGGCAAATCTACTACGCGCCGCGCCCCGGTCAAAGGGCGCCGGCCACGCGCGGCGACCACGCTCGGCCTCGGCCCGCGCGCGACGGCCCCACGCGTCGGCCTCGTCCCGCGTGCGGCGACCCCACGCGTCGGCCTCGTCCCGGTCGCGACGGCCCCACCCTCAGCCCGCGTGCGGCGACCCCACGCGTCGGCCTCGTCCCGCGTGCGACGGCCCCACCCTCAGCCCGCGTGCGGCGGCCCCACGCGTCGGCCTCGTCCCGGTCGCGACGGCCCCACCCTCAGCCCGCGTGCGGCGGCCCCACGCGTCGGCCTCGTCCCGCGTGCGACGGCCCACCCGGCGCCCGTGACCGGCCTCGGTCGGGGCGGCGCGCGCGCCCGCGGCCTACCACCGGGCTCGGCCCAGGCTCAGCGGCGCCCCTTCGGGGAGCAGCTCGGCGAGGCCGGCCCGGCGCGCCTGGCTCCGGAACTCCGCGACCTCGGCCGAGAACACCGCATCGAATGCCGCGAGCGCCTCCGCGAGCGTGCGCTCGGCCTCGCTCAGGTAGTCCAGCTGGGCCTCGGTCGGCGCGTCCCACGAGGACCGCAGGCTCTGAGCGACGTACTGGATCTTCGCGAGCGCGTCGTCGTCGGGCACGATGCCCTTGGTCCGGGGCGGCGCCCACAGCTTCCGCTCCAGCTCCTCGAGCGGCTTCTCCAGGGCCTTGCCGGCCTCGACGAGCGACCGGTACGGCTCCCTCAGCCGCTTCTCGTCGTCGGGATAGCCCTCGTCGCGGCCCACCCGCCTGGCTTTGGCCACGACCACGCCGGCATCCGTCCGGACCTCCTCGATGCGGTGCACCGCCTCGGCCACCCGCTCCTGCAGCTCGCCCGCGCGCAGCTCCGCCTCCCACTTCGCGCGCCGGTCCTCGGGCCGGATCGGCAGGCGCGGGTCGGCCAGGACCCGCACCGTTCCCGTCGCCGAGTGCTCGCCGTAGGTCACGTTGACGCGATACTCCCCCGGGGCCACCTGCGGCCCCTCCGGCTCCGACCAGCGCGGCCCCTCGCGCGGCGGCTCCTCGAAAGCGTCGCGCCGCAGGTCCCAGGCGACGCGATTGACGCCGAGCTTGGCCGGGACGGCGAGGTGGCGCAGCACGTCGCCGTCGGGGGTCGAGATCTCGATCGCGACCTCCGGCTCGTCCTTGCCGTCCTTCGCCGCGTCGCCCCCGTCCTTCCCGCCCCCGGCGCTCGGCCCCGCTCCTCCCGCGGCGGCCGGCCCCTTGCCGCCGGACGCCGCCGGGCCCGGCCCGTCCCTCCGCGAGGCCGCCTTGCGCTCGCGCTCGGCCTTGCGGTCGGGGTGCGGCAGCCCCTCGATGTCGAGCGAGTAGCTGAGGAGCGCGCCGTACGGCCGATTGGTCCCGCGGAACTCGCCCTGGCCCGGAAACCGCGACGCCCCGGTCTGCTTGACGCGATACTGCTGCGCGTCGGGGATCGCGAACAGGTGCAGCGGCCGATCGAGCAGGTCCTCGGACAGCCCGCGCAGCGGGCGGATGTCGTCGATCACGTACGCCGCGCGGCCGTGCGTCGCGATCACGAGGTCGTGCTCCCGCGGGTGGACCACCAGGTCCATCACGCTGGCCGTCGGCAGGCCGTGGTCGAACTCGAACCACGTCCGGCCACCGTCGGTGCTGACGTGGAGGCCGAACTCCGTACCCAGGAACAGCAGGTTCTCGTCGACCGGGTCCTGCTCCACGACCAGGCAGTAGCCCTCGATCCCGGCGCCGACGAGGCTCCTCCACGAGCGGCCGAAGTCGTCCGTACGGTAGACGTACGGTTTCCAGTTCGAGCGGCGGTGGTCGTCGAGCACGACGAACGCGGTCTCGGCGCGGAACTTCGAGGGCTCGACGTGCGGAATCCAGCTGCCGGCGGGGACCCCCTTCAGGCCGGCCTCGACGCTCGTCCAGCTCCGGCCGCCGTCGCGCGTGAGCTGGATCCGCCCGTCGTCGGTGCCGACCCAGATCACGCCGCGCTCGACCGGGCTGGGCGCGATGGCCACGATCGTGGTGTAGTTCTCGGCGCCGGTGACGTCGGGGGTCAGGCCGCCGCTCTCGCGCTGCTTCTGCCGGTCGGGGTCGTTCGTCGTCAGGTCGTCCGAGATCGTCTCCCACGACTCGCCCCGATCGGTCGAGCGGTGGACGAACTGGCTGCCGTAGTAGACGACGTCGGGGTCGAACGGGTCGAGGGCGATGCCGGCGTTCCAGTTGAAGCGCAGCCGGGTCCCGTCCGGGGCCGGCGGCCGGACGTCCTTGCGCTCGCCGGTGCGCAGGTTCCAGCGGACGAGGTAGCCCTCCTGGCTCATCGCGTAGCCGCTGAGCGAGTCGCGCGGGTCGGGCAGCGTGTCGAAGCCGTCGCCGAAGCCGACCTCCTCCCAGTGGTGGTTGCGGATCCCGCCGTTCTCCCAGACGCTCGACGGGCCGCGCCACGAGCCGTTGTCCTGCATCCCGCCGTAGACGTTGTACGGCGTGTCCATGTCGACCGCGACGTGGTAGTACTGGGCCAGCGGCAAGTTCGTGACGAAGCTCCACGTCTCGCCCCGGTCGCGGCTGATGGCGACGCCGCCGTCGTTGCCGGCGATGATCTGCCGGCCGTCCCGTGGGTTGATCCACAGGGCGTGGTGGTCCGGGTGGACGCGGCGGAACGGGACCAGGATCTCGAAGTTCTTGCCGCCGTCGCGCGACACGCTGATCATGCTCCACAGGCTGTAGACGGTCGCGGGAAACTCCGGATCGACGCGGATGTCGCCGAAGTAGAACGGCCGGTTTCCCGCAAAGCGGCTCTCGCCCGCCACGCTCCAGCTCTTGCCGCCGTCGTGCGAGACGTACAGCCTGTTCTTCTCGGCCTCGATCAGCGCGTAGACGGTCTTCGGATCGGAGCGCGAGATCGCGACGCCGATCCGACCGAGATCCGCCTCCGGCAGCCCGTCCTCCGGCGTCAGCTTGCTCCAGCTTTCGCCGCCGTCGTGGGTCACGTGCAGGCCGGAGCCGGGTCCGCCCGAGCGGAAGAACCACGGCCAGCGCCGGAAGTCCCACATCGCCGCGAACAGCTTCTGCGGGTTCGTCGGATCGGCGACGAGATCCGCGGCGCCGGTGCGCGGGTCGACGTACAGCACGCGCCGCCAGCTCTTGCCGCCGTCGGTCGTCTTGAACACGCCGCGCTGCTCGTTCTCGCCCCAGGCGCGCCCGAGAGCGGCGACCCACGCCACGTCCGGATCGGTCGGGTGCAGCACGATGCGATGGATGCGCTCCGTCTCCTCGAGCCCGACCCGCACCCAGGTCCGGCCGGCGTCGAGCGAACGGTAGATCCCGTCGCCGACCGACGCGCTGTTGCGCGGGTTGCCCTCGCCGGTGCCGACCCAGACGATGTCGGGGCTCGGCTGGAAGATCGCGACCGCGCCGACGGACGCCACGGACTGGTCGTCGAAGACCGCCTCCCAGGTCAGGCCGCCGTTGATCGACTTCCACACCCCGCCGGTCGCGGCCCCGACGTAGACGACGTCGGGGTCGGACTCGACGGCGTCGATCGCGGCCACCCGCCCGCTCATGCCGGCGGGGCCGATCGAGCGCGCCTCGAGCCCGGCCAGCAGCCGGGCGTCGATGCCGCCCAGGACCGGCAGGGCGGCGCAGGCGAAGAGCGGGAGCAACGGGGCCAGGTGTCGCATGGTGCCTCCGAGGGGGTCGCGTGGCCGACCATTATGAAGGGCGACGCAACCCCCACCGCGGGCGGGCGGCAGAGGGCGCCATGACGTATCTTCTCCCGAGGCGTCGGCGGTGCGGAAACCGGCCGCGCAGGGCGCGTTCGATTCCGTGGCGTCGTGACGTATCTTTGGCCCGAGGCGCCGGGAGGGTCGATCCGATGAAGCCGTCGGTCTCGCGCTGGTTCAACTTGGTCGCGACCGCAATCGTGGCCGTCGCGCCCACGGCCGGACTCGCGGTCGAGCGTCCGACCGTGGCCGGAGCCCCGTCCGGCGGCCGGGTGTCGATCGAGCAAGAAGTGATCGACCTGGGCGAGGTCGTGCGCGGTGCGACCGCGACCGCGACGTTCGTGCTGCGCAACACCGGCGAGGAGACCCTGCACGTCTTCAGCGCCAAGCCCGGCTGAGGCTGCGCGGTGGCCTCGTACGACGAGGCCATCCCGCCCGGGCAGGCGGGGAAGGTGACGGCGACGGTCAAGACGGAGCGCTACCGCGGCGAGCTGCAGAAGGGCGTCACGGTCACGACGAGCGACCCGACCCGGCCGCAGGCGCAGCTCACGATCAAGTTCAACGTCGTCGGCAGCGTGGTGGTCCTGCCGCGCGCGGCGCTCAACTTCCCGTCCGGGCCGGAGTGGGACTACTCCGGCGAGGTCGTGATCCGCAAGGACCCGACCGAGACCGGCGAGCTGCGCGTGGCCGACCTGACGACGAGCGTGCCGTGGCTCGTCGCGACGGCGCGTCGCGTGGAGCACGACGAGCCCGGCGCGGACTCGCGCTCGGCGGGCGACTACGTCATCGCGGTGAGCGTCGCGAACGACGCGCCGCGCACCCGCGCCATGCAGCAGGTGCAATTCAAGACCGGACTGCCGCGCGAGCCCGAGGTGTCGATCCCGGTCTCGGTCGGCCTCGACGTCCCGATGCGGATCACGCCGCCCGTCGTCCACCTCCGCCAGCCGGAGGCGGGCCAGAAGGCGGTCGGCCGCTTCGCGGTCGTCGTGCGCCCCGGGCTCGAAGGCGCGCTCGAAGCGAGCGCGTCGCCCGACCAGTTCCGCGTCGCGCTCGAGCCCGACGGCCCGCGCCACTACGCAGGCACGGTGACGTGGACGCCGTCCGGGGAAGACGTGCCCAGCCAGGGAACGCTCGTGCTCCGCGCCGGCGCCGAGAGCCAGCAGGTCGCCGTGCGCGTGGCCGGTCCGGGGGCGCGAAACCGGCCGCGGATGCCGCCACCGGCACCGAGCCCGGGCTCACCGTAGCCCGGGTCAGTCGAGCAGGGCCGCGGTCAGCTCGATGTAGCGCTGCCCGCCGTCGGGGTCGGGGCCCTCCGCCAGGCGCAGCGGCTTGCCCGGCTCGAGAAACACGTCGAGCTCCTGCTGGAACGTGCCGATCACCGGCATGCCCTGCACGCTGCCGGTCGTCTCGGAGGCCTTCGAGCTGCTGACCTCGACCTGGCCCGTGACGCGCAGGCGTCCGTCCTCGTACCTCGTCGGCCGGAGCAGGGCGGTCAGGCCCACGTTCTGATAGACGAAGGAGGTCGCGGCCCCGCTTCCGTCCTCGTTGCTGCGCGCCGTCGGGATCGGCGTCCTGAAGCCGACGATCATCCGCGCGGTCTCGCCGAGCGAGCCGACGAGCCGGTAGCTGCGCTGCGGGCCGGCGCTGACCTCCCCCAGCGTGATCGTGAACTGGACGTTGCGTTCGGTTTCCCGGGGCGCGCCGCTCCGGCCCGGGTCCTGTGCCGGTGCGACCGTCGCCGCCAGGGCGAGAGCCGCGACGACCACCGCGCTGCGCAAGCCCCGCCGATCGAGTTCCGTCATCGCTCGTCCTCCCGCAGGCGGTCGCCGCGCGCCGCCGTCCCCGCGTGTTTCGTGTCCGCGGCTCCCGCTCCGTCGAGCGGCGGCGGCGGCGCCACCGGGCTCGCCGCCAGAGCTTCCTCGATCCGGAAGGGCACGGCCGAGCCGATGGACAGGATGATCGAGATTCCGTCCTCGACCGTGAGCTTCGTGTCCAGAACGTCCTCCGGCGGCAGGATGACGATGTCGCCGACCCACAGGTGGTTCGTGGGCACGTACACCGTGCACATCTGCCGCGACGTGCCGTCCGCACGCTCGAGGAGGAACGTTCCGGTGAGAAAGCCCGGCGTCGTGCGGCCCGGCAGGCGCGCCAGCACGAACCGCTTGAACGAGGCGCGCGACCGCGGGTCGGCGAAGCTCTCGAAGACCTTTTTGACCGTGGCGTAGACGGCGCCGACGCCCGGAATGGACTCGATCACGCCCTCCAGGCCTTCGAGGAGCCGCTTCAGCGGCCCCGCCGAGAACAGCAAGCCGGTGACGAGCACGACGACGATCGTGGTCGCGAAGCCGATTCCGTGGATCTCCTTGCCGATCAGCGCCACCGCCACCGGCTTGGAGAAATCGTCGACGAAACGGAACAGCCACCACAGCGCCTGGGCCGTGATCACGAGCGGGACGAGGATCAGCAGGCCGGCGATGAACTTGTTGCCCACGACGCGCAGCAGACCGGGGCGTTTCGGCATCGGCTACCCCCGAAGGGGCGCCCATTCTAGCCCGAAACCACCGGCGGCGCGCCGCGGACGGGCCGGCGTCCCGTACCGATGCGCGGCCGACGGGCCGGTCGAACGAAACGGGAACGTCGGGAGAAGCTGCGCCGGGAGAAGCTGCGCCGGGAGAAGCTGCGCCGGGAGAAGCTGCGTCGGGAGAAGCTGCGCCGGGAGAAGCTGCGCCGCGGGGCGCGGGCTATCGATCGGTGACGTGGGTCGGTTCGAGTCCGTCGTCCGTTACCAACTCGACGCCGTCGACCCACTCGCCGCCCTCGTCGACGAGCGTCGTGTGCGCGACGGCGACGATCGCGCTCGGGTCGGACTCGAGGCGCATCACGATCAGGAACTGCTGATCGGCGCCGCCGAGGTCGGGGGCGAGATAGAGCAGCAGCTCGTCGCCGGTCAGTCGCGACGTGATCGCGCGACCCGATTTGAGGTAGCCTTCGCCCGTCAGCGGGTCCAGCGTCTTGCGGTCGAAGACGGACTCCGCGGGGAAGCCGCCGTGCTCCGCGTGGTAGGCCATCATCGCGTCGTAGATCTGCTTCCCTTCGGCCACGAGGGAGGTCCGCGTCGAGCGCGCGATCGCGTCGGCGTACAGCGGCAGCGCCAACGCCGAAGCCAGGCAGACGATCACCGCGACCACCATCAGCTCGATGATGGTGAACCCACGGCCGTTGCTCGAAACGGCGCGGCGCGGCATCCCAGACCCCCGCGGAAAAGCTGGGGCGGGAGCCGCCCGCCGTCAAGCGGCACTCTCGGCCGAGGCCGGCGGCCGCCGGCACGACCGCCTTGCGCCGTCGAGTACCGTGGGAGCCGTGCGCGTTCCCTGTGCCGGGCCGCTCGCGGCGCGCCCGGGACCTCGAGAACCGTCGGCCCGGCGCCTCACCGGGGCCGTTCTCCTCGCCGTGGTGGCCGGGTGCGGCGTCGTCCGGGCCGAGACGTTCGAGTCGCGCGGCGTGACGTTCTACGGGTTCCGCGTCGAGCCCCGGGGCGGCGAGCGGCTCGCGGACGGCGGCTGGGGCCTGGGCACCGAGGGTGCGTGGTCCCCGGCGCGGACGCCGTCCCTCTGGCTCACGGTCGGCGCCGACGGCGGCAACCTGGACTTCGACGACAGCGTGACCGCAGCCGGCATCGATCCGCCGGTCGTGCTCACCGCGAGCCGCGACTTCCTCCGGCTGTTCGCCGGTGCGGACTTCTGGCTGCGCGCCGCGCGCGTCCGGCCGCACGGCGGGCTGCACCTGGCGCTGGTGCGCCAGGATGCGCGGCTGCTGCGCTTCGATCCGGCGTTCGGCGAGTTCGAGTCGGTCGAATCCGACTCCGACACGGGTCTGGGCTACGACGCCAGCGCCGGCCTCGCGATCCAGCTCGGCCGCAGCACGCGCGTGGACGCGGGCGCCCGGTACCTGCGGGCGCCGGACCTCTCAGGGACCGACGTCCTGCTGCTCTACGTCGGCGTCGGATTCGGCTCGCGCTGATCCCCTGCGGCGCACCGGCCCGATCCAGGCGGGGAGTCCCGTTTTCCGGATTGACAAACCGGCGGATTCGGCGCACGATTTCTTCGTGGTTCCGCTCGCTGCACGAGCGGCGGCCCCTCGCAGGACATGGGCGGTCCGGGGGCCGGGAGGGTTGGGGCCCGCCGATTGCGGTCACGCCCGCTGAAGGAGGTGATCCAGTGGACTGTAGGACTCACGGTTCGGTGGAGGTGGCGTCCCCGTAGGGGATCCTCCACGCATCCGTGGCGCACTGGAGGAGACCCCGTAGTCATGGGGTAACCCAACGCCACCGAGACCAACCAAGGGCTCCGGCTCGCAACAGGGCCGGAGCCCTTTTCGCATCTGCGGCGGTTCAGTCGGCGGCTCGCGGAGCGACGATCCAGATCACGACGTAGACGAGGATCCCGGGGAACGCCGCGGACAGGATCGAGATCCCGACGTACAGAACCCGGACCACGGTCGGGCTCCAGCCGAGCCACTCGGCGAGCCCGCCGCAGACGCCCGCCAGGACGCGGTTCCTGCTCGAGAGCAGCAGCGCCACCCTGCATTGTACGATGGATCGGGCCGGCTGGTTCCCCGGATGAGAGTGCTCGCGCTCGACTTCGACGGCGTGCTGTTCGACAGCGCCCGTGAATCGTTCGCCGTCGCGATCCGTACCTACCGCGAGCTGCGCCCCGGATCGGCGCTCGCCGCCCGGGACGAGCGCGAGCTGTACCACGGGTTCCTCGCGCTGATGCCGCTCGGCAACGGGGCGCAGGACTACGGAGTGGCGCTGGCCCTGCTCGACCAGGGCCGGGTTCCGGCGGACCAGCAGGCCTACGATCGGCTGCGGGCCGATCAGGACGCGGCGTGGCTCGAGCAGTATCGCCGGCGGTTCTACGAGGCGCGCCGTGCGTGGGCGGATCGCGCGCCGCGCGAGTGGTGCGCGTCGATCCTCCCCTACCCGGGGATCGCGGACGCGTTGCGCCGGCGGCGGGACCGGGCCGCCTACGCGATCGCGACCTCGAAGGACCGGCACTCGGTCGACCTGCTGCTCGAGGCGTACCGTCTCGCCGATCTGTTCCCCGCCGAGAGGATCGTCGACCGTGCGGCGGGGCCGGACAAGCGGATCCACCTGGAGTGCCTGCGCGAGCGGCTCGCCTGCCGCTACGAGGAGATGACCTTCGTCGACGACAAGGTCAATCACCTCGATTCGGTGGCCCCGCTCGGCGTCCGCTGCGCGCTCGCCGCATGGGGCTACAACGGCCCGCGCGAGCACGATCTGGCCGCGGCGCGCGGCTACGTCGTCTGCACGCTCGAGGGCCTGGACGCCGCGCTGTTCGGCCACGGTTGACGCTCGACGCCGCACGCGGCCGCAACGGGCGGGTAAGCGGGCGAGCGCGCGGCAACCACGCGGCTCAGTCAAACAGAACCCTTACCAACGGGCGAAGCGGCTTGACGCGGCCGCGCGACGGGCATAGCCTGGGCCCATCGCTCCCGGCACGGAGGTGCCGCTTGAATTCCACCCGCCGGGCCGCCTGCCTGCTGCTGCTGCTCGTGCCGTCGCTGGTTGCAGCCGGGAATCCGATCGTCATCGACGACACGGTCACGCCTCCGCGCCTGACGAACAAGGTCAAGCCGGCCTACCCCGAGGTGCTGCGGCTGGCGCGCAAGGAGGGCAAGGTCATCCTGCAGGCCGTGATCGCCGAGGATGGATCGGTCGAGCATGTCGAGGTCTTGAGGAGTTCCAACGCGGGGTTCGAGGAGTCTGCGATCGAGGCCATACGGCAGTGGCGGTACGAGCCGGCGACGAAGGACGGGAAGCCGATCAGCGTGTACTTCACGGTGGTGGTCGAGTACGAGCTGCGGAGCGATTCCGAGGCGAAAGCTCCCCCGTCCGGCTCGGCTCTCCGCCTCCTGCCGCCGGCGGCCCGTTCGAGCCCGATCGTGATCCGCGCCGCGAGCCTCGCGGCCGTGGCCGACGACGTGCGACGCGTCGCAGGCGGCGCCGTCAACGTGGAGCAGGTCATCGGCGCGATCTTCCGGACGCTCGGCATGCCGAATCAGACGTCCGCGCCGTGGATCGACGCCTCGCTTCCGCTCGCGGTCGTCCTGCCCCCGCTCGACTCCCGCGGGTGGGCCGTGGCCGTACTCCCCGTTCGCGAGACGGGTGCGGCCCTCGACTCCCTCGGGCAGGCCTCGAACACGCCGGCGACGCTCGAGGACGGCGTTCACGAGTTTCACCTCTCGCGCGGCCCTCGCCTTCACGTGCGCCCGGTCGACCGCTACCTGGTGCTCGGACGGGAAGCGGGCCTCGTCCGCGGGTTCGACGTGGCCGCGGCGCTGTCCGGCGGCGGGCTGCCACGAGGCAACCTCACCGCGGAGCTGCGGCTCGAGGACTCCCCGGGCTTCGGCAGGCCGGACCGGGAGCAGCCAGAGCAGCGGGAGCGGCAAGCGCAGCAGAAGGTCCCGGAGCGGTCGGAGCAGCAGGGACCACCGGAGCAGCGGCAGCCGCAGCGGGAGCAGGAACAACCGGAACAGCAGCAGCCGGAGCGGGAGCGGCAACGACAGCCGGAACGGCAGGAGCCGCGGGAACGACCGGAGGAGCAGGCGCTCCCGGGCGAGCCTGCAGTGCCGGATGCCGCCGCCGCTCGGACTCCCGAGGCGCTCGTGACGGATCTGTTCGAGGACGTCGCGAGCAATGTCTCGACAGTGCAAGCTTCCGTCGAGCTGTCCGCGTCCCACCTCTGGCTGCGCCTCCGACTCCTGCCGCGGGCTTCGACGGGCTTTTCTCGGCTGCTCGCGGCGCAGTCGGGCGGGCTCCCCGACCTTGCCAGGTTCGTCGATCCCTCGAACGCGACCGCCGTGCAGGTCGGCAAGATCGCGCTCACCCCCGAGATCCTCGAGGCTGGAGCGCAGTTCATCGAGAAGTACCTGGCCGCGTCCGCCGCGTTCGCGCCCCCGGAAGACCCGACGGCCACGCCGGCGGCGCCGTGGCCCGGGGGGCTGCTCGCCAGCATGGAGGAGGCCGCCGTGCGGGAGCTGAGCTGCTGGCGCGGCGACTTCGCCGGCGTGAAGCGCCTCGACCCCGAGGGCGGCGCGAGCTCCACGGAAATCTGGGGCGTGAGCGACGGTGAGGCTTGTCGCGCCGCCGACCTCACGGCGCTGGTCGAGATGGCACGGCACCTGCCGACGTCCGACGGCCGGCCGGTCCTGACGGTCACGGAGGTCGCGTTGCAGTACCGCGGCGTCACGGCGTCGGTAGTCGAGATCCGTTCACCACAAGAGGGGATGTCCGGCGCCGCATGGAAGTCCTGGCTCGGCGACAGCATCGTCATGTACAGCGGTCTCGCCGGTGACCTGATGCTCCGTACCAAGGGCCGCGACGCCGAGAACGCGTTCCGGACGCTCGTCGATCGCGTGTCCGACCGCACGATCCGCGGAGGGATCACGGCCCAGGCGGTGGCTCCGCTGAACGTCGGCCCCGGTTTCTTCACGAGTGTCGACATCCAGCAAGCGACGACCTTCCTCCGGCTGGCCGCCGGCGCGGGACTCCAGGGGCTGCTGGGTCAGTTCCCCCCGGGTCGCGTCGTCTTCGGTGCCCGGCTGGAGTCGGGCTGGCTCGATCTCGAGGCCGCCGTCGATCTGGCGGTCGTCGACTCCATGCGGAGCCCGGCGGGCGAAGCCCCCGATCCGCCGCAGCCCTGACCGTGGGCTCGATCGCCGCGGCCTCCCGCTGATCTCGCCCCGGCGAGAACGCCGTCACGCTGACGCGCGGCGCGGCCCGCCCGGCCCGCCGCCGACGTCGCGCGGCGCGGCGGGAGGGAGTTGTCGATCGGGCGGCCTGCCGATCGTCTACCCTGCGAGCGATCCCGGGGAGGGTCCCCCGGGACCCGGAGAAGGAGAGACGCATGAAACGCAAATTCCTGATGGTTCTGGGCGTGGTCCTGGCCGTCGCCGTCGCCGTCGCCGTGGCGGGCGAGGGCCAGGAGCAGCATCACGGGGCGGCCCAGCCCCAGGATCCGCGGTTCGACTTCCTGAAGCGGCTCGCGGGTACCTGGGTCGGCGAGGCCGCGGAGCCGGGCAAGCCGGCGAACACCGTCGAGTTCCACGTCACCGCCGGCGGCCACGCGGTCGAGGAGCGCGAGTTCGTCGGCACTCCGATGGAGATGGTGACGCTCTACCACGTCGAGGGCCAGGAGCTGGTCGCCACGCACTACTGCATGATCGGCAATCGCCCGCGCCTGACAGCGGCGCGGAAGGTCGTCGACGACACCCTGGCCTTCTCCTGCGCCGGCAAGCCGGGAGGTGCCGCGTCCCACGACGACGAGCACGTCCACTCCTGGTCGCTGCGGCTCGAGGACGACGGCCGGCTGCTCTACTCCGCCGAGCTGGTGAAGGCGGGCAAGGTGACCGAGGCCCCGGCGCTCGTGCTGACCCGGCAGGAGGAGACCGCGCGCCGCTGAGACACTTTCGGCGGAGCCTGGCCGACGATTCCCCACGCTCGGCGAGAGAGCACGGACAGCGCGGGGAGCCTGGCCGACGATTTCTTATGCTCGGCGAGAGAGCACGGGCAACGCGGGGAGCCTGGCCGACGATTCCCCACGCTCGGCGAGAGAGCACGGACAGCGCGGGGACCTGGCCGACGGTTTCCCACGATCGGTGAGAGAGCAAAGAGGAGACGGACGATGCAATACCTGATGCTGATCTATTCGAGGGAGAGCGACGACCCCAAGCCGGGCACGCCCGAGGGGGACAAGCTCTACGGCGACTACATGAAGTTCACCGAGGACGTCACCCAGCGCAAGCTGATGCTCGGCAGCAACGCGCTCCAGCCGGTGTCGACGGCGACCACGGTGCGCGTGCGGCAGGGCAAGACGCAGACGACCGACGGCCCCTTCGCCGAGACCAAGGAGCAGCTCGGCGGCTACTACCTGCTCGACTGCAAGGACCTGGACGAGGCGATCGCGTGGGCCGCCCGGATCCCGTCGGCACGCTACGGCTCGGTCGAGATCCGGCCCGTGATGCTGTTCGAGTGACGGGCGGGATGCGAGCCCCGGAGGGCCGCGCGGTTGCCGGCCCGGGGGCGTGGACCCGGGGCGAGAGCTGCCGTCAGGGGAAATCGCCCTGGGTCCCGTCCCGCAGGGCCGAGCCGTAGCTTCCGCGGCGGCAGTCGCCCGGCGAGCCGGCGACCGGCACGCCGCCGCCACGGCGAACTCCGGTTTTGCACCGCTCGCCGCCCAGCGCCGGTCCCGTCGCCGGGGGCCGGGAGCGGGCTTTAGCCCGCCGCGGCCTCGATCCCGTCGTCGCCGTCGAACTGCTCTTCCTCGGTCGAGCCGTGGAGCGCGCCGAGCGACGAGCGTCCGCCGCTGACCACCCGCGCCACCTCGTCGAAGTAGCCGGTGCCGACGAACGACTGGTGCCGCACCGCGCGGTAGCCCTGCTCCTTCTCGAGGGCGAACTCGCGGTCCTGCAGCGCGGAGTAGGCCGCCATGCCGCGGTCGCGGTAGCCGCTCGCCAGCTCGAACATCGAGGCGTTCAGCGCGTGGAAGCCGGCGAGCGTGACGAACTGGTAGCGGTAGCCCAGCTCTCCCAGCTCGCGCTGGAAGCTCGCGATCGTCGCCGCGTCGAGGTGGCGCTGCCAGTTGAAGGACGGCGAGCAGTTGTAGGCCAGGAGCTTGCCCGGGAACTCGCGGTGGATCGCCGCGGCGAAGGCGCGCGCCTCGTTCAGGTCCGGATGCGCGGTCTCGCACCAGATCAGGTCGGCGTACGGCGCGTAGGCCAGGCCGCGGGCGATCGCCTGCTCCAGGCCGGCGCGGGCCTCGAAGAACGAGTCCGGCGTGCGCTTGCCGGTGAGGAACGGGCGGTCGCGCGGGTCGCTGTCCGCCGTCAGCAGCCCCGCCGAGTTGGCGTCGGTGCGCGCGATCACGAGCGTCGGGACGTCGAGCACGTCGGCGGCGAGCCGTGCGGCCGTGAGCTTCTCGATCGCGTGCTGGGTCGGGACCAGCACCTTGCCCCCCATGTGCCCGCACTTCTTGGCGGAGGAGAGCTGGTCCTCGAAGTGCACGCCGGCGGCGCCGGCCTCGATCATCGCCTTCATCAGCTCGAACGCGTTGAGCGTCCCGCCGAACCCGGCCTCGGCGTCGGCGACGAGCGGAGCGAACCAGTGCGGCCCCTCCCGGCCCTCGGCGTGGTCGATCTGGTCGGCGCGGGTCAGCGCGTTGTTGATGCGGCGCACGAGCCGCGGGACGCTGTTCGCGGGGTACAGGCTCTGGTCGGGGTAGGTCTCGCCGGCGTCGTTCATGTCGCCCGCGACCTGCCAGCCGCTGACGTAGATCGACTGCAGGCCGGCCGCGACCATCTGCACCGCCTGGCCGCCGGTCAGCGCGCCGAGCGCGTGGACGTACGGTTCGCTCAGCAGCAGGCTCGACAGCCGCTCGGCCCCGAGCCGCGCCAGGGTGTGCTCCACGCGCACCGTGCCGCGCAGGCGGACGACGTCCTCGGCGGTGTAGTCGCGGCGGATCCCCGCCCATCGCGGATCCGTCGCCCACGCTCGCTCCAGTTGCTTCGCGCTGTTGTCGAACTTCATCGGGCCCGCTCCTCCGGCTCGTCGAGCTCTTCGTATCCGACCGTGGTCATGAACTCCGCGAAGCGCCGCTCGGTCACGATCCGATCGATCAGCGTCGCGGCGCGCTCGTACCGTCCCGCGGCGAATCGCTCGGGGCCGAGCGACCGGCGCAACTTCTCCAGCTCCTCGCCGATCCAGGCGCGGCAGCGCTCGGCGGTCACGGCCCGCCCGTCGGCGAGCCGGCGGCCGTGCCGGATCCACTGCCAGACCTGGGCGCGCGAGATCTCGGCCGTCGCGGCGTCCTCCATCAGGTCGTAGATCGGCACGCAGCCGACCCCGGCGAGCCAGGCGCCGAGATACTGGATCGCCACGTCGAGGTTGTGACGCAGGCCGCGCTCGGTGATCTCGCCCTCGGGCACGCTCAGCAGGTCGCCGGCATCGACGCGGACGTCGTCGCGGCGGCGCGCGATCTGGTGCGGGCCCGGCATCCGCGCGTCGAACGCCGCGCGCGCGAGGGCGACGAGGCCCGGATGCGCGACCCACGTCCCGTCGTGCCCGTCGCCCGCCTCGCGCTCCTTGTCGGCGCGCACCGCCGCCAGCGCCCGCTCGTTCGCCTCGGGATCCGACTTGACCGGGATCTGCGCCGCCATGCCGCCGAGGGCGTGGATCCCGCGCCGGTGACAGGTGCGGATCGCCAGCAGCGAGTAGCTGCGCATGCCGTGCGTGGCCATCGTGACCTGCGCGCGATCGGGCATCACGCAGGCCGGATGCTCGCGGAACTTCTTGATGATGCTGAAGATGTAGTCCCAGCGTCCGCAGTTGAGGCCGGCCGAGTGCTCGCGCAGCTCCCACAGGATCTCGTCCATCTCGAACGCGGCGAGGATCGTCTCGATCAGGACCGTGGCGCGGATCGTGCCGCGCGGGATGCCGAGCAGCTCCTGCGCCGCGACGAAGACGTCGTTCCACAGCCGCGCCTCGAGATGGCTCTCGAGCTTCGGCAGGTAGAAGTAGGGGCCGCTCCCGCGCGCGATCAGCTCGCGCGCGTTGTGGAACAGGAACAGGCCGAAGTCGAAGAACGACGCCCCGAGCGGCCGGCCGTCGAGCCGCACGTGCTTCTCGTCGAGGTGCCAGCCGCGCGGGCGGACCATCAACGTGGCAGTCTTCTCGGCCAGCGCGTAGCGCTTGCCCTCGGGGCTCGTGAACTCGATCGTGCGGCGGACCGCGTCGCGCAGGTGGACCTGGCCGAGCACGACGTTCTCCCAGGTCGGGGAGCACGAGTCCTCGAAGTCGGCCATGAACACGCTCGAGCCCGAGTTCAGGGCGTTGATGATCATCTTGCGATCGACCGGCCCCGTGATCTCGACGCGGCGGTCGAGCAGGTCGGCGGGGATCGGCGCGACGGTCCAGTCGGCCTGGCGGATCGCCCGCGTCTCGGCGAGGAAGTCGGGCATCTCCCCGCGGTCGAGCCGCACCTGGCGGTCGGCGCGCAGGGCGAGCAGTTCGCGCCGGCGAACGTCGAAGCCGGTGGCCAGAGCCTCGACGAAGGCCAGCGCCTCGGGCGAGAGGATCTCGGCAGCACCGGCCCCCGGCGCCGCGGAGCGGAGCTCCAGGCCCCCGGGCCGCGCCGCGCTCGATCGGATCGGCATGAACTCGCTCCTCCCCTCCCGGGAGCGACGGCTCCCGGCGCCTCGCGCCGCGCAGATCCCCTGCACAGAGAATATTTGATGCCGCGCCGGTTGCAACGGGTTTCTCGACCCGCGCCGCAGCGGGCGGCAGCGGCCGGGATCGACGCCGTCTTCCGGGCGTGTCGGGATCGGCCCCGGCCCGGTTGCAGGATCGTGATCGCACCACGAACGCCTGCAACGACGCGCAGATGCTCGCCGCCCGGCCCCGGAGACCTCCCCCGGGGGGCGCCGCGGCCCGCCCCGGGCGGGAGCGTCAGGCGGTCTTGCGGATCACGACCACGCTGATGTCGTCCTGGGGCCTGGCCGCGGCGAGCAGGCTGTCGCGCAGCCGGGCGCAGATCTGCTCGGAGGAGACGTCGCCGACCTGCGACAGCAGGGTCTCGACCGCGCCCGGGAAGTAGTCGCCGCCGGCGTGCTCGGCCAGGCCGTCGGTGTGCAACAGCAGGATGTCCCCCACCGCCAGCAGGTTGATCTCGTTGACCTCGTAGCGCTTCTTGTAGTGGACGAGGCTCGGGTGCTTGGCGCGGTCGAGGTCGCTCCCCGCCGGGAACATCCCGACCGGGGGCAGCGCCACCAGGCGGTCGGGGCTGATCTTCATGAAGCGGCGGAACTCGCGCGAGAACACCGCCGGCGGCTGGTGCCCGGCCGAGACGAAGCGGAACTTGCCGCCGGCCGAGATCTCGCCGTAGATCATCGTGAAGTACTTGTTGATCGCGGTCGTGCGGTAGAAGCGGTTGTTGATGTGCTCGAACAGCCGCGTCGTCACCTCGCCGAACCGGTCCAGCTCGTAGTTGACCCCGAGCAGGAACGCCTGGTGCAGCATCGCGCCGATCATCGCGTCGGTCATGCGGTGGCCGGAGACGTCCGCCACCAGGATGCCCGCACGCTGCCTCAGCCGCCGCAGCTCGCGCGCGACGTCCTTGAGGTCGGCCGCCTCGGCCTCGGCGATGCGCGCGTCCAGGTCGTAGCGCTGGTTGAAATCGACGTACAGGATGTGGTCGCCGCCGATCACGTCCCGCAGCGGCAGCGACAGGCCGGCGATGTCGATCCCGGAGAGCCTGGGGATCTCGCCCGGCGAGGGGTTGAGGTAGCGGGCGATCTCCTGGAAGTTCTGCAGCTCCTCGGCCAGCTCCTTCCAGCGCCCGGGAGCGCGGTCGTCGATCGTGGCGTCCATCGCTCGGCTCGCTTGGCGGCGAACGATAGCACAGCACGGTGACGCGGTGGCTCGAGGAAACGGCGGCGGTTCGGCGCGGCGCGGCGGGCGGGATCAGGCGAACTGGACGACGTTGAGATCGAGGTAGCGCGTGCCGCCGGATGCCTTCTGCCACTGCACGAGAATCGGCGTCTGGTAGGCGCCGCGCGCGATCCCGGCGCCGTTCTCGGGCGTGCTCTCGCAGACCAGCAGGCTGATCGCGCGCTTCATCCGCAGGAAGCGCTCGGCGGGGACGGCGAGGAAGCGCGCCAGCACGCGCTCGACGACCGACTCGCTGACGCCCGCGGCGTCCATCAGCTCGTTCAGCGCGTTCACCAGGTCGTACTTGGCGTAGTTCAGCGTCTTGCCCGGGATCGCCAGCGGGTCGCGCCACAGGCTCCGGCCGCGCTCGGCCATGAAGCGCATCGGGTTCGCCAGCACCTCGCGCAGGTCGTGCTGCATCAGCAGCGTCTCGTATTCGTTGACGGTCAGGCCGGCGTTGCGCTCGGTCCGGGCCAGGGACAGGTCGACGCGGCCGCGATCCACGCCGCAGCAGCGCACGATCTCCTCGATGCGCTGGAACAGGCCGAGCTGCTCGTCGCGCAGGTTGACCGAGTCCACGGGGTGGCTCGAGACCGGGACCGGGAGCTTCTCGTAGTAGACCGGCCGCTCGTGGTCGTAGCCGAGGGCGGTCGTGCGCCGGCGCCGCGCGCCGTGCTCGTGCACGCCGTCGAGATCGATGAAGTACACGGGCGTCGCGGGCCGGTTGTGGTAGGTGACGCAGTTGCGGAGACCGGCGCCGATGAAGGCGAGATGCGAGTCGGCATTCCGGGGCTCGGTGCGGCGCTGCTCCTCGCTCAGCTCCCCGCGCAGATGCAGCTTGTCGTGCTCGTAGTCGGCGCCGGGCGGAAACATCTGCTGGAACAGCCCGAACAGCGAGTCGAGCAGGTCGGAGCGGTGGCGGAAGCGCAGGCACAGGCTCTGCTCGAGGTAGCCGGCGGTCGTGTGGTAGGAGCAGTAGACGACCTTGCGGTGGCTCGCGAGGCGCTCCCACGCCGCGGCCGGCATGCGCCGCGTGAGGTCGATCACGTCGCGCCGTCGCGCCGGCGTGATCTCGAGGTGAAGCTCGGTCGGTGGCAACACCTGCCCCGCGCCCGGAACGGGCCGCGCCAGTCTACAACAATGGATCCGCCCGGCGCATGAGGCCAGGAGCGGCCGGCCCCCGGGCGCCACCGGGGAAACGGAACGCCCGAGTCCCGTGGAACGCCGGACGGCTCGGGCGGAACGGTGTTCACCGCCGCTCCGACGCGACCGCGCCGCAGGTCCCCCGCTCTCGGTGCCCGCGGGCGATTCGCCCTGCCGCCGGTCGCCGGGCCCCGACCGAGCGGGGGCGTTCCCCGCGAGCGGCGGTGTCGGCCCGGGGGCGCCGCGGTCCATCGCGCCCGTCCGGCGTAGACTCCGGTCGGTCCGCGGTTGCGCGCCGCGGGCGGCCGGCCGGCCGCGGAGGATGGCGATGTCGCGAAGACGCAGGAAGCACCGGACCCGATCCAGGCCCGGGACGTCGCCGGGCACGATCGCCGTCGATCCCGAAGCGCCGCGTCCCGCGATCCGGATCCTCGGTTACGGCCCCGACGATTGCGTCGAGCGGGAGGTCGCCTCGGCCCAGGACCTGCGCGCCCTGCTCGGCCGCTGGCCCGTGCTGTGGGTCAACGTCGACGGCCTGGGAGACGCCGCCGTCCTCGCCGAGATCGGCCGGCTGTTCGCGATCCATCCGCTGGCGCTCGAGGACGTCGTCAACGTCCACCAGCGGCCCAAGGTCGACGTCTACGACGCGCACCTGTTCATCGTCATGCGGATGGCCGACGACGGCGGCTCGGAGCAGCTCTCGCTCTTCATCGGCAGCGGCTACGTGCTGACCTTCCAGGAGCGCGGCGGGGACTGCTTCGAGCCGGTCCGGCAGCGCCTGCGCGGCGGCAAGGGGCGGATCCGCGCCGCAAGCGCGGACTATCTCGCCTACGCCCTGATCGACGCGGTGATCGACGCCTACTTTCCCGTGCTGGAGGCGCTCGAGGGCCGCCTCGAGGAGGTGGAGAAGCTGATCTTCCCGTCTCCCGACGACGCCGCGGTCTCACGGCTCCAGCAGATCAAGGAGCAGCTGCGGGAGCTGCGACGGACCACCTGGCCGCATCGCGACGTGGTCAACGTGCTGCTGCGTGACGAGGTGCCGTTCGTGGCGCGCGAGACGCAGGTCTACCTCAGGGACTGCGCGGACCACGCGCTCCACGTCACCGAGCTGGCAGACTCCTGCCGCGAGACCGCGACCGACCTGATGGGCGCGTACCTCTCGAGCCTCAGCAACCGGATGAACGAGGTGATGAAGACGTTGACCGTGATCGCGGCGATCTTCATCCCGCTGAGCTTTCTCGCCTCGCTCTACGGCATGAACTTCGATCGCAGCGCCTCGCGCTGGAACATGCCCGAGCTGGGCTGGGCGTGGGGCTACCCGGCGCTGCTGCTGGCGATGGGTCTGGTCGCCTGCGGCCTGCTCCTGTGGTTTCGCCGCCGCGGCTGGCTCGGTTCGCGCGGGGCCCCGCCCGGATGACGGTGAGCTTGCGGGAGAGGAGAGCGGCGCGTAGGCTGTCCGTCAGGGCGTGTCGGGCGGGAGAGACCGCCGGCGGACGCGGGTCGCGCCGGAGGTTGCTCGAGGCGTGGATGTCGGTCGGTCGCGACAAGTCGAGGCTGCCGGCACCGGAAGAGGCGCTTCCGGGTCGTCCCCAGCGTGTGCCCGTGGCCGGCGCGCATGCCGTGCTCGGCACGGCGCTCGAACCGCCCTTTCCCGGCATGGCGTTCGCCATGTTCGGCATGGGGTGCTTCTGGGGCGCGGAGAAGCTGTTCTGGCAAGCCGCGGGCGTGCACTCGACGGCCGTCGGTTACGCCGGAGGCACGACCGCCAACCCGAGCTACCAGGAGGTGTGCAGCGGGCTGACCGGGCACGCCGAGGTCGTGCGGGTCGCGTTCGACCCGCAGCTCACGTCGTACGAGGCGCTGCTGCGCCTGTTCTGGGAGAACCACGACCCGACGCAGGGCATGCGCCAGGGCCACGACGTGGGCACCCAGTACCGCTCGGCGATCTACTGCTACGACGCCGCGCAGCGCAGCTGTGCGGAGGTCTCGCGCGACCGCTTCCAGAAGGTCCTGACGAAGGCCGGCTACGGCGCGATCACGACCGAGATCCGCGGCGCGCCGGCCTTCTACTACGCCGAGGACTACCACCAGCAGTACCTCGCGAAGAACCCCGCGGGCTACTGCGGCAGCGGCGGCACCGGCGTGAGCTGCCCCGTCGGCGTGGCGAGCTGACCGGCTCGTGCCCCTCCGCGTGGCTCGTCGCGCCGCGGCGAGGGGGCCAGCTCGGGCGTGCTGCCAGGCCGGCTAGAGCTAGACCAGCTCGCCGATGTACTTCTCGCGGGCAAGCCGCCAGAAGACGACGATGAACGCCGTGAGCGGGATGGCCAGGATCATGCCCAGGATCCCGCCGAGTGCGGACTGCCAGAACAGGACGGCGACGACGATCGCGACCGGGTGCAGGCCGGTGCGCTCCCCCATGATCCGCGGCGTCAGCAAGTAGCCCTCGATCAGCTGGACCAGGGCGAAGACGCCGACCACGAGGCCGACGAGCACGAGACCGCCCGCCGGCTGGAAGTAGGCGAGCGGCAGCGCGACGGCGAGCCCGAGCAGGCTCCCCAGGTACGGGATGACGTTGAGGAATCCGAGAAACAGCCCGAGCACGAAGCCGTAGCGCAGGCCGACGGCGCTGAAGCCGATCGCGAACAGCAGGCCCTGGAGCAGCGCGATGATCAGCTGGCCGCGGAAGAAGGCGACCACGATGTTGACGAACTCCGACGCCAGGTAGCCGAGGTGCTCCCGGGTCTGCGGCCTGAGGAAGGGCGTCAGGCGCTCCAGGGTGAGCCGCTCCCGCGGCTCGGCGGTCAGGAAGAAGACGAAGTAGACCGGCAGCACCGCCCACGACACGAGGGCGCCGGCCCAGCGCCAGATCCCGGCGCCGGCCGACAGCGCCCTGCCGCCGACCGCCTGCAGGCCCTCCAGGATCACGTCCTCGCGCGCGACGGCGAACGCGCGCAACCGCTGTCCCCACGGGTTGTGCTCGAAGAACTGCAGGACCTCGGGCCAGCGCGATTGCACCTCCGCGACGCGCTGCTGCCACCATTCCGGGAATCGCGTCAAGAGTTCCGCGATCTGGGTGACGGCGATCGCCCCGAAGAACCAGCTGAAGCCGGCGAGTGGAACGATCAGCGAAAGGAGCACCGCGATCACCGCCACGACGATCGGGAGTCGCAGCCGCCGGCGCAGCACCAGGTAGTAGGGACGGAGGACGAGCGCCGCGATCGCGCCGACCGCGAGCGGCAGCAGCACGTGCGAGAAGCGCCGCAGGAACAGGGCGGTGAGCCACAGCAGCCCGACCGCGCTCGCGACGATCACGACGCTCGCGAGCAGCGTCAGCGCGGCGGCGACCGCGGTGTGCTGCTTGGGGCCGAGCCGGAGCACGGGCCCCGGCGGGGTGCGCTGGTGCTCCACGGCCCTCCAGCATGGCAGAGTCTCGCGCCGTGTGCGAGCGGAGCGCGGCGCGCGGTGGCCCTCACGCTGTTGCTCGTCGCCGCCTGGCCGTCCGATCGGTGAGGCTTTCTCGGATCACGCTCCGTCCGGAACGAACAGCACGAAGAACTTCCGCTCCGCGGGGTCCTCCGGCTCGATCCGCCGGTAGTTCGACTCGATCCAGCGGTGGATCGGGTGCTCGCGGCTGTGGCGCTCGAAGTAGCGGGCGGCGACGATCAAGTCCGGCGGCCGCGCCGTCAGCCTGGCCAGCGCCGCGCGCGAAAGATCGGACGCCTGCGGACCCCGGAGCAGCGGCCAGCACAGGATCGCCGCGGGCGGCCGCTTACCGCTGTAGAAGTACAGCCCGGACTCCGCGCCCCACTGGAACAGCACCTCATCCGGCTGCATCGTCCGCGCCAGGCGCCGGCCGAGACGCTGCGTGGCGTGGTAGATCTCGCCGTTGGTGCCCGGCAGCAGGCGATCCGGGCCGCCGCGATAGTAACGAGCCTCCCACAGGAGGATTGCGGCCAGGACCGCGAGCACCACGAGGCGCCCCGCGCGGTTGCCGCCCGCGAGCATCCGCCCCCCGAGCCAGCCGGCTCCGATCACCGCGGGCGGCACGAGGAGCTGGAAGTAGTGCGCGTAGAAGCGGCCCGGCAGCGCGACGGCGACGAGCGCCGCGAATCCGTACGCCACCACCAGCAGCCACTCGCGCCTGCGCCCCGGGTGGGCCGCGACGAGGGCGATCCCGGCGGTCCAAGGCAGGATTCCCACGAGCCAGCGCAGCGAACCCTCGCCCACGATGGGCGCGAGACTCACGCCGGCCACGATGTTGTGCAGGAGGTCGCCGGCGTAGTCGGCGTTGGATGCGATCATCGTCTCGCGGAACACGTCCAGCCGGCCGGTGATCGCGAAGTAGCCGACCGTGGTCGCCCAGATCAGCGCGCCGGTGCCGGCCATCGTCGCCACTTGGCTGCAGGCCGCGAGACGAGGGCAATCGCGAGGCGGGAGCGCCACGTGCGCGGCGGCGAGCAGGGCCGCGACCGGGATCGCCACCGGCTTGTAGAGCGTGGCCGCCGCGAACAGCGCACCTGCCGCCGCGGGCAGCCGCAGCCGGTGCTTCCGCCGAAGCCTGAGCACCACGACGAACGCGGCGACGAGGCAGACGTTGATGAAGACCTCCGTGTTGGCATCGGGCATCTGCAGCAGCAGGTCGCCCGAGACGAGAGCCCACGTGAGGCCGCACAGCAGCCCGGCTCGCGGGGCGGGTCCGTAGGCGTTCCCGGCCCGTGCCAGCAATCCGAGCAGGATGAGCGTCGGCACCAACCCCAGCACGAAGAGCCGGAGGGGCTTGTGCTCGATGCGCTTCTCCGCCAGCAGGTAGGTCGCGTAGATGGCGGGCGGCTTGCGGTCCCACAGCTCGCTGTACAGCGCTCGGCCGTGGGACATCTCGTGCGCGATCGTGGCGTAGGCCGTGACGTCCCGGTTGGGCGGCCAGTCGAAGTAGTGGAACCGGCACGCCACCGTCAGCAGGACCAGCAGGGCGAAGGGCCAGCGCGGCGCCACCGGGAGCGGTCCCTCGGCTATTCGTCGACCTCGATCTCGACCTCCACGCCCGGCGTCGTCGCGTCGCCGTCGGCCAGGGCGCTTCCTTCCAGCTCCTTCCGGTTCGTCGCGGTGTCCTCGCGGACGATCTCGATCTCGCTCGTGCCGCCGTCGTCACCCTGCACGACCGCGATCTCGACCTTCACGCCCTCGCGCTCGACGATCCGCGTCTCTTGGACGAGCACCACGCGGTTCTCCTGCGCCAGCTCCCAGCCGACGGCGAGACCGACCGGCACGACCCACACGGGACGGCCGTTCACGATCCGGCGAACGGCGCGGCGGCGGTGGCGGCGGCGGATCCGGCGGCGCACGCGGCGGCGGTGCCGGCGGGCGCGAGGACCGGCCTCGGTCTCGCCCGTCCCGAGGACCAGGAGCAGGCCGCCCACGGCCGAGGCAAGCGACGCGAGCAGGGTGCGACGGTTCATCGATCCTCCCTCCGACACGGTTGCGGGAGCCGATCGCTCCGGGCCCCGATTATAGAGGTCGCGAGCCACCCTCGGGAGCTCACAGCATCGAAGCCAGCAGCGTGGCGATCCCCAGGAAGCTGAAGAAGCCGGCGACGTCGGTGACCCGCAGCCGCGCGACCAGCGCACCGACCGGCGTAAGGCACAAGCGCGCGCGAAGACGAGCGAGGCCGAGGCGAAGTTGTCGTCGCGCCGCGGCGGCCCATATTCGATCCCGTGCACGTCTCGCAAGAGGACCGGCTCGTCGGTCGTCTCGAGCGACGCCCGGGCCGCCGCGCATCCGGACCGACCCGCGGTCGCAGCCGGCGCGATCGATGTGCGGCCGGCGAAACGCCGCGGTCGCGAGCCCGCGGCGGCCGGGTTCGGGGGAGGGGCTTGTCGAATCGGGCTCCGACCTGGCATCCTGTTCCGACCCAAACTTGGAGGGCCCCATGCAGCCGCTTCGCGAGTTCCTCGAAATCCCCTACGACAAGATCGAAGAGCTGAACCTCGCCGCGAAGGCCGACCGCGCGCAGCGCAAGGACCCGGACAAGGTCCGCGAGGCGCGGATGAAGACGCTCACCGATGAGCGCGGGATCAAGGCGGTCACGATCTGCTTCAGCGATCTCGAAGGCCGCCTGCACATGCTCGACTACGACAAGAAGTTCGTGCTCAAGTCGGCCGACAACCTGACCTTCGACGGCTCGTCGATCCGCGGGTTCTCGCGGCAGGCCGAATCCGATCTGCGGCTGGGCATCGATTGGCCGGCCTTCTACTGGCTCCCGGCCGACGTGTTCGGGCCGGGCAAGGTGCTGGTCTTCGGCGAGGTCCAGGACAAGGACGGCGCCCCGTATTCCGGCGACCTGCGCGCCCGGCTCCGGGAGTTCTGCTCGACTCTGGCCCAGAAGGGGATGACGGCGAACGCCTCGAACGAGATCGAGGGCTTCCTGTTCAAGGGGCGCGACGCCGAGCGGCGCTATCGCGACACGGGCGCGTTCGAGTTCATCTCGACCGGCGGCTACTACCACTCGCTGCCGGGGGACGCGCTGCGGCGCTTCATCGACGGCTGCGCCGAGGTTCAGCGGGCGCTCGGCTTCGAGAACGAGAAGGACCATCCGGAGGTCGCGCCCTCGCAGTTCGAGATGAACTACGGCTACGCCGAGGCCACGATCGCCGCCGATCAGGTGCAGCTGTACAAGCTCGTCGCGCGCCAGGTCGCGGCGCAGATGGACATGACCGCGTCGTTCCTGCCCAAGCCGGTCGCGGGGATCAACGGCAGCGGCATGCACACCAACTTGTCGCTGAACCAGGGCGGCAAGAACCTGTTCTACGACACCGCCGGCAAGGAGGGTCTGTCGAAGGCCGCGTGGGACTTCCTGAACCGCATCCTGGGAAGCGCACGCGACATCTGCCTGATCCTCAACTCGAGCGTCAACGCCTATCGCCGCCTCGACCCGCACTACGAGGCGCCGAACCAGATCATCGTCTCCCCCAAGGACCGCGGCGCGATGATCCGCATCCCGATCGGCAACGAGAAGTCCGCGCGGATCGAGGTGCGGTCGATCGCGCCGGACTCGAATCCCTACCTCGCGATCTACGCCCTGTTGCGCATCGGCGTCGAGGGCCGCCTGCCGAGCGAGCCCGAGCTGGCCAAGGAGAACCGCTTCCTGCCCGACAACATCTACACGGCGATCGACGACTTCCGGGCCAGCACCTTCGTGCGCGAGATCCTCGGCCCGCAGATCCACACCAAGTTCGCCGAGCTGAAGCTGGCCGCGGCCGACCGCTCGCCGCGCGCGCTCGGATCGCGGGTCAAGCGCAGCGAGATCCTGTTCCACCACGAGGTCACGAACCAGTACCTGTGGTCGCAGTTCTGACCGGGTGGCTCCGCCCGAGCGGTTGCTGCGCGGGCCTTCGCGCTCGGTAACGAGGTGACGGCCGTCCCGGTCGAGACCCGGGGCGGCCCGGCGGCCGGAACGCCGGCCGAGCCGTGCGAGGCCGACCTGGGACGCGGCTCCGGACGCCCGCCCCGAGTGCCGTCGAGCGGCCTCACCCCCACCCCCGCGCTCGACGTCCGCGCGCCCGGGAGCGGGCCGAGCCGGCTTGACGCTGCCGGGGGCGGGGGCCACGTTTTCGTGCGATGACTCCGCTCCTCGACCTCTCGCAGCGCCACTCCAAGCCGTTCTGGCTCGTGGCCGGAGTCATGTGCACGGCCGCGCTCGGGTTCATCGACTACGAGACGGGCTACGAAGTCTCGTTCTCGCTGTTCTACCTGCTGCCCGTGTCCCTGGTCACCTGGACCGCCGGCCGGCGCTTCGGGCTGATCATGTCGCTGCTCGGCGCCGTGGTCTGGCAGACCGCCGACCTGTACGCGGGGCACGACTACTCGCATCCGGCGATCCCGTTCTGGAACGCGCTGATCCGGCTCGGCTTCTTCACCATCGTCACCTACCTGCTGTCGTCGTTGCGCGGCCTGCTGCAGCACGAACACGAGATGGCCCACATGGACCCGCTGACGGGCGCCGTCAATTCGCGGTTCTTCCACGAGCTGATGGCATCGGAGGTCAACCGCTCGCACCGCTACGCCCGGCCGCTGACCGTCGCCTACTTCGACCTGGACGACTTCAAGGCCGTGAACGACCGCTTCGGGCATCAGGTCGGCGATCGCGTGCTGTGTGCCGTGGTCCAGTATGCCCGGCAGCGCCTGCGGCAGGCCGACGTCATCGCACGGCTGGGCGGCGACGAGTTCGCGCTCGTGCTTCCGGAGACCGATCGCCCGGCGGCGGAGGTCGTGGTGTCGAGGATCCGCGCCGGCTTGCTCGGCGAGATGCAGCGCCGCGGCTGGCCGACGACGCTCAGCATCGGCGTGCTGACCTGCTTCGCCCTGCCCGGGTCGACCGACGAGATGCTCCGTCTGGCGGACGGCCTGATGTACTCGAGCAAGAGGGCCGGCAAGAACACGGTCTCCTACTCCACGTATCCGGAGCCGGTCCGGGACGAACTCCCCGAGCTCACCGCGGCCGCGGGCCGTTGAGTTCGGCGTCGTTCCGGTTCACCCCTGCTGGCGTTGCCTGCTGCCGAGCGTCGTGCCGGTACTTCGCGATGGCGACGTTGGTCGCCCTACCGTAATCTTTCGCCACCCCGTGCGCGAGACGGGCGAGTCGCGGCGCGGGTTCGTGTCGGCGGGAGAGCCAACCATGAGGAGAGCCGCGATCGCCGGCGTGGGGCTCGCCGCCGTCCTCGAGCTCGTCGCCCTGGCCGTCGGCCACCGTGCCCTCGAGCGGACCGTCCGCCCCGCCGCGGCGACCGACCGGGCCGTCCGCCCCGCCGCGGCGACATCGTCCGCGATCACCCCCTCGACCACGACGGGGGCGGCGGAGACCCACGAGGCGGCGGAGACCCACCAGGGGTTCCTCTACGGCCGGATCACCACCGTCGATGGCTCCACCTACGAGGGGCGGCTGCGCTGGGGGGGTGACGAGGAGGCGTTCTGGAGCGACTCCTTCAACGGCGCGAAGGACGAGAACCCATGGGTCGCCCACGCACCGCGCGAGCGGCTGCCCAGGGAGCGCCGCCCGATCGAGATCTTCGGGATCGAAATCGCCCGGCGGGAGCGCCAGATCGACCTCGGCCGGCCGTTCATGGCGCGCTTCGGCGACGTCGCGCGCATCGAGGCGCGCGGCAGAGACGTGCGGGTGACTCTCAAGAGCGGGACCGTGTTCGACCTCGACCGCTTCTCCGCCAGCGACTTCGACGACGGCGTGCGGGTGTGGGACGGCAAGCGGGGCGTCGTCGACCTCGACAGCCTCTGGGTCCGCACGATCGATCTCCTCCCCACCCCCTCGCTGGGCGCCGCCCCGTACCGGTTGCACGGTACGGTGCGGACGCGGCAGGGTGACTTCACCGGCTTCGTCCAGTGGGACCGGGAGGACTGCGTCGGTCCCGACGAGCTCGACGGCCACACCGCCGAGGGCGGGCTCAGCCTGCGTTTCGACACCATCCGCTCCATCGCGCGCCGCTCGAGCGACAGCTCCCTGGTCACGCTGCTCGACGGCCGCGAGATCGTGCTCTCCGACACCCGCCAGGTCGGCCACGGCAACCGCGGGATCTACGTGGACGACCGGCGCTACGGCCGGGTGCTGGTCTCCTGGGACGCCTTCGAGCGTGTCGATTTCGGCCCCGGCGGCAGCGGCCCGGCCTACGGCGACTTCCCGCCCGGGCGCCCGCTCACGGGCAGCGTCATCACCCGGGCCGGCGACCGCCTCGCGGGCCGGCTGGTCTACGACCTCGACGAGAGCGAGACCACCGAGACGCTCGACGCCCCGACCCGGGGCGTGGACTACACCATCCCCTTCGGCCTGATCGCCTCGATCGCGCCCGCCGGCCGCGAAGTGCGCGGGGCCCTGCTCGCCGCGGTGACGCTCCATGGCGGCGAGGAGCTGCAGCTCGAGCGCTCGGGCGACCTCGGTGCGGGGAATGCCGGCATGCTGATCTTCGCCGGCGGCCGGGAGCGCCCCGAATACGTGCCCTGGACCGACGTCGAGCGGGTCGACCTCGACCGCCCGGCCGCGATGTACCCGCCGCTCGGCGGGCGCTAGAGCACGCGCGCCCGCAGAACCGCTTGGAGGGCGGATCTCGGCCGCCGCACGGCCATCGGTGACGGGTGACCCGAACCCGCAATCATCCGACGGGCCTGAGCCCCGACTCTCGTCAGCTCGTCACGCGTGGTGCGCGCTGCGAGATCTTGGCCGGGATCCTCGCGGTCTCGAGGCCGAAGCCGTCGTCCAGCCCCGACGCCGATCCGGCGAGTGTATCCTGGCCGGCGGGTCGTGTGCGGACCGTCGGCGCGGCGATGACGGTGCGGGGGATCGGCTTCCGGGCGGCGGTCCGCGTCTGGGTCCGCGTCGGGCTGCAGAGCTTCGGCGGCCCGGCGGGCCAGATCGCGGTGATGCACCGGATCCTGGTCGACGAGAAGCGCTGGGTCGGCGAGCAGCGCTTCCTCCACGCGCTGAACTACTGCATGCTGCTGCCCGGTCCCGAGGCGCAGCAGCTCGCGACCTATCTCGGCTGGCTGCTCCACGGGACCAAGGGGGGGCTCGTCGCCGGCTCGCTGTTCGTGCTGCCCGGCTGCGTCGCGATCCTGGCCCTCAGCTACCTCTACGTCGCGTTCGAGGGCGTAAGCGTCGTCACGTCGCTGCTCTTCGGGCTGAAGGCCGCGGTGCTCGCCGTCGTGGCCGAGGCCGTGATCCGCATCGGGCGGCGGGTACTGAAAAACGCGGCGATGGTCGCCCTCGCGCTGCTCGCGTTCGTGAGCCTGTTCTTCTTCGACGTGCCCTTCCCCCTGGTCGTCGCGGTCGCCGCGGCGGCGGGCTTCGCCGGCGGCCGCCTGCGCCCCGAGACGTTCGTCGCCGTCCGGCCCGAGCGCGCGGCTGCCGGAAGCGGCGCGGCGATCGACGAGCTGCTCGATCGGGTGGGGCCGCCCTCTGCGCCCTCGCTGGCCCGGGGGCTCCGCGTGCTCGCGGTCTCGCTGCTCCTGTGGTTCGGGCCGATCGCGCTGCTGGCCTGGGCGCTGGGCGCGCGGCACGTCTACGTGCTGGAAGGCGTGTTCTTCAGCAAGGCCGCCGTGGTCACCTTCGGCGGAGCCTATGCGGTGCTCGCCTACATCGCGCAGCAGGCGGTCGAGCGCTACGGGTGGCTCCGGCCCGGCGAGATGCTCGACGGGCTCGGCCTGGCCGAGTCCACTCCGGGGCCGCTGATCATGGTCGTGCAGTTCGTCGGCTTCATGGGGGCCTACCGCAATCCGGGACCGCTCGACCCGCTCGTGGCGGGGACGCTGGGCGCGCTGCTCACGACCTGGGTCACGTTCGTGCCCTGCTTCCTGTGGATCTTCCTCGGCGCGCCGTACATCGAGCGGCTGCGCGGGAACCGGAGCCTGTCGGCGGCGCTGTCGGCGATCACGGCCGCCGTGGTCGGAGTGATCCTCAACCTCGCCGTGTGGTTTGCCCTGCACGTCGTGTTCGGGACCGTGGTCGAGACGGCGGGGCCGCTCGGCGCGCGGCTGCTGGTTCCGGAATGGGGGTCGGCCGACCCGGCGGCGCTGGTCATCGCGGCCGGTGCGTTCGCGGCCCTGCTCCGGTTCAAGGTCGGGGTGCTTCCCCTGCTCGGCGCCGCCATGGGCGCGGGCGCCGTCGCTCGCCTCGTGACGGGTTGAGCGCGATCCGCCACCTTACTCGTACCGCAGCGACTCGATCGGATCCAGCCGGGACGCCTTCACCGCCGGGTACGCCCCGAAGAAGATCCCCACCCCCATCGACACCGCGAGCCCGAGGATCGGCGACCACAGCGGGATGTCCGTCGGCAGCGACGGGACCAGCGCCTTGACCAGCGCGGCGATGCCGATCCCGATGGCCACGCCGATGACCCCCCCGACGCTGCTCAGCGTCACCGCCTCGATCAGGAACTGCCCCACGATGTCACGGCGGAACGCCCCGAGAGACTTGCGGATGCCGATCTCCCGCGTCCTCTCGGTCACCGAGACCAACATGATGTTCATCACGCCGACCCCGCCGATCAAGAGCGACAGCGCGGCGATGAACACCATCGCCCCGGTGATCCCCCCGGTGATCTGCTTGAACTGGCTGATGAGCTGGTCCGGCGTCGAGACGCCGAAGTCGTTGGGCTCGTTGAACGGCACCTTGCGGCGTTGGCGCAGCACCGACACGCACTTCTCGACCACGAGCTGCAGGTCCTCGCCGCGGCGCGGCACGACGCTGATGTTGACGCCGTCCTGGAGGATGCGGAACGGGAACTGCCGGGCGAACGTGCCGTAGGGGAGCACGACCTTGTTGTCCGGCGACCAGCCGAACTGCTCGCCCTTCCGCGCCAGCACGCCGATCACGCGGTAGTGCGCGCCGTCGACGGTGATCTCCTTGCCCAGCGGGTCCTCCTGAGGGAAGATCGCGTCCTTCACGTCGAGCCCGATGATCACGAGCGGCGCCGAGTGCGCGATCTCCGCCGGGGTGAAGAAGCGGCCCTGGCCGACGTTGTAGGACGTGCCCGTCGGGTACCACTCGTCCACGCCGAGCACGTAGGGCATGTTGGCCTCGAGGTTCCCGCGCTTGACGTGCAGCACGGCCTCGGTGTAGGCGGCGAGCGCCGAGACCGCGAGCGCCTCCGGGACCGCGACGCGCAGCGCGGCCGCGTCCTGCAGCGTCAGGTTGCGGCGTTTCTTCTGCTCCTCGTAGTCGCTGTCACCGTGGCCGAACGACTCCTCGTGCTTCTGGAACTCGATGCGGTTGGCGCCGAAGGCCTGGAGGTTGCCGATCACGTTGTTGTTGAAGCCCGAGACGATCGCGACCATGCCCATCACGGTCGCGACGCCGAGGACGATGCCGAGCGTCGTGAGCCCGGCGCGCAGCTTGTGCTCGCGGATCGCCACGAGCGCGAAGCGCACGTTCACCCAGAAGCCGCGGCGGAAGACGTCGACGAAGCCGCGCACGACCGCCTCCCTACTCGTAGCGCAGCGCCTCGATCGGCGTCTTGCCCGCGGCGAGCGACGACGGCGCGAGGCCGGCGAGGACGCCGGTGAGGAGCGCGAGCCCGAGGCCGAGCAGGATGACCCGGGGCCGCACGACGGCGGGGAAGACGGCGCTGATCGCCGCCGCGGCGAGCGCTCCCAGCACGACCCCGACCACGCCGCCCGACAGCGACAGGAGCGTGGCCTCGATCAGGAACTGGCGCCGGATGTCCCGCGAGCGCGCGCCGATCGCCTTGCGCAGGCCGATCTCGCTCGTGCGCTCGACCACCGAGACGAACATGATGTTGGCGATGACGATGGCGCCGACGACGAGCGACATGCCCGAGACGATGACGGTGGCGAAGTAGGCGCCCTGGGTGATCGACTGCCACACCGCCTGGACCGCCCGCGAGCCGACGATGCCGAACGGGTCGTCGGCCTTGAACCGGGTCTTGCGCGCCGAGCGCAGGATCGTCCGGACCTCGTCCTGCACGCGGTCGAGCCCGGCCATGCCGCCCTGCGGGCGCACCAGGATCGCGATGCCGCGGTCGGCGCTCAGGACCTTGGTCAGGAACGTGATCGGAACGAAGATCACCTTGTCGCGCGACTCGCCCAGCATCTTCCCCAGGCGCTTCTGTACGCCGATGACGCGCAATGGATGGCCGCGCACGAGCAGCGTGCGGTTGATCGGGTCCTGGTTGGGGAAGATCTCGTCCTTGACGTCGGCGCCGATGATCGTGACCGCGGCGGAGTGCGATTCCTCGCTCGGGTTGAAGAAGCGGCCCGCCTCGAGGTCGAGGTTGAGCATCGAGTCGGCGTTCGCGCTGTAGCCCGTGACATCCACCGCGCCGAGCCGGCGGTTTCCCGCCTTGACGGGAGCGGCCCGGCTCGCCTGCGCGCCGACTGCGGCGCAGGACCGGCAGTTGGCCTCGACCAGCTTCCGCTCGGCCATCGTCAGCGGCTTCCTGCGGTTCGCCTCCAGGAACTCGCTGCGGCTCTTCAGGATGCCGTAGCGGGTGAAGACCAGGACGTCGGGATTGAGGTTCACGAGGTTCTTCGTGACGAACTCGTTGAGGCCGCTGATGACCGAGACCACCGCCACGACGGTCATGACCCCGATGATCACGCCGAGGAGCGTGAGCCCCGAGCGCAGCTTGTGCTGCCCCAGCGCCCGCAACGCGGCGGCGAACAGCTCGCGCGGGTCCATGGCTCTACGACGGCGGCTCGGATTCCAGCGCCTTCTCCCGTTCCTCGCTCATCTCCCGCACTCGATCGCCTTCCTCGAGGGTCCGCAGCGTCTTGAACGGCCCGCTGACGACGCTCTCGCCCTCGGCGAGGCCGTGCTCGACCTCGATCTCCAGCTCGCCGGCGAGCCCGGTCTCGATCGGCACGAAGCGCACCCTGCCGTCGGCCAGGGCGTAGACGCCTTCCTCGGTCCGGATCCGGCCCGAGGCGTCCTTGTCGCCGGCGGGAGAGTCGCGGATCATGACCGCCGCGAGCGGGATCGTCGGGACCTGGGACCGCGTGCCGATGATGATGTCGGCCGTGACCGAGAAGCCCGGCCGGATGCCGGGCGGCGGCTCGGAGATCTGGACCTTGACCTTGAAGTTGATCGCCTCGGTGGTGTCGATCAGGCCCTGAAGCTCGGCATCGTCCTTCTGGATCGGCGAATGCCCGATCTCGGTCACCACGCCCGCGAGCGGCCGGCCGGGATAGGAGTCGAGCGTCAGGACCGCCTTCTGGCCGACGGCGATGCTGGGCATGTCGGTCTCGTCCACCATCAGCACGGCCTGGACCGTCGACATGTCGGAGATGGTCATGAGCTGCGTGCCGGGGTTGTTCATGGTGCCGAGCACCGTGACCTCCCCGGCCTTGACCCGCAGCGTCGTGACGACGCCGTCGATCGGCGAGCGCACGGTCGACTTCGTCACCGTGTCGTGGTACGCGTTGACCATGGCGCGGTTCTGCTCGACGCGCTGCTGGGCCGCCTGGTGGGCCGCCCTGGCTCCGTCGTGGTCGGACCGGGAGCGCTGGTAGTCCGCGTCGGGGACGATCCCGGCTTCGTGGTTCTTGCGAGCGCGCTCGAGGTCGCTCTCCGCCTGCTCCATCGCCGCCCTGGCCGATTCGAGGTCGGCGAGGCTCCCCTGGAGCGCGGCGACGGAGCTGGCCTCCTCGGCCGCGGCACGGTTCTTGTCGATCTCCAGCAGGAAGTCGCCGGCCTCGACCTGGTCGCCCTCGCTCACGGCCAGGTTCACGATCTGGCCCATGACCAGGGCCGAGAGGTCGACCTTCCTTTCCGCCTGGACCTTGCCGTTGGCGGGCCCACCACGTCCTGGACCTTGACCTTGGCCACGCTGACCTCGGTGGCCCGGTGCTTCTTCTTGTAGATCGCCGCACCGACGGTGCCCGCCGCCGCGAGGAGGACGACGCCGGCGACGATCTTGCCCTTGTGACGCTTCCACATGACGCACCGCTCTCCTCGCGGCCAGCTGCCCCTTCCGCCGCGGCCCGCGCGGCGTGGCGCCTCGAGCGCCCGCTGCGAGCGGCTCCGGGCAGGCTGCCCACCGGATCCGCGACGGATGGTACGGCACGTCCGGGGTCGGGTTCAAAGCGCCGCGCCGTGCGGAGCAGCCTCGCGGGCGCCGCCCGAAACGAGCGCAGGGGCCCGCGCCGGCCCCTGCGCCGAGACGGCGGCCTGTGCCGTCAGAAACCGGTGAGCAGGAGCGACAGCTCCGTGTAGCCCTGGCCGGCGAAGGTCCCGAGGCTGCCCACCTGGCCGTCGAGGAACCAGACTCTCGCGCCGTCGTTCCAGACGTTGAACACGTGGCCGTGCGCGCCGGCGCGCTTGCCCCAGACTCGCGCGAAGGAGCCGGGCGGGGTCGCGGCCATCAGCTCCTCGATCTGCTGCTGGCTGCCGACCCGGATCCAGTCCCGCGCGCGGTCGAGCACCGGGTCGATGTGGGCGACGGCGGCCCTGGAGTTCAGCTGGAACCAGGTGTAGCTGTCGTCGCCCAGCCCGGCGCGCACGAGAGCCGCGTCCTCGCCGCGCAGGATGCGCTCCACCGCCTCGACGCACTCCGTGCAGTTCGTGGCGCGGCCCGCCTCGTCGGGAAACCCGGGGTTGACGTTCCGGATTCGCCGCAGCACCTCGCCGATCGTCCGCGGCGGATCGAGCGCCGGGGCCGCGGGAGCCGCGCGCCCGACCCGGCTCGTGGTCTCGTCCAAGGTCTGCGTGCGGCCCAGCGACGTGGCGGTCTCGTCCAGCGGCTGCGCCGCCGCGGAGGTCGCGCGGCCCAGCGACGTGGCGGTCCCGTCCAGCGGCTGCGGGGCCGTGGAGGTCGCGCGGCCCAGCGACGTGGTGGTCCCGTCCAGCGGCTGCGGGGCCGTGGAGGTCGCGCGGCCCAGCGACGTGGCGGTCCCGTCCAGCGGCTGCGGGGCCGTGGAGGTCGCGCGGCCCAGCGACGTGGCGGTCCCGTCCAGCGGCTGCGGGGCCGTGGGAGCGTCCGCGCCGCCCCTTGCGCGCGGCATCCGCTGGCTTTCGTGAACGATCACCGTGGGCTGGTCGTAGATCGAATCGCCCGCGGCGCGGGGTATCCGCTGGCTCTCGTGGACCACGACCGTGGCGTCGTCGTAGATCGAGCCGCTGCCCGCGCGGGCCACGCGCTGGTTCTCGTGCACGATCACGGTCGGCTCGTCGAGGATGCCCCGCTCGGCCGCGGCGACCGCGCCTCCGCCGCTCGTGGGCGGGGTGGGCCGGGGCGTCGCGGCGGGCAGCGTGCCGTCGCCGCTGCGCAGGAAGCGCTCGATCAGGCCGTCGCGCCGCGCGGCGTCGCCGATCCCCTCGACGTCGCGCAGGTAGCGGTGGAGCAGCGCGCGGGTGCGCGCCGCGCTCGTCTCGAGCACTTGCGGGGAGAGGCCCCGCATCAGCGCGCGCCCCGCCATCACCGCGGCGGGCTCGAGCCCCTTGGCTTCCCAGAAGCGCACGAGCTGCATCACGTACTCGGGCCGAATCTCCCCGGTGCGCTCGAGGAACGCGCCGAGCCGGATGCGGTCCTGGCTCGTGTAGACGTGCCCGAGCGGCGGGCCGGCCGCGCGGACCCATGGCTCGTCGGCCACGCCGCCGGCCGCGGGCCGGCGCGTCGCGACCTGCGTGTCTTCGACGAGCGTCGTCCCGGTGGGGACGCCGTCGACCGGCTCGCCGGCGCCGGTCCTGGCGGTCGTTCCGGCGCGCGAGGCGCCGTCGGTCGGCTCGGAGGTCGCGGCCCTCGCGATCGCCCCGGCACGGGAGGCGTCGTCGGCCGGGCCCGCGCTCGCCGCCTTCGCGGCGGCCTTGGCGCGGGACGCGTGGACCACGCCCTCGAGGCCGCGCCCGATCTTCGTGCTCGCGCCCGCAGCACCCTCGAGCGCGCGGGCGAGGGTCGGGGTGCCCGCGAGCTTGCCGAGCTTCGCGCTGCGGTCGAGCACGCGGCTCGTCGCCGAGGCGAGCCGGGCCAGGTCGAGCCCCACCTGCTGGGCCGTGGCCGCCCCGCGCGAGCCGCCCGAGAGGCCGAGCAGGATCCCCTCGATCGCGACGGCGCCGCCGAACTTCGCGTTGTTCCACACCGCGTCGCCCTGCTGCATCTTGCGGATGCCTTGCCACGCCGCGCGATCGAGCTGTGCCGCGATCGTGGCCCAGTCGTTCTTCTGCACCAGCTCGACGAGCTGATCGATCCCCTCGATCTTGTCGGTGCCGAACGCGTCGGCCACGAGCGAGGTGCCGAAGACCCAGCCCGCGGGCCCGAGCGCCAGCCTCACCCCCCGGCTCAGGTCGGTGTCGGCCGCGAGCACCTCCCCGCCCAGGTCCGCGAGGTCGGCCGCAGCGTGGACCAGGTGGCTCCCTGCGCCGTAGATCGCACCCGCCGCCGCCTTCGTCGTGTGCAGCGGGTCGAGGAGCTTCGGCGCCTGGGCCAGAAGCTCGCGCGCCACGTCCGCCGCGAACGAGGTCTCCTTGCTCGCCGCACCGCTTTGCACGCTGCCGTCCACGACCCGCTGAATCCCCGCCACGAGCCGCTCGCGCTGGGCGTCGCTCAGGGCGAGGGCCGGGTCGAGCGCCAGCCCCCGCTCCGCGAGCACCGCCCGCAGCTCGGCCTCCGACGCCGGCCCGATCCCGTCCTTGCGGTTCGCGGCGAAGGCGCCCTCGAGCGCCATCCGCGTTGCCCGCTCGCGGCTCGCCAGGACGCGGTCCTTCTCGTCGAGCACGCGCTGCACGTCCGCGAGCTTCTGCTCGGCGGCGGCGGTGCCCTGGGCGCGCAGCCGCGCGATCTCCTCGCTCAGCACGGTCTTGACGAGCGCGCGCTGGAGCGGGGCGTGCGCCGCCTCGATCGTCAGCTCGACCGCCGCCAGGAGGCGCTGCTCCTGCTCGGCCGCCCGCGCCTGCGGGTCCAGCTCCCAGGGGCGGGGCATCTCACCTTCGATCGTCTGCACGTCGGCGTTGTAGGCCCGCACGAGCGAGTGATCGACGCGGATCCGTCGCCCGGCTTCGTCGATCTTCGCCTCCAGCTCGGCGACCTTCGCCTTCGCGAGACCGGAGTCGACGGCGCCGCTCGCGAGGCCCGCGCGGTAGTGGTCGCGCTCCGCGGTCCACTGCTCGAGCTGCGCCTCGCGCTCCTCGAGGCGCGCGACCACGCCGCTCGTCGCGAACTCGCCCGCCCGAGCGGCGAGCCGCTCCTGGCCGTCGAGGAAGGCGTCCCGCTTCTCGGCGGCAGCCTCCTCTTCGGCTGCGGCCGCCGCGAGCCGCGCGCGCAGCTCGGCCTCGGCGGCCGCGACGTCGAGCGGCGGCCCGCCTTCGAGCCTTGCGGCTTCGCCCGCGAGCGCCACGATCGCACGCTCGGGGTCGCGGCCATCGCCGAGCAGCTCGGCGACGGCCGGCGTCGCCCCGGCTTCCATCGCGAGCGCCACGGTCCCCGCGAGCGCGTCGAGCAGGAGCCGCTGCGTCGCGAGGAGCTTCGCCGTGCCCGAGGCGAGCGCGCGGCTCGCGTCCATGCGCGCGCGCAGCGCGGAGAGCGCCGCCGCGTCGCGCTTGCCGCTCGCGACCTCGGCCAGCGCCTTGCCGTAGGCCTCGGCCGCGGCGTCGGCCTCCTGCGACCGTGCGACGACCTTCCGCTCGAGCCGCGCCACGCGCTCGGTCTGATTCGCGACGTGCACGGCCGCGTCCTTCTGCCAGGTCTCGTCGGCCTGCGACACGATCGGGGATCCGCCCGCCGCGAGCCGCTGCTTGCGTCCTTCCAGCTCGCCGATCTCCTGCTTGAGCCGCCCGATCGTCTCCGTCGCATTCTTGCCGGGGACGTTGATCAGCTTGTTCACGAGCGTCGTGCGCCGGGCGATCTCCTCATCGATCTCGGCGATCTGCTCCTCGGCCGTCGGCGGGCCGGGGGCGGCTTCGCCCTCGTCCGCCGCCTCGCGGCCGGCTCCCTGCCCGGTCTCGGACGGGCACGCCCCGCCGTCCGCGCCCCGAGAGCCCTTCGACCCCGCGGGCCCGGAATCCGACGACGAGCCGCCCCCACCGCGCGGGCCGTAGCGCCCCGCCTTCCACCCCGCGCCGTTGCCGCACACCCCGTTGGGGAACCCGCCCGAAGAGCTACCCCCGCTCGATTCGCCGCTCTTGGCGGTCTTCGCCGTCGCCGTCGTCGCCTTGGCGGCCTGCGCCTTGCCGTCCGGCGTGTTCTGCTTGCGCTCCTCGCCGCCCTCGGCCGCGGCGGCCGCGTCCAGCGCGCGCGCGTCGAACAGCGTGACGAGATCGTCGAGGCTCAGCTCGGGCCGCTCGATCCACTCGAGCCGGCCGAGCTTGTGCGTCCAGCGGAAGCGCAGGTGGTGCGTGTTGCTGCCGAGGCTCGTCCGGAACGCGACGCGGACGTTCACCGGCCGCCGGCCGTCCACCGGGTCGGTCCCCTCGACGTAGTAGCTCAGCGGCGCGCCGTCGAGGTTCAGGCCGTGGTCCGCGTACCAGCGCAGCAGCGCCTTCTGGATCTCGTCCGGCAGCTCGCCGTTCGTCAGCCGGCGCGCTTCCGCCGCGGCGCGCGCCTGCTTGCGCTCCTCGGCCGCCGCGGCGAGCCGGGACATCTGCTGCTGCTGCATCGCCCGTTCGTCGTCGATCGTGCGCTCCCACAGGAGCGGCGCCGCCGGCTCGCGGGTCGCATCGAGGAGCGCGTCGGCCCCCGCCTGCGACCGATCGCGCAGCGCGCCGGGGTCCGGCTCCTGTTCCTCGGGGCAGGGGCAGTCCCCGCCCGCGGCCACGCAGTCCCGCGCGGAGCTGTGAATGCCCGTGGTCATCGTGGGCGTCGGGCCGGCGCCCACCGACGACTGGCCGCTGCTGCTCGGCATCGCCGTGTCGCTCGTAGCGGAGCCGGCGCTACCATCGCTGCCGCTGGTGTTCCCGGCGGTGTTCCCGGCGGAGGTGCTCTGCCCCGCTTGCCCGGTCGTGGGCTGGCTGTTGCTCGGCTTGCCGGCCGTCGGGTTCGTCGAGGCCTGGCCCGAGTTCGGTTGCCCCGTGGTCGTCTGACCCGGCGACGGCTGGCCCGAGCCTGCCTGTCCGGCCGGCGTCTGGGAAGTGCCCGAAGGGGCCGGCGTCCCGCCCGTCGTGTTCTTCGCGCCGCCGGTCGTGGTGCTCGTGGGAGAGCCGGTCTGCCCGCCTGGGTCGAGCGACAGCTTGACGTCGTCCCGAGCCGGCGGAGGCGGGAGCTGGATCGCGTCCTTGCCGACGTTCGTTCCGGTCGCGGGCGGAGGGTCCGCCGACGGACCGAGGGTGACCTTCTTCGCGGGGTCGCCGACCACGACGACCGTGCCCGTTACGGGCTGCCCCGCGGCGGGAGACGCGCCCGGGTTGCCGAGCACGATCTCACCGGTCGCGACGCCGCCGGCCGGCTGACTCCCGGCCTTCACCGTGGTCGAGCCGCCGGCCGTCGGGCTCGGGCCCGGGACCGGGATCGAGAGCTGGGGCGGTGCCGCCGGCTTGCCGGCGTCCTTTTTCTTGTCCTTGTCCGCGGCCGGCGGGGGCGGCGTCGTGTCCTGCGCCCCCGGCGCGCCGATCGGAGCCCAGAGCAGAGCGGCCAACAGCAGGAATCCCGGCCATTGCTTCGTGGTTCTGGTCATGGTCGCGTCCTCCCGGTTCGGTTCCACGGATCCATGCGCCGTCCGCGGGGAGAACGCGCCACGGGGTGGCTGACGGGGGTGCTTCAGTCCTTCTGCCCCTCGAGTTCGCGTCGAAGCTCTGCCAGCGTTTTCCTGGAGCCCTGAAACAACCGGCGTTGTCCGGGCGCCGCGACTGAAGGCGATTCCGGATGCCGCTACCCGCTGAGGGACAACGGGTCACCCGAGACCTGGTCGAGGACGCTCACGACCGGACCCGATCCGCTCTGCGACGCGTGAACCGTGATCGCTCCAGCCGGCGTCGTCGCCAACCAACGCTGGAACGCGGCTCCGGAGACCACGATGGCTTGGGATCCGTAGCTCAGGCCAGCTTCTTGACCAAGAGACAGGGCCGGCAGTACCGTCCGGGCATGTCAAGAATCGCGAGGATCGTCCTGTGCTCGCTGGGAATCGCCCTGACCGGGGACAGCCGAGCGCAAGCACCCCCACCGGCATCCAATCTGAACGACGTCGCTCTCCGGCTGATGGCTCAAATGAGAGCGACCGCAACGGAGTGTCCTCGCATTGCGGAAGAGATGCGGCCGAGTCGAATGGTCTATTGCGGCAACGTCGACGTCGGCATCAACCGCTTCAAGTCGGTGATCTACGCCTTGCTCGCCGACCCCGAAATCACAGGCGGCGCGGCCGCCCGTCGCCAGGATGTGTATACCCACCAAGGCGTCTACACAATGGGAGCGGATGGACGAATGGTGCCCGAGGAACAGTTCCGCCGGCACACGTTCACGATCGGCGATGACCTTCTTGCCGTGTCCCACTTCCCGCAAACCAAGCGGATGGTGATCGACTACGACCTGCCATTCCCACAGTGTCAGCCTCTCGAGTCCGAGGACACGTTTGCTCCGCCGGGCATGCCGCCGCCCGAGGTAGTCGCGGAGAGCAAGACCGTCCCGCAGTATCCCAACCTCGCGCGGAATGCACGCCTCGGCGGCCATGTGGCTGTCAGGGTCATGGTAACGGCGGACGGAACGCCTCGTGACGCCTGCGTCTCGAGTGTCGACGGCCCAGCCGGTGTGGGCTTGGAGTTCGCTGCCCTGGAAGCGGTGAGGTCCTGGCGCTTCGAGCCGGCCAGGCTCGACGGCAAAGCAGTGGAGGCGCCGACGACGGTCACCTTCTCGTTCACGCTCGAGGAGTGAACGCCCTGATCGGCCAGCGCCGGTGCGCGGGGACCGAGCAGGATGCTGCGCTGCTTCACATCTGATGCAGAAGGACATACCATCAGATGCATGCCACGCACGACCGTCGACATCGAGGCTCCGCTCTTGAAGGAGATCAAGCGCCTGCAGAAGGCCGAGGGTCTGTCGATGAGCCGCTTGATCTCCCGGCTTCTCGCCGATGCCCTGACGAGACGTCGCGACGCCGGCCAGGCCGACAAGCCCTTGCGCTGGATCGCGCGCGACATGAAGCCGCTCGTCGATCTGGCGGACAAGGAGGCGGTCTACGCGGTCCTCGACCGGGACCGGCGTTGAGCTACTCGGTCGACGCGAACCTCCTGCTGTACGCCTCGGACCGGTCGAGCCCGCACCGCGCGGCGGCGGCGAGGTTCCTCGAATCGCGCGCCGAGGATCCCGATCTGGCGGAAGACGAAGGCTTCCTCGACATCTACCGGGCCGTCACGGAGCGGGCTCCGGTGCGCGGGAATCTCGTCCCGGACGCGCACCTCGGGGGCCTCCTGCGGCAGCACGGAGTCGGGACGCTTTACACCGCCGACTCCGACTTCCGACGATTCGACTTCCTGAAGCTGCGGAACCCGCTCGGGCCGTCTTGACCGAAGCGCGAAGCTGCGGCCACCGGCAGGCATGAACCGGCAGGACGCCTTCCGTGCCGATGATGTCGTTTTCGACCGAGTTTCCCATTATGAACTCGGCTCGACGTTCCTGAATGTTTTTCGACCTGGCTTGCTGTATAGTGATCTTCGACATCGCCTCAGGCTTTCAGGCGATCTTCGACGAACGTGAAAGGTTCTCGACCATTGGACCTGAAGCTACCCCCCCAGGCGACGTTCCAGGATCGGCTTGTTCCAAAGAGAACGAGGCTGGCGGGCTGGGCCGCGCTCGTCCAAGGTCTTGGCCTCGCCACCCCGGTCAGGACTCCGAGCGTGGTTGCCGAAGGCCACATTCGGGGAAGCCAGCGAAACGAAGGTGGCTGGACGGTCTTCGACAAACGCTACTGGCCCGGCGACAGGATCACGGACCACCTGTCCTTCGCACTGCGACATGAACCGATCGACGCGCTGATTCTGAAGCGCGCCTTCGACGCCATCCCGGCCCCGGAACTCGTCGCCTTCATAGAGGCGGCGCCGACCGGCGCCTTCGCCCGCCGCGCCTGGTTCTTTTGCGAGACTCTGACCCGCACGACGCTCGATATCGAGGACGCGAAGACGGTCACTGCGGTGGACGCGCTCGACCCGAAGGCATATTTCACCGGCGCGCCGCACATTTCGAAACGGCACCGCGTCCGCGATAACCTGCTCGGCAGGGGTGACTACTGCCCCATCATCCGCCGCACCGAAACGCTCGAGGCCTTTGTGGGACGTGGTCTCGTCCAGAAGGCCGCCGAAACGATCGGGCGCGCCGGCAAGCATCTGGTTACCCGCGCCGCGAGTTTTCTGCTGCTGGCCGACAGCCGCGCCTCGTTCGAGATCGAGGGCGAGCGCCCGCCGCGCGATCGGCTCGAACGCTGGGGCCGCGCCGTATTGCAGGCAGGGAAAACCCCGCTCTCGCTCGATGAGCTGAACCGCCTTCACGGCGTCCTGATCGAAGACACGCGCTTTGTCAAAGCCGGGTTGCGACCCGACGGCGTCTTCCTCGGCGAGCGCGACCACGACGGCGATCCGCTGCCGGAGTTCATCGGTGCGCGGCCGGAGGACCTGGCAAGCCTCGTCGCCGGCATGCTCGCCACCGACGAGCGCATGCGTGAAAGCGATCTCGACCCCGTCCTGCAGGCGGCGGCGACGGCCTTCGGTTTCGTCTATGTCCATCCGTACCAGGACGGCAATGGTCGCCTTCACCGCTGCCTGATCCACCATGTCCTCGCCGAGCGGGAATTCACGCCGCCGGGAATGGTTTTCCCGGTCTCCTCCGTCATGCTCGACCGGATCGACGACTACCGCAAGACGCTGCAGGGCCACTCAGGCCCGCTGCTGGAGTTCATCGACTGGCAGCCGACACGCGACCGCAACGTAGAGGTCACCAACGACACCGCCGACCTCTATCGCTACTTCGACTGCACGGCGGAGGCGGAGTTTCTTTACAGCTGCGTCGCGCGGACGGTCGAGCACGACCTACCCAACGAAATCGATTTCCTGCGCCGCCAGGACGAAGCGCAAACCCGGATCATGGAGATCGTCGATATGCCCGATCATCTTGCGCAGAACCTCCTCATGTTCATGCGCCAGAATTGCGGGAAGATTCCGAAAAGGCGCCGCAAGAACGAGTTCGCCGCGCTGACGGACGAGGAGGCGCAGCGGATCGAGGCAATCTACGGTGAGATCTTTGAGTGAGAGTCCGAGTCTGGCGGCGGGCCGACCCCGAGTCTGAAAGCGCCCCCTCTTCAGCGCGAGGTGGAGTTCGCGCTCGGCCCGGTTGTAGACTCCGCGGCATCCTCGGGAGTATCGCCTTGCCCGACCGACCGCACGACGACGAAGCCGCCGAGGGGAAGCCGACCGAGCTGCCGGCGAA
>Ga0187892_10001645_pt1 | contig 49685 bp, 41 predicted proteins | sample MA1701073metaG_FD_139345 | JGI IMG/M metagenome (GOLD analysis project Ga0187892, IMG submission 139345) | Bio-ooze microbial communities from a basaltic lava cave in the Kipuka Kanohina Cave System on the Island of Hawaii, USA - MA170107-3 metaG ...
GACCTGGGGCACGCCGAGCCCGAGCACCTCGCGGCTCGTGCAGGCCGCGCCCGGGCCGACCCCGATCAGCAGCGCGTCCACCCCGCAGTCCATCAGCTCGAGGCAGGCCTCGTAGGTGACGACGTTGCCGACGATCAAGGGGATGGAGAGGTTCCGCTTGAGCCGCCGGATGTCCACCGGGGGGTACTCGGTGGCGATGTGCCGGGCCGTGGTCACCGTGGACTGGACCACGAAGAAGTCCGCCCCCGCCTCCTGGGCGATCTGGGCGAAGCGCTCGGCGCGCTGCGGGATGGCGGACACCACGACCGGGCCGCCGCCCTTCTTGATCTCGGTGATCCGGTCGTGGATCAGCTCCTCCTTGATGGGCTCGCCGTACAGGCCCTGGATGATCTTGGTGGCTTCCTCGAGGCTGGCCGACGTGATGCGCTCGATGACGGCGTCGGGGTTGTCGTAGCGGGCGAAGATGCCTTCCAGGTTCAGGACGGCCAGCCCGCCGAGCCGCCCCATCTCGAGCGCCAGGGCCGGTCCCACCACTCCGTCCATGGCGGCGGCCATGACGGGGATCTGGAAGCGGTGGCCCCCGAGCTCCCAGGAGACATCCACCTCGTTCGGGTTCACCGTGAGGGCCCCCGGCACCAGGGCGATGTCATCGAAGCCGTACGCCACCCGGGCCTTGCGCCCGCGACCGACCCACATGCCCATGCGCGTCCCCTCCGCCCTACTCCGAGCCCCGTATATAGAGAGTGAGTCGGCCGTCCATACCGTATTTAGCGGTCAAGTATACGGGCCCACCTCGCGGCTGTCAACCCGGACCAGGCCCGCCATCGGTCCTGGGCCCGGCCTGGACATGCTCCCAGATCATCCGGAGCCCCTCCAGGCGCAGGTCCTCGTTGACCGTCTCGATGCTCCTGGCCACCTCGTGCATCTGGGAGGCGAGGCCGCCCGTGGCCACCACCCGGGCCCGCCCCCCCAGCTCGGCCCGGATCCGCTCGACGAGCCCGTCCACCAGGCCCGCGTAGCCATAGACGACCCCGGACTGGATGTTGGTGACGGTGCTCCGCCCGATGGCGGTGGCCGGGCGCACCAGCTCGACCCGGAACAGCCGGGCCGCCCGCGCCACGAGGGCCTCGGAGGCCACCACGAGCCCGGGCGCGATGGCGCCGCCGACGAAGGCGCCCCGGGCGTCCACGCAGTCGAAGTTGGTCGCGGTGCCGAAGTCCACGACGATGAGCGGGGCGCCGTAGAGCGCCCCGCCGGCCACGACGTTGCACACGCGGTCGGCCCCCACCTCGGCCGGGAAGTCCACGTCCAGGATGACCGGCGTGTTGACCCCGGGCTGCACGGTGACGGGGGCGATCCCGAAGTAGCCCTCGCACATCCACTCCAGCGTGCGCTGCACGGTGGGCACGACGTTGGAGATGGCGATGCCGGTGACGTCCGGGACCTCGATGCCGCGGCTCTTGAGCAGCGTCTGGATGAACACGCCGTACTCGTCGGCCGTCTGCTCCCGCCGGGTCGTGAGCCGCCAGGACACCAGGAGCCGCCGGCCCTCGTAGACGCCGAGCCCGGTGTTGGTGTTGCCGACCTCGATCACCAGCAGCACGGCAGGCTCCGGGGCCGCCTCACGCCTCGCCGGCCGGCGTCAGCACCCGCTCGAGCGTCCCGTCGGGGAGCCGCACGAGCAGCGCCCCGTCCTCGGCGACGTCCTCGGCCAGCCCCGCCTGCCCGTCCCCGGCCAGGGCGATCCGGCCCAGCGTGACGGCGCGCGGCCGCCATGCCGCGAGGATGGGGGGCAGGCCGGCCGCCCGCCATTGTCCGTAGCGGGCGCCCAGCTGCTCCAGGAGCCGCGCGAGCACGGTTGCCGGGTCGAGGGGACGGCCCGCGGCGAGACGGAGGGAGGTGGCGCCGGCCAGCGCTTCGGGGAAGGCGGCCTGGTTCACGTTGACGCCGATCCCGAGGACGACGTGACGCGCCTGCCCGCCGGGGCTGGCGGCCGCCTCGAGCAGGATACCGGCGACCTTCCGGTCCTGGACGAGGACGTCGTTCGGCCACTTGATCCCGGCCGGGACCTGGCCCACCGCCTCCACGGCCTCGGCCACGGCCAGCCCCGCCACCAGCGAGAGCTGCGCCACCCGGGCCATCGATGCGGTCGGCCGGAGCAGGACCGAGCAGAGGAGACTCTGCCCCGGCTCGTCCCACCACGGCCGGCCGCGGCGGCCTCGGCCCCCCGTCTGGTGGGTGGCGGTGACCACGACCCCCTCCGGGGCCCCGGCCGCCGCCAGCCGTCCGAGCGCGGCCTGGGTGGAGTCCACCTCGCCGAGGGCGTGGACGGTGTGGCCGAGGGGGTGGGTGGGACGGCTCACGCGATGGCGGCCAGAGTGGCGGACAGCTTCTGGCGCACCTGGCGCTGCTCGGCGAGCCGCGCCCGCTCCCGCTCCACCACCTCGGCCGGCGCCCGCTCGACGAACTCGGGGCGCCCGAGCTTGCCCTCGAGGAAGGCGATCTCGCGCTCGGCCTTCTCGATCTCGCGGGTCAGGCGGGTGCGCTCCACGGCGAGGTCGAGGACGCCCTCCAGGTGCACGAACACCTCGGCCGTCCGCGTCACCGCGTGGGCGGTGTGGGCGGGCCGGATCCCGTCCCGCATCACCGACACCGTGGAGCGCGACAGGGCCCCGATGAGCGGGGCGGCCTCCCGGATGGCCGGCTCGGCCCCGGGCACGACCGGCCGCACGCTCACCGTCAGCGCCGTCCCGGGGCCGATGCGGCTCTCGCTCCGGATCGTCCGGATGGCGCCGACGACGTCGAGGAGCGGCTCCATGGCGCGCTCCGCCTCCAGGTCGCGCCCCCGGCGCCGGACGCGGGGGTAGGGCGCCACCATGATGGAGTCGCCCTGGTGCGGCAGGCGCTGCCAGATCTCCTCGGTGACGAAGGGCATGAACGGGTGCAGGAGGCGCAGCGTGGTCTCCAGCACCGTGACCAGGGCGTGCTGGGTGGCCGCCCGGGCGGCCGCGTCGTCGGTCTGGTACAGGCTCCGCTTGGCGACCTCCAGGTACCAGTCGCAGAGCTCGTCCCACACGAAGTGGTACAGCGTCGAGGCGGCGTCGTTGAACCGGTAGCCGTCCAGGGCCCGCCGGACCGTCGTCACGGCCAGGGCCAGGCGGCTCAGGATCCACCGGTCGGCGACGGCGGGCGCGGCGCGCCGGGCCCGCCGCGGGTCGTAGCCGTCCAGGTTCGCCAGCACGAGCCGCGACGCGTTCCAGAGCTTGTTGGCGAAGTTCCGGGAGCTCTCCACCCGCTCCTCGGCGATGCGCACGTCGCGCACGCCCTGGACGGTGAGGGCGGCCAGCGTGAAGCGGAACGCGTCGGTCCCGTACTGCTCCATGAAGATCAGCGGGTCGACGACGTTGCCGCGCGTCTTCGACATCTTCTGGCCCTCGGCGTCACGGACCAGCGTGTGGATGTAGACGTCGCGGAAGGGCACCTCGCCCGTCATGGCCGACCCCAGCATGGTCATCCGGGACACCCAGAAGGTCAGGATGTCGTAGCCGGTGACGAGGACCGCCGTCGGGTAGAACACGCGGAGGTCGTCGGTCGCCTCCGGCCAGCCCAGCGTGGAGAAGGGCCACAGCCCCGACGAGAACCAGGTGTCGAGCACGTCCTCGTCCTGGCGCACGGGCCCGCCGCACTCGGGGCACGCGGTCAGGTCGGTGCGGGAGACGTGCACGCGGCCGTCCCGCTCGCAGTGCCAGGCGGGAATGCGGTGCCCCCACCAGAGCTGGCGCGACACGCACCACGGCCGGATCCCGGCCATCCAGTTCGTGTAGGTCCGGGCGAACGCGCGCGGCACGATGCGCCACCGCCGGCCGCGGAGGGCCTTGACCGTCGCGTCGGCGAGGGGCTTGACGTTGACGTACCACTGCCGCGAGACGAGCGGCTCCACCACCGTCTTGCACCGGTAGCAGACCCCCACCGCGTGACGGTACGGCTCGATCCGCTCGATGAGGCCGAGGGCCTGCATGTCGGCCACGATCTGCTTGCGGCACTCGAAGCGGTCGAGCCCGGCGTACTTGCCGGCCTCCGCGGTCATGCGGCCGTCGAAGCCGATGACCGTCCGCATCGGCAGCCCGTGGCGCCGGCCGATCTCGAAGTCCGTCGGGTCGTGGCCCGGCGTCACCTTGATCACGCCGGTGCCGAACTCGGGGTCCACCGCCGAATCGGCCACCACGCGGATGCTGATGGGGCCCTGCACGGACGGGATCTCCAGGGTCTGGCCGACGTACTTCTTGTAACGCTTGTCGCGGGGGTGAACAGCGAGCCCCGTGTCGCCGAGCTTGGTCTCCGGGCGCACGGTGCCGAGGGTGAGCGGCCCGTACTTGATGTAGACGAACTCGGCGTCGCGCTCCTCCCGCTCCACCTCCAGCTCGGAGAGGACGGTCTGGCACCGCGGGCACCAGTTGATGATGTAGTCGTCCTGGTAGACCAGGCCCTGGTCGTGGAGGCGGACGAAGGCCTCCCGCACGGCCTGCGACAGGCCCTCGTCCATCGTGAAGCGCTCCCGCCGCCAGTCGCAGGAGGCGCCGAGCCGCTTGAGCTGGGAGATGATGGTGCCGCGGCTTTCCTCCTTCCAGCGCCACATCCGGGCCAGGAAGGCCTCGCGGCCGAGCTGGTCCTTGGTCGTGCCCTCGGCGGCGAGCTGGCGCTCCATCACGTACTGGGTGGCGATCCCAGCGTGGTCGGTGCCGGGGACCCACAGCGCGTTCCAGCCGTCCATGCGCTTGTAGCGGATCAGGACGTCCTGCAGCGTGTTGTCCAGCGCGTGCCCCATGTGGAGGGAGCCGGTGACGTTGGGGGGCGGGATCACGATGCAGTAGGGGCGTCCGTGCCCGTCGGCGTGCCCCTCGAAGTACCCGCGACGCTCCCACTCGGCGTACCAGCGGGTCTCGACGCCGCGCGGGTCGTACCGGTCCGGCAGGTCAGCCATGGGGAGCGTCATTGTAGCACGGGGGTTGCGGCGGTCAGCTGCCAGGCGCCGCTCCGCCGGACCCATCGGAGCGACCAGGCGTGGAGCCCGTCGCCGTGGGCCTCGGTGGCCGCCACCAGCGCCGCGCCGGTTCCCGCGGGCTCGCGCTGGTCGCACGCCCCCTCGGCCGCCAGCCGGGCGGGCAGCCGGTCGCGCACGCGTGGGTCGGGCACCAGCGTGGCCAGCGCCCGCCGGTCCCCCGCCCCGAGCGCGCGGAAGAAGCGCCCGAGCGCCTCGTGCAGCTCGCGGTGCCAGGGGTTGAGCACGCGCCGGGACGCCAGCCGGAGCCCCGCGCCGGCCGTCGTCCCGCGGAACACGTCCTCGTGCTCGGTCTGCTCCGCGCAGCCGGCCCTCCAGCCCTCGTAGGAAGCGGCGTAGCGGATCGTGATCTCTCCCGGCCGCACGCGCACGCCGGTGGCCGCGAGCCCGGCCGGGAACACCTCCGCGCTGCGCCAGAGGGGTTCCGCCCCCGCGGCCCCCCCGAGCCGCCAGATCTCGAGCCACAGCCGGTGCCCCGTGTGGGGCGCGCCGGCGCCCGTCCAGGACACGGCCAGGCGCGCGGCGCCGTCCGGGCCCGCCGGCCAGGCGTGCGCCTCGGGCCGCCCCGGATGGGTCGTCGCGGCCACCAGCCGCGCGTCCTCCCCCCGGCCCCCGTAGACGCGCACCGAGCCCAGCGGCGTCGCGCCGGCCAGGCCGAGCACGGCCACCAGGGGGGCGGCGGGATCGCGCCGGCCGGCCGCCACGAGGCCGAGGCTCATGCCGCCCCAGGCCGAGCCGAGGGCCTCGAGCTGCTCCCTCACGAAGGCGGCCGAGGCGAACGGCCCGCCCGTCCGGAGGCTGTCGAGCACCTCGGCGTCGACCAGGGCGAGCAGCTCGTCGGCCAGCCCCGCCGCGGCGGCGGGATCGCCGGCCTCGGCCGCGCCGTGGGCGAGACCCAGCGCGCGGAAGCGCGCCACGCGGTCGGCGGCGTCGGCCGGGGGAACGGCGAGCCCGGCCAGCCCGACGAGCGCCATGAGCGTCAGCGCGCGCATGCCCGTATCGTACAATGGCCGGCAGATGACGCGGCTCATCGACCGCTACGTCTACCGCGAGCTGATCCCGCCCTTCGCCATCGGCGTGGCGGTGTTCACGTTCTTCGTCCTCATCGACCGGATCTACCAGCTCACCAACCTCGTCATCACCAAGAACGTGCCCTTCAGCCTCGTCGTCGGGCTCCTGTCGTTCATGCTGCCCACCTTCCTGTCGATGACGCTGCCGCTGGCCCTCCTGGTGGCCGTGCTGCTGGTGACGGGCCGGCTCGCCGGCGACCTGGAGGTGACGGCCCTGAAGGCGGCCGGCGTGTCGCCGCTGCGGCTGTTCCGGCCCTTCGTGGTGGGGGGCGTGCTGGTGGGGCTGGCCGTGGGCTGGCTCACCGTGTACGTCGCGCCGTGGTCGGTCGGCGCCTTCCAGCAGCAGCTCTTCCGCATCCTGCAGACGCGGGCGGTGGCCGCCGTGCGCGAGCGGACCTTCACGGGGGCGTTCGGCCAGATCGTGGTCTACGTCGACGAGGTCACGCCGTCCCAGGTCGGGCTCCGCGGCGTGCTCGTCTCCGACGAGCGCGACCCGAAGGTCTCCCGCATCGTGCTGGCCCGGGAGGGCCGGGTCCTGTCCGATCCGGTGGACAGGCGCGTCACCCTCCGCTTCCTCGACGGGTCCATCACCGAGACGGACGCGCAGAGCCAGGAGCGCTTCCGCCACACCGCCTTCAGCCTGTACGACATGAACCTGGCCCTCGAGCTGCCCACCACGACCAGCAGCCGGGACGTGAAACCGGAGCGCCAGGTCCCCGTCGCCGGGCTCCTCCACGCGCTGGCCAGCCGCGAGGGGCCGGCGGCGGCGCCGTACCGGGTGGAGCTGCACAAGCGGTTCGCCCTGCCCGTCGCCGCCGTCGTGTTCGTGCTGGTGGGCTTCCCGCTCGGCGTGCGCGCCCAGCGCGGGGGACGGTCGGGGGCCCTGGCCGGCGCCTTCCTCATCGTGGCCGCCTACTACGTGCTCTTCAACTCGCTGGAGGACGTGGCCCTGAGCGGCCGGCTGCCCGCCGCCCTCGCCGTCTGGCTGCCCAACGTCGTGTTCGGCCTCCTGGGCCTCGCCCTCCTCCGCGCGGCGGTGGTCGGGCGCCAGGGGACCTGGCAGGGGGCGTGGCGGCTGTCCGCCGCGCTCGGCCGCCGGGTCCCGCTGGCCCTCAGGCGGCCGTGGCGGCGCCGCGGCGGGCGGGCCCACGGGCCGCGGGCCTCCACCTTCCTCATGGATCGCTACCTGGTGCGCGAGTACCTGGGGTTCCTGGCCATCGGGCTCGGGGTGGCGGCGGTGCTGTACCTGATGGGCCACCTCCTGATGACGATGGACCGCTACCTGCGCATCCGGCCCCCGCTGACCCTCATCGCCCAGCACATGCTCTACGACGGCCCCGTCCAGATCTACAAGGGCCTGCCCATCATCGTGCTGCTGGCCACGCTGTTCCTGTTCCTGACCCTGACCCGGAACCGCGAGCTGGACGCGCTCAAGGCGGCCGGGGTGAGCCTCTACCGGGCGAGCCTGCCCGTGCTGGCCACCGCCCTGCTCATCACGGTGGGCGCGGTGGCGGTCCAAGAGGCCGTGCTCCCCGACCTGGCGGTGAAGGCCGAGGAGGTGGACCGCATCAAGATCCGGGGGCAGACCCCGCGCCACCTCCAGCGGCAGAGCCAGATCTGGTACCGCTCGTCGGACACGCGCTTCGTGCGCATGGGCCTGCTCGACCCCGTGGAGCGCTCGGTGGACCGCCTCGTCATCCTGGACATCGACCCGCGCTACCGGCTCACCACCCGCACCGACGTGCGCAAGGCGCGGTGGACGCCGGACGGCTGGCAGCTGGCCGACGGCGTCGTACGGCGCTTCCACGCGACCGAGGGGGTCCGCGCCGAGCGGTTCCGGTCCCGGACGGGGGTGCTCGCCGAGCACATCGACGACTTCACCCAGGTGCAGAAGGCTCCCGAGGCCATGACCTTCGCGGAGCTGAGCGACTTCGTGGAGCGCCTGCAGGAGAGCGGCCGGCAGGCGGGCAAGTACCTCGTCCAGCTCTACTCGAAGCTCTCCTTCCCTCTCGTCAACCTGATCATGGCCGTGGTCGCCATCCCGTTCGCGCTGATGGCCCCGCGCGACGGCGGGCGGGCCGTCGGCATCGGCATGGCGGTGGTGGTGGGGACGGCGTACTGGGTGGTGCACGCGATGGCGCTGGCCTTCGCCCAGGCCGACCTCTTGCCCCCGCTCCTGGCCGCCTGGAGCGCCAACATCGTCTTCGCCGGGCTCGGGGCGGCGCTCTTCCTGAACGCGCGCACCTGAGCCCGGACGGCGGGCGGTCTACCGCCGCTCGCGCAGCTGGCGCAGCGTGTCCTCCAGCCGCTTCTGCTCCTGGCCGTAGCCGCCCCAGTCGCCCCGGCGCAGGGCGTCCTGGGCCTTCTGCCAGGCGTCCCAGGCCCGCTCGACGAGCCCGATCACGGCGTCGGTGACCCCCGCCGGCCGGGGGCCGGCCGGCGCGGCGGCGGCCGCCGTCGGGGCCCCGTCCGTCCGCACCCGTCCGCCGAAGATCCGCTGCAGCGCCATCTCCAGCGACGGCTCCATGGCGATCTGGTTGCCGTAGGCCACCACGACCCGCCGGAGCTCGGGCAGCGCGCCCGTCTGCTCGGCGGCCAGATAGAGGGGCAGCACGTAGATGAGCGACTCGTCGATGGGGATGGCCAGCAGCGATCCCTTCAGCACGCGGTTCCCCTGCTGGTTCCACAGGGAGATCTGCTGGGAGATGATCGGGTCCTGGTTGATGCGGGCGTCGATGTTGCGGGGGCCGAAGACGAGCTTCTGCTTGGGGAACGTGTAGGCCACCAGCTGGCCGTAGTTCGGAGCGTCGGCGCGGGCCAGGAGGAGCGAGATCATGTTGTCCCGGCCCCGCGGGTTGAACGCGGTGAGCAGGATGAACTCGACCTTCGGCTCCCCGGGCAGCCGCATCACCGTGAAGTACGGCTCCATCTCGCGGTCGCGGCCCTCGAGGGACAGCCGCGGGACCTCCCAGAGGTCCTCCTTGTTGTAGAAGACCTGCGGGTCCTCCATGTGGTAGGTGGCGTACATCCGCGCCTGCACGGTGAACAGGTCCTCGGGATACCGGACGTGGGACCGGAGGTCCTCGGGCATCTCGCTGAGGGGCCGGAACATCCCCGGGAACGCCTGGGCGTAGGCGCGGATCAGGGGGTCCTGGGGGTCGGCGACGTAGTAGGTCATGCTGCCGTGGTACGCGTCGACGACGGCCTTGACCGAGTTGCGGATGTAGTTGCCGAGCCCGCGCACCGGCTCCGCGTAGGGGTAGCGATCGGTGATCGTGTAGGCGTCGGCCATCCACACCAGGCGCCCGTCGGTCCCGATGACGAGGTAGGGGTCCCGGTCGAAGCGGAGGAAGGGCGCCGCCTGGCGCAGCCGCGGCCCCACGTCGCGATAGATGAGGACGCGGCTGTCCGCGGTCAGGTCGTCGGAGAGCAGGATCTTCACCTCGCCGAAGCGGATGGCGAACGCGAGCTTGGCCAGGAACGAGTTGACCGGGATCCCGCCCCGCCCCTGGTAGCGCGTGTACACGTTCTGGTCCCCGGACGGGTAGTCGAGCTCCTGGGAGCGGGTGCGGACGAACACGTAGTCGTTGGCCGACTCCCCGTAGTAGATCTCGGGCCGGGTGATGGCGGGCAGGCCGCTGCCCGCCGGCGGGATGTCCTGCAGGAAGAACTCGGGGAGCCCCTCGGGGCTGATGCGGTTGACCGGCCCCGCCACCAGGCCGTAGCCGTGGGTGTAGGTGAGCCGCTCGTTGATCCAGCCCCGGCTCGGCAGGTGACGGTAGGACAGCTCCCGCGCCGAGAGCATCACCTGCCGGTACTCGCCGTTCACGATGTACCGGTCGACGTCCACGTCGAGGAACTTGTAGTAGGTCCGGATCTCCTGCAGCTTCCCGTAGGTCACGAGCAGCGGCCGGTGGTCCCACAGACGGATGTTCTTGATCGTGAGGTCGTTCCGGTCGAGCGCCACCGGCGTGAGGTTCTCGGCGGCCGAGAAGTCCTTGTCGGTGATGCGCTCGAGCCCGTAGGCGTGCCGGGTCATCCGGATGTTGTGCTCGATGAAGGGGCGCTCGGCGTTGAGCTCGTTGGGTGTGACGCGGAAGCGCTGGAGCAGCGCGGGGTAGACCCCGAGGCCCCCCACCCAGAACACGGCGAACACCACCAGCGCGGACACCAGCACCCGCCACCCGGGCCGGAAGATCTGGATCAGGCACGCCACCGCCGCGAGGACGGCCAGGGCGGTGAGCCAGCCGAGCGCGGGCAGCGTCGCGTTGACGTCGGTGTAGGAGGCGCCGAACACGACACCGCGCGGGGAGTAGAGGAGCTCGTAGCGGTCCAGCCAGAAGCCGAGCGCGCGCAGGAGCAGCATGGCCGCGCCCAGCGCCAGGAGATGGGTGCGCGCCCCCGCCGCCAGCCGCGGGCCCCGGGTCGTGAGCACCAGGCCCCGCTGCAGCACGTAGACGGCGGCGGTGAGGACCATCGCCGCTGCCACCAGCGTGGTGGCCCAGCCGTACAGGAGGCGCCAGAAGGGCAGCTGGAAGACGTAGAAGCTCAGGTCGCGGCCGAACAGGGGGTCCACCCGCCCGAACGCCTGGCCGTTCAGGTAGAGGAGGAGGTCGTCCCAGGCCGTGGTGGCGCGTGCGGCCGACACGACCGCGATGACCGAGATCACCGGCAGCAGCAGGCGGCGCACGAGGGGCTCGAGGATGGCCCGGCCGGGCAGGCCGAGCTGGTCCTCCAGCTCCCAGTAGACGTCGGGGGCGGCCGTCCGCGCCGCCACCGTTAGGTTCACGAACAGGAAGGCCGCCACCGCCAGCCCCACCCCGATGAAGAGCCAGCCCGCCAGCGCCAGGCGGACCGTGAACACCTGGGTGAAGCCCACCTCCTGGAACCACAGCCAGTCGGTGTAGAGCGGCACCGCCTGGCCCAGACCGGCCAGCAGGAGGAAGGCGACGAGGAGAACGAGCCCGAACCGGGGCCGGCGGCGGTCTCCGATGCCGGCGACAGGCGGCGGCACTGCGCCCTAGGTTCCCTGCGTCCAGGACGACAGGTACGCGTCCTGCTCGGGCGTCAGCTCGTCCACGTGGACATCCATCGACGCCAGCTTGAGCCGCGCGATCTCGAGGTCGATCGCGCGGGGCACCCCGTACACCTTGCGGTCCAGGGTCGACCCGTGCTTGACCAGGTGCTCGACGGACAGCGCCTGGTTGGCGAAGCTCATGTCCATCACGGCGGCGGGGTGGCCCTCGGCGGCGGCGAGGTTGATGAGGCGCCCCTCGCCCAGCACGTACAGGCGCCGCCCCCCCCGCAGCGTGAACTCCTCGACGAAGGGCCGCACGGCCCGCCGCGACTGGGCCATGCCGGCCAGCGCGGCGAGGTCGATCTCCACGTTGAAGTGCCCCGCGTTGCAGAGGATGGCCCCGTCCTTCATCGTCACGAAGTGCTCGGACCGCACCACCGAGGTGTTGCCGGTCACGGTCACGAAGATGTCCCCCTCCTCGGCCGCCCGGGCCATGGGCATGACGCGGAAGCCGTCCATGACGGCCTCGAGCGCCCGCAGCGGGGAGGTCTCGGTGACGATGACCTGGGCGCCCAGCCCGTGGGCGCGCGCGGCCACGCCGCGCCCGCACATCCCGTAGCCGGCCACCACCACGATCTTCCCGGCCAGCAGGACGTTGGTCGCCCGCAGGACGCCGTCCATGGTCGACTGGCCGGTGCCGTACCGGTTGTCGAACAGGTGCTTGGTGTCGGCGTCGTTCACGGCGATGACCGGGAAGGCGAGCACGCCGTCCTTCTCCATGGCGCGCAGGCGGATGACCCCGGTCGTGGTCTCCTCGGTCCCCCCGATCACCTCGGGCAGGAGGTCCCGCCGATCGCCGTGCAGCGTGGAGATGAGGTCGGCGCCGTCGTCCATCGTCACCTGGGGGCGGACGGCCAGGGCCGCCGCGATGTGCCGGTAGTAGGTCGCGTGGTTCTCGCCCTTCTGGGCGAAGGTCGGCACCCCGTACTCCCGCACCAGGGCCGCCGCCGTGTCGTCCTGGGTCGAGAGCGGGTTCGAGGCGCACAGGATCACCTCGGCCCCGCCCGCCTTGAGCGTCGTCATCAGCACCGCCGTCTCGGTCGTGACGTGCAGGCACGCCCCGACCCGGACGCCCTTGAGCGGCTGCTCCTTGGCGAAGCGCTCGCGCACCTGGCGCAGCACGGGCATCGCGTGCTCCGCCCACTCGATCCGGAGCTTGCCCGCCGCCGCCAGATCGAGATCCTTCACGTCGTGCTCGGTCATCCTCGGCATCCTCTCAGCGCCGCGCCCGTGACGGTCGCGGCCAGGCCCGTCACACCCCCGCGTCGTCGCGGAGGTCGTTCACCCGGTCGGTGCGCTCCCACGTGAACTCGGCCTCCGAGCGCCCGAAGTGCCCGTAGGCGGCGGTCTTCCGGTAGATGGGGCGGCGCAGGTTGAGGTACTTGATGATGCCAGCCGGCGTGAAGTCGAAGTGGCGGCGGATCATCGCCTCCAGCTTCGCGGTGGGCACCTTGCCGGTCCCGAAGGTCTCCACCGCGATGGAGACGGGCTCGGCGACGCCGATCGCGTACGCCACCTGCACCTGGCACCGCCCGGCGAGGCCGGCGGCGACGATGTTCTTGGCCACGTGCCGGGCCATGTAGCAGGCCGACCGGTCCACCTTCGTCGGGTCCTTGCCCGAGAAGGCCCCGCCGCCGTGCGGGCAGGAGCCGCCGTAGGTGTCCACGATGATCTTGCGCCCGGTGAGCCCGGTGTCGCCCATGGGACCGCCGGTGACGAAGCGGCCGGTGGGGTTGATGTGGTAGGTGATGCGTCGCGGGTCGACGAGATCGACGGGCACGATGGGCCGGATCACGCGCTCGATGACGTCCTCGCGGATGCGTTCGAGCGTCACGTCGGGGCTGTGCTGGGTCGAGATCACCACCGTCTCCACGCCCACCGGCTGGCCGTCGACGTAGCGCGCCGTCACCTGGCTCTTGCCGTCGGGCCGGAGGTAGCCGAGGTCCCCGCTGCGCCGCACCTCGCTGAGCCGCCGGGCCAGGCGGTGAGCCAGCGTGATCGGCAGGGGCATCAGCTCCTCCGTCTCCCGGCAGGCGTAGCCGAACATGAGCCCCTGGTCACCGGCCCCGAGCTTGTCCACCCCCATGGCGATGTCCGGGGACTGCCCGTCGATGGCCGTGACCACCCCGCAGGTCTCGTAGTCGAACCCGTACTTGGCCCGCGTGTACCCGACCCCCTTGATCGTCTCCCGGGCGATGCGCGGGATGTCCACGTAGCAGGAGGTGGTGATCTCGCCCGCCACCACCACGAGCCCCGTCGTCAGGAGCGTCTCGCACGCCACCCGACCGGTGGGATCCTGGGTCAGGATCGCGTCGAGCACGGCGTCGGAGATCTGATCGGCGATCTTGTCGGGATGCCCTTCGGTCACCGACTCCGACGTGAACAGATACTCCTCGCGTGCCATCGTGCTCCTCCCTGGTCTGATGTGCCGGTCGGCCCCCAAACGCTAGCACGCCGGTCGGAAGCTCTCAAGCAAAATCCGGGCCGGCGGCGCCAGTCCCGCGCCCACCCGGACTTTCCCCGCGTCGCCGGGCGGATGGGGCCACCGCCCTGAGAAGCCGACAGCCGAACCCGGGTAGCCGCATTCCCATCCGTGGGCGAGCCGGGTCAGGCCCGGTCCAGGTCCCGGTGGCGGACGATGGGCGTGAAGCCCAACTCGCTCACGAGGCCGCGGAGCCGCTCCACCAGCGTGACGGACCGGTGCCGGCCCCCGGTGCAGCCGATGGCGACCGTGAGGTAGGTCTTCCCCTCCCGCCGGTACAGCGGCAGCATGAACCGCAGGAGGCCGTCGAGCCGTCCCATGAGCTGGCGGCACTCCTCCTGCTCCAGCACGTAGCGGGCCACCGGCTCGTCGCGGCCGTCGTAGGGCCGCAGGGCCTCGACGAAGTGCGGGTTGGGCAGGAACCGCACGTCGAAGACGAGGTCGGCGTCGTAGGGGATGCCGAACTTGTAGCCGAAGGACACCAGCGACACCCGCAGCGTGTCGCCCCGCTGCTCGCCGGCGTACGACTCCATCAAGCGGGCGCGCAGCTCGTGCACGGTGAGGGGCGAGGTGTCGAGGATCAGGTCGGCCGCCTCCCGCAGGTGGGCGAGGGCGCGGCGCTCGGCGCGGATGCCGTCGAGCACGTTGCCCTCCCCGGCCAGCGGGTGCCGCCGCCGCGTCTCGTGGTAGCGGCGCACCAGCACCTCGTCCGAGGCCTCCAGGAACAGCACCTCCACCCGGTGCCCCGTGTCGCGCAGCGAGTGGAGCGCCTCGAGGAAGTGGGCGAGGTACTCGCCCTCGCGCACGTCCACGCCGAGCGCGATCTTGCGGATGGCGCGGCTCGACTGGGCGCACAGCTCGGCGAAGGTGGGGATGAGGGTCGTGGGCAGGTTGTCCACGCAGAAGTAGCCGAGGTCCTCGAAGGACTTGAGGGCGTAGCTCTTGCCGGCCCCGGACAGCCCCGTGATCACGACGATGCCGACGGGGTCCGCGGTCGGCCGGGCCGCCGGGACCGTCACGCCACCGGCTCGATGAGCCCGAGCCCCCCGTCCGGCCGGCGGTAGAGGACGCTCACGCCGTCCGTGCGCGCGTTGACGAACACGACCACGACGTCGTCGCCCCGGCGGAGCTCCTCGGCCGCGTCGGCGAGCGACATGGGCTTGAGGGGGACGCGCCGGACCGCCACGTCGGGCCCCGCGGCGGCGCGGGGCTCGGCGGCCGGCGGCACCCCCCGCACGCCGCGCCCCTTCTTGATCTTGACCCGCTCCTTGACGGTGCGCACCTGCCGCTCGAGGGCGTCGATGGCCATGTCCACCGCCGCCCCCAGGTCGGGGGCGGTCTCCTCGCTGCGGAAGGTGCGGTGCTTGGCCACCAGGGTCATGGCCGCCGTGCGCCGGTGCTTCTCGCGCGACAGCACGATCTTGGCCTCGAGGATGGAGGGCAACATGCGGCGGAGCTTCTCGAGGCGCCGCGTCATCGCGTCCCGGTAGGTCGTGGACACGGGGAGGCCCCGGGTGCTGATGATCACCTGCACGGCCCGACCTCAGCGCTTCCCGGCCCGGACGCGGCGCTGGTGGGACGGCAGGATCCCGAGCTCCTCCCGGTACTTGGCGACCGTCCGGCGCGCGATGTTCAGCCCCCGGGCGCGCAGGGCCTGGGCGATCTCCTGGTCCGAGAGCGCGGTCCCGCCCTCTTCCTTCTCCACCATCTCCCGGATCATCTGCTTGACCGAGACCGACGACACCATGGCGCCGTTGGTCGAGGCGATGCCGCTGTGGAAGAAGAACTTGAGCTCGAACAGGCCCTGGGGGGTCTGCACGTACTTGTTGGTGGTGACACGGCTGATGGTGGACTCGTGCATGCTGATGTCGTCGCCCACGTCGCGCAGGGCCAGCGGCCGCAGGTGCGGCAGGCCCTTGTCCAGGAAGTCCCGCTGGAAGTTCACGAGGCTCTGCACCACCTTGCGGAGGGTGCGCTGGCGTTGCTCCACGCTCTTGATGAGCCAGACCGCCGAGCGGATCTTCTGCTCCACGTACTGCTTGGCCTCGTCCCCCGACCGCCGGAGCAGCGACCGGTAGAGGGAGTTGACGCGCAAGCGCGGGATCCCCTCCTCGTTGAGGATCACGACGTAGTCGCCGCCCACTTTCTGGATGGTGACGTCCGGCACGATGTAGCGTGAATCGTTCTGGCCGAACTGCCGCCCCGGCTTCGGCTCCAGCGCCTGGATCTCCTCCACCGACTCCATGATGCGGTCCAGCGGCAGCTTCATGACCCGGGCGATCTCGGCGTAGCGCCGCCGGCCGAGGTCCTCGAAGTGCTGCTCGACGATCTCCACCGACACGGGGTCGGGCTCGGGATCCGCCGTCAGCTGCAGCAGGAGGCACTCCTGGATGCTCCGGGCGGCCACGCCCCGGGGGTCGAAGCCCTGCACGAGCCGGAGCACCTCCGCCACCCGGTCGGAGGGGCTGCCCGTGCCCTCGGCGATCTCCTCGATCTCGGCGCGCAGGTAGCCGTCGTCGTCCACGTTGCCGATGATGGCGAGCCCGATGCGGAGGGTCTCCTCGTCGTTGGTGGCCAGGCGCAGCTGCTCGGCCAGGTGGTCGGCCAGGAGCGGCGCGGAGCCCCCGGCGAGGTTCTCGAAGGGCAGCTCGTCCCGCTCCTCGGTGGACACGGGGGTGCGCTCGTCGACATGGTCGAACATCACCTGGTTGAGGTCGAAGGGCAGGTCGTCGGCCCGCTCGCCCTCGACCGCGGCCTCCCGCGGCGCGTCGTCGGCGGGCTGGGGGGACGTCTCGGCGACTGCCGGTTCCGGCGTGGCCGCCGCCGGCGAGGCCTCGGCGTCGTCGGTGGCCACCTCCTCGAGGAGCGGGTTCTCCTCGAGCTCCTTCCGCACCACCTGCTCCAGCTCCAGCGTGGACAGCTGCAGGAGCTGGATCGCCTGCTGCAGGAGCGGTGTCATCACCACTCGCTGCGTCTGCCGGAGTGCCAGCTTCATGGTCACGGGCGTCGAGTCCGGGTCAGAGGGAGAAGCGTTCCCCGAGATAGATCTCGCGGGCCCGGGGGTTGTGAGCGACCTCGAGAGCGGTGCCCGCCGCGAGGATGCGGCCGTCGTGCAGGATGTAGGCGCGGTCGGTGATGGCCAGCGTCTCCCGCACGTTGTGGTCGGTGATGAGGACGCCGATGCCGCGGTCCTTGAGCCGACGCACGATGTCCTGGATGTCGCCGATGGCGATGGGGTCGATGCCGGTGAAGGGCTCGTCGAGGAGGAGGTAGCGCGGGTTCGTCACGAGCGCCCGCGTGATCTCCAGCCGGCGCCGCTCCCCGCCCGACAGCGTGTAGGCCTTGGCCCGCCCGAGCCGGGTCAGGTCCAGCTCGCCCAGGAGCTCCTCGAGGCGCTCCCGGCGCTCGGCGTAGGACAGCGGCAGCGTCTCCAGGATCGCCAGCAGGTTCTCCTCCACCGTCAGCTTCCGGAACACCGACGACTCCTGGGGCAGGTACCCCATCCCCAGGCGGCACCGCTGGTACATGGGCCGCTCCGTCACGTCCTGCCCCTCCAGGAAGATCCGGCCGGCATCGGGCCGCAGCAGGCCCACGATCATGTAGAACGAGGTGGTCTTGCCCGCCCCGTTGGGGCCCAGGAGGCCCACCACCTCCCCGGGGTGGATGTCCAGGCTCACCCGGTTCACCACGACCCGGCTCCGGAAGCGCTTGACCAGGCCCTGGGCGATCAGGCCTTCCACCTGGCCTCCGCGAACCCCCCCGCGCGCCCTAGCCGCACGGCGAGTTCGGCACCTTGGGCTTGCCCTCGGGGGCCCCCCGGGGGTTGAAGACGGCCTTGACGCGCTCCTGCTTGCCGCCTTCCACGACGCTCCGGTCCTCGGCCAGGTAGATGGTGATCCGCTCGCCGGTCACCATGTCGTTCTCGCGCCACACGCGGGCGTTGCCGACCAGGATGACCCGCTGCTCGGCGTCGTAGTACTCCGCCCGGCCCGCCGTGCCCATCAGGCAGTCGCGCGTCACGATGCGCACGTTGCCCGTGGAGATCATGCGCGACACGCCGGACCCCTTCGGGTCCAGGTAGACCTCCAGGCGGTCGGCGTAGTGGGTGGACCCGTTCTGGGCGGCGACCACGTTGCCCGTGAACACCACCAGCCCCTGCTTCTGCATGGCCTCGAGCTGGTCGGCGTCGACCGTGACCGGCCCCGACCGGTCGCCCTGGAGAACCCCGAGCCCCCCGGGGCCGGGGCGCGTCCCCGGCGGCTGGCTCTCGCGGGGCGTCGTGGCCTCGCGGGCCGGCCGCCGCTTCGGCGCGGGCGTCTGGGCCTCGCCCGCCGCCGAGAGCGCGCCCAGCGCCGTCGCCAGCACCAGGGCGGCCGCCCGGCCCCGCGTGGTCACGGCCGCCGGCCCGCGACGGCGGGCATCGGCCGCTCCGGCACCCGCGCCTTGCCCGGGACGAGCGTGGCCCGGAGCCGGCCCCGCACCGTCGCCGCGGCCTCCCCCGGCCGCACCTCGAATCCCTGCCCCTCGATCCTCACGCCCTCTCCGTAGCTGATCGTCACCGGGTCCGGGCTCCAGGCCCGCTCGGCCCCGGCCGCCCAGTACACGCGCTGGGTCTCGATGCGCAGGCCGTCGCTCGACTCCACGACGACGTTGCCCCGCAGCTCGACGTCCTTGGTCCCCTGGTGGAGCTCCCCCACGTCGCCCGACAGCGTCCACTGCCGGGCGGACTCGCTCACCCGCACCCGCACCTTGCGCAGGCTGGTCTTCCCCTGCTTCTCGAAGATCTCCCCCTGCTCGGCCTCCAGCTGCCACTCGGTGCCGTCGCGGCCCTGCTCCTGGAGCCGGACCTCCTTGATCCGGTAGTCGGCGTCGCTCGGAGAGGGCTCGACGAGGCGGGCCACGCCCGGGGTGCGAGCCCGGTTGACGAGGATGCCGCCCAGCAGGGCGACGAAGAGCACGACGCCGATGAGGATGGCGAGGGGAAGCCTGCGGATATGCAATTTCGGTACCACCGGATCACCGTAGCATAGGAGGTTCTGCCGAGCAAATACGAAACGGCTACGCGGGCGACGACGGCGCGGGGGGCCAGGCGCGACGGGCGCGGAGCAGCCATTCCACGGCCTCGCGGACGGCGCCGCCTCCCGCCGGGCGGCGCGAGACCCAGTGCGCCGCCCGTCGCACCTCGGCCACCGCCGTCCGCGGCGCCAGGGCGAGCCCGGCCTTCCGCATCATCGCCAGGTCGGGCAGGTCGTCGCCCATCACCGCCGCCTCCGCCGGCCGAAGCCCGAGGCGGGCGAGCACAGCCGCCAGGGCGGCGGCCTTGTCCGCCACCCCCTGGTGCACCTCGGTCACGCCGAGGTCGGCCAGGCGCCGGGCCACCGCCGGGGACGTGCGGCCCGACACCACGGCCACCTCGAGACCCCATCGGCGCGCCTCGGCGAGGGCCAGGCCGTCGTGCACGTCGAACCGCTTGGTCGCCTCGCCGTCGGGGCCGTACCACAGCCCGCCGTCGGTCAGGACGCCGTCCACGTCGAGCACCAGGAGGCGAACGCGCGCGGCGCGGGCTCGGGGGGTCACACGATCTTGGCGCGCAGGATGTCGTGGAGGTGGATGATGCCCACCGGTCGGTCGGCGACGTCGGTGATCACGAGGCTCGTGATGGGGCGGAGCACGCCGCCGATGCTGTGGGTCTCCATCAGGTGCAGCGCGCGGGCGGCGAGCTCGTCGGCGCCGATGCGCCCGGGCTGCCGGGTCATGCACTCCACCGCCCGGCGGTCCAGGAGCGGGCCGCCGGCGAGCTGGTGGCGGCGCAGGTCGCCGTCGGTGATGACGCCGGCCAGCCGCCCGGCCGCGTCCACCACCGTGGTCACGCCGAGGGCCTTCTTGCTCATCTCCTCGATGGCCTCCTTCATCGTGGCCTGCTCGGAGACCACGGGCAGGGCGGCTCCCGTGCGCATGAGGTCGGCGACCCGGAAGAGGGCGCGCCAGCCGAGGGTCCCGCGCGGATGGAGCTGGGCGTAGTCCTCGGCGCGGAGCCCCCGCACGTCCAGGAGGGCCATGGCGAGGGCGTCCCCCATGGCCAGGGCCGCCGTCGTGCTCGACGTCGGCGCCAGGTTCATCGGGCAGGCCTCCTCCAGGACGCCCACGTCGAGGACGATGTCGGCCTGCCGGGCGAGGCTCGAGGCCGGGGCGCCCGTCAGCAGGACGAGCGGGATCCCCAGGCGCTTGATGGCCGGCAGCACCGCGAGCACCTCGTCGGTCTCGCCCGAGTTGGACAGCGCCAGCACCACGTCCCCGCGCGCCACCATGCCGATGTCGCCGTGGACGCCCTCGGCCGGATGCAGGAAGTAGGCCGGCGTCCCCGTCGACGCCAGCGTGGCCGCGACCTTGCGGCCCACGAGACCGGACTTGCCCATGCCGGTGACGATCACCCGCCCCGCGCAGCGGGCCAGGCACTCCACCGCCTCCACGAAGCGCCGGTCCAGGCGCGGGATGAGCCCGAGCACCGCCGCCGCCTCCATCCGCAGCACGCGGTCGGCCAGGGCCAGGATCCGCTCGGGGTCCGTCATGCGCGCCCGACCGCCGCGTGGATCTCCTGCACCTCGGCCAGGAGCCGCGGCAGGTCGGCGAGGCGGAGCATGTTGGGGCCGTCGGAGAGCGCCCGCCCGTCGGGCAGGGTCCGGTCCGGGTCCTCGTGGATCTCCATGAACAGGGCGTCGACGCCCACCGCCACGGCCGCCCGGGCCAGCGCCTGCACGTAGCGGCGCTCGCCGCCCGACCGGTCGCCGGCGCCCCCGGGCAGCTGCACGGCGTGGGTGGCGTCGAAGACCACGGGATAGCCCAAGGCGCGCATGACCGGCAGGCCCCGGAAGTCGACCACGAGGTTGTGATAGCCGAAGCTCGTCCCGCGCTCCGTCAGGAGGATCCCCTCGTTGCCCACCGACCGGAGCTTGTCCACGACGTTGGCCATGTCCTCGGGGGCCAGGAACTGCCCCTTCTTGACGTTCACCGGCTTGCCGCTCCGCCCGCACGCCACCAGGAGGTCGGTCTGCCGGCAGAGGAACGCGGGCACCTGCAGCACGTCCAGCACCTGGGCCGCCGCCGCCACCTCGCCCACCTCGTGGACGTCGGAGAGCACGGGCACGCCCACCTTCTCCCGGACCGCCTCCAGGATGCCGAGCCCCCGCTCGAGGCCCGGACCGCGGTAGGAGCGGATCGAGGACCGGTTCGCCTTGTCGTAGGAGGACTTGTAGACGAACGGCACGCGGGCCGCCTCGGCCACCTCGCGCAGGCGCTCGGCCATCATGAGCGCGTGATCGAGGCTCTCGATGGCGCAGGGGCCGCCGATCAGGGCCAGGGGGGCGCCCCCGCCGATGACCACGGGGCCGACGGCGACGGCGGCCGGCCGACCCGGGGCGTCGCCCGACCCGCCCCCCGGCGATCCCGCGCCCGCCGGCCTCACCGGGTCCCCTGGTGGGCGAGGGCGGCGCGGATGAACCCGGCGAAGAGCGGGTGCGGCTCCCAGGGCTTGGACCGGAACTCGGGATGGAACTGGCTGGCCACGAACCACGGATGGTCGGGCAGCTCCACGATCTCCACCAGCTGCTTCTCCGGCCAGATCCCGGCGATGCGGACGCCGTGCTTCTCCAGCGCCGTGAGGTAGTCGTTGTTGACCTCGTAGCGGTGCCGATGGCGCTCCCGGATCGCCCCCTGCCCGTAGGCGCGCGAGGCCAGGCTCCCCTCGCTGATCACGATCGGGTACAGCCCGAGCCGCATGGTCCCGCCCTTGGCGGTGACCCCGCGCTGCTCGGGCAGGAGGTCGATGACGTTGTGGCGAGGCTGCCCCACGAACTCCGTCGAGTTGGCCCCCTCGAGCCCGCACACGTGGCGCGCGTACTCGATGACCGCGCACTGCATGCCGAGGCAGATGCCGAGATAGGGGACGCGCTCCTCGCGGGCGTAGCGGATGGCCTGGATCTTCCCCTCGATGCCCCGGTGGCCGAAGCCGCCCGGCACCAGGATGCCGTCGAGGCCCTCCACGTGGCCGGTCAGGCCCTCGCGCTCGATCCGCTCCGAGTCCAGCCAGACCACGTCCACCGCGGCCTCGTTGGCGATGCCCCCGTGGGTGAGCGCCTCGTACAGGCTCTTGTAGGCGTCCCGTACCTCGATGTACTTGCCGACCACGCCGATCCGGCACCGGCGCCGCGGCGCCTTGATCCGCCGGACGATCTCCTCCCAGCGACCGAGGTCGGCCGGGCGGGCGGCGAGGCCCAGCATGCGGACGATGCCCTCGTCGAGCCCCTGGTCGTGGAAGGCCAGGGGCACCTCGTAGATGGTCTCCACGTCGCGGGCGGCCACCACCGCGTCCTCCTCCACGTCGCAGAAGAGCGCGATCTTGGACCGGATGGACGGGGTCAGCGGGTGGTCCCGGGCCGTGCGGCACAGCAGCACGTCGGGCTGGATGCCGATGGCGCGCAGCTCCTTGACCGAGTGCTGCGTGGCCTTGGTCTTGAGCTCTCCGGCCGCCTGGATGAAGGGCACCAGCGTCAGGTGGACGTAGATCACGTTGTCCTTGCCGACGTCCTTCTTGAACTGGCGGGCCGCCTCCAGGAAGGGCAGGCCCTCGATGTCGCCGACGGTGCCCCCGATCTCCACGATCACCACGTCCACGTCCCGGGCCACCCGCGTGATCGCCGCCTTGATCTCGTCGGTGATGTGGGGGATGACCTGCACCGTCCGGCCGAGGTAGTCGCCGCGACGCTCCTTGTCGATGACGGAGCCGTAGACCTTGCCGGTGGTGACGTTGTTGTCGCGGGTCATGGCGGCGCCCGTGAAGCGCTCGTAGTGCCCGAGGTCGAGGTCCGTCTCGCCGCCGTCGTCGGTCACGTAGACCTCGCCGTGCTGGTAGGGGCTCATGGTGCCGGCGTCGACGTTGATGTACGGGTCCATCTTGACGAGCGTGACGCGGAAGCCGCGCGCCTCGAGGAGCGACCCGATGGACGCGGCGGCCAGGCCCTTGCCGAGCGAGGACACGACGCCGCCCGTCACGACGATGAACTTGGTGCTCACGTGTTGCCTCCTTTGCGGCGGAGCCATGCCGTGACGAGGGCGCGCTCCGCGGCCGCGCCGTCGAGCCGGCCGTCGAGCGTTCCGTCCCTCAGCGTGGCGAGGAGCGTCCCCACGGCCGGCCCCCGGGCCACCCCGAGCCCCAGGAGGTCATCGCCCGTCAGGGCGGGCCGGGCGCGCCGCCCGGCGGTCCAGAACCACCAGAGCCGCGTCCGGGCTCCGGGTCCTCCCGCGAGCCAGGCCGCGACCAGGGCGGCCTCCGCCAGGGGCAGGAGCCGCCGGACGACCAGGCTCGGCCGCGGCGCCGCGGCCAGCCACCGGGCGAGCGCCGGCCCCCTGGCCATGGCGGCCAGCGCGCGTCCCGGCTGGCCGGTGAAGGCGAGCCGGGCGAGGCACGCCCGCTGGACGGGGGGCCGCTCGGCCCCGAGCACGGCCACGAGCGCGAGCGTGAGCCCGTCCAGGCCGAGCGCGGCCGCCCGGGCGCGGGTGGCCAGCCGGCGGGCGACGCCGAGGCGCCGGTCGAGGCGCGGGCCCGCGACGACGCGCGGATCCCAGAGCCCGAGCGCGCCGTGCCGCCCGAGCCACGCGAGGGCGCGCCAGGGATGGGGCTCGTCCAGCACGAGGCCGACCTCCGCCCGCAGCCGGTCGCCCGAGAGCGCCGGGTAGCGGCCGACCGCCAGGGCCAGCCCGAGCGCCGCCCGGCCGTCGCGGTCGAGACGGAAGCCGAGCCGGGTCGCGTAGCGGGCCGCGCGGAAGACCCGCGTCGGGTCCTCGACGAAGGCGAGCGGCGACAGGAGGCGCAGCCGTCGCGCCTCGAGGTCCGCGTGGCCCCCCCACGGATCCAGCAGCTGGCCGAAGGCCTCGGGCGCGAGCGGCATCGCCAGCGCGTGCGCCGAGAAGTCACGGCGGCGGAGGTCCTCCACGATCCCCGCCCGCTCCACCCGGGGCAGCGCCCCCGGCGCCCGGTAGTGCTCGCGGCGGGCCGTCGTCACGTCCACCCGGCCCACCCGGGCCCCGTCGGGGCCGCGGCCGCCCACGAGGGACGCGGTGCCGAACGGCGCGTGCACGGTGAGCCGCGCGCCGAGCTCCTCGGCGAGCCGCCGGGCGAAGCCCGGTCCGTCGCCCTCGACGACCACGTCCAGCTCCCCCGTGCGGCGCCCGAGGAGCAGGTCCCGCACGAAGCCGCCCACGGCGTGCACGCGCACGCCCATGCCCTCGGCCACCTTGCCGCAGAGCCGGAGGAGCCAGACGTCGGGCTCGCCGCCCTCGAGCGCCAGCCGCTCCAGCTCTCGCGCGACCGAGTGGAGCGGCCGCGCCAGGTCCGGGGGGGCCTCGACCACCCCGACGGGGCGGCGCCCGGCCGCGATCAGCACCATCGGCGCCCCGCCGGCGAGCCGCCGCCGCACGGACACCTCGGAGGCTTGCGCCGCGACGACGGGCACGCCGCGCAGGGCGAGCCGGTGGGCCCGCAGCCGGCCGAGCCCCCACGCCATCGCCCGCTCGAGGTCCGCCCGCCGCACGGCCCGGCCCGGCCCCAGCACCAGGGCCGCCGCCCCGGCGTCGCGGCACCGGCGCAGCGCCTGCCGGACGGTCACCGCCGGCGACGGCGCCGGGATGACGGGGACGGCCCCGGCCAGGGCCCCCGGCTCCACCTGCGGGTAGGCGTGCCGCGCCCGCGCCATCAGGACACCCGCCGCGCCCGCGGGTGGTAGCGACCGTACATCTCCCGGACGGCCCGCGAGGAGAGATGAGTGTAGATCTGGGTGGTGCCGATGTCGGCGTGGCCGAGCAGCGCCTGGACCGAGCGCAGGTCGGCGCCGCCCTCGAGCAGGTGGCTGGCGAAGCAGTGGCGCAGGGTGTGCGGGGACACCCGGGCCCGGATGCCCGCCCGCCGCGCGTGCTTCTTGAGGAGGCCGAAGAGCCCCTGGCGGGAGAGGCGGCGACCGAAGCGGTTCAGGAACACGAGCCCGGGGTCGCCGCGCTTGACGAGGGCCGGGCGCCCCGTGGCGAGGTAGCGCCTGAGCCAGCCGAGGGCGTGGGCTCCCACCGGCACCAGCCGCTGGCGGCCTCCCTTGCCGCTCGCCGTGAGGTAGCCCGCCGTCAGGTTGAGGTCCTCCAGGCGCAGGCCAAGCGCCTCCGAGGCGCGCAGCCCGGAGGCGTACAGGAGCTCCAGCAGCGCGCGGTCACGGAGCCCCTCGGGGCGGCCGGCGTCGGGTCCCTCCACGAGCGCGATGACGTCCGCCACCGGCAGCACCCGCGGCAGCCGCCGCGAGGGCCGCGGGCTCTCGAGGCGCTCGGTCGGGTCGGCGGCGAGCGCGCCCGTGCCGGCCAGGTAGCGGTAGAGGCCCCGGATCGCCGAGAGGTGGCGGGCCACGCTCCGGCTGCCGAGCCCGCGGGCGCGCAGGGCGGCCAGGTGGTGCGCCAGGTCCTCGACGCCGGCGGTGCGGAGGCCGCGCCGCCGCCGCCGGAGGTGCTCGACGAGGTCGCCCAGGTCGCGGCGGTAGGCGGCGAGGGTGTGGCGGGAGGCCCCTCGCTCCGTCTCGAGGGCCTGGAGGAACTCGGCCACCTCCTGCATCAAGCGCCCGGAACGAGCGGGGGGATGGCCGCCGGAGGGGACGACGCTGGGGGGACTCCTCGACGCCGGCCCGTCCATCCTGCCCTGGCCGCCACGGTGGGGCCTGCGACCGGCGCGCGTCGCATGGGGAAGTCTATCACTCCCCTTCCGGGGGAGGCAAGGCGACCTCGCGCCGGAGCAGCGCGCGAAGCGACCGGACCTCGGGCGCCCTGAGCGCGACGGCGGCGCCGAGGTACGCGAGGGCACCCCCGGCGATCGCCGCCAACGTGCCGAGAGCGCCGGCTTCGGCGCCGAGCGCGCTCCGCGCCCACCAGCACCAGCCGAGGAGCGCGGCGGAGGCGCCGACGGTGCGCAGGAGCGATCGCCCGAGCGGGGCGACGGCCAGCGCCCCACCCCGACGCCCGAGCCGCCAGCAGAGGATGGCGGCGTTGGCGTAGCCCGAGACCGTGGAGGCCCAAGCGAGCCCGCCGTGCCCGAGCGGACCCATGAGCGCCACCGCCACCACCACGTTGACGGCCAGGGCCACGAAGCCCGTGACGACCGGGGTGCGCGTGTCGCCCCGGGCGTGGAAGGCCTGGGCGGCGATGCGCGCGGCCGAGAAGGCGGGCAGCCCGGCCGCGTAGCCGACCAGGGCCTCCGCGGTCCGCGCGGTCTCGACGGCGCCGAACTCCCCCCGCTGGAACAAGAGGGCCACGATGGGACCGGCCAGCACCACCAGCCCCACCGCCGCCGGCACCGCCACGAAGGCCGACAGCCCGAGGGCCGACGACAGGGTCGTGCGGAAGGCCGCGTCCTCGCCCCGGGCGGCGCGGGTGGCCATCTCCGGCAGCGCGGCCGTGGCCAGCGCGATGCCGAACACGCCGAGGGGGAACTCCATCACGCGGTCCGCGTAGTAGAGGTAGGAGACCGCGCCGGCCGGGAGCAGCGAGGCCAGGAGCGTGTTCACGAGCACCGTGATCTGCACGGCCGCCAGCGCGAACACGGCCGGCCAGAGTCGCCAGGCCACCCGACGCACGGCCTGGTCGCGCCAGTCCACCACCGGCACGAGCCGAAGCCCGAGCCGCCTGACCTCCGGCAGCTGGACGGCGAGCTGGCCGAGCCCCCCCGCCAGCACGCCCACCGCCAGGGCCACGACGGGCGGATCGAGGCGCGGCGCGAGGAGCAGCACGGAGAGGATCATCGCGACGTTGAGCACCGCCGGGGACAGGGCGCTGGTGAAGAACCGCCGCCGGGTGTTGAGGGCGCCCATGCACAGGGCGGCCAACCCCACGAGCAGGAGGTACGGGAACATCACGCGGGTGAGACGCACGGCGAGGTCGAAGAGGGCCGGGTCCCCGCGCCAGCCCGGCGCCATCACGGCCACCACCCAGGGGGCGAGGAGGGCGCCGAGGCCCGTCACCGCCGCCAGCACGAGGCCGCCGGTGCCGGCCAGGGCCCGCACGGCGCGCTCGAAGGCGCCGGCGCCGCCGCGCGCGAGCGTCTCGCTCAGCACCGGCACCACGCCGGTGGACAGGGCGCCCTCGGCGAAGAGGCGGCGCAGGAGGTTGGGGATCCGGAAGGCCACGAAGAAGGCGTCGGTCATGGGGCCCGCGCCGAAGGCCCGGGCGACCACGATGTCGCGGGCGTAGCCGAGGACGCGGCTCAGGAGGGTGGCCAGGCCGATGGCTCCCACCGCCCGCACCACGCCGTGACCGAGCCCGTCGTCCGCCGCCGTCACGCGACAAACTCCTTGACAGCGTGCGACCCCGACGGTAGCGTCGACTGTCGCGTCACTTCCCCAGGAGGAGGGCTCACCCGTTGGCGAACACCCGCTCCGCGATCAAGCGGATGAAGCAGAGCGAGCGGCGGCGTGTCCGGAACCGCAGCGTGCGGAGCCGGGTGCGCGCGGCCGTCAAGGCCGCCCGCCTGGCGCTCGACACGCAGGCCCAGGACTCGCGCGCGACCGTGCAGGCGGCCATGCGCACCCTGGACCGCGCCGTCACCCAGGGCGTGCTTCACCGGAACACCGTCGCCCGCCGGAAGTCCGCGCTGGCCCGCCGGCTCAGCACGCGCGGCTGACCGGCGGCTCACCGGCGCTGGAGCCGCTGCCGTAGGGCCTCCAGCGCCGCCACCGCCCCATCCCGGAGTCGCTTCCCCCCCTCGGCGCCGTAGAGGCTCGCGCAGGACACGTAGCTCGGCCGCCCGTAGGCCTCCGGGGTCGTGAAGTAGGCCCGATGGTCGTTGGTCAGCCCCGCCACCAGCACCCGCTCGAAGGGGGCGCGGGCCCCCGCCTTGATGTCGAGCCCGAGGCGCGTCTCGAGCTCCCCGGGCATGCTCACCCACGCCGTGCGCCCCATGGCCACCGCCGTCACCTCGGTCGACATCGGCAGCGCCCAGCCGAGGCCGATCCCGAGCCCCCGCGGCACCCACGCCCCGAGGCAGTTCCGGAGGCTCAGGCTGGGCGCGGGCAAGGTCACCTGCACCGTGGCCGCCGCCACCCGCGCCGCGGGGTCGGGCCGCGCGCGACGCAAGGCCTCCCGGGCGCCGCCCGCCAGCGCCTCGCCGGCCGCCCGGACCCCCGCCGGGCCCCGTAGACGCGGGCTCACGTCGCCCTCGGCGCCGTTGACGAACAGCGCCGGCGCCCCGACGGCGCGCTCGATCAGGGCCGACGCGTGGCCCATCACGTCGGCGGACAGCAGCATGTTGTCCATGACGAGGGCCGTGCCGTGGATCGCGTAGTTCCACAGCACGGCCACCGCGCGGCCATCGGGGCGCGCCACCTTGACGACGTCGAGGCGCTCGTCGAGGGGCAGGCCGAGGCGGCTCTCCGCGACGCCCTTGACCTGGGCGTGGCCGGCGGCGAGCGCGGCCGGACCCTTGCGGGCCCGGGCCTCGCGCGCGGCCCGGGTCATGGCCTCCACGACGGCCCCCCGGGCCCCCGGGGCCAGGCGGTCCACCGCCGCGAAGGCGAAGAGCTCGGAGTCCGCGTACCCGCCGGGTCCGGCGTGGGTGTGGGACGCCGAGACGAGCACGAGCGGCCGCGCGCCGCGCTCGAGCGGCAGCCGGCCGGCCAGCGCCGTGACCAGGGCCGGGTCCACGCCGACCAGGTCCACGGTGAGCCAGTAGAGCGCGAGGTCGGCCGACGCCAGATAGAGGCCGCGGGCCATGATCGGGTCGTGGGTCCCCTCGGCCGGCCTGAACCAGAAGGCGATGGGGTGGCGCCCGAGCAGGTCGGGCACCCAGGCCCGGCGGGGGAAGCCGCCGTAGCCGGCCAGCGGGGTGCCGGGAGGCACCTGCACCTCGGCCTGGGCGGCGCCGGCCAGGAGCGCCGGAGCGGCCGGAGCGGGCGCGCTCCCGGCGAGCAGGGCGCCCGCGACCAGGGCCGCGGCCAGGGCGCGCGGGGCCCGCCTCAGGCGGAGCACAGCTCGGCGACGAGCAGCGTGACCTCGGGGCGCGGCGGCCCGGACAGCTTGAGCCGCCGCTCGGCCGCCCAGCAGCGGGCGAGGCTCCGGGCCGCGCCCTCGGGGGTCAGGGTCCGGGCGCGGAGCATCACCGCCTCGGCGGCCTGGGGCGGGCGGCGCAGCCCCCGCGCCACCTCGGTCTCGGCGCGTCCCCCGCGCAACGCCTCCGCGGTCTCCCACCAGAGCCGCACGTCGCCCGCCAGCACGGCCACGAGCCGGAGCGGCTCCTCGCCGCTCGCCAGGAGCGAGTCCACCAGGGCCAGCGCCGGTCCCGTCTCGCGGCGGGCGACGGCGTCGCTCAGGTCGAACAGCCGCCGCACGCGATGCTCGCCGACGACCGCCCGCACGTCCGCGACGCCGACCTGCCCCGGCCCGGCCGCGAGCGCCGCCTTGTCCAGCTCGCTGGCGAGCCGCGCGGGCTCCTCGCCGGTCAGCTCGATCAGGAGCGCGGCGGCCTCCTCGGCGAGGTCGATGCCGCGGGCCCGCGCCCGGGATCGGAGCCAGCCGACGAGCTGGCGCCCGGCCGGTCGCGGGACGGCGACCACGGTGAGCCCGGCCGCCAGCCGCAGGAGCCAGTGGCCGGCGGGCAGCGCCTCGCCCGCCAGGAGCAGGAGGGCGGTCGTGGGATTGGGCGCCTCGGCGTAGGCGGCGAGCGGCGCGGCCTGCTTGGCCCCGAGGCCCTCCACGCCCCGCGCGACCACCAGGCGCCGCGGGCCCGTCCACGGCAACACCAGGGCCGCCTGCACGATGGCGTGGGCGCCGACGGCCGGGGCGTCCAGGGTCTCGCGCGCCAGCGACAGGTCCGTGGCGCCGGGGAAGAGCCCGTGCGTGGCCCGGGCCACCGCGTCCTCGACGAGGATGGGCTCGGGGCCGTGGAGGAGCGCGACCGGCGGCAGGCGCCCCGCGTCGGCCGCGCTCAGGAAGGCCGCCAGGTCCACCGGAGCGCGCGCGGAGGGGTCAGAAGCGATCCATGGCCAGCGAGACCACCTTCCGGCCGATCTCGACGGCGGCCTGCCGCACCGCCACCTCCTCCCGGGCGATGGTGTCGGCCGCCGCCCCCTGGACGCGGAAGTCGGCTTGCTCGGTGAGGCCGCGCTGCTGCCAGAGCAGCTCGTTCCGCCGCAGGTCCCGGAACGTGAGGTTCATGGTGAGCACGAGCCGGTACTGGGCGATGTTCTGCCCGGCCACGACGGCGATCGGGTGGAGCGTGTACGCCGTGATCTCCCCTTCCAGGATCGCGTCCGCCTCCTCGCGGGCCACCACCCGGAGGCGCCCCTCGGTGGCGAAGGCGCGCACGACCGCCTGGGTCAGCGCGTTCTCCACCGCGGGCTCCAGCGTGCTGTTCTTGAACACGGGGACGGCCACCGTCCGGATGTGACCGGGCAGCGTGCCTCCGATGGTGTAGCCGCACCCCGCCGCGGCCAGCGTCACGGCGATCCCCAGCGCGACGCCGCGGAGGGCGGTCCGGGCCGGGCCGGTCATCCGCGCGTCACGATGTTCACGAGCCGCCCGGGGACCACCACCACCTTGGCGACCTCCCGCCCGCTGAGCCACGGCCGCACCTTGCCGTCCTGCAGCGCGAGCGCCCGGACCTCGGCCTCGGCGGCGGCCGAGCCCGCCACCACCCGGCCCCGCACCTTGCCGTCGACCTGGACCACGATCTCCACCTCGTCGCGGACGAGCGCCGCGGGGTCCGCGGTGGGCCACGGCCGGGCGAACAGGCTCTCGCGGTGGCCGAGGGCGGCCCAGAGCTCCTCCGCCAGGTGCGGGCAGACGGGCCCGAGCAGCTGGAGCGCCGTCTCGACCCCGAGGCGCAAGAGGCCCGCCCGTTCCTCCGCGCTCACGGCGTCCAGCGAGGTGCGCTCGAACTCGTGGAGCGCGTTCACCAGCTCCATGACCGCGCTGATCGCGGTGTTGAAGCCGAAGTCGCGCTCGATGTCGCGAGTGACGCGATCGATGGTCTCGTGGACGACGCGACGGAGCTGGCGTCCCGGCTCCGAGCGCGGGCTCTCGGCGACGGGCGCCGCCGACCGCAGCCGCTCCCGGTGGGCGTGGACGAAGCGCCACAGGCGGTTCAGGAAGCGGGAGGCGCCCTCGACGCCGTGATCGCTCCACTCCAGGTCCTTCTCGGGCGGCGCCGCGAAGAGGATGAAGAGCCGGGCCGTGTCGGCGCCGTACCGGCGGATGATCTCGTCGGGGTCCACCACGTTGCCCTTGGACTTGGACATCTTGGCGCCGTCCTTGATGACCATGCCCTGGCACAGCAGCGCGCTGAACGGCTCGTCCACCTTGAGGTACCCGAGGTCCCGGAGCACCTTGACGTAGAAGCGGGAGTAGAGCAGGTGCAGCACCGCATGCTCGATGCCCCCGATGTACTGGTTCACGGGCATCCAGTACTCGGCGGCGGCCGGGTCGAACATGCCGCGGTCGTAGGACGGCGAGCAGTACCGGAGGAAGTACCACGAGGACTCGACGAACGTGTCCATGGTGTCGGTGTCCCGGCGGGCGGGACCGCCGCAGCGCGGGCACGGCGCGTTGACGAAGCTCGACAGCGCGGCCAGGGGGGAGCCGCCCTTGCCGCTGATCTGCACGTCCTCGGGCAGCACCACCGGCAGGTTCTCCTCCCGCTCGGGCTGGAGACCGCACCGCTCGCAGTAGAGCACCGGGATGGGCGCGCCCCAGTACCGTTGCCGGCTGATGCCCCAGTCGCGGAGGCGGTAGTTGACCCGGGCCCGGCCGATGCCCTCGGCCGTGAGCCAGGCCACCGCCTCGCGCTTGGCCGCCTCGACGGAGAGGCCGTCGAGGAACCCCGAGTTGATCTTCACGCCGTCGCCCGTGTAGGCCTGGGTGTCGTCCCAGCCCGGCGGGCGCTTCACGGTGGGCACGACGTCCAGGCCGTGGGCCCGGGCGAAGTCCAGGTCGCGCTGGTCCTCGCCCGGCACCGCCATGATGGCCCCCGTCCCGTAGCCCATGAGGACGTAGTCGGCGAGGAAGAGCGGGAGCTCCCGGCGGTTGAAGGGGTTCACGGCCCGGGCCTGGAGCCGGAGCCCCCGCTTGGGCCGGTCCGTGGCCAGGCGCTCGATCTCCGACTCCGGGGCCACCTCCGCCCGGAAGGCCGCCACGCGCCGGCCCTCGGCCTCGTCGGCCACGAGCCGGTCCACCAGGGGGTGCTCGGGCGCCAGCACGAGGTAGGTCATGCCGAACGAGGTGTCCGGGCGCGTGGTGAAGACCGTGATGGCGAGGTCCGGCCGCCCCGCCACCGGCAGGTCGAACTCGACCCCCTCGCTGCGGCCGATCCAGTTCCGCTGCATGGTGAGCACGCGCTCGGGCCACTCCGGCAGCCGGTCGCACCAGTCCAGGAGCTCCTGGGCGTAATCGGTGATCTTGAAGAACCAGGCGCCCTCGATCTCCTTGACCTCGACCAGGGAGTCGCACCGCCAGCAGCGGGCCTCCTTGACCTGCTCGTTGGCGAGGATGGTCTGGCACGACGGGCACCAGTTCACCGTGGCCGGCCGCCGGTAGGCGAGGCCCCGCTCGAGCATCCGGAGGAACAGGAGCTGCTCCCACCGGTAGTACTCGGGGGCGCACGTGGCCACTTCCCGGTCCCAGTCGTAGGAGATGCCGAGCCGCCGGAGCTGGGTCTTCATGGTCCGGATGTTCTCGTAGGTCCACACGGCGGGGTGCACGCCGTTGTCGATGGCCGCGTTCTCGGCCGGCAGGCCGAAGGCGTCCCAGCCGATGGGGTGCAGGACGTTGAAGCCCCGCATGCGCTTGTACCGCGCCAGGAAGTCGCCGATGGCGTAGTTGCGCACGTGCCCCATGTGGATGCGGCCCGAGGGGTACGGGAACATCTCCAGGCAGTAGAAGGGGGGCCGGGTCGGGTCCTCCGAGACCTTGAACTGGCCGGTCTCCTCCCACACCCGCTGCCACTTGGGCTCGACCTCACGGAACGGGTAGCGGTCGGGGCGGCCGTCCGGTGCCATATTGGCCAAATTTTTAACACACTTACGAGGGGCTGGCAAGGAAACTCCGTCCGGGGCCGGGCGAGCCGGCCCCGGAGGCGGGCTCTGGAGCTACTTCTTCTTCAGGGTGAGGTTGATCGCCTTGGCTGCCTCGTCGGCCTTGGCCACCGACTCGGCATGCTTGCCGGCGTCGTGCAGCTTCCGGGCCTCGTTGGAGAGCGCCACCGCCTTCTTGCTGTTGTCGTCCGTCTTGCCTGCCGTGGCGTCCATGACCTGCTTGATCAGCAGGGGGCACTGGCCCGCGAGGGCCGGGCCGGCGGCGAGCAGGACCACTGCGACTGCCGTCACGAGGGTCTTCATCCGTCTCACCTCCTTTCGCATCCGATGATCGGGCCGGCGTCCTCGGCCGTCGTTAACCGTCCTGCGACTCCGGAGGTTCCGGAGGCGGCTCCGGCGCGTGGAAGAACGCGTGGATCCGCTGGGCCAGCTTGGGCGTGACCTTGGGCACCGCGGCCAGCTCGGCGACGGAAGCCGCCTTGACCCCGCGGGCCGAGCCGAGGGTCTTGAGCAGGCTCGTCCGGACGGTGGGGCCCACGCCGGGGATCTGATCCAGCACCGAGGCGATGGTGCGACGGCGCCGGAGCTTCTTGTGGTACGTGACGGCGAACCGATGCGCCTCGTCGCGGATCTTCTGCAGCGCCTGCAAGGCCGCTGATCCCATGTCGAGCACCAGGGGGTCGAGCCGATCGGGAGTATAGACCTCCTCGGCCCGCTTGGCCAGGGCGGCCAGCGGCACGTAGTCCAGGCCCAGCTCCTCCAGGGCCTTGACCCCGGCCCCGAGCTGGCCCCGCCCGCCATCGAGCAGCACGAGGTCGGGGAGGACGCCCTCCCCCTCCAGGGCCCGGCCGTACCGGCGGAGGAGGACCTCCCGCATGGACGCGAAGTCGTCGGTCCCCGCCACCGTCCGGATCTTGAACCGCTTGTAGTCGTCCTTCTTCATCTCGCCGTCCTGCCAGACGACCATCGAGGCCACCGTCTCGCTGCCCTGGATGGTGGAGATGTCGAACCCCTCGATGCGGTGCGGCGGGCCGGGCAGGTTGAGGGCCCGCTGCAGCTCGTCCAGGACCACCTGCTGCCGGTTGCCCCGGGCCAGGACGTGGGTCGAGAGCGCCAGGGCGGCGTTCTCCTCGGCCATGGCCACCAGCTCCCGCTTCCGGCCCCGCTGGGGGGCCACGAGGTCCACGCGCGCGCCCGCCCGCCGCCCGAGCCAGGCCCGGATCAGCTCCTCCTCCGGCGGGGCGTCGGACAGGAGGACCTCCGGCGGCGGCGCGACGTCCCGCGTGTAGAACTGCCGCAGGAAGGCGGACAGGACCTCGCCGTCGGAGGCCCCGGCGACCCGGTCGAGGAAGAAGGTCTCGCGTCCGACCAGCCGGCCCTTGCGCACGAAGAACAGCTGCACGCAGGCGTCGGGGCCGCGGCGGACGACGCCGACCACGTCCTGGTCCGCCTCCTCCGTCGAGATCATCTTCTGGCGCTCGCGGATCTGGTTCAGGGCCTGGATCTGGTCGCGGAGGCCGGCCGCCCGCTCGAACTTGAGCTCCGCCGCCGCCGCCTCCATCTGCCGGGTGAGGTCCATGGCCAGGTCGTCGTGGCCGCCCCCGAGGAAGCGCTCGACGTCCCGCACCGTCCGCCCGTAGCCCTCCCGCGTCTCCTGGCCCGTGCACGGCGCGTTGCAGCGGTGGATGAAGTACTGGATGCACGGCCGCGGCAGCGTGCCGTCGATGGTGATGCGGCACGTCCGGAGCGGGAACAGCTGCCGGACCAGCCGGAGCGTCTGGCGCATGGCGGTGGCCGGGTAGAACGGGCCGAAGTAGGCGGCGCCGTCCTTCTGGATGCGCCGGGCCACCACCAGCCGGGGGAACGGCTCGTTGGTGGTGAGCTTGAGGAACGGGTAGTGCTTGTCGTCGCGCAGGATGATGTTGTAGCGCGGCCGGTGCTTCTTGATGAGGTTGGACTCCAGGATCAGGGCCTCGAGCTCGTTGTCGGTGAGGATCACGTCCAGGTCCCGGATCTGGCGGACGAGGGCGTCGGTCTTGGGGTCGCGGGCCCGGGACTCCTGGAAGTAGGAGCGGACCCGGCTCCGGAGGGAGGCGGCCTTGCCCACGTAGATGACCTGGGCCTTGCCGTCCTTGTACAGATACACGCCGGGGCGGTCCGGCACCTGGTCGACCTTCTCGGCGAGGGTCATGGGCCGGGCAGCATGGCCAGGAGCAGCAGCAGCACGGCCAGCACCGCCGGGATCAGCACGCTCCAGCGGAGCGCGCGCTCGACCTGGCGGAGGATGGCTGACGGCCGGCGGCCGGGGCGGGGCGGGTTCAGGGCGGCGAGCAGCTTGGACAGCACCAAAAGCCCGATGGCGAGCGTGCCGAAGAGGATCAGCGCCCACTTGAAGATCACGGTCGACTCAGTGTACCTCCAGGTCCCGGCGGCGGAGGGCGCGCACCCGGTCGCGCAGCTCGGCGGCCCGCTCGAAGTCCAGGCGCCGGGCGGCCTCGCGCATCTCCCGCTCCAGCTCCTCGAGGTGGGCGGTCAGGGCGGCCGGGTCCCGCCACTCCACGGGGGCCTCGGCGGGCACCTCCACCGTGTAGTAGTCCCGCTCGGAGACCGTCTCCAGGAGGTCCCGGATCGACTTCTTGATGCTCTCCGGCGTGATGCCGTGCTGGCGGTTGTACTCGGCCTGCACGGCCCGCCGGCGCTCGGTCTCCGCGATGGCCTCCCGCATGGAGCCGGTGGTGGCGTCGGCGTACATCAGCACCTCGCCGTTGACGTTGCGCGCGGCCCGGCCGGCCGTCTGGATCAGCGAGGTGGACGAGCGGAGGTACCCTTCCTTGTCGGCGTCGAGGATGGCCACCAGCGACACCTCGGGGATGTCGAGGCCCTCGCGCAGCAGGTTGATGCCGATGAGGGCGTCGAACTTCCCCAGCCGGAGGTCCCGGATCAGCGCCACCCGCTCCAGGGTGTCGATGTCGGAGTGCAGGTACCGGACCCGCAAGCCGTTCTGCTGGTAGTACTCCGTGAGGTCCTCGGCCATGCGCTTGGTGAGCGTGGTGATGAGCACCCGCTCCTCCCGCTCCGCCCGGGCCCGCACCTCGGCCATGAGATCGTCGACCTGGGTGGCCGCCGGCCGCACCGTGATGCGGGGGTCCATGAGCCCGGTGGGGCGGATGATCTGCTCGGCCACCGCCCCGCCCGCGTAGGCCCGCCCCGGCCCCGCCCGCTCCACCCCCGCCGCCTCGAGCTCGAACGGCCCCGGCGTCGCCGACACGTAGAGCGTCTGGCCCACGCGACGGGTGAACTCCTCGAACGTGAGCGGCCGGTTGTCGAAGGCCGACGGCATCCGGAACCCGTACTCGACCAGCGTCTCCTTCCGGGAGCGGTCCCCCGCGTACATGCCGCGGATCTGGGGCATGGTCACGTGCGACTCGTCGATGACGACCAGCGTGTCGCGCGGCAGGTAGTCCATGAGGGTGGCCGGGTTCTGCCCGGGCCGCCGGCCGGAGAGGTGCCGCGAGTAGTTCTCGATCCCGTGGCAGTAGCCGATCTCGCGCAGCATCTCGACGTCGAACAGCGTGCGCTGCTCCAGGCGCTGGGCCTCGAGGAGGCGCCCGCGGTCCCGGAAGAACCGCAGCCGCTCGCGCAGCTCTTCGTGGATGGAGGTGAGGGCGGCCTCCAGCTGGTCGGCGGGCGTCACGTAGTGGCTGGCCGGGTAGATGCGGGCCTCCGTCACCGCCCCCGTCGCCGCGCCCCGCAGCGGGTCGAGAGTGGTGAGCCGCTCCACGCTGTCGCCCCAGAACTCCACGCGCAGCGCTTCCGCCTCGGCGGCGGCCGGGAAGACCTCCACGACGTCGCCCCGCACCCGGAACGTGCCGCGCCGGAAGTCGTAGTCGTTGCGCTCGTACTGGATGGCCACCAGCCCCCGGATGAGCACGTCGCGGTCCAGGCTCTGCCCGGCCGCCAGCGACACGTGCATGCCCCGGTACGTCTCCGGCTCGCCGATGCCGTAGATGCACGACACCGAGGCCACCACGACCACGTCTCGCCGCTCGAACAGGGACGCTGTCGTCGAGTGCCGCATGCGGTCGATCTCGTCGTTGATCAGCGCGTCCTTCTCGATGTAGGTGTCCGACTGCGGGATGTAGGCCTCGGGCTGGTAGTAGTCGTAGTAGGAGACGAAGTACTCCACCGCGTTGCCGGGGAAGAAGCTCTTGAACTCGCTGTAGAGCTGGGCGGCGAGGGTCTTGTTGGGCGAGATCACCAGGGCCGGCCGCCCGAGCCGGGTGATGACGTTGGCGAGCGTGAAGGTCTTGCCGCTGCCGGTGATGCCGAGGAGGACCGCGTGGGGGGCGCCGCCGCCCACCACGTCCGCCAGCCGGTCGATGGCACGCGGCTGGTCGCCCGAGGGGGCGAAGTCCGATGACAGCTGCAACGACGGCGTCAGGGCAGTGAGGCCGTCGCGACCAGGTACTTGCGCCACGAGTCGAGGAACGACGTGGCGTGGGGATGCCGCAAGAGGTGCACGGAGAACAGGAACCGCGGATGCACCGGCTCGCGGATGAGCCGGAGCCGGACCTCGTCCAGCAGCCGGTTCCCCTTGAGGAGATTGCAGCGCAGGCAGGCCGCCACGACGTTGGTCCAGGTCGTCTGGCCGCCCCGGGAGCGGGGGACGATGTGGTCCACCGTCAGCTTCTCGCCGCGCCGCGAACAGTACTGGCAGGTGTAGCCGTCGCGGCGCAGGATGTTCTTCTTGTTGAAGGCGACGCGCTCGAGGAGCGGCTTGCGGATGTAGGCGGCGAGGCGGATGACGGCGGGCAGGTGGAGGCTGCGCGAGGGCGAGCGCACGACCCGCGGGGACGTCTCCACGCTCTCGGCCTTGCCGCTGAGCAGGAGCGTGATGGCGCGCTTGGCGTTGGTGAAGTGCAGCGGCTCGTACGTGTAGTTCAACACCAGGACGGCGATTTCGTCCATGACGCTCGTGTCAGGATAGTCAGCCGGCCGCTGACTGTCAACTCGGGGGCGGGCGCCCCGCCCGGCCGGCGTCGAGCGGCTACAGGCGCGTGGGCGCGGTCAGACGAACTGCCGCCACAGGATGGGACCGCAGCCGGCCAGGAGCACGAACCCCAGCACGGCCGTCCCGAAGCTCGTCCACCAGGCCACCGCCCCGAGCCCGCACAGCATGGCGAAGCACAGCCCGTAGAAGCCGATCTCCCGCCGGTCCACCCAGCCGTGGGACAGGACGCGGGGCAGCCGCACGGCGAGGTACGCGGGCGAGTACACGAGGAAGAAGGCGACGATCAGGGCCCACAGCACCAGGATGCCGAACATGGCGCCGGCCAGCGCCCAGCCGACGAAGGCCTCGGCCGAGTCCAGGGCGCCGTGGGTGAGCACGGCCGGCGTGTACTCCGGCCGCAGGTGCACCAGCACGAGCCCGATCGTGTACACCGGCAGGAGCACCTCGAGCCACCGCCGGATCACCGACTCCCGGACCGCCCCCAGCACCGATTGACTCTCCACGGCCACGCCCTCCCCGCGGGCGACAGACGCCGCCCCCCCGGTCCCGCCACGAGCTAGGTCTACCTCAGCACACGGCTCGAGGCGAAGTCAACGAATGGGCCCCCCGCCCCCGGCGCCGGCCGGCGCCCCTCGGGCGGAGAGCGGGAAGCCGCCGGGGAACGGGTCGGCGGGGTCGAGGTAGAGCGTGCCCTGCCCCATCATCCAGGCCCGCCCCGTGATCTCCGGGATCACCGCCGGTCGGTCCCCGACCCGGCCGGGACCGGTGATGCGTCCGGTGAACAGGGTGCCGATGGTCCAGGTGGCGGCTCCGGTCCATCTTGGTCGCCCCCGGCACCGGACCCCAGCCGTCGACGACGACCCGCATGGGCTCGCCCTCGGTATGGTCGTCGACGACCGAGCGCGCGCGCGCTCAGCGCCTCACCAGCGGCCGCCCGGCCTCACCGGCCGCCGGCCAGGAGGTCGTGCACGATCCCCTCGCGGAGCCCGCGGTCGCTCACGATCAGGGACTCGCCGCTCAGGCGGGCGAGGACGGCCAGCACGATGGCGATGCCGGCGATGAGGAGGTCGCCGCGGCCGGGCTCGACGCACGGCAGCGCCTCCCGCTCGGCGACGGTCAGCCGGCCCAGCCGCCCGAGGAGCCGCTCCACCGCCGGGCGGCCCAGCCGGTGGCCCTGGACGCGGTCCGGCTCGTACCCCTCGAGCCCGAGGTCGAGCGCGGCCAGGGTGGTGACGGTGCCGGCCGTGCCCACCAGGGGCGGCCGCGGCGGTACCAGGAGCGCGGCCGGCAGCGCCTCGGCCAGCCGGCGATCCGCCTCGCGGCGCATGGCGGCGAACGCGCCCCAGTCCACGGGCCCGGCGCCCACGAAGCGCTCGGCGAGGGCGACGACCCCGAGCGGCAGGCTCACCGCCGCCCGCGGGCGGGCGTGCTCGGCCCGGACGATCTCCGTGCTCCCGCCGCCCGCGTCGACGAGCACGAACGTCCCACCGAGATCCGGCAGGCCCCCGCTCACGCCGGCGAGCGCCAGGCGGCCCTCCTCCTCGCCCGACACCACGTGGATCTCGAGCCCGGTGGCGCGGCGGACCAGCGCCGTGAACTCCGCCCGGTTGTCCGCCTCTCGCACCGCGCTCGTGGCCACCACGTGGATGTCCTCGGCGCCGAGCGCGCGGGCCAGCCGCGCGAACTCCGTCACCGCGTCCACGGTGCGGGCCATGGCCGCCGCCTGGAGCACGCCGGCCCCCGACTGTCGCTCGCCGAGGCGGGTCACCCGCTGGGCCTCGTGCAGCGGGCGCCACTCGGGGCCCCGCGCGTCCACGACGAGCAGCCGGACGGTGTTGGTCCCGAGGTCCAGCGTCGCCAGGCGCCGGCAGGGGGCGTGGGCCCCGGCCCTCGAGCCGGCGCCGGTCATGCGCCGCCCCGCAGCCGCAGCGCCTCCTCCACCACCGCCAGCAGCCGCTCGGTCCGGAACGGCTTCACCAGCATGAGGTCCACGCCCTGCTCGCGCAGCCGCTCGGGCTCCAGGAGATGGCCCCAGCCGGTCATGAGCACGACGACCGTCTCGGGGCTCACGCGCTTGACGGACCGGGCCACGGCCAGCCCCGAGCGCTGGGGCAGCGCCAGGTCGGCCAGCACCAGGTCGAAGCGGACGGTGTGGAGCATGGCCAGCCCGGTCGGTCCGTCGGCCGCGCTCACCACGCGGTACCCCGCGGCCTTGAGCGCCTCCACCAGGGAGGCGCGGGCCGGCTCCTCGTCCTCCAGCACCAGGATGGCGGCTGGCTCGACCCGCGATCGCGGCGCCGGCCGGGGCTCGGCCACGCGACCGGCTCCGTCCACGCTCCGGGGCTCGGCGTCGGGTGCCTCCACGCCTCCGCGGGCCCGCGCCGCCGGCGCCGCCGGCGCCGGGGGCCCCTCCGCTCGCGCCGCGCCGCCCCCGGGGGGCTCGGGCATCGGGCGGGCCGCCGGCAGCCAGACGGTGACGATGGTGCCGACGCCCGGCCGGCTCGCCACGTCGATCCGCCCCTGGGCCCGGGTCACGAGGCCGTGGACCACCGTGAGCCCGAGGCCCAGCCGGAGCGACGATCGGGTCGTGAAGAAGGGCTCGAAGATCCGCGGTTGCACCGCCTCCGCGATGCCCTCCCCGGTGTCCCCCACCAGGAGCTCGGCGCCCCCATCGCGCTCGCCGGTCGTGACGGTGAGGCGTCCACCCCCCGCCATGGCGTCGACCGCGTTGAGGAGGAGGTTCGAGACGGCCTCGCGCAGGAGCGCCGTCGGCACCGCGACGGGGGGCGTGGGCCCGAGGTCCGAGACGATCTCCAGCCGGTCGGCGCCGCGCCCCGGGGCCTCCTCCGCCCGCGAGCGGGCCTCGGCGATCACCTCCTGGGTGAGGGAGCGGAGGTCGGCCGGCTCGACCTCGTCGCCCGGCGGCTCCGCCAGGCTCTCGAGGCGGCGGACCACGTCCGCCCCGTCCCAGGCGGCCTCCTCGAGCTCGGCGAGGCCCTCGCGGAGCGCGTCGTCCTGGACGGATCCGCGGAGCGTCTGGCTCCGGCCCAGGATGCGCGCGAACACGCGGGACAGCTGCTGGGCCAGACCGCCGGCCATCCGGCCGAGGGCGCGGGCCCGCTCGGCCTGGATCACGCGGTCCTGGACCGAGCCCAGCCGCGCCGTGGCCTCGCGCATGTCGCTCACGGCCCGATGGTTCTGCACGGCCACGCCGACCACCTCGGCCACGAGCCGGGCCAGGATGACGTCCTCGGGCGTGAAGTCCCGCGGCTCCGGACCCCCCAGGCACACCACCATCTCGCGCCCGTGCCGCTTCAGCGGCACCGCCATCGCGGCCCGGACGCCCGCCTCGCCGAGGGCCAGCGCCTCGGCGTCCTTCCGCGTGCGCAGGTCCCGGACGAGGACGGGCTCGCCGGTGACGAGGGCCTCGCCGAGGAGCCCCTGGTCCCGGCGCCAGTCGCGCCGGGCTGCGTCGGCGAGCGGCAGGCCCTGGCTCGCCACCACCGCCAGCGCCTCCCCGTCCGCGGCCAGGGCGATGAGCCCCACCGACAGCCCGAGCAGCGTCGCGCCCACCTGGGCGGCGCTGGCCAGGGCGTCCCGCACGTCGCGGTCGACGGCGCTCTCGCCGATGAGGAGGGCCAGACCGTGGAGGCGCTCGACGTCGCCCCGGCGCCGGCCGTCGAGACGCGCGACGGCCAGCGCCGCCCCCACGCGCTCGGCGATGGCCGCCAGCACCAGCACGTCGGCCGCGGCGAAGGCCGGGGCGCCTCGGCGGCCGGCGAAGAGCACGCCCGCCACCGCGTCCCCGCGGTGGACGGGCACGGCGACGGCCTCGCGGACCGGGAAGCGCTCCACGAACGGGTCCGGCTCGTCGGCGTGCCGGGTAGCGACGCGGCCGGCGAGGAACGCGCGCCCGACCAGGCCCTCGCCGGCCTCCACCACGACCCGCTCCACGTCCTCGCGGCGGAAGCCGCGGGCGGAACGGGCGACGAGGGGGCCGGACGGCTGGTCGGCGAGGAGCACCATGACCCGGTCGGCTCCCGCCAGCCGCCCCGCGCGGTCCACGGCGAGGGCGGCCACCTCCGGCACCTCGAGGCCGATCACGGGGATCCGGCTGATCTCCTCCACGGCGGCCAGCGTGGGGTCGAGGCCCCCCGTGGCCGGGGCCTCCTCGGTCCCTTCCCCGGGCAGGCGGCCCTCGGCCGCGGCCAGGGCGTGGGTGACCTCGACGAGGGCGGCGCGCAGGCGCCGGATGGGCAGGTCCGCAGACCCGGGGCTCGACGTCATGGGCGACGGGGCCAGCCGACACCGCGCAAAAAACCGCTCCTCGCGAGCCCGGGACCGGGACTGCCCCGGTCCCCCCTTGCTGCCGATGGCCGCGCCGGCGGCCGTGCCCGAGGCCGGGCGTCGCCGCGCCGGCGCTACTTCTTGAGCGAGCGGATGAAGTGGATCAGCGCCCAGCGCTCGTTCTCGGGCAGGTGGCGCCATGGGGGCATGGCGCCGCGCCCGTTGGAGATCTTCCAGAACAGCTCACCGTCCGACTCGTCCTGCACCTTCTTGGACGTCCAGTCCGCCGGCTTCGGGTTGAGGGCCGCCGCCGCCGCGCCGTCGCCCTTGCCGCCCGGACCGTGGCAGGCGACGCAGTTGAGCTGGGCGAGCTTCTTGCCCTGCTCGACCGCCTTGGCGCCGGCCGGCAGCGGGTTCTTCTTCGCCTTCTCGGCGGCGGGAGCGACCCAGGGTCCCTGGCCGAGGGCCGTGCCGCTCAGCGCGAGCGACGCGGCCACGGCCGTCGTGATCAGAAGCGACCTCCCCAGCATGTGAGCCTCCTTGCCCACCCGTGATCCCGGCCCACCACGCCGGGCATCATCGTGACAACATTCACAAGTCTTACGGGATTAGACACGCCCGGGGACTCACGGTCAAGCCCCTTGCGCGCCGCCGCGGCCGAGGGCCCAGAGGGCGACGGCGGCCGCGCCGTACGCGCCGGCCACCGCCAGCGGCGCCCCCCCCGGCGGGTCGAGCGGCCAGAAGATGGCCCCGGTCGGGAGCGGCGAGTGGATGAACCCGCAGAGGGTGGCCGTCCCCGCCACCAGCAGCACCCCGGCCGCACGCCGGAGCCGCCGCTCGACGACGAAGGTCAGGACCGTCCCCCACAGCAGCGCGGTGAGCACGAAGCCGTTGCCCAGGAGCAGGAGCCCGTCGTACGTGGCGCGCCCCGGCCCCGTGAGGTCCGCGGCGGCCTTGCCCGCGGCGGACAGGAGCTGGTTGCCCACGATGAGGCTCACCTGGGCGACGGCCGGGATGAACGCCAACGCCACCGCCGTGGCGTGACGCGCCGGCGAGGCGAGGAAGGCCTGGCCCGTGATGGACAGGCCGATGAAGACCAGGATGGGCGCGACGGCGGCCTCGGGCAGGACGCTCACCAGCAGCGACACGCCGCCCACGGCGGCGCCGGCCCCGATGACCAGCGCGGTGGCCACCGTGTACCCGACGCGGGCCCCCATGGCCTTGTAGGCCGGGTGCCCGATGTACGGCGTGTTCTGGATCACGCCGCCGGCGGCGCCGGCGGCGATGGTGGCCACGGCCTCGGTCAGCAGGATGTCCCGCGCCCGGTACTCGTCGCCCGCCGCCGCCGCCGACTCGGTGTTGTCGATGCCGCCGATGACGGTGGCCACCGCGAAGGGCAGGGCCAGCGGCAGGTAGACGAGGGCCTCGTCCAGCGCCTCGATCCAGGCGAGGGTGGGCCACGGCAGCACCAGCCCCCACGAAGCGGCCACCGCGGGGTGCGGCGGGCCGAGGCCGAGGAGCGCCCGGCCCCAGTAGAGTGCCGTGGCGACGGCGACGGCGAAGAGCGCGCCGGGGACGCCGAGCGGCATCCGCACCCCGCCCACCAGCGCGGCCAGCACCAGCACGAGGGCGGTGAGGCCCACGAGGGGATCGGCGAAGATCTTGAGGCTCGGGAGGAAAGCGATGAGCAGGACGGCGACCCCGGCGATGGAGCCCAGGAGCGCCGCCCGGGGGAGCGCCCGGCGCGCCCAGTCGCCGGTCCACGCCAGCGCGAGCTTCACCACGCCCATGGCCACCGTCACCGCCATGCCGATCTTCCACGCCAGCACCGGGTCGCGGGTGGCCAGCATGGCCGGCCCGAGCACGCCGAAGACCATGCCGAACAGCGAGGGCGTGTCGATGCCGAAGGGCATCGCGGTCACGTCGGCGCGCCCCTCGGCCCGCATGAGGCGGATCGCCAGGTAGCTGTAGGCGAGGTCGCCCACCAGGACGCCGGCCGCCGTCCCGGGGACCATCACGCCGAGGACGAGGTCGGCCGGGAACCCGAAGACGCCGATGAGCAGGCTCGAGAGGATGACGAGCTGGGTGAGGTTGTCGAGGGCGAGGCCGCAGAAGGCGTTCCAGTCGCCGGGCGCGTACCAGCGGTGCCCCCGGCGGGCCGTCACCGGTCAGGCGGGCGTGCGAGCGCCGGGCCGGCCGGCCTGCCGCGCGAGGTCACGGACGCGCGCGGCCAGCGCCGCGCACCAGGCGAGGTCCCCGCGGCGCGCGGCCACCTCCGCGAACGCCAGCGCGAGCGGCGGACGGTCGGGAGCCGGCTCCACGCGCTCGCCGACCCGGACGCGCACGCCCATCCGCGCATCCGTTCCCCCCTCGCCGGCCTCCACCACCGCCTCGGCGCGGGGATCCTCCCGCTTGGCGTGGGAGCGGGCGAAGTTCTCGAGCCAGCGGGCGACGACCGCCTCGTCACCGCCGCTGAACGCCACCGGGTCCTCCCTCGCCGCCGCCCGCCGTCAGCATTCGTTGAAGCCGCACGACAGGCACTTCTTGCAGCCTTCCTCGTAGATGAACGTGGCCTGGCCGCACTCCCGGCAGAGGTCGCCGATCTGCCGCGCGCGCGGCTCGCCCGCGCCCTCGGGGCTCGCCCCGCGACCCACGTGCTCGCCGAGCACGCGGGCGAGGGCGTCGGGAAGCGAGAGCACCCGCGCGGGGCCGAAGCCGGTCGGCTGGCCGCCGCCGATGCGGGAGAGCTGGCTGATGACCTCCTGCACCCGCCGGCGCGCGGACAGCGGCGAGGGCAGGCGGAGGGCGAGGGACACGAGCCGGCCGAGGGCCTCGGCCACGGCCATGGTGTCCGAGCCCGCCTTGCCCACCTGGACGAACACCTCGAAGGGCTCCCCCGCCTCGGTGTCGTTGACCGTGACGAAGGCGGTGCCGATGGGCGTCTCCATGCGGTAGGTCTTGCCGGCCAGGCTGTGCGGCCGCGGCTTGACCGCCTGCCCGCCGGGGACGGGCGCGGCCGCGTCGCCGGCGCGGATCCCGACGTTGAGGACCTGCTCGCCCTTGCAGCCGTCGCGGAACACGGTGATGCCGAGGCAGCCGAGCTCCCAGGCCAGGAGGTAGGCGCCGGCCACGTCCTCCACGGTGGCGTCCCGCGGCAGGTTGATGGTCTTGGAGACGCCGTTGTCGGTGTGCTTCTGGAAGGCCGCCTGGTGCCGGACGTGCCAGGGGTAGGCGATCTCGTGGGCGGTCCTGAACACCCGGCGCGCGCCCTCGGGCACGCCGGCGACGCCCTCCAGCGAGCCGCGGCGGGCCACCTCGGCCATCAGGGCCTCGGTGGAGAAGCCCTGGGCCCGCGCCAGGCGCTCGAAGGTCTCGCTGACGAACGTGAGCACGCGCTCGTTGTCGCCCCGCACGCGGTGCTCGAAGGCGAGCGCGAACACGGGCTCGATGCCCGAGGAGCAGCCGGCGATCATGGAGATGGTGCCCGTCGGCGCCACCGTGGTCACGGCCGCGTTCCGCAGTGGCCGGGCGGCCCGGTAGATGGACCGCGCCCAGTTCGGGAACGGGCCCCGCTCCTCGGCCAGCCGGGCCGACTGCTCGTGCGCCCGGCTCCGGATGAAGGCCATGAGGCGGTCGGCCAGCGCGAGCGCCTGCTCGCTGTCGTACGGGATGGCCAGCTCGAACAGGAGGTCGGCCCACCCCATGACGCCGAGGCCGATGCGCCGGTTGGCCTTGACCATGTCCTCGATCTGGGGCAGCGGGTACGGGTTCACCTCGATGACGTCGTCGAGGAAGCGGACGCCGAGCCGCACCGCCCGCTCGAGGCCGTCCCAGTCCACGCCGCCGTCGGCGCCGGGGCGCGCGAAGCGCGCCAGCGAGATCGAGCCCAGGTTGCACGCGTCCCAGGGGGCGAGGGCCTGCTCGCCGCAGGGGTTGGTCGCCTCGATCTGCACCAGCTCCGGCGTCGGATTGGCCGGGCTCCGGTTGACGCGGTCGATGAAGATCATGCCGGGGTCGCCCGTGCGCCAGGCCGCCCGCACGATCCGGTCGAACACCAGCCGGGCGGGCAGCCGGCGGGCCACCTCCCCCGTGCGCGGGTTCACCAGCGCGTAGTCCGCGCCGCGGTCGAGCGCGGCCATGAACTGGTCGGTGGCCGCCACCGAGATGTTGAAGTTGGTCACGTCGCCGTCGAGCTTGCCGTCCACGAACTCCAGGATGTCCGGGTGGTCGACGCGGAGCACGCCCATGTTGGCGCCTCGCCGCGTGCCGCCCTGCTTGACGGCCTCGGTGGCCCCGTTGAAGACGCGCAGGAACGACACGGGCCCCGACGCCCGCCCGCCCGTCGAGCGCACGATGTCGTTCTTGGGCCGCAGCCGGGAGAAGGCGAAGCCGGTGCCGCCGCCCGACTGCTGGATGACCGCGGCCGCCTTGACGGAGTCGAAGATCTCCTGCATGGAGTCCCCGACGGGCAGGACGTAGCACGCGGAGTACTGCAGGCGGTTGCCCTTGCCGGCGTTCATGAGCGTGGGCGAGTTGGGCAGGAAGTGCCCCTCGACCATCATGTCGTAGAAGGCCCCCGCCACCTCGAGGACGGCGGCCGGGCTCCGGCCGAAGCGCGCCTCCGCGGAGGCGATGGCGTGGGCGACCCGCCAGCACAGCTCCTCGGGCGTCTCCGTGACCTCCTCGTCCGAGCGCAGGAGGTACCGCTCCCGCAGGACTCGCAGCGCGGCGTCGGACCAGCGACCGAGCTTCGGCGGCCGGGTGTCGGCAGGCATCGACGGTGTTCTCCTAGCCTCGTCTCGGGCTAGAGGGTATCACACGGCATCCCGGCCTCCGGCAAGTCCGGCCCGCGGACGCGTCGCGCCGGCCCCGCGGACCCCGCCGGCAACCTTGACTCCGCGCGGCACGCTTCTACAATGGGCGGCACGCATGAGTCCGCGAGGGCCCGGGATGGGCTTCGTGACACGCCACCGGGCGGGCCGGCCCCCTGCCCGGGCCCTCCGCCGAGCCCGCCCGATGGCCTCGCGCGTGGTGGCGCCCGGTGGCGTCACGTCCGCCCGTCCCGGCGCCCTCGGGGCCCCTGGCCCCCGCCCGCTGATCCCGCTCCCGTGCGCGACTCTCGAGACGCTCGTCCCCGCCCCGGCGGCGGAAGACGGCCTCGCTCCGGAAGGAGAGACCCGATGACGCTGCTCCGTCCTCGCTCCATCGCGGCGGCCCTGCTCGGCCTCCTCGCGTGGCCCGCGGCGCTGCTCGCCCAGCCCACGGCCGCGGACCCCATGGCCCCGCGGCCGCCCCTGGCGGCCCCCACCGGCATCCGCCCCTTTCCCGCCCCCGCCCAGATCGGGGCTCGCGAGATCATGCTGGAGGAGGCCATCGCCATCGCGCTGGACAACCAGCCGCAGATCCAGGCGCGGGTCGCGGACTACCTCGCCGCCAAGCACCGGGTGGCGCAGGCCCTCTCCCCGCTACTGCCCCAGGTCTCCGCGCTATGGACCGCGTTCCGCACCCGCAGCGCCCTGGCGACGCTGGACTCTACCCGAGTCTTCACCAACACCGGCGTCAGCATGACCGTGTCCCAGCTGCTCTTCGATTTCGGCAAGACGTGGGCGGCGCGAGACGCCGCGCGCGCCACCTCGGAGTCCGTGCGGGAGGAGGTGGAGATCGCCAAGGACAGCATCATCCTGGACGTCAAGGAGTCCTACTTCACCCAGCTCTTCGCGAGCCGCCTCGTGGTGGTCCAGGCCCAGGCGCTGGACCGCGCCGAGCTGAACCTGCGGAGCGCCCGCGGCTTCTTCGAGGTGGGCACGCGACCGCGCTTCGACGTGACGCGCGCCGAGGTGGACGTGGCCAACGCCCGGGTCAACCTGATCCGGGCGCAGAACGCGGTGTCCCAGGCCCGCATCCTCCTGAACACGGCCATGGGCATCGCCATCGACTCCCCCACCCGCATCAAGGACATCCTCGCCTACGAGGCGGTCACCCTGGACCGGGAGCGCCTGGTGACCGAGGCGCTCAACCGGCGCCCCGAGTACCGGCAGGCCAAGCACAAGGTGGAGGCGTCCACGGCCACCGTGCGCCAGGCCTTCCGCGACTTCTTCCCCGAGGTCACCGGCAGCGGCACGGTGGGGGCGGCCCGCACGGAGTTCAATGAGGTGTGGAGCGTGGGCGTGCAGCTCAGCTGGTCCATCTTCGACGGCGGCGACCGCCTCGCCCGCCACCGGGAGGCCCAGGCCAACCTGGAAGGCAACCAGGCGCGGCTCCGGGAGACCGAGTTGCGCATCTGGCAGGAGGTGGAGCAGGCGCACGTGGCCGTGGTGGAGAGCCAGGAGCGCATCGAGGCGGCCCAGAAGGCGGTGGAGTCGGCCCAGGAGAACTTCCGGCTGAGCCAGGGGCGCTTCGACGCCGGGGTCGGCACCATCATCGAGCTGACCGACGCCCAGCTCGCCCTCACCCAGGCCCTCAACGCCGAGGCGGAGGCCCTGTCCAACTACCGTATCGCAGTGGCGCGGCTCGAGCGGGCGGTCGGCCGCCGGTGACCTCCCGGCGTATCATGGGAGTCGCGCCGCGCGCGGGTCGCGGGGGAAGCTCGAATAGGCCCGGCGGCGACGGAGTCACACAGGCGTGAAGCGCCGGATCGGCTGGACGCTCCTGGTCGTGCTCGTGGCGGCGGGCCTCACCGGCGGCTACTTCTACAGCCAGAGCGGGGGCCGGGGGCCGACCTTCAGGACCACCGCCGCCACGCGCGGGCCGCTCACCGCCATCGTCTCCGCCACCGGCACCCTGAACGCCGTCGTGACGGTGCTGGTGGGGTCGCAGGTGTCGGGACAGATCAAGGCCCTGCACGCCGACTTCAACTCCCAGGTCAAGCGCAACCAGCTCATCGCCCGCATCGACCCGGCCATCTTCGACGCCCGGGTGGGCCAGGCCCGGGCCGAGGTGGAGGCCTCCGAGGCAGCCGTGCTCAACCAGCGGGCCCAGGTGGAGCGGGCGCGGGCCGAGGTCGACAACGCCCGGGCCGGCCTGGCCGGCGCCCGGGCCCAGACCGCCAAGGCCGAGGTCGCCCTCCTCGACGCCCGCCGCGACCTCGGGCGCAAGGAGGACCTGTTCCGCAAGGAGCTGATCGCTCGGAGCGAGCGCGACACCGCCCAGGCCGCCCACGACTCGGCGGCGGCCCAGCTCGACTCGAGCCGGGCCCAGGAGCAGGCGCTGGCCTCCGCCATCCGGGCCGCCGAGGCCCAGCACCGGGTGACCGAGGCCCAGCTCCGCACCGCCGAGGCCAACGTGAAGCAGAAGCGGGCCGCGCTCCAGCAGGCCATGGTGGACCTGGACCACACCTTCATCCGGGCCCCGGTGGACGGGGTGGTCGTGTCCCGCAATGTCGACGTGGGCCAGACGGTGGCGGCCAGCCTCTCGGCCCCCACCCTGTTCACGATCGCCCAGGACCTGACCAAGATGCAGGTGGAGACCAATGTCGACGAGGCCGACATCGGCCGCGTCTCGGTGGGGCAGCGGACGCGCTTCACCGTGGACGCCTTCCCGCGCGACACCTTCGCCGGCGAGGTGATCCAGATCCGCAAGGCGGCCAAGACCATCCAGAAC
>Ga0187892_10001646_pt1 | contig 49619 bp, 48 predicted proteins | sample MA1701073metaG_FD_139345 | JGI IMG/M metagenome (GOLD analysis project Ga0187892, IMG submission 139345) | Bio-ooze microbial communities from a basaltic lava cave in the Kipuka Kanohina Cave System on the Island of Hawaii, USA - MA170107-3 metaG ...
GCAAAGATTTTCGCCCACAGAAAAGAACTCCCACAGAAATATTTTTGATTTTTAATTCTGTGGGAGTTCAAATTCAGTGGGCGGTGATTCTCGCCTGTTGGGTTCCGGCTCGTCCGGCTTATGATATGCTATAGAACGTTTTAAGAGATGACTTATCTTGGCAATGTTAACTTACCCTCGAACTGTCATTCGACCGAAGGGATGAATCTTTTTGAAGCAGATTTCTCGCTGCGCTCGAATCACAAATTTAAATTTAACATTGTCGAGTTATGAGCATCTCGTATATATTTGAAGACCAGGATAACAACTAAAATTGAAATCCAAGGGAAAAGGCGAAGTGGAAAAACAAATGCTGAAAAGGAAACAACCAAAACATAACGGGTAGTTTCAAAAATTCTATGCGGGCAAGGGAACAAGCTATTTTCGCCCAATTGGCCGGATTTGCCAACGAGTTAATCGGGCTGATCTATCCTTCTAAATGTTTGATTTGCGACGAGACGCAAACCTCGCCTCTCACCCATTTGCTTTGCGAAAATTGTTTGGCCAAAATCGCAGCGCAGCCGTTGCCGGATGCCGAACTCATTGCCGAAAAGCGCGGCGGGATAGTTGGCAGTCATTTAGATGAAATTTACGCCGGATGGTTTTATGACGCCTCGATGCAACTTATCATTCACGCGTTCAAGTATCGCCGCCGGCCTTCGTTGAGCCGGGTTTTGGGCAATATGCTGGCGCAGCGCCTGCAAAATGATCTCACGCCCAAAATTTCTCAAGCCACGCTCGTGCCGGTGCCGCTGCATCGCCGGCGCGGGCGGCACCGCGGTTTCAATCAAAGCATTCTCTTGGCGCAAGCTGTGGCCCAAGCGTGGAACATGGCCGTCCTGCCGCGCGGCTTGGAGCGCACGCGGTTCACAAAGCCTCAGGCCAAACTCGACGCCGCCGCCCGTTTGGAAAATGTCAAAGATGCCTTTGCCTTTTCATCAAAATCCAGCCTGCAAGGTCTCACCGTTTTACTCGTTGATGACGTCTTCACCACCGGCGCGACGATGAACGCTTGCGCCGCCGTTCTGAAATCCGCCGGCGCGGCTCGCGTCATCGGCTTGGCGCTGGCGAAGGCCGGGCATTCTTGATACATTATTTTGCTCATCTGGCAGACGGCATTCGTTCCCGGTTCAACAATAATGTTCAAAAAATAACAAATTTTTCTTGACATTTTATTAGCCGTTTCGTATATTTTTACAAAAATTTGACACGGTGGGCTGCTGATTAGACAACAAAAAACATAAAAATCCGACATCAGTGTCACAGGGAAGAATATGTGGGTGAAATTACAAATTTTTGGGACCGTACCTCACGGACAGATCAGAGTTGGTCCAAGCTGTGAAGTTGGGCTTTTTTTGTTTTCAGTATAATTGAACCCGAAACTTCCAGCACAAATAAAAATAGAGACAATCGTTTCCCGATTTTCTAAAATTTGTATTTCAGCAAAAATATCTTTCCTGGAAATTAAGATGTGAAACACCAAACTTATAGCATAGCACAAATAAAGGCTATAACCTCATAGAAGGAGGAAGAATGCTTGGTGAAAGCAAGAAGTCTCAGTAAACATTGTAAAAAGAAATTCTAAAGACATAATCATTCGCGGTTGTGCCCTTTGCATTTACAATTGAATACTCAGGAAGTCTTTGTCAATCACATTTCATTGGAACCCGCACGAAGTTGCCCATTTAAAAGGAGCCCGATTATGAAAAACTCAACATTCATCATCTCATTCATACTTGTTTTGGCAAGCCAGCCTATATTGGGACAAAATAAGTTCGCTTTTTATAAAAATAGCAACTTATACATTTCATCTACCGAGGGTGAAACTTCACTATTAGGTGCAGATATTAAAATTAGACAGAACAAGCAATTCATTTCTTCAAAACGCTACACATATAGAACTATGCCAACTAATGTACTGAATAATATGAAGATTTCGGATGGTATGGAATTTTATTCTGCATTACAATCTTTGGATGGAAATACTTGGTTATACGTCGAAAGAAACACGGAGAATGCTTCATACAATTTATGCTTGTATGATAATGAGAAAAACAAAGACATTATTTTTTCAGAGGACAATAGCCCTGACCCTAATTATGCGTTTATGCCAATTGCATGGAGCAGTTCAAAAGATGTCGTTTATCTTGAGGCATTATTTTTTGGAAGTGCGGCTGAGAACGAAGGAATATGGTCGTACAACATAGCAACGCAACAGTTTACGAAATTATCAATAAGCCCATCCTATTTGACAACTCCTGTTATTTCCCCAGACGGAGAATATTTTATTTATGGTGGAACAACAGACGTTCATAAAAATTTACACTCTGCACTGAATATCGTTTTTATTTATGACATAGGTAGTAACAACGAAAAAATTATAGCAAAAGATAATAATACGTGGTTTTCAATTTCTGGATGGGTTGCTAACAATATTAATGAAACTGATTTAATTAGTATTGACGAAGATGATTTTTCTCTTGAAAAAAAAGGTAATACCTCATCACAAATTATGCAACCGGCATTTGAATTACCTTGGAATAGCGGAGTTAGATACTATGTTTCAAGGGCGGGCACTCCGGCCCCCTCCGGTGGAGCCGTCCCAAGTTGCTATTTGAACTACGGATTCGCCCCACATACTTATATTGCACTTGATTTTGATTCTCCCAATGGTGTATATGATCCTGTTCGAGCATCGGCAGCAGGCACAGTAGTTTATGCCCAATTCAATTCTAGTGGTTATGGGAACCTCGTTAAAATACGACATAGCGATAATACCATCACATATTACGCTCATCTAAACACAATTTCTGTAAATGTCAATGATAACGTACAACAAGGCTGCGAAATTGGAGATGGGGGCACTACTGGAGAATCTACAGGAGATCATATTCATTTTGAATGGAGAGATGTTGGCGAAGCGAAGTTTACGAGCACCTATCCAACATTTGGAGAATGTGGTTGCCAACCGCATCCTAATTATTGCTATACTTCCAATAATGTTGCTGGTAATTGTGTTGCCGGCACGAAGATTAATGCTCCTTCGAATGTGGTGGCCTTGGTAAATGGAACGACAGTGAACCTCAGTTGGCGGGACAATTCCACCACTGAACAGGGCTTCAAGATTGAACGCAAAACCGGAGTAAGTGGAACGTGGGCGCAAATTACAACAGTTGGGGCAAATGTCACCAGCTATGCCAACACCAGTTTGACAACAAACCAAACTTATTATTACCGCGTTCTGGCATATAGCGGCTCGACTAACTCAAATCCCTCGAATGAGTACTATGCTTATGTCATGGCCTCCCCGAGCGGACTGACGGCTACCACGATTTCAAGCAGCCAGATCAATTTGCGTTGGACAGACAACACGACTTTGGAAATGGGGTACAAAATTGATCGGAAAACCGGTGCCACCGGTGCGTGGGCGGAACTTGCCACCGTCAATGCAAATGCCACGACCTATTCCAATACCGGCTTGGCGGCAAGTACTCAATATTATTACCGGGTGCGAGCCTATGCCAACTCAACAACCACAACGCCACATTACTCGTCCTACTCCAATGAGGCCAACGCCATCACCAATGGCGCGCCCGTGGCGGCTCCGTCAAATTTGGTTGCCTTGGCCAACGGCACGACAGTAAATCTAACGTGGCGGGATAATTCCACCAATGAACAGGGTTTCAAGATTGAGCGCAAAACCGGCGCAAGTGGGGTGTGGGCGCAAATTACAACCGTTGGCTCAAATGTCACGAGCTATGCCAACAGCGGTTTGGCAACCAATCAAATTTATTACTATCGCTTATTGGCATACAGTGGCGCAACCAATTCAGGTTACTCCAATGAGTATTATGCTTATGTGATGGCTACCCCGAGCGGCTTAACGGCAACAGCAGTTTCTAGTAGTCAGATCAACCTAAGTTGGATGGACAATACACCCTACGAGACCGGCTATAAGATTGACCGTAAAACAGGCATTAGCGGCGCTTGGTCACAGATTGCAACTGTGGGCGCCAACACGAGAAGCTTTTCCAATACTGGCTTGTTGTCAAGGACGCAATACTATTACCGTGTACGGGCGTATGCTAACTCAACGACATCAACGCCACATCACTCTTTCTATTCAAATGAAGCCACCACCATCACTCGTAGTTTCCAGGCGATTGTTTTAACGTCTTTGCAGGACAGCGCCCGACTCGTCGCGGGTGGTCAGCATAAAATCATGTGGCAACAGGCAGGTATTAAGAGCGTACGGCTCGAATACTCTACCGATAATGGCAACAATTGGAATATGATTGCGGATAATGTTTCAGCCGGTAAAGAAACGATATTGCTTGCAAAACAAGCTGAAGCAATCCGAAGTCTACTCGCTTCCAATGCGTTTGATACCGTTTCAGTATTTGCAGGAAGTTATCCGTGGATAATTCCTCACAATCCATGCCAACAGCTTGAATTGCGGATAAGTTCAATCGAAAGCGATGGCTTAGCGATCAGCACGTCAGTGGAAGTCGCGATTGATGTCCCAACTTCTTTTCGATTATTACAAAATTTCCCGAATCCTTTCAACCCACAAACTGAAATAGGGTATCACTTACCTCAGGAAAGCCGCGTTGTTTTAACCATTTTTAATACGCTTGGACAACCTGTTCGCACATTAATTAACGAACAGCAACCACCGGGCATACATACAGTAATTTGGGATGCGAAGAATGAAGCCGGGGAAAGCGTGAGCTCTGGAATGTATTTTTATAGGCTGAAAGCCAGAGAATTTCAGGCAACGCGAAAGGCCATGGTTGTCCGTTGAATGCTATCTTTGGCAGTATGTAGAGTAAAAGCCAGTATCATGAAGAGGAGATACTGGCTTTTGTTTTTTTAATACGAAGGTCATGGTAATAACCTGCGCCGCCGTTCTAAAATCCGCCGGCGCGGCTCGCGTCATCGGCTTAGCGCTGGCGAAAGCCGGGCATTAACGCAATCCGTGCTTTTACAGTCTTAAGCAAAGCGATTGTAAAATTGGCAAAAAATTTTTCTTGCAGTTATCGATTGGTATAAGTAAATTTTTTCAATGACCTTGAGGAAAAGTACGATTGAAGCCAGAATTTTATGGCAAAAATGGGAAGGTTTCCCGGTGATTTGTAATTATGTACATTTGAATCGCAAAATTCGCTGCTCGCTCAACCTTCCGTGAACAAAAATTCGTTAATAAATTTTAATGTCCCTCCCTTTCGCCGAAATCCATTTCGCCCTGCCTCTTTCCCGCGGTTATACTTATCGCGTGCCGGATAGTCTCGACGCGCTGGCGCAAGTCGGCTGTCGCGCGCTGGCGCCGCTCGGCAAGCGCGTCGCCACCGGTTTCATCGTTCGGCGGACGGATAAGATCGATTTTGCGCCGGAAAAGCTGCGAGACATTTTGGATGTGCTTGATGCAACGCCGCTTTTCGATGCCTCGCGTTTAGAGCTGGCACAATGGATCGCGGATTACTATCTTTGCGGCCTCGGCGAGGTGCTCCGCACGATGTTGCCGCCGGGTTTGGAAAAAGAAAGCCATCAATACGTCCGGCTCACGCGCGAGCCGTCGACAGAAGAAATGGTGCGATTGGAAAATCGCGCGCCTCGTCAGGCTGAGATCGTTCACGCCTTGATGGGCAAAGAGGGTTACAAAGTCCGATATCTCGCCAAGCATTTGCGCTACGACGGCGTGCGCAGCAGTTTGCAACAATTGATGCACGCCGGCTGGGTCGAAATTAGCCAGCACATGCAGGAAGCCAACGCGCAGGCGCAGAAAAGATTTTTTGTGGAAATCACGGCAACCGGCCGGCTCGCGCTCGAGAATGAAAATAAAAGAGACGCAAAACAGATAGAAAAGAAAAAAGGCAAAAAGGAAGATGGTGCAAACGGCAAGATTATCGACAAAAAATTAACGGCGAAACAATTCGAAGGATTGCAGCTTCTTGCCAAGCGCGGCGAAATGCTGCGCGCGCTTTTCTTGAAACGCAGCGGCCTGGGCGGACCTTCGCTGCAATCGTTGACGCAACGGGAGTTTGTGCGGCTTTTTGAGCGCGAGATCGACCGCAATCCCTACGGGCACAGCCCTTATTTTTTTTCTTCCAGCGGCCAGCCGGCGGTGGCCAACAAACCCGAAATGGCTACGTTCGTTTTGAATGCGGAACAAGCCGAAGCGGTGCAGCGCGTAAGCGCGTCGCTGACGCAACAAGCCTTCGAGGTTTTTCTGCTGCACGGAATCACCGGCAGCGGGAAGACGCAGGTTTATATTGAAACGATTCGCCACGCCCTGGCGCAAGGCCAAGCCGCCATTATGCTGGTGCCGGAGATTTCGCTGACCCCGCAAGCCGTCGCGCGCATTCAAGCCAATTTCGGCAATCTCATTGCGGTGTTGCACAGCCACATGAGCGCCGGCGAGCGTTACGATGCCTGGCGGCGCGTGCATCGCGGCGAAGCGCGGGTGGTGATCGGCGCGCGTTCGGCGGTTTTCGCGCCGGTGAAAAATCTCGGGCTGATCGTGGTGGACGAGGAGCACGAGGGCAGCTACAAACAAGCCGATCCGGCGCCGCGCTATCATGCCCGCGACGTGGCCATCGTGCGCGCGAAGATGAGCCGGGCCGTGGTGCTGCTCGGCTCGGCGACGCCGTCGATTGAATCCTACACCAACGCGCAGCGCGGCAAATACACTTTGATCGAGCTGCCCAATCGCATCGACAACGTGCCGCTGCCTTCGGTGCGCATTCTCGATATGATGACGTGGCGCAAAACCACGCCGGATCGCGAAGGAATTTTTTCGCGCATTCTCCACGAAAAGATCGGCGAAAAGCTCGCGAAGCAGGAGCAGATCATTTTGCTGCAAAACCGCCGCGGTTTTGCGCCGTTGATTCGCTGCGTCAACTGCGGCTTCGTGCGCTATTGCGACGCCTGCAACATGCCGATGACGTATCATAAACGCGGCAATCTGTTGCGCTGTCATTACTGCAACGCCTACGAGCGCGCGCCGGACGCCTGTCCGCAGTGCAAAGGCCTGGATATCATTTTCAAAGGCATCGGCACGCAAAAAGTCGAGCTGGCGCTGAAAGAGCTTTTTCCGCAGGCGCGGGTGGTGCGCATGGATCTCGACACGACGCGCGGCAAGCTGGCGCACGACCGCATTCTGCGCGAATTTGGCGAGCACAAGTACGACATTTTGCTCGGCACGCAGATGATCGCCAAGGGTTTGGATTTTCACAAAGTGACGCTGGTCGGCGTGGTGTCGGCGGATACCGGTTTGCTGCGGCCGGATTTTCGCGCCGGTGAGCGGACGTTTCAACTGCTCACGCAAGTGGCCGGGCGCGCCGGGCGCCGAAACCTGCCGGGCGAAGTCATCGTGCAAACGTATTCTCCCGACGACGTGTGCATGATCTGCGCGCGCGAGCACGATTTTAAAAGTTTTTATGCGCACGACGTGCGTGAACGCGAGGCCCTGCGGTTCCCGCCGTTCAGCCGCCTCGCGCTCGTGCTGTTTCGTCATCGCGACAACGAACGCATTCGCGGCATTGCGCAGGATTTTGCCGCCCTGTTGAAAAGAATCGGCGGGCCTTTTCGCGTCTTCGGCCCGGCGCCGTCGCCGCTGGAGCGCATTCAAAATGAATTTCGCTGGCAGGTGTTGATCAAGAACGATATGGAAAAAGATCCGTCGGCGCATCAGACGCGCGCCACGCTCGACCGCGTCGCGCAATTCTTTCACAAAGCCAATCGCAATCGCCGGGTCAGAATGATCGTTGACGTTGATCCGGTGAGCATGTTATGAAATTATTGCAATATCGAAAATTCCGCGGCCTAACGCCAAAGAATAAGCTTGCATCCTTTGCTGCGAAGTATTATATTTACACACCTTAAATTCCGCGTGTAAAAATCGGTGCTGGCCGGTTTTTACGAATTTTTCATTTTTTTGATGGGTTAATTGACGACTTCTGATCAGCCATGCGGTATGGTTTAATTTCAGATATTCACGGCAATCTCGAAGCTTTGGAAGCTGTGCTGGCCGACCTGCAAAAAGAGCCGGTCGATCAAATTCTTTGTCTCGGCGATGTCATCGGCTATGGTCCGAATCCCAATGAGTGCGTCAAACTCATTCAGCAACACGCCGCCGTTTGTTTGATCGGCAATCATGACGAAGCCTCGCTGGGCCGCGTCGATCTCGATCTCTTCAATTATATGGCGCGGCAGGCGATTGAATGGACGACCGAACAGCTTACCGAAGAATCCAAACAATTTTTGCTGTCACTGCCATATACCAAGAGTTACGGCAATTTCATGATCGTGCACGCGTCTCCCGACGAGCCGCGGCGCTGGAATTACATTCTCAATCTCGACGATGCGGCGCAAGGGTTCGACGGCTTCAGCGAGCAAATTTGTTTTATCGGCCATTCTCACACGCCGTGGGTGATTCCCCTGCCGCCGGACGGGCGAATGCGGGTTATGCATGATTATCCGCTCGCAATTAAAGACGATTGTCGGTACTTGATCAATATCGGCAGCGTCGGCCAGCCGCGCGACCGCAATCCGGACGCGGCCTTTGGCATTTTGGACACCGCGCCGCTGCGCTACACGTTGAAACGTGTGCCATACGATGTGATCAAAACCCAAAACAAGATTCGCTCGACCGGCGCATTGCCGGCATTTTTGGCGGATCGTTTGGCAACCGGACAATGATAGAGAAAAGAAGATAAGAGTTAAATGACTCGTACTCTTACTCCTACTCTTACTCGCTTTTAATTTGAGTATGAGTAGGAGTATGAGTATGAGTAATTGTAGGAGCACGAGCAGATGAAGGAGGTTTTATGCTTCAGTTAGCCGAAAAGTCGACCGATCAATTCATGCTGTCGACTGAAACGTTCAACAAAGTCAACGAAATTTTGCAGGAGCTGGTCACCAGCACCCGTTCGGATTTTGCGCTGTTTTGCGACGCCAACGGCAATCCGATCACGCATCACGGCAAGCAGCACGTCGTCAATCTCTCCGGGCTGTCGGCGCTGGCGGCGGGCAATTTTGCCGCCACGGCCGAGATGGCGCGCGTGATCGGCGAGAAAGAGGGGTTCAGATTTATTTTTCAGGAAGGCGAGCGCCGCAATTTTTATCTTTGCAATGTCAGCTTCAATTTTTTGCTGGCGATCATTTTCGACAAGGCCGTGGCGCTCGGCCTGGTGCGCATTTTTGCCAATAAAGCGGTGGAGAATTTGAAGGGCGTGCTCGACAAAGCCGCCCAGGCTGAGGAAAAAGCTTCGGATTTTATCGATTCGGAGTTCGGTTTGTTGCTGGGCAAAGAACTCGACAAATCATTCAGCCTTTAAATCCGCAGGCGATATCCTCGTGAAAAGGTCGGCTGGAGACGGGGTCAACAATTCGAATAGGACGCTGCCTCTATGTTTGTGAATTGGGCTTTGCAGGAAATCAATCTAAAAATCGTCTATTACGGGCCGGGTCTCAGCGGCAAGACGACCAACCTTGAATATATTTACCGCAAAATCGATCCCTCCTTGCGCGGCGATCTCATCACCTTGAAAACACGCGAGGAGCGCACGCTGTATTTCGATTTTTTGCAGCTCGAAGTCGGGCGCATCAAAGGCATGAAGCCCAAATTCAACCTCTACACGATTCCGGGCCAGGTGTATTATTCGCACAGCCGCAGAATTATTTTGCGCGGCGTCGACGGCGTGGTTTTCGTCGCGGATTCGCAGGCCGACCGCATGACGGAAAATCTCGACTCGCTGATGGATCTCGAACAGAATCTGATCGCCAACGGCCAATCGCTTGACAATTTTCCCTGGGTGCTGCAATATAACAAGCGCGATTTGCCGAGAGTTGTGCCGGTGAGCGAATTAAACGCCAAATTGAATTTTCATGGCACGCCCACCGTCGAGGCTGTTGCCTACCGCGGCATCGGTGTTTTGGAAACCCTCAAAGCCGCCATTCAAAGCGTCGTTGGAAACGTTCAAAAAGTCATTTAAAAAATATTTTTGTCAATTTGAGGAAGGCTATGAATTTTGAAAATAGCGCTGCCGCAGGAAACGGCGCGCATGACGGCGCCGCGGTCAAATCGCCGCAGGCGACGATTGAGAACAAAATGGCCGAGATTCTCGGCCTCGGAACTTACGAAGCCGCTTACTTGTTCAGCGACGAGGGTTTGCCGATTGCGCAGGCGTCAAATGCAAACGGCCAGCAGGTGGATCGCGACCGCATCGCGGAACTGTCGATTTTGTTTCACGACGTGCGGCGCATGGCCTCGGTGATGGGCGGCATCTCGCGCCTGCGGGAAGTGATCATCGAAGGGGAAAATCACCGCAAAATCGTTTTTCGTTTTTTTAACGCCTTCGGCCAGCAAGTCATTCTCGCCGTCGTCGTCCCGCCGCAAAAAGCTTACAAACAGCGCACCAACGAGCTGGAGAAGCTGATCCTCGGCGAATCGTTTTAGAAAAAACTGACGATAATGAGATAACGCAAGAAGCGCAAGCCGGAGGCGACAAAAATAAATAAATAAAAGTTTATTTTCAAGGCGCCAGCGAGATATGTCATCGGATCGCCGATCACCGGCAGCCATGACAATAGCAGCGACCATTTTCCCCATCGCTGCATGAAACCGTAAGCGCGCGCTAACGGCTTTTTTTGCAAATGCTGGTGCAACAGTTTCTCCTCGACTTTCGATCCCACCCAATAATTAAAAACGATGCCAGCGCAATTGCCGATTGTGGCGAACACCAACGCCGGTATGGCGGGCATTTCCAGCGCCAACGCCGCGACCAGCGCCGCTTCCGAAGCGACAGGAAATACCGTTGCCGCCAGAAAGCAAAAAGCCATTAAACCCAAATAACCGAAGTTGGCGATAAAACTCGTCATGTCAACAAGACATTCGTAGAAAGATTCTGAAACGATTGAATTGGTTTAATAACGCGGCCTGCGCGTTGCCGGGAAATTCAATATGCGAATTTCGGCTTTAATTTGCAACCCTAAAACTTTCGAAGCGCAAAGCTTTAACGAGGGTCAAAGGCTGTGGAAAATTTTCTTGACTCTTGACTAAATTATCTAAATATTCAATTCAACAATTGAATATCAGGAACACTTTCCGTGACAAATTTTTTGATCACCTTCCTGCTTGCCCTGGCGGTAGGAATCGCGTTTGGCTACGCCTCGCATCGCGGCAGCTTGTGAATGAATTCGGGTTTTCGCAACCTCCTGGTCAGGAGGGACGCCACGCGCTTCAAAGCTTATTTTCTGGCGATTGCCGTGCAGATGCTGATTTTGCCGCTTTTGCAATTTTTCGGCCTGGTCAAGTTTAGCGTGCCGGCATTCTATCCTTTGGGCGCGACACTCGGCGGTTTTCTCTTTGGCCTCGCGATGAACTGGGGCGGCGGCTGCGCCGGCGGGGTTTGGTATAAATTCGGCGGCGGCAGCATCGGCGCGTTCGTCGCCATCATCGGGTTGATTGTGGGGTACATCGCGACCGAAAACGGCGCGTTGCAATCCTTGCGCACGTTCATTCAATCAATCGGCAACAGCGGCAACGTCGAGACCACGACATTAGCAAGCTGGTTCGACTTGCCGTTGTGGTGGATCAGCGCGCCTCTTGCTGTCGTTCTCCTATTTTTTCTGCTGAAAAATTCACCCGCTGCTCCCGAGCAGGGCTGGAGCTGGAGAAAAACCGGATTATGGGTGGGAGCAATCGGGACGATCGCGTGGGCGGCTTCTTCACTTTCCGGCCGCGCTTTCGGTATGGCGATTCTTCCAGGCAGCAAAGACGTGATCGATCTCGCGGCCTTCGGCAATCGCAGCGCCTTGAGCTGGGATTTCTTTTTTGTGCTGGGCATTCCGATTGGCGGCTTCATCTCGACAACGCGGCACGGAACGTTCTCGTGGTCGAGCATATCCGGCGCCGCGATCTGGAAACTTGCCGGCGGCGGTTTCATGTTGGGCGCCTCCGCTTCGTTGGCAGCGGGCTGCACCGTTGGGCATGGTCTCACCGGCATCCCTCTGCTTTCACTCGGCAGTATTGCGTTCACAGTGTTTGCCATTCTTGGAGCATGGACAGGTGTTGTCATACAGAAAAAATAAAATTGGCGTGTATTTCTCTTCATGAATTAGCCAACCAGGGGTTATTTGAGTGCCATCAAATAAGCCACCAACGCTTGCACTTCCTCATCCCACAGATCGAAGTTCTTCATCGGACTGCCTGGAATGAAGGCCTGCGGATTCCGCAAGAAGGCCGCTAAATATTCAGGTCGTAATCGGCTTCCCACGCCATTTAAATTCGGGCCCACCTCGCCGCCTTCGCCGGCGATTTTGTGGCAGCCGTAGCAGGCGTATTCCTTGTAAATCTGCTTGCCTTCCGCAACGATGGTCGAATCGTTGTTCCGAAATTCAAACTCATATTTTGTGATACGAGCCGAGTCGTGTTGCGCGGAGAGATAGGCGGCCAGTGCTCGCGCTTCTTCATTGCTCAAGAGAAAATTCGGCATGCGAAGAGTTGGGTGCATGCCGGTGCTTTCCCAGCGGCGGCGATAGGGAGCTTTGAGATAGGTTTCAAGCCATGCGGTTTGAAATTTGTCGCCGGCATTCGCCAAAGAAGGGGGAACGTTGATGCCGCTCGCGGCCGTGTTGTGGCAAGCGCCGCAGCGTAAATCAATAAACAAGGCGGCGCCGATCTGCGTGAGATCTGACGACGAGGCGACGTCTTGTGCGCTGGCCTTGAATGGCAGAAAACTGACAATGATTGCAAGGAACATAGTGAAAAGGGTTTTCATAATCGACATTACCCAACGCGGTCGAGCCGCAACCATAAAGAAAATCTCCAGCGGATAGAAGAACCCAACAGATGAGAGATGTCCGATCAGCTGGGTTCTTCAATCCGCTCGAGAAAAAGTTACAATTTTATTCTGAGTTTCAAAAGCTAAAACGCATAAGATGAGAACAAGGTTCGCGCGGTCGAGGCTGAGCAGGAGTCGCTGCGTCTAGGGCTGCGCCACCGAACCCTCCTCGTTCTGCTTGCGCCATCCGTACGGAGTCATGCCACGCGGCTTGTAAACCGCCAGCGTTACGGCCACAAGCAACACCAGCAGGCCGGCGCCGGCGGCGGCGACGAGTTGGATCCGCTGCTCGCGAAAATCGGCGCTGGACAATGTCGTCTCTGCCGCTGCGTTTGCCATGTAGCTAATTGGCTGCGTATGAATCAGCAAGACGATGGTGGCAAAGATGGCGATCAAAAATTTCACCAGAATCCAATAGTGGCGGAACAAGCCCCACTTCGTGCCCAGTGACTGGACAAGTCCGGTGAGCAGGGCGGCGAGGCTCAACGGGACGATGACGAACCAAGCGATCAATCCCATCGCGAGATAGGCGGCTCGCACCATCTCAGCATCCTGGCTGGTCAGTCCGGCAATGGCGAGGGCCAGGAAACCGGCGTCCGCGCCAATCCAACCGACCGAAGAAGTGATATGCGCGGTGAGCGCGAATTTGCGGAGGCGGGGTGTCATCGTCATTGCTGTTGCACCCCGTGGCAACCGGAGGCGTGACCACCAAGGCCACGGCCGGTTAGGTGCAGGACGACAAACAACAAAGCCAGGACGAGGGCGATGATCCCAAACATTTTCACCCAGCGCGGCGTCTGTTGCTTCGTATTAAAATGTGACTTTGGGTTTTTGTTATTCATGATTGACCTCAATGATGCTGCTCGTGCTTCTCCTGTCCAGCTTTGTGCTTCATCGCCATCTTTTTGTACTTCGCGGTGAAGGTGGCTTCGCTTTCGCCCTTTCCCGACAAGCCCTTAAGCGTGAAGGTGGCTTTCACTTCGCCTTCTTCAGCATCGCCAAGATCGACGCTCGCGGTGAGATGGTCTTGATTCGACATCAGTTTGTGCATGGCCTCCATTTCTTCTTTGGACATTTTGCCGTGCTGCTTTTCATGCTTTTCGCCCTCAGCATGCTCGGCCATCATCTTTCCAGCTTCCATCAACGTGAGCGTGGCTTTCTGCTCTTTGCCGTCTTTGAATTTGAAAACAACCTCGCCGGTGACGCCTTTGGCTGAAAGCGGCTTTTGATTCATGTCATACAGATAAACCATGACATGGCCGGGCATCCACACCACTTCAAAGTGATGCATTTTGGTCATGGCCACTTCGCCGCCATGAATTTCGGCTTTGGCATGCGAATGGCCGGCTTTGGATTCCTGCTCGTGATGATGCTGCGCCAACAGCGCGCCGCCGCTCAACAAAACGGAGAGAAGGACGAGAATGAAGAGATAGGTTTTGCGTTTCATAATTGAGACTCCTTGTGATTGGTTAATGCTGTTGGATTCGATGATCGAATAGCGACACGCTATTCATTTTTGCCTCGATTTTCTTTGGTTCTTTGAAGCTCACGACCTCTAGGTTCGAGGAAGTCTTTTTCCCTTTGGGAGGAGCGACTACGCCTTCAACGAGAAGCGTCTTTCCCATTTGTTTTTTTAATTCACCATCAGCATTTGGCGCTTTTGAGCCAACGGAAAGATCAAACATTTCATCCACACCCGTCACCTTCAGTTGCAATCTTCCATTAACAGAAATCACTTCACCCAGCACCGCAACACTGGCTTCTTTGGGAGTAAAGCCGTTATCTGCCACGCTCTTTCGCAGTTGCTCCAATCGGACTTTGTTTCCGGGCTTTAGTTGAATCTTGGCCAGGCCTTCGTTGAGGCTGACCTGCACGGATTCCACCCCTTCCATCTTTTTAATCGACACGCTCACGGCGTGCGCGCAAACCGCTCAGTCCATGCCAAAGATGGTGAGGTCGATCCGGCGAAATTCGGCTTGCGCCTCGACGCTCATCAAAATGGCAGCGGCGAAGAAAACAGAAAAAATTTGCTTCATGGCTGATTTTTCCTTTCATGAAATAGCTTGACAATGTTAAACATTCAGATGACAGAAAGATGGAGGGCAGAAAAATATTTGCTGTCCATTCCATATCGTTAACTTCCTTGGCCCAACGCGGACGAGCCGCAACCTCAACCAAATGATTAAAAGGCAAAACCATTTTGGGCAAAACTATAATGCCATATTTCTGTCATTCATTTTTCTGTCATGGTTCTTTGTTCAAGCCAACGTTATATTGCCAAGTTAGAAGAAGTAGCTGAAATTGACGGCGAAACGGAAATTTTCTTTCTGGTGCTTTGATCCCACGTTGCGGTATATCGGAAACTGAATTCCGCCTTCGATGGCAACGTTTTTGTAAATTCCCAAAGCCGTGGGGCCGATAAAAATCTGATGGCCTCCGGTGTCGGGCATCTCTCTTCCCTGGCGTTGGACATGACTGGAATTCTCTCCGGTCAATTCCACAAACAGGCGCCAGTCCCAATGAGGATAATCTTTTCGCAACGCGCGAGGCCGGTATCCCCAAGTAAGGCTGTAAAAGAGCACGTCGGGACGTTTATCCCCTTCGGATTCGGCAAAGCGCTTGTAGCCCGCCCCAATCCAAAAATAGTGACTGCGGGAGGCAAATCCGCTAGCAACGGCCATCCATATTCCTGGCGCCTTGTTGAGATCACCCAGTAGTCCTGCCGCCTTCTGAAATCCGGGCAGGATGATTCCACCATACACGGTGCTCTCAAATCGCGAGCCGATATCGGTGCCTTGCCGATGAAATCTCCACGAGACAATTCCCTCAAAATCGCCGGTGCCTGGCATCATGCTGGTCAAGCGTCCGGGCGCGAGCGGCGCGGAATTGAACACCACCGGCGCCGAAGCAGAAATCATCAAGTCTTCAGTCATGCCATACGCGAGCATTCCACGAAACATGATTCCCGTCTCGTTGGCGCCGCGGCGGCTCATCACGCCGAGGTCGAGGCTCCAGCCTCCTCTGCCGTTGGTTGGAGTCGCCAGGCCAAACACCGGGCCGTGACCGGAAGCTTCTGCCGAAGGCGCTTTCAATAACGCGAACCCGATCAATAAAAAAGTAGCGACGCTTTTCTGTCGTTTCATGCTCTTGTCTTTCCTCTTATGCTTCCAGAAATTGAAGAATAGGCACGATCCCATAAGCAAAGAAAGCGCCTATTAGATAGATGACCACCGATCCCCAAAACATGGCTTTCGTGAAACGGCCTGCGACCTCACACCCTTTGCCTCCTGTGATTGCGCATGCGAACTTGCCGCGCGGACGCAGAGTCAGTATTCCGCTGAAGAGAATTAGCAGGCCAGCCAAAAGAAAGATCCACCCTTTGTAACGGGAAAGAGAAACCAGCCATGGAAAGGTGGTAACGAACGCTCCAACGGCTGCTCCTCCAGCCAATGCAGCGAGGGCTGCTGGCAGCGCGCAGCAAATCAGAGTACCCGTCGAGGTAAATAATGCCAAGACATTAATGAGCTGCTGTTTTACCGGCTGTTTGTTTTCCAAATTTTCTATAAACCTCTGCATAAAATCTTCTGCTCATTTTGTAGGTTTTGAGTTACGGAATTTGAGTTTAATTTTCTCTTTTTCCACCCCTCAGGCAATTTACAGGCAGCGATCTCGTCGGTGACGTCACAGCATTTGCGCAGCACGATTACCGTTACCAACCCGTTGGCAAAGGTTGTGAGACGTGAATGTTCACACGAGTGATAAGGCCGTTCTTTCTTGTCAAGAAAATGCCAGTCAAATGTTTTGCCGAGAAATTTCTGAATCGCAAATGCCAAAAAACGCCACAAGCCAGGCGGCAAGCTCGAAAAAACATAGATCACGTAGCCGTCATCTTTGATGACGCGCACGAATTCCTGCACTGCTGCGCGTGGATTTTGAAGCGTCTCGATTGCCCAACTGCTCATGACAACGTCAAAGCTGCGGTCGGGAAAAGGCAGATGGGTAATATCTGCCTGTTGAAATTGCACGCGATCGTTGGTGATCTTTTTGCGAGCGATGTCGAGCATTTTTTCAGAAATATCCACGCCAATAATACTGGCCGGTCTGGCAACTTGTAACAGCGCTTTGATGCTTTCCCCAGTGCCGGCGCCGGCATCAAGAACACTCGCGCCTTCCGAAACATGTTGTTTGAGCAGATTACGGAGATAGTCGAAAGGTTCTCGACCGATGATTTCATGCCAAAGGAAACGCATCGCATCATATTTTGGCGCGATTCGGTCGTAAGTGGCCGCCATTTTTTCTCATTTCTTTCTTTCGACAAAATCTCGAACAGGCTCAGAGCAAAATCCCTGAGCCTGTTCGAGCGATTTTACTTGCAGCAGCATGTGGCTGGTGGCTGGCAGACCTCGGATCCATACACCGGGCAACACCCAGTGACACTTGATTTTGCCTGAGCATTTAGCGCCTGCCATGAACCTACTCCGATTCCGAGGATAGCAAGAACCGCCAAAAGAATCTTTTTCATAAAATGTCACCTCACTTTCATTTGTTATGCATAGGACTTGTTTCACCTCTTACCGAACGGGTTTCCACGTCCGGACTTTTGATTAGCTAACGATGCCTCGCGGAAAAAGTAACGCGGAATCTCAAGCCAGTTTATAGCGAATCCAATATCCAATCGCGCCTCCGACTACCGACCCGACGAGTGCGCCGCCAAACCATCCTAAGAGTACACCCAGCACAAAAGGCGCGCATTGCATGAAGATGCTCGGCGCCAGCATGATCGCGAACATCCCGCCGGCCAGCGAGCCATGCAGCAGCGGATTCTTCTCCCGCCGGCTCACGAAAAAGAAGGCCGCGAGGCCCATGGGGATCAAAGCATACAAACCGCCGAACAGGAAATAAGCGCCGCCAATCGACAGGCGCTCCAGGAACGGTTGCGTCAAATAATATTTGCTGCAGAACGTGATGGAACTCGGCACCGGACTCACGTAAGTGAGCAGGAGAAACATGCCGCCGGCCACCAGCGCTGCCTGCGCGAGAAATCGCCACGACGCCTGGCCGCTGCGACGGCCAATGGAAAAAAGCGAAAAGACCAGCCCGTACAACACTACCCAGACCGCGCCCGCTGCAATCAAACCGAGCGGGTGAATCAACTCGATGCTGCTGCGCGAGCCGATGATCGCAGCAGAAACAATCGCTGCAGCCAGACCAAGGCTGAGCGGCACGAAGCTTTGTTGCCACCAGGGTGAGGCTTTTTGCGTCGCCGATTCGATTGAGGCGGTGGCTACCGCTGCGCGCGCTTGCGCGGAGATCGACAGCGCGAGGTCTGCCGGCAAGGGTTGTTCCTGCCATTCATCCAACGCTTGCCAGCTTGCGCGCATTTGTTCGAATTCCGTCGAGCAATCGCCGCAACCGGTGAGGTGGCTCGCGATTTCAGCTTTTTGTGCCGGCGATAACTCACCGATCAAATAAGCCGCCAGTTCTTGCTGAATTTGATTGCACGTCATCAATTGTCACCCTCGGGCTTTTCTTATTCACTTATGCGAACGTCTCAGAGCAACGTAGTCTTGCTTGTCTGGCACTGTTTTGAGGCTGTGTTTATTGGCGTGGACATCGGCCCACAAGGGGCCGGGACTACGACTGTTTTCCTTCATAGCTCTCCCAACTTGTTTCTTAATGCCTGCAAGGCGCGATAGGCGCGCTGCTTGGCCGCGGCTTCCGAGATGCCCAGTGTTGCAGCGACTTCCGCATACGACAAGCCCTGATATTTGGCCAGCAGAATAACTTCGCGCTGCTCTTCGGGCAGGCTTTGCACCGCCGCTTGCACCTGCGCCTTCAAATCCGCCATTTCGCTTTCTTTTTCTACTGAAAAATTTTCCACCACTGCCAACTGACCACTGTTCACTGATAACTTTTCCAGGTCACTTCGCCTCCTTCGCCGCCGCAGCTCGTCTCGCAGCAAGTTCATGACAATCGTATAAAGCCAACTGGAAAAACTTCGCACCGGCCTAAAGCGATCGCGCGCCTCTATCAGTCGCACCCAGGTTTCTTGCGACAAGTCCCGTGCAAGCTCCTGGTTTCCGAAAGTGCGCAAAAACAGATTGTAGACCTTCCGGCCATGACGGGCAAATATTTGATCAAAGGCCTCGACGCTTCCGCTGGCGTAAGCCAGCATGAGCTCTTCGTCTGTTTGGCCTTCCAAGCCGGTTGTTGTTTTCATGCGCGGTTCAATTATGCAAACGTCTCGATGAAGAAAAAGTAACGTAGGGAGAAGAAATTAGCATCCCAATTCCAGGAAAATACCTTATAATTTAATTTTATGGGAAGAAATCTCCTCACTCAAACGTCAAATATATGTCAGAGTCAAGCACGAGACAATGCCTTTGCCGCAAACAAATCCGGAACCACAGTTAGAGTTGCGCGCCATTTTCCTGGCGCATCATCGGCAACTTTTTAACATCGCTTATCGTCTTACCGGCTCACGTGAGGAAGCGGAAGACGTCGTGCAGCAAATTTTCGTGCGGCTGAGCCGTGATCTGGCGCGATTTCGTCGCGAGGCGGAGCTTTCGACGTGGCTGTATCGCATCGTGGTGAATTCGTCGCTTGATGTGCTGCGCCGCTTTCGCCGCCGGCGTCGCCAGGAGATACCGATGTCGTTGATTGTGAACGAGCCGTTCCACTCAACCGCCGCCGAGACGCATCTCCACCGCGCTGAGCTTGCCGAAAAGCTGCAACAGGCATTGGCTCGCTTGCGACCACCGTTTCGCGCCGTCATCGTGCTGCGCGATTTCGAAGACATGACTTATGACCAAATTGCCGAGGTGCTGCGTCTTGATGCCGGCACAGTGGCTTCACGGCTTTCTCGTGCCCGACTGAAATTAAAAAGCGAGCTGAAACGTCTTGGCATCGACCAATCATATCTCGAGAATTAGGCCATGAAACTCCAAAAGCTTCGTACCGCTCTCACGACGCCGGATACAAGCAGGGCGAAACCGGGGAGGCACCGGCAAATGAAAAAATTGCTTGCGCCTTTTCTGGATGGCGAGCTTACGCCGGAATTGCAACAGCAAGTGCGGGCCCACCTTCAAACGTGCGCTCCTTGCCGTCATATGCTGGAGCAAATGCGCGCCAGCCTTCATCTCATTCGCGCCGGCAATCTGCCACCCGTCGTGAATTCCGGTCACCTGTGGCAGGGAATCATCCGGCAAACAGCAAAAGAGAAGATGAGATGGCTCGATACACTCACCGTTCCCGCGTTCGCGCCGCAAAATCTTTTGCGGTGGGCGGGCGCACTGGCGGTGGTGATGTTGTTCGTGGTCACCATTTGGATGCATTCACAGCCGGCAGTCATCACTTACGAACGGGCGCTGCCTGAGCCAGTCTCCAACTTTGCTTTCGATTACGGCCTGTTCATGGATGCCATGGGAGAGTTGGCTGCCGAATATGATTTTTATGAACGCTATCAAGCCCAAGTTGTTCCGCTCGAACAAGTGGGGGGCCTTGCGTCTTTTCGGCTGGCAGCGTATCAGTCCCTGCCGTCGTCTTATCGTCTGCAAACCGTTCGTCTGCTGCGCAACGCCTGCTGCCAGAGCGTGCTCATGAGCTATTTGAAAAACGGCAAACCGGTGGCCATCTTTCAGCAGTCCCGCGGACATCCCTGGACGTTTGGCCGGCATCCGTTCATTCGTACCAACTTCGCCGGATTGGAATGCTTGCGAGTTGACGGCCGAAAATTCTGCGCATTGAGCTGGCAAGGCGAGGATTCCGAATTTGTCGTTGTCGGACAACTCAGTGCAAAGGAAATTGAACAATTGCTTTTGGCTTTGCGATAAAAAGTTGACAAAGAGCAAAACCCGCGTGAGCGGGAATAATGATAAGGAGGTGATGCCCTTGAAACGTAAAATCCTGGCGCTCGTTGCCTTGGCTCTGACGGCAATCGGCAGTCTGGCTTTTTCATCGGACAAGTTCAATTCCAATGAATACGGCCTGAGCCAGCCGATGCTCTGCGGCAATTCCTGTTGCGGCAACTGCGGCGGCAAATAAGCCAAGCGACAGTGTCATGCCCCCGCGCTGTTCACGAGCACGTTCTGCTCAAAATCAAAACAGCGTGGGGGTGAATTATTTCCTCATCACCATCCTTTGCTCAATTCAAAAATTGTAAAACTATGCTCAAAAAAATTCCTGACCACTGGTTCTGGACGATCGTTGCTGTGCTGGCCACTGTCCTGCTTCTCAATCTGTTCGGGGGTTTCCGTTACGCCAAGCTGTGGTGGATCGCCCGCCACGCGCGCAGCCTGGCAACGGATGCGCAAGCATGGCAATCCTGGCTGGATGCTCACGGTGACTTGTTCGACAGTCTGGCCGTTGGCGCAAAAATCGGCGTTACCAGAAACCGTGAGAGCGACTATGGCCTGTTATGGGAAAAGACCGCAAACGGCATCTCGGTCTATCGCGCTAATCTCCTGCGCCAGGAGGCGCCGGGGCTGATCTTCGAATTTGACGATCAGGTCGCCAAAGACTGGCGCTGGAAAAAGACTCGTGCCGAGGCGGTGGAATTTCTGCGCCATCGTGGCCAGATTGGCATCTTGAAAGTTTATTTCCTGAAGAATCCCGATCAGTTAAAAGCGCAAGGATTGGCGGCTTTTCTCGAGGAAATTCAGTTGCAGGCGCAATAAATTTTTTTTCCTGCCTTTATTTTTTCTCCTCCGGCTTTTTCGGCGGGATGCGCGAGGTGTGCATGTGTTGAATCTTCCAGCCACCGGCGGTTTTCATGAGAATCGCCGTGGCCAGGCTTTCGCCTTCAAAATCGCGCGATTCCATTTTCACGGCGATGTGAGATTTGAACGTCGCGTAGGCCATGTCGCCGTGCACGTGCGGTTTGATGTCGCTGAAGCTGTACTGAATCGACTTGAACTCCTTCAGCTCCGGGCCGAGATGATGATCGCGGTAATCCACCCAGCCCCAATTGATGTGACTGCCTTCAAACATGGTGAAGGCCTCGGTGGCGACGACGTGCTTCTCGACTTCGGAAAGATTCTTGCTCTGCACCGCCGCCGCGTATTTGTTCAAAGTTTCTGTCACGGCTGCAGACGGATTGTCATTGTTCTGCCGGGCGAAGCCGCCGCTGATGAGAACAAGACTGATGAAGCAGGTGAGAGAACGTGTTTTCATTGTGCTCCTCCTCTTGAAGGTTGAGATGAATGACTGTACAGCGCTGGCCGGCCAGCGCTTTGATATAATGCTTATTGCAGCAGCAAAAGCTTTCCGGTCAGAACAAAACCTCCTACTTGCAGGCGATAGAAATAAATCCCACCGGCAAAGCTTTGTGTATTCCACATAACTTTATGCCATCCTGTTATATTTTAAAAAAAATCGGGGTGCTACGATTACCGTGCCACCACCACTTTCCCGATCTCTTCGGCGCGTCCCGCCGACGGCGGGATTGCCTCATTGTTGCGCGTGGTCGCGATGATTTTGTAAAGATAAACGCCGTTCGCCAGCTCGTCGCCGTCTTCGTCGCGGCCATCCCACGCCAGCATGTTGAAGCCTTGACGCGCCTCCGTCTCCAGCGTGCGAATCAGCCGGCCCGAGAGCGTGAAAATTTTCACCCGCACTTCGGCTTCCAAATTCAAATCAAACGTGAATGAAGTTTGCCGGCGGAAGGGATTCGGATAATTCATCACCTCGCGCAGCACCAGCCGATCCTGCGGCAGCACGACGAACTCCGCCGTCGCCGTGTTGGAGTTGTTGAGATTGTCCCACGCCTTGATCTCCACCGTGTGCCGGCCTTCGGCGAGCGCGCCGAGCGGATAAACAATGCTGCCGCGCGTATAACTGCCGGCGTCGTAATTGAACAAGTTGGTGATATCGATTTTGCTGTCGTTTTGCCCATCCAACGCCAGCGTGATTTTGTGGCCGATCTCGCCGGTGATGTTCACGCCGGAAAGGCTGTCGCTGATCACCACGCGCAAAGTCGGATTCGTGCTCACCGCGCCGCCGGAACGGAAATCATCGACACCAACAAAGCCAATAGCGATGCGCGGGCCGGTTCGGTCGACGAGATTGCCGGCGGTGCCGCCGACGCGCAAATTATCGCGAAAGCCGTTGCCATCGAACGAGTTGTTCCAGAAATAAAGATTGAGACGACCGGCCAATCCGCCATACGTGATATCTTTCGGCACAAAAAATTGCACGGAGAAATTGCCGTTCTGCACCGGCGCTTCGCCGCGAAAGAGCGCATTGCCTGGCAGCGAATAATTCATCGAAAAGCCGCCTGGCGATTGATAGTCGACGTCGCGGCGCGAGTCCAGCGCTTCCAGCCGCATCGTGCCGTTGAAGTCCGGCCAATCCGCGCCGTTGCGTTGCACCTTGCCGCGTACCGTCATCACCGTAAGCGCTTTGATGGTGTCCGGCGTGATTGAAGTGATATTAGCGCTATGCGGCGGAATCGCGAGGCGCAGCGACGGATCGCCCAACACGTGAAACTTTTCATCATTTTCCGTAAACCCCGTTTGAAGGCGCGCCAAAACCAATGCCGCGCCGAAGCGGGCGGAAATTTGTTGGTTGCTCTCATAGAGAAAGCGGTAATACTGCTGGTTCAGCGCGGCGTTGGCGCTGGCGTAGACCAGCCGCGCCGTTAACAAGCCGGCTATCGCTCCGCGGCCAGGGGCCATGACCAAGGCTTCGCCAAAGCTTTGACGGCTCAACAGATCGAACTGGCCAAACGTGCAGGTGGCGGCGATCCACAGCGCCTGCCGCCCGCCGTTTTGAATGCGATCCAAATCCGTTGAGAAATCCACCAAGCGTTCGTGCGCCCACACCGAGGGATTGCCGTGTCCGGCATAATTGACCGTTAACGAGCCGTTATTGAGGAGCTGCAAAAGCGCTTCGGTCGCGGCGGGCTTGCGGATGCCGGAAATGGAAGCGCTCTGCACCGCCGGAAATTCCGTCAAATAAATTTTCTTGGCCTCGAGATATTTGGGCGTGTAGAGATTGATCAGCGTTTCCGTATCGAGAATATGAACGACTTCCCACGACGCCGGCACCGCGCCTTGTCCATATTCGTCATCCGCCGCAAACAGCGCGGTGTTGCGCCACGCGCCGAAAATCGGCTTGGTTTCGTAGGCAACGATTTTATCGATGTAGTCTTGCACCTCGGCGAGGCTGCGCGCCGGAATCCGGCCAATCGCCATGTCCATGGCCGCGTCATTGCCGGCAACGTAAGCAAACCAGTGGTCTGTAATCCGATTGCCGATTTCATCCAGCTCGGTGGTGTAGTAAGTCGGAATCCAGTTTGTGCCCGTCTTGTTGATGATGTTTTTCGGATCGTAATCGCCGTCGCCGACCAGCAGCACGAACAGCGGCCGGCGCTGCCAATTGTCGTAGGCATATTTGAGAAAATCACGGATCGCCGCCGGATCGTACATGCCGCATGAAAATTCATCGAACACATCCTGAATCTTGACGACCTCGACATCGAGACGATCACTCGGCTTGGCATTTTCGCGCAAGCTCACAAATCGCGCCAGCGGGCCTTCGTCTCTCCCTGTTGCAGGATTGCGGCTGAGAAAATCTTCGTGGGTGATGACGATCATATCGGCGGCATTACTCGGCGCGCGCCAATTGGAAACTTCGTCGCGCGTGATGGTCCCCACACTTTTGAAGGCCGCCGGCGTCGCGGCAACGTATCGTCGCGGCGCTTGCTTGGCAGTGCCTGCATCGGCAAACGTCACTTGCGCCGCATTGACTTGCCAATTTTGATTGGTTAGCCGAGTGACGTTGCTGAAATCCGAAACTTCAAAAAGCCAGAGTGAATTGGCGTCGGCATTGCTGAGCGTGTAGGCAAACGGTCCCGCGCCAACGCGACCGTTGAAGATGAGCATGTTGTCGCTCAGCCGCAATTGCCGGTCGTAATTCAGCTCGAAGTAATCGAGGTACAATTGCGCCGCGTCGTTGCTGCCGCGAAACGTGAGCGCGATTTCATTGTCGCCATTGTTCAAGCCGCCGGCTTTTTCCAGGTTGTAGATTTGCGGACGGCCACTGCCGAAAATTTGCCATTCCGCCAAATCCTGTTTCTCAAACGCCACCGCCAATCGGCTGGTGTTGTTGCCGGGGCCGAAGGGCGCATAAAGAGCGAATTTCATGTTGGCGCGGCTATCGGCGATGGGATCGGTGAGCTTGACGCGATAACGCCGCGTTTGCGCCGCCTCGGTGCTGGAAAAAAGCCAGCCGAACCAGGTTTGGTCGGACTCGAACAACGGATTCAACTCTTCTTCCACGAACAGATAATCTTTGAAATTCGTCGCCGGCGTCAAGCCGGTCGTGGGCAAAGGCGCGCGCTCCGCCATGCGCTTGCCATTGGCGCCGCCGAAGCTCAGCCAATAATAATTGTCATAGCCGAAATGATTGATATAATGGCTCGCCGCGCCGCTCGTCGAATCGAACGCAAAGCCTTCGACGCCGCGGCCGTAAAAGAGAATGAAATCATTGTCGTCAAAACGGCCATCGCCGCCGTCGGAAACATAGATCGCATTTTCCACCAAGCCCTGCGGACGCGGCGCGTTGAGAGGGCGCGGCAGCTCGCGACCGCCGTTGTTGTAAAGATGAATCGTGCTCGGATTCACCTCGGCGAGAGAAATGCCGGCTCGGCGCAGCGTCGCGCCATCCAGCTTGTAAATGCCTTCCTGCCGCAGTGCAAATTTGTGCAGCGGGCCTTCGATTTGCGGACTGGCAGAACGAGCAAGCGTTGTTTGTCGCGCCAAACGAAACATTTTGGCCTGCTCGTAATTCAGCAGCACGTTTTGATAAAACTCCTCTTCAGGGGGAAAAGAAAGCGCGGCTGAAAACGTTTGTGTTTGCGATGAGGCGCCGCCGGCAAAGCGCACCACGATTTGCAGCTCGCGATAAACGCGCAATTGTCTTTTGACGGGATTGTATTGCACCGGCATCACTTGCACGCGCGCGATGGTTTGCTGGCGGAATTGGGCCGGCGGATCGACGCGCGCCAACTCTGCGGGATAAAATGAATCACGCTCGTAAATTTGCGGATCGGGTGTGTAGCGCCATTGGGTCTGATCATCAGCACGTTCTTGCACTGGAACCGGCGGCACAAAAATTTCTTGCAGCTCCTCGCTCGCGCCTGGGATGACCGCAACTTCGACTCGCGCGCCAGGCGGCACGCCGACCACAAACACGCGCGTGGGCAATTGCGGAACGCCAGACGTGTTGTTGAAAGGAATCGCATTTTCAAAATGAGGCCGAACTGCGCTCGCGCCGTTAATTTGCATAGTGTCGAGCTTAAAATCAGCGAGGCGATAGGCGATGGTTACTTGTCGCTCGCTTGTCTGCGTAATTTGTGCATCGCGCTCGGCAGCGGAGAAAACTGTGGCGGCGAAAGCTCCGTACACAAACCAAAAAGCAGATGAGAATTTTTTGACAAAGAAATGGACTCGCATAAACCTGGCTGCTTGTTTTGAAAAACTCAGTTATTTTGATTTCGATGCCGGGCTTTCTTTGAACGACATCAAATACGCCACCAATGCCTGCGCTTCCTCCTCCCAAAGCTCGGAGATTTTCATCGGCGTCCCTGGAATGAAAGTTTGCGGGTTCTTCAAGAACGCCGCCAAATATTCGGGCCGTAAGCGACTTCCCACCGTGCTCAAGTCCGGCCCAACCTCTCCGCCTTGACTCGCGATTTTGTGACAGCCATAACAAGCATATTCCTGATAAATCTGTTTGCCCTCCGCCACACTGGCGGGATTATTTTGAAAAGAAAAATTCTTGATGCGAGCCGTGTCACGTTTTGTCGCCAGAAAAGCCGCGAGTGCACGCGCCTCCTCGTCGCTCAATAAAAAATTCGGCATGCGCAAAACCGGACGCACGCTTGTGCTCGCCCAGCGCCGGCGATGGGGCGCTTTGAGATAGGCTTCGATCCACGCGGTTTGAAACTTGTCGCCCGCGTTCGCCAGCGCGGGAGGGATATTTATCCCGCTTGCCGGAACATCGTGACACAAACCGCAGCGCAATTCCGTGTAGAGCGCCGCGCCGAGCTTGGCCGCATCCTGCTTTTGTGCGCCGGCGCGCGGTGGCGGAAAGATTTTGATCACAATTAGAAGGCAAGCTGCGAGAATGAAAAGGCTTCTCATGATTCTGCTTTGCATGACTTTCGCCATTTACACTTTCTATTGCTCCGTCATTTCGCAGGAATCTTTTTAATAACTCAGCGATAGCCTTAGATTTCAAAAAGATTCATTCTGAATGACAATGTTGTTTGGTTTGCTAAATTCTCGCGGAAACTTATTGACCGGTCGCTGGGAGAAAAAATGTTGCTTGTCCATCGAGCGACCGGTCAATTGATCTTATCGGCGATCAATGATGCTCTTCATGCTTTTCAGCCTCGTGACGCATCATGCTCATCTTTTTATATTTCGAGCTGAACGTGGCCGTGCTTTCGCCTTTGCCAGACAAGCCTTTGAGCGTGAAGGTGGCTTTAACGTCGCCTTCCTTCACGTTCTCCAGATTCACCTCCGCCACGAGATGATCCTGGTTGGACAGGCGTTTGTGCATGGCTTCCATCTCTGCTTTTGACATCTTGCCATGCTCCGTGTCGTGCTTTTCAGCGGGATGCTCGGCTTGTTTTTGCCCTTCGGCAGGATGCTCCGCGTCTTTTTCGCTGGGATGCTCGGACGGATGCTCTTCCATCGTCTTGCCGGCTTCCATCAACGTGAGCGTGGCTTTCTGCTCTTTGCCGTCCTTGAATTTGAGAACGACTTCGCCGCTGACGCCTTTGGCTGCAAGCGGTTTTTGATTCTGGTCATAAAGATAGACCATTACATGGTCGGGCATCCACACCACTTCAAAATGATGCGCCTTGGTCATGGCCACTTCGCCGCCGTGAATTTCGGCCTTGGCGTGCGAATGGCCGGCTTTGGATTCCTGTGCATGAGAATGTTCTTGTGCGCGCAAAGGGCCATTGCTCAGAACTGCGCCTGCCAGGAAAAGCGCGAGTGAGAATGATTTGATTCGCATGGTTGTGACTCCTTGAGTTGTGGTTAAAAAGGTATTGTGGATTGGCATCATTAGCATGCGCCAAGTTCAGCTCAGCGCCTTCAACAGTTTTTAGTGCCGGTGCGTTTCAGACGAGTCCGGAGGCGGCGCGGCATGACGGTGCTGTTCCCCGCTCTCATGCTCATGGCTTGCCGGTTGGGGCATGGCGCGCACGGCCATGCCGTGCGTATAAACCAGCTCGCCGCCGTAGTAAGCGCCAACGGTCATGACGCCAACTCCTGCAATCGCGATCAGCAGGTAAACCGCCAGCAGCTTTTGTGGAATTTGCCCGCGATGGAACGCTCGCCAAAGAAAAAGCGCGGCCATGAGGCCCAAAACAATCAGGCCAAATGTTTTGTGCGTTTGCATAACGGCGTGAGCCGCGTCGTTATGCCCCACGGACCGCTCCGCCAGCAGTCCGGTGGCCACGGTCACCAAAGTTCCAAAGAATCCGAAAAGCAGATTCCACCAGCCAACCGTGCGCAGCGCTTCTTTTTTCAACAGCCAGCCGAGAACGTCGCACAAAACGCTCACCGAAAAAAGCGCGACGGTAAAGTGCACCACCAAAGGATGAGGATTAGGTGGCATAAATAATCTCCAAAAAAGTTTTTCAAATGAAAATGGATTTATCAACCGACACGCACGGCGGCATAAAGCGACAGCGTGCCATAAACCGTCATGTAGCGCTTCGTTTCTCTAACATTGGCAAATCCGGCTTCACGAAAATAATCCGGCAGCTTGCCTTGCACATTCTCGGTGGTCGTGGCAAAACCGTCGAGCATCTGCACGAGCAAGAACGCGCCGCGCATCACAAGGTTTTGCGCTTTGCCCCAATCCGCCACGTGCAGCGCGCCGCCGGGCTTGAGCACGCGAAAAATTTCTTTCAGCGTGCGATATTTGTTCGCAGAGGTGAGGTGATGAAAAACCAAGCTCGAGAGCACGCGGTCGAATGACGCATCAGGAAAATCCATCTGGTAGGATAGACTTTGCACGAGCGCCATCTCAACACCGGCTTGGGCAATTTTATTTTGCGCCATCGCCAGCGCTTTCGCATCGCCATCGAGGCCGACAACTTCGGCTTGCGGATGCAGTTGTTTGATCAACAGCGTGAGCGTCGCCGTGCCGCAGCCGAGATCGAGCACGCGATGGCCGGGCGCGATATTGGCCTGCGCAATGAGCTGGCGTTTGAATGTTTCTTCGCGCAGCGTCCAGCTCAACAGAGGATCATAAAATGAAGTTAGCCAGTCGTATTTCAACGGCGCGAGGTAGTGATCTTTTTCAAGTGCCGTATTCATGCAGTCAACTATTTCGACATGATCTTTTCATGGCGGCGCGGCGCAAACGAGTCTCGCCGCTCTTCGCGCATGAAGATGAGGCCGCCTTCGCGCGCGCCTTCCGCCAGCCACTTGACGCGGCCATAATAGAAATAGCTTTTGCGGTCGAACACCACGCGTTGAATGTTCATGGACTTGGCTTTCGCCGCCAGCGCCAGGCCAACGATTCTCGCGCGATCACTTTTGTTCGCGAGGCTTTTCAGTTTTTCACGCAAGTCCTTGCTGTGGGACGACACGGTGGTCAAGGTTTTTTTGATCGTGTCATCCACCAGTTGGCCGTAGATGTGTTTGTGGCTGCGAAAGACCGCCAAGCGCGGGCACTCCGGCGTGCCATAAACTTTTTTGCGCACGAACCGCCGCTTGGGGCGAGGGCGCCGCACCGGCTTAGTGAAGCGTTTGCCCCGCATCGTTGAGAAAGGCCGATTCGCGTAATTTGAGGCCGGCGGACGTCGAATCGGCTCATCGAAACGGTTGTCCCTCGGCGCCGCGCGCGGTTTTATTCTCCACGTGTTCATGCTTCCTTTCCTGCGTAAAGTTACTTCGAACAACACACGAGCAACTGGCAACAAGCAACCCTGCAACTCACCAACTCATCCTCAAACTCAACGCCGGCGCCAGTTCCCGATCATATTTTTGTATCTCCATCCCCATCGTCGCTTTCGCCTGAGTGCGATTGAAACGGCGCGTCGAGTAGGCCGCCTCCACCATGCTCAACACATGATTGATCAGAACCACGGAAGCGCCATACGACGCCTGGCGAAATTGGTCGTTAGCCGTTTTGCGGATTCGCGTATACAGCTCGCGGCGTTCGGAATCCCGTTGGAACGCGAGACCGCTTTTGCTGTCATCCCATCCGGCATTGAATTGGTCGTACTTGCCGATGTTTTCGTAGTAAGTTTGATTGCGAGTGTCCGGAAGAAAATGGCTGAATTGGCGTTCGCAATCTTTTGCGCACTGCCGCCGGTTATCGCCCCCGCAATTGCAGTGCTGCGCGAGCGACTCCCAATATCGGTCTTCCGACCAATGCCCGCGCGCATATTGCTCAAACTCTGCAGTCTTCTTGTTGCCGCGCCGCGTGTAAATCGCATTCACGGCCCACGCGCCGATCTCGATGCCGGCAAAGGCGAGGCCCTTTAAAAAAGATTTGTTGTAAAATTGGCCGGCGCCGGGAAGCGCGGCGGAAAAGAGCAAAGCTTTGCCGGCTGAGCGCTCCCGCTTCGCTGCCGTTGTTTTCAGCGAATCAACAAAACGAAGCGCCGGATAATGCGACAAGGCCAGAAAAGCCGGCGGCGCGCTCTGATTTCGGCTCAATACCGCGCGCGAGAAATTCGGCGGTTGCGCCCAAAGCGTTGTTAGCGACAAAAGCATCAACGGAATGCCGATGACGAATAATTTCATTTTCATGGTGGTTTTGTTTCATAATTGAGGCGTTCTCAGCGCCGGCCAAACGAACGCGGCCTGCTGAGGCGAGCCGAATGACCGCGCGAAATGCCGTGACTACTATAGTAATGGCCGCCAAAATGATGGCCGCCGAAGTGCCCGCCGTAATAATGTCCCCAGCCCAGCGCGAATCCCCTGTAACTGCGGGGATAGCCATAATAAGGATGGGGAACATAAACGTAACTGCTGTCGCGTTTTCCGGATCGCGCGGTGGTCTTGATCATGGCCGTGATCACCTTTTCGGAGACGCCGGCATTCTTGAGGTCGATGATCTCTTGATTGCTCAACGCAAAGGCCGATTGCGTGGATTGCATTTGGGCAATGATGACACTGTCGCCGACGCTGGCCTTGCTGAGGGCGAGGACGTCGCTCACGGTCATGGCGTTTTTGTCCGGCGTGGTTTGCTCCGGACGACGCAGGCTGGTATATCCGCAGCCCACGCTGCCATAAACCAACAGCGACATGCTAATGATTGAGAAAATGCGTTTCATAATCTTTGCTCCTTTCTTGAGCTTTAGAAGAATCCCGCGATGAGCAGGTACCGCAGGAAGCGTAAGGTGAAACTAACGGCGGCAAATAGCCCAAAGTTGATCTTCAAAACTCCCGCCAAAATAGTGATGGGGTCGCCGATCACCGGCAGCCATGAAAGCAACAGCGACCATTTGCCCCAGCGTTGGGTGATGGCATACGCCCGCGCTACGGCTTTCTTTTGCAGATGTTGGTGCAATAGTTTCTCTTCGCCTTTCCAGCCCAGCCAGTAATTGAACGTCACGCCGGCGCAGTTGCCGATGGTTGCAAACAACAGTACCGGCCATGGCGGCATCTTCAGCGCCAAAGCGGTGGCGAGGGCCGCTTCGGAGCTGAACGGCAAAATTGTCGCCGCGAGAAAGCTGAATGACATCAATCCCGCGTAACCAAAATGAGTTAGATATTCTGTCATCAGTCTCTCGCGACGCTTCTAATCGTGAAAATGTCGATTTAGCCTTTGATGATCTTATAGGCTTCTTCAACATTGGGTTCCGCTTTAATTCCCAATTCCTCCAAAATCGGCACTAGCGTTTTGCCAAAGTTTTCGAGCGACTTCGGTGAGTCAAACACGTCGATAACTTGTAGGTTGTCATGAGAGCCGAAGCTTACATGGTGCAAGCGGCCGGGAGGGGCGCCCGTGCCAGCCGCTTCCAGGCGCTTAAGCACGGTCTCATACTTTTCCGCCGTCATATTGGACACTTTGAATTTGACCACGATAGCCATATGTACCTCCGTTGGTTAAGGATTTGAGTTAATCTGCTGAAAAGCTAATACTGCGCCGCTTGTCCCGCTACGGGAACGGAATTGTGAAATTGCACAAATACCCAGTTGTCATTTCGTTTCTCCAAAACGCCGGTGAACCTGCCGCCCTCGCTGCGAACGGGTTGGCCTCCAGCCACCAGATCCCAATCCCAAACCTGTGAAAACCAAGCCACATTACCGGAAGGATGAACCTTGATAACTTGATCCTTGACTGTGATCTTGATATTCTCGAAAGATGGGAACATTTTCCCTACCGCATCTTTCAAGGCCTCCCATCCGACGAAATACTCGGCGGCGTCCGTGCCGTAGTTGACCATGTCGGCATCATGGGCCATGATTCTTGAGAACAATTCCATATCTTCCGTTTCCCAAACTTGCTCAAACTGATCAACCACTGTTTTGACTTCCGCCTTTTCGGCCTCGAGGGCAACTTTTTGAGTGCAGGCACTCATCAACAATAAGGCGACTACGAAAAACAACGCAAATAAATTTTTCATGCCTTCCTCCTTTTGGTTTATATTCGTATACTCTCAATGACACTTTCCGGTGAAGTCATAGAAATGATTCTTGTTAACTTGAAGCCGGCAGCGGCGAAAAGTTTACGATACTCCGACTCGGTGCGCTCGCGCGCTCCACCCATCACCATCATGTCAAGATCAAGAAACTTTCCAAAGAAGGGCTTATTGCCTTCGGGAATCACCAGTTCGACGAGTAAGAGTTTGCCATTTTGTGGCATTACGCTGTGGCAATTCTTGAGAATTTTGGTGGCACGTTCATCATCCCAATCATGAATTACATTCTTCAGAATATAGGCATCACCACCAGATGGCGCCGATTCGAAGAAATCACCGCCAATAAGGTGGCAACGGCTCGATAAACCTTGAGCTTCAATTAGAGCTTTTGCTCCCTCAATCACAGAGGGTAAATCGAAGTTGATGCCTCGCATGTGGGGATGTTTTTTCAGAATACCGGCTATCAAGATTCCTTGCCCACCACCCACATCGACGAGTGTATTTACTCCGGAAAATTTGTAGGCGGCATTGACTTCTACTGCTGACTGCGCTGTAAAAGCAGTCATGGCTTCATTGAAGACCGCACCGGCTTCGGAGTTTTGTTCGGTATACTCGAAAAAACCCATCTTGTGAGTTTTTTTGAAGGCTGAATTGCCAGTCTTGACGCTATGTAGAAGCTCACCCCAAGGTTGCCAGTACCAGTCGTCTCCATTCATAATTGCCATAGCGCGCATGGAGTCTGGCACCTCGGATTGCAGCGCTTTTGCCATCGGGGTCAACTTAAAATGACCGTTTTTATCCTCAGCAAAAATATTCACGCTGGCAAGCGCGCGCATCAAGCGGTAGAGTGACGGCGCATGTGCACCAGTAGCCTTTGCAAGTTCATCAATGTTTTTGGGGCCATTTTTCAGTTGGTCTGCAATACCCAGCTTTGCAGCAACATAGATGGCTTGTGTATACCAGTAGCCGGTGATCATCTCCAGCAGTGCTATCGGCGGCGGAACCAAATTTCTTCGGAGTTTCTCCAGAAAGTTCCGAAAACCCATGATCATTCTGACTAATCCCGCCGGCGGGACTTTTTCATCAGTCATGAGACGTTTCTTTTTTTCGTTCATAAATTTTCTCCCTTCGACGAATCACGAAAATTTGGCGTCTTGCCAAAAAAGAATTGAAACGGAATGTGGCTGCGGCGCCGGCGACGAAAGGGTGCGCCAACGGCCATCCACATCTTTCTTTAACTCTTCCGTGATGAAGCGGCCATAGCCTTCGTAACCTGGCTGGGTGTATTCGTACATGCGGTCGTGCGGGTAGATGCCAACCACGATGACTTTGTCGATGAGGTTCATGGCATCCAGGCGATCCATCGTCTCGTCGATCCGCCATTCGTTGTTGAAAAAAGCTTCGTTCGGAAGGAAAAGATTGTTGCCGTCGTGCATGTACAGAACCGGATAGCGCTTCAACGTGTTTTCATTATACCCTGGCGGATAATAAATCCGCAGCCGGTGCGAAACGGATAAAAGCTGGGAGTAAAAATCAATCGGCGCGGAAATGGCGCCGCCGAAATCGCCGAAGAAATACGGATAAATGTCTTTGGCTTCCTGCCGGTTGATGATCGCGAGATAGTTGCTGCCTTTTGGCCAATAGAAGTTGTTCTGATCGACGAGGCAGGGCTTGAAATAAAAATAAGGCCGCGTGGTGGTGTAACGGAACTCAAACGTCGTCCGGCTCGCATCAACCGACACCGCCTCGACATTGCGATCCCAGTCGTCGTCGACACGCAGGATGATTTTGCCGCTTTGCAATGGATAAATAACGCGAATGATCAGTGTTTCTGCCATAAAAAAATTCACTTCAGTTCCATTATTGACACTCTACACGCGGATGCCATCGCGTTGCAATTCTTCGGGAGTTGCGTATGTTGTCTGCGTGCCGGGCGGATTTTCGTACCAGCCGGGATCTTTGTCATAACTCTCCAAACGCTCGCGCACTTTGAGAATCGTGAACATGCCGCCCATGGTGATGTAGTCGTGCGGCCCATAAGAGCCGACCATGGGAATGCTGTTCTTCGGCACGGGCATGTGGCCGCTCTCGACGTGCTCGCCGTGATCATCCATGCCGCGCTGGCCCATCGTCATGTAAGCGGGCAGGAGCTTTTGGACTTGCGGGTCGAACCCGCGCGTTTCCATGCCGACCAAATTCGGGATGCCGTGCCCCATTTGATTCATGACGTGGTGGGTCATGTGACAATGGCAGGCCCAGTCGCCCGGATTATCAGCGACAAATTCGACCGCGCGTGTTGCCCCAACCTGGACGAGCACCGTGGTCTCGGGCCATTGCGCGGCTTCGGGGATGCGCCCGCCATCGGTTTCGGCAATTTTGAAGTAGTGGCCGTGGATATGAAACGGATGATGGTCCATCGCGCTGAGATTGCCGAGGCGAATGCGCACGCGGTCGCCGCGCTTGACGACCAACGGCGCAGTGCCGGGAAATACTCTGGCGTTGATGCTCAACACGTTGAAGCCTTCCATCGCGTTTGGGTCCGGCCGTTCCGTCCCTGGCCTAATGAGCCACTCACTGAGCATCAACGCAAAGTCACGGTCAACTTTCGGGATGGCGCGCGGATTGCGCGGATGAATGATGAACATTCCCATCAGCCCCATGGCCATCTGGGTCATTTCATCATGATGCGAGTGATACATCAGCGTGCCGTGCTGGTGGAGCGTCCATTCGTATCTGAAAGTTTCACCGGGCCGGATAACTTTCTGGTTAAGCCCGCCAACGCCGTCCATGCCGTTTGGCAGCAAGGCGCCGTGCCAGTGGATTGACGTTGGCGCCGGCAGGCGATTGGTCACGTAGATTCGTATGCGGTCGCCCTCAACCGCTTCGATGGTCGGGCCATGAACACGACCGTTATAGCCCCAGCAATTGGCTTGCAGCCCTGGGGCGAACTCATGACGTACCGGCTCGGCAATCAGGTGATAGACCTTGACGCCGTTGACGATGCGATACTCAAGAGACGCATTATTGGGTGTGACAACCGGTGTATAATTTTTTCCTGGCGTGAGCGGCGGTTGTTCCCACACAGGCCGGGTAGCATGCCGTTCGCTCTGGACGACTTCCTTTGCTTGCACCTTCTCTGCGAAGTGCAGAATGGCGCCACTCGCAAGAGCAGCGCCGCTGCCGAAAATCATTTTTCTTCTCGATATTTTCATCGTTGTACTCCTTGACTGTTTGTTAAATTCGATGTCGATTTGTATTGGTTGCTATCCTGCAATTTTGAAAAAGCTGTCCTAATTCCCCCCTTCGAGGGGGATGTTTCTTTCTTCAATCCAACTTCCGGCTTGCCGCGTACTCACCCTTTTGAGCCGAGTAACACTTCAACCATCTCCGAATTCTCAGTAGTGATGTCGGGGACTGCTCGTATCGGGTGACTATTTGACGACTATATCATAGCCAAAGAGTCTCAGAAATTCGATGAAATCGCGAAGCGAGAGTGTCACTGGCTCCGCAACCAGGTCGGATCGGGATTGCGCCGATACCACAAGACGAAAGCCAACGTCATTGGCGCGGAAGTGAGGCGCGTTGTTGGTACGTTGCGTCAGGTTGCACAGTCGGTCTACGTGGCCAAAGCCGCCGCCCCGGACAACACGATACCCCTCCTGATGGCTGCCCTCCCACTTGTCGAAGCACCACTCCATCACGTTGCCCACCATCTCCTCGCAGCCATAAGGACTGACGCCGCCCGGGAAACAACCGACGGCATTGGTAGCCATGATGTGCGTAGTCTTACAATTCATGAGGTTGGTATCTGCATCCGACCCGCCCCAGGGATATATCCGTTGCGGTTGATGATTTTGCTTTACAGAGCAGGATGGCTGCATGTCTATCGGCTTTTTTCGATCATTTTTTGTTGGCCAGAAGTGTGGCCTCTCGGCAATCTCCAAACCGCCGCGTGCGGCCTTTTCCCACTCGGTCTCCGTCGGCAGACGGACGACATGCTCCGGCGGGATGATTCCCTCGCGCAGCCATTTTTCAGTCAGCCACAACGTAAAAGCAAACGCCTCATGCCAGCTCACGCCAACGGCAGGGTGATTGGGATGCTTGAACGGCACGCCGTATTCCGAGGGTCCCGTGCGGTTATCGTATTTGTTGTTTCTCCATGACGGGGCGCGCTTCCAATAGGCGGCGTTTGCGTAGCCCCCGGCATTTACAAAGGCTTTGAATTGCGCGTGCGTCACCGGGTATCGCGAGATCCAGTAAGACTCCACGCCAACCAGGGTCTTGTTGTCACGGGCATAATACTCGCCGGCCGGCACGTAACAAAACCGGATATGTTCAAGAGACATCACCTCATCACGCGGGTCGCCGAGCCGGGCCAGGCTCGCACCGGCCGCAGCGCGCTCCGGTGGTCCTAAATTTTTCTCCGCCGCCAGTGAATGCACGAGCCATGTCTGAATCTCTTTCAGCGCGCGGATGTAGAGGCCGGGAGCCGAGTCGGCTTTGGCCGCAACTTCAAATTTGTTTTCCCACATCGCTTGAGAAGCCAACAGCGCCAGATCGAGATGGTCACGATTGACATACCGCTTCTCGAACATGGGCAACAGCGAGCCTGTTAGCAAAACAATATTACCCGGGGTGGCTCGACTATTTCGGTGAGTTCTATTACCGGAAATACCGGCGGCCAGCAGGAAAACTTCTTTCCACCAGTGCAGATCACGAAAAACACGCTGGCGAAGCATTTCGACAAACTCCGCATCCTTACAAAGATGTTCAGCCGCCAGGTACTCCTGAAACGTGCGGTGGGGAAAAGCGTAGGTGTCGTTGTCGCGGGCCTCAAGCAGCCCGGCCCGCTGTTGAAGATAGTCAATTGTCGCATCAGCATCATTTAAGTCACCCTTGAGTGGTTCCCTAAGCTTTTTAAGCAACTCCCCCCAGGTGATATCCGCGGCATCTGCATCTCCGACACCGCTTGACCCCTGCCGTTCATGCGCGGCGAGCGCTACATCGGCTAGGACAGCGCGCAAGGTTTCGGTGGGGAAACCGAGCCTGGCGACCAGGCCGCCGCGTTCAACAACAGGCCCTTGCTCGGTATCAATCGTGCGGTTGTCCCAGTGCTCCAGGAGGAGCTCGACCGCGAGATCGTAAAGATGTGCGCGGTCTTCGGGTAATTTTTTATAACGCCCGTGTACGAGAGCCATCAAGGTCAGCAATAAAGGATATTGCGCCAGGTTCTGCAGATGTTGCCATTCGCGTATGGTACGAATAAGGTCCTTGCCTCCTTGTTGATTCTCGTCCTGTTGCGGCGAGAACAGGTCATACCATGTCTCAATAAACGACTCAATCTGTTCAATTTTAAATAAAGGCAGCTTCGCCACCGGAAATTCCTGATCATCCAATCGCCAGGCGGCGTCTTTCTGGTAGGCGTATTCCCGGCACGTGATGATGATGGAGCATTCCGATTGACTCAAATGCTCGGAAAACGCTTTGATGGCGGCGACGATGGTCGCGCGTTTATTTCTGACATCAGCCGCGCTGACTTCATCCAGGCCGTCGAAAAAGATGATGCCGCCGTTGTGGATGAGCTCGTGTTGCAGCGTTGGATAGAATTCCCCATTCCCCAAATCCGCAAGCTGCTTACCCAGGTATTGCCATATCAGCGATATAAGCTCTTCTTCCCCGACTGGCGCTGTTTCAGGAAGCCAGGCTGCAAAATGGCGGAGAATAACGCGCACCGGCAAAGGGTTTCGGCCAGCGTCCCATCCAGGCATTTTTCCGGCATCAAAATCGCCGGTCAGTCGTCGTTGCGCAAGCTGCAGCGACAGGTGATTGACCAGGGCGCTCTTGCCGCCGCCGGGATGGCCGAGAATGACCAAACGGGGAAGACACGCCGCCGCTTCCACTGCCTCAATCGGCACAGATTCTTCGTCATCATCTTCATCAACGTCCCCATAGAGGGCTGCGACAACTTTTTTGAACTGAGTTGGTTGCTCAAAGTGCAAAAAGAGTTTCGTGAAAACGTCGGATATGGTGACTTTCTTGCCTGTCTCAGTTTGATCCGTTGTGACACCGTTGCGTGACTCTCCTTGATCCGCTTTTGCAATCAGATCGAGCTTCAAGTCGTCGCATTGGCGAATGAGCGCTTCCAGGTAGCGTTTTTCCCAGCTCGATGGCAGCGTTTCCGGGGCCTTCGGAACCCACTGCTCGATGGTATCTGCTAACGCCTGTAAATCCGGCTTCAAATCTCGTCCCGAGCGTAGTTTTTCGGCGTTGCAGCGTGACAGCTTGTGCAGTTCATGAGGCAACTGCGTCTCATTGGGCATTATCGCCCGCTCGACCAATACGGGAATTAAGGGAATTCCGCGTTCGAGCGCTGTGCGGATCTCGAGCGAGACGAGATCGTCTTTGCCGGTCTGCTGATTTTCCCGGAGCAACCTCAACCAGTCGTCCCCGATGATCGCCACCAAAACGCCGCATTCGTTCAGCGCGGCATCCAGGCAATCCATGAAGTCGGTCGCGATTGGAATGTCGTAAATGTCCATGAAAATGGCTTTGTAACCGAAGTCCGACGCAAGTTTGTTGTATACCTGATGCGTGGCAAAAGGAGCGTCGTTTCGGCGGTAGCTGATGAAAATCTTGCCCATGATCTCTTCCAGATTGAGTAGCGCAGCCGTTTTCAATACAGAATGCGCAGGTCCGGCCGGGCCCGCGCCAACTGAGCGCGCCCATTTTGGGTCGTCTGCGTTTCAGAGATGTGTACGGTTCGTAAGCCTGTGAAACCCGGCCCTTCCATTTCTTTTAGGCTCATGTCCGTGATTGCCGTGGAAATCAGACCCAGGGTCTGCAAGCTCGGGAGACCGGCAAGCGCCTTCAGCCCATCGTCCGTGATCTGCGTTTTGTAAAGGAGCAGCGTCTGCAAGCTCTTGCAAGCAGCCAGTTCTGTCAGCCCGTCATCCGTCACTGTTGTGTTGTAGAGGTAAAGGGTCTGCAAGTTCTTAAGACGGGTAAGCGTTTTCAGCCCGGCATCTGTCACCCCCCTGTCGCTGCCGAGGTACAAATTTCGCAAGCTCTGAATACGTGAAAGCGGCTTCATCGCGTCATCCTTTACGTCCGTAGCGCCGAGGTCCAGGCTTCGCAAGTTTCTTAATTTGCGAAGATCCCAAAGCCAGGAATCGGACAGTTTCGCCGCATGGCTGAGGTCCAGATCTTGCAGATTCTGAAAAGCCTTGAGCTCATCGAAGCGGTTGCTATCAAACCGGGTGGATTGCAGGCACATGGCAAATGGCACGGAAGGCGCGGGAAGCTTATCGATAGAAGCGGCATCGAATGCTTCTTTTGGCCAGAAAAATACCGGTAGCGATTCAACGTTCGGTGGCCTGTTTTGCAAGTACTGCCACTCGCCGAATTCGCTCCTCGCAAGCCAACCAACCAGCGCGCCCGCATCTGTCCAAGCCCGGACTACCTCGCGGTCAAATTCTTTTTGTGTGTTCGTGTGCATCTTCTTCGTCCTCCTTTTGTAAGCTTAGAGAATAACGCCTACTTTTCTCTTATCCGAAATGACTTGAAATGAAGTACAGCCTACCCCCTCTAACTCCCTTGATGGGGAATATTCTTCACCCACGCCAATCGGACGTAGAACCGTTTATTCCGTTGATTTAAGTATCTCATTGCTCGCCATCGAATGAAACGGGACCAAAAGGAACGGGACCTTCTATCGTCTCGATCGGTCTCGGCACTCTTCCTCTGAGCAAGAGTTCGATCGCAATTTTTGCGGACCAGTATTCATAGAGCGTGTGAACATAAGCCTTGCCGGCTTCGATCTGCTGCTCGCGGGCGCGCAAGAGATCCAACAAACCCACCTGCATCGCATTGTACTGGAGCTGGGTCTCGTTGGTAATGCGCTCACGCAAAGGCAAAATAACCTGGCGATAATGACGCGCCATGTCTTTGGCGGCTTCGAGGTGATTTTGGTATTGCCGCGCAATCGAGCGGATCTCCACCGCAAAAGCCGTGTAACGCTCCTGTTCCTGGCGCAACTCCGCGCGGTTGCGAGCAATGCGAGGCCGTCCCTGATCAAACAAAGGTATTGGAAAAGATAAAGCCGGGCCGACTTCCCAATCCTCAGTCTTCTCCGCGTCGACGCCGAGATCCAGCCAGGGTATCAAAGCGGTGGTTTTGGTAAAGCCGAGACGATGGCCGGCAGTGATAATGCGTTGCGCGGCCAGCTTGAGATCCAAACTCTGCTCAATAACCCGCGCTTCCAATCGCTCCACGTCGATTTCTTCGCCGGGAACTTCTTCGAGACGGCTCGTGGTCTTCCAATCTATTTGTTCTCCGTACAGCCCCATCAATTGATTCAACCGTTCACGAGAATGAATCAAATCTGCCTCGGCCTGGCGCAAGTCAAGCCGCGCCTGTTCGTACAGGTCGCGTTGCTGGTTAAGCTCCAGGTCCGTGATGTTGCCGGCAGCGTGCAAACGCCGGGCAAAGTCATAGCCGGATTCCATCGCTTGGCCCACCTGCTGAAACATTTCGACAAGCTGGGCATTCGCCTGCACCGCGTAGAACATGATCCGCGTCTCGTACTCAAAGTCGAGCACCAAACCGCCCACGGCGAGTTTCGCTTCCTCCAACTGTGATTTCGCGACGCGTTTACGCAGCGGGATGTAGAATAGCTCCAGAAAGCTTTGTGCCACGCTGAGGCCAAGCGTGCCAAGCCCGCCGGTTACTGCAAAACGATCTTCTCCTCCGAAGACCGGGTTGCTCAGCAGCCCCGCCTGCACCAGGTCCGCTTGCGCAATACCCAGCGTTTGGTAAACAGCCTGCAAGCGGCGATTGTTCAATAGGGCGATTTGCACCGCGGTCTCAGCCGTCAAATCCTGTTTGAGCAATCGTGCCATCGCTTCTTCGACCTGCCGGTCTTCTTCCGCGCTCGCGTGCCAATACAAACTGTCAACGCCGCGTTGTTTCAGCTCGGCATGGACTTCTTTAAATGCAACCCGTGGTGAGGTGCTGGCGCAACCGCCGGCGATCAACGCCAATGCGAGCAGCAGTATGCCGCTCATCATTGTCTTGTGTGAGCTTTTGGGCATACCCTTCCTTTCAGTGATCGTGATTGGGTTTTTTCGTATTGTCCGTCTTGGTTGCGAGCGTGTCGGTTACAGAACCGCAGCGCAGCATGCTCCCGCCGTAATAGGGATTATTCACCTGTTCGCGCGGCTGGAGCCAATTTGCCCCGCGTCCGAAGGCCATCGGGCAGTGCATGAGGTACACCGGACTAAGATCGCCGCTGCCAAACGTGTGCACGGCCTTTTCCATTTGCTCGGAGATCGGCGCAAAGGCGGTTCGAGCCGCTTCGATCACCGGGGCCTTGAGAAACTGCTGTGCCGCCTGGCTTGCCGATTCATAAATCTGTTTCCACTGCCCGCGCTTTGTCTCATCAAGCAATTTCGGATCGGCCTGTTTCAAGCGGGACTGCACGAGTTCCATTTTTTTCGTAGCGGTCGGAAAATCATCAGCCGCCAGCGCCTCAGCCGTTTCGAAGTAAGCTTGCAGAACCTGCGCGAGCTGGCTTTCGAAATTATCCGGCGCCCGTTGCTGAGTCTCCTCGGTTTTGCGCTCGCGCTTTTCGCTTTCCTGATGTTGGTGATGATCGGCGCCCTTCGTCACGGGAGCAGATTCTTCCTTCATCTGGTGCATTACGTGTTGTTGCTGCGCGGTATTCTCACGGCGCTGCGCCGTCCATTGATACGATCTGGCGGCGCGCGGATCAACGCTATCGGCATAAGTTAGCGCCATGGAACGTTCGTGAGTTGGCTCCTCGCTGTTCGGATTTGCCGGATGTCCGGGCGGGGGAGAAGAAAACTCGTAGGTTGGAGCGCAACCCACGGTCACCAGCAACAAGCTGGCAAGGCTCATAGCTACCAGGCGTGTCATATTAGATTTCCTTGTAGATTGTTTGAGTTGAATAAAAAACATGAGGCTTTGCAGAACAAGCTGATGGCGGAAAGTGTAGACACACCTATCCCACCCCGCTATTTTCTGCAGGAAAGCCACGCTTAACAAGAGAGGGACAACGGCGGAGCGTGGGAGGAAAAATTCAAATCGTAGAAAAGAGTGGAATGAAGTCCGGGCGGCGCCTTGTCGTGCAGCAGCCAGCGCTGCGTCACGCGCGGAGCGGAATTTGAAATTTGCTCGGGGAGATGAACCGTGGCCGCAAAAAACAAATTTTTCGCCGGCAACGTGGCGCTATGCCATTGGCTTGGAATGCCGTTGAGCTGGCTGCAGCAAAAATCGCTATCTTGGCTATCGGCGTCGTTGCCATGATGATGCCCTTGCGAAGGCGCCGGCGCGGCATGATCGTGCGGCTCACCAGCATCGTCGTCGTGGTGATGATGGGAGGCGCCGAGATGGGCCAGCGTCTCGGCGAGCGCTTCCACCGCGCAATAAGACGACGCACCGATAAAAATCAGCACGACAGCGCCGGTGAGATATTTTAAAGCAATCTTTTTCAAAATCGAATCAACTTGACAAAGCGGCTAAATGAATAGCGGTACTTTTTGACGTCATATTGGTAATATAACAAAATTCATGGACAATGTCAACGCGAATGCCAAGATTTTTGCTATACCTCAGTGAAAACATAGCGCAGTCATGCTAACCGAGGCAAGGATGACTGCGCTACCGACACGTGCGTGAGGCATTATTGTTAAAGCTTCTGCTTCCGCAGTCGCAGCGCATTCACAATGACCGAAACCGAGCTGAAGCTCATGGCCGCGCCGGCGATCATCGGGCTGAGTAATAATCCGAAGAACGGATAGAGCAGGCCGGCGGCAATGGGAATTCCGGCGGTGTTGTAAATGAACGCAAAGAACAAATTCTGGCGGATGTTGCGCATCATGGCGCGGCTGAGCGCAAATGCTCGGGTGATACCGCGCAGGTCGCCTTTCACCAGCGTGATGCCGGCGCTTTCCATCGCGACATCGGTGCCCGTGCCCATGGCGATGCCGACGTGCGCGGCGGCCAGGGCCGGCGCATCGTTAATGCCGTCGCCTGCCATTGCCACGGTGTAACCCTGTTGCCGCAATTGCTTGGCGCGTTCGTGCTTGTCTTTCGGCTCGACGCCAGCTTCAACTTCGTCAATGCCGAGTTTTTTCGCGACTGCCTCGGCGGTGCGCGCATTGTCGCCGGTGAGCATGATGACTTTCAGGCCGAGCCGGTGCAATTCTGCAATGGCAGCCGGCGTCGAGGCTTTGATCGGATCGGCAACCGCCAGCACGCCCGCGGCTTTGCCGTCGATGGCGACGAAAATCACGGTGTTGCCTTCCGATTGCAACCTCGCCGCTTGTTTTTCGAGCATTGAAATTTCTTTTACGCCGCGCTTTTGCAGGAATGCCAATTTACCTGCGATGATTTCTTTGCCATCGAGCTTGCCGGTTACGCCGCCGCCGGTCACCGAATCGAAACCGGTAATGGCTTGCGGCTTCACGCCGCGTTCCTTTGCGCCTTGCATCACCGCCGCGGCCAGCGGATGTTCACTGTTTTGTTCAACCGACGCAGCAGCTTGCAATAATTCTTTTTCTGCAACCCCTTCGCTGGTTATCACTTCAACCAGTCGCGGTTTGCCTTCGGTGAGCGTGCCGGTTTTATCCACCACGAGGGTGTTGACTTTTTCCATCATTTCAATTCCCTCAGCGTTGCGAATGAGCACGCCTTCCTGCGCGCCGCGACCGACACCAACCATCACCGAAATTGGCGTGGCCAAACCCAATGCACACGGACAGGCGATGATCAAAACTGCCACCGCATTGACGATGGCATAAGCCAGTCGCGGCTCTGGGCCGAAGAAGTACCACAGCAGTGACGTGAGCACGGCGATCGCGATAACAGCGGGCACAAAGTAGCTGGAAATTTTGTCGGCAAGCCCTTGAATCGGCGCGCGGCTGCGTTGTGCTTGTGCGACCATGTCGACGATTTGCGCCAGCAACGTGTCGCTGCCAACGCGCTCGGCCCGCATCACAAAACTGCCGGTGCCGTTGACCGTGCCGCCGGTCACGTTGTCGCCGGAATTTTTCTCCACAGGAATCGGCTCGCCGGTGATCATTGATTCATCCACCGTGCTGCGGCCCTCGACGACAATGCCGTCGACCGGAATTTTTTCGCCGGGCCGCACGCGCAAACGGTCACCGGTTTTCACGGTTTCCAACGCAACGTCGCGCTCGCTGTCACCATCGATAAGATGCGCCGTCGGCGGTGCAAGGTTGAGCAAGGCGCGGATGGCATTGCCGGTGCGGCTGCGCGCCCGCAATTCGAGCACTTGTCCGAGCAACACCAGCACGACAATCACTGCCGCGGCCTCGAAGTAGACGCCGACAAAACCGCCATGCTTCATGTCATGCGGAAACAAGTCGGGAAAAAGCATCGCCACTGCGCTGTAGACATACGCCGTGCCGACGCCGATGGCGATGAGCGTGAACATATTCAGGTTCATCGTTTTGAGCGAGCGCCAGCCGCGTTTGAAGAACGGCCAGCCCGCCCACAACACCACCGGCGTGCTGAGAATGAATTGCAGCCAAAGTGAAACACTCTCCGGGATGATCGACGCGAGACTCAGTCCGGGCGCCAAATGTGTCATCGCCAACAGAAAGACCGGCAGTGTGAGCGCCGCGCCAATCCAGAAGCGTCGCGTCATGTCGCGCAGCTCGCCGCTTTCTTCCTCGACATCTGTCGTCCCGCTTTGCGGGATTTTCGGCTCGAGCGCCATGCCGCAGATCGGGCAATCGCCTGGCTCGTCCTGCTCAATTTCCGGGTGCATCGGACAAGTGTAAATCACTTTGCTCTTTGACTTCCAGGCAGGATTCTTTTCCAATGCCATGCCGCATTTCGGACAATCGCCTGGCTTATCGCTCTCGACGCCTTCGCACATCGGGCAAAAATATTTTGCCGCTGGCGAGGGTTTCATTTCGGTAGTAGCACCATTCTCGCAGCCGGATTCCGAGCCGTGTATGTGAGCTTCGTGTTCGGAATGCTCGGGAGCCGAGTGCTTCTCTTCCATACGATGATGCTTTTGAATCGTGAGTAATTGTGGCGCGGGCTGGGCGAGAAATTTTTGCCGGCAATGCTCGCTGCAAAAATAAAACGTCTGCCCGCCACGTTCGGCGCGGAGACTTGTGGTTTCATCAACCGTCATGCCGCAAATAGGATCTTTAGCCATGATTCAACCTTCCTTAGAAATTTCACTATTGACATTCAAACCCAATTTTGCTATCTTCCTCATGGGAACTGGATCGGAGGAAGGAAATGAAAATCGTTAGCGAGGTTTATAGCGAATCAGGCAAAGCCTTATTGGGTGTCGGGCAAGCTGTTTTGATTGCCACGGCAATTGCCAAGCTGTTTAGCAGCGAGCCAGTTCCCTGGTGGGCAGTTCTTGCTGGTTTCTTTTTAAGCCTTGCACCGATTCTTGTTGGCCTCGCACTGATTCAAAGAGCTTATTATCTCAAGAAAGATGAGGAGAAACAACCATGAATATTAATTTTAATGACTTTCTTGTTGTCGCGGCGATGATCGCAGTACTCTCTCTGATTGCTTTTGTATTCTTGTGGTATCAATCTGAGAAGCAATTGAAAGAGTCTAAAAAGCGCGCCGGCCAAAAGTAACACGCCGACAGGATAGACAAACGCGGAAAGTTGCAAACCGAACAGCCCTCCGCGGATGTCGATTTATTCCGTGTTTCCTTCCTGCATTCCTTTTCCCTTCCACAAATAATAAATCACCGGATAAACCGTCAGCTCCAACAGCAGCGAAGTAAACAAACCGCCGACCATGGGCGCGGCGATGCGTTTCATCACGTCGGCGCCGGCGCCGGCGCTCCACATGATCGGCAGCAGGCCGACGAATGTGGTTCCCACGGTCATCACTTTCGGGCGAATGCGGCGCACCGCGCCTTCGTAAATCGCCTCGCGCAAATCGCCCAACGTTCGCATGAGTCCCTTCTTTTTGGAATTTTCAAACGCGACGTCGAGATACAACAGCATCACTACGCCGGTCTCGGCATCTAAACCGGCGAGCGCGATCATGCCGACCCACACCGCGATGCTGAAATTGTAATCGAGCAAATAGAGCAGCCAGATCGCGCCGACCAACGAGAACGGCACTGCCAGAAACACGATGAACGTTTTTGTTACCGAGCGCGTGCTGAGATAAATGATCACGAAGATGATGAGAATCGTCAACGGAATGACGAACATGAGCCGTTGTTGGGCGCGTTGCATGTATTCGTATTGCCCGCTCCACACGATGTTATATCCTGGCGGCAGATTGATATTTTCCGCCACCGCTCGCCGAGCCATTTTCACATACGTGCCAATGTCGATACCATGAATGTCAACATACACCCAAACATTGGGCCGCGTGTCTTCGGTGCGAATCACCATTGGGCCTTTGTTGACGCTGATGGTCGTGAGCTGGCCGAGCGGAATTTGCTGGCCGGCCGGAGTCGGAACCAGCACTCGTTTGAGTGCATCGATGTTGTCACGCAGCTCTCGGCTGTAACGCAAATTTACCGGATAGCGCTCGAGCCCCTCGACCGTCGTCGTCACCGTCATGCCGCCCATCGCCGATTGGATGACGTCATGAATGTCGTCAACCGTCAAACCGTAGCGCGCCGCTTCGTCGCGATTGGTCTGAAAATCAACGTAATTCCCGCCGACCGCGCGTTCTGCAAAAGCGGAAAGTGTGTTGGGTACTTGCTTGACTACGGCTTCAACCTCTTTGCCAATGGCTTCCAGCGTCTGCAAACTCGGGCCGGAGATTTTAACGCCAACCGGGGTTTTGATGCCGGTCGAGAGCATGTCGATGCGATTCTTGATTGGCATGGTCCACACGTTCGACAGGCCGGGGATTTTCAGCGCCACGTCCATTTCGTTGATGAGCTTGTCAACCGTCAAGCCCGACCGCCACTCGTTTTCCGGTTTGAGCATGATGGTGGTTTCCAGCATGTCAAGACCCGCCGGGTCGGTGGCGGTTTCGGCGCGGCCGATTTTTCCATATACGTGATGCACTTCCGGGAACTGGCGAATGATCTTGTCGGTCTGCTGCAAAATCTCACGTGCTTTGGTGACGCTGATGCCGGGAAGTGTCGTCGGCATGTAAAGCAAATCTCCTTCATAAAGTGGCGGCATGAATTCATCGCCGATTTTCGAGAAGGGGAAAATCGTGGCGATGAGGATGATCAACGCCGCTACGAGCACCGATTTTTTCCAACGCAACACGAAGTGCAACACCGGATCATAAAGTTTGATCAAGAAACGATTGATGGGGTTTTTTTCCTCCGGCCGGATGCGGCCGCGAATGAAGAAGCCCATCAAAATCGGCACGATGGTAATCGCGAGAAACGCCGAGGCCGCCATCGCGTAGGTTTTGGTGAAAGCCAGCGGCTTGAAGAGCCGGCCTTCCTGCTGCTGCAAGGCGAAGACGGGCAGAAACGAAACCGTCATCACGATCAAAGAATAAAACAGCGAAGGCCCGACTTCTTTGGAAGCGTCGGCAATGATCGCCCAATGCTCCTTTTTGCCGGCGTCGTGTTCGAGATGCTTGTGCGCGTTTTCGATCATGATGACCGCCGCGTCCACCATCGCGCCGATGGCAATGGCAATGCCGCCGAGCGACATGATGTTGGCGTTGATGCCTTGATAGTACATAATCAAAAACGAGATCAACACCGCGGTGGGCAAAGTGAAAATCGCCACGAAGCCGCTGCGCAGGTGCAAAAGAAAAATCAAACACACGATGGCGACCACCGCCATTTCTTCAATCAAGCTTTCGCGCAAGTTTGCAATGGCACGCTGGATCAGCGCGGAGCGGTCGTAAACGATTTCGATCTTCACGTCCTCCGGCAAGCCGGCTTTCAATACCTCCAGTTTTTTCTTCACCGCGTCGATCACTTTCAGCGCGTTTTCGCCGTAGCGCATGACAATGATACCGCTCACTGCTTCGCCCTCGCCGTTCAGCTCACCGATGCCGCGCCGCATTTCCGGGCCGATTTGCACGTCCGCCACGTCGCGCAGATACACCGGCGTGCCGCTCATTTTGTCCACCATCAGCGGAATCTTCTTGATGTCGTCGACGGATTTGAGATAACCGAGGCCGCGAATCATGAATTCCGTTTCGCTCATTTCGATGCTCTCGCCGCCGACGTCGTGGTTGCTCTTGCGGATCGCCATCATCACCATATCGAGCGGAATGTTGTAGGCGAGCAAACGATTGGGATCGACGGTGACTTGATATTGCTTGACGAAACCGCCGATGCTGGCGACTTCAGAGACACCTTCTACTGCGCTCAATTCATATTTCAAATACCAGTCTTGAATCGAGCGCAGCTCGGCGAGATCGCGCTGGTTTGAAGTGAGCGCGTATTGAAACACCCAGCCGACGCCGGTGGCATCCGGGCCGAGCGCGGGCACCACGCCTTTGGGCAAACGATTCGCGGCGTAATTGAGATATTCGAGCACGCGCGAACGTGCCCAATAAATATCGGTGCCGTCTTCAAAGATCACATAAACCAGCGAGTAGCCGAAGAACGAGTAACCACGCACTACGGTCGAGCGCGGCACCGAGACCATCGCCGTCGTCAACGGATAAGTCACCTGATCTTCGACAATGCGCGGCGACTGGCCATCGAACTTGGTGTAGATGATGACCTGCACGTCGCTCAAGTCGGGAATCGCATCCACCGGCGTGTTGAGCATGGCGTAAATGCCGCCGATGATCGCAAAGACCGTGAGCAAGACGACGAGGAATTTATTGCGAATGGACCAGTCGATTATCTTAGGTAGCATTATTGTCTCCGGTTGCTCAGTAACCAGTTTTCAGTTATCAGTAACCAGTAATCAGTAATGTCATGAAGTTAAACGTGAAACATGTCATTCCAGAGGAACCTTTTTAAAATTCAGCCAAGTGCTAGTTTGCAACAAGGATTCCTCCGGAATGACATTCTTAACTTGTCTCGTCCTGAAAATAGTTGACACTTTTTTTGTTGTTTGTTTGTGTATTTCTCTAACTCCAGTAACCCGTAGGGTTACTGGAGTTAGAGAGTTCAAGCGCTCGCGAGCGGCGCGAGC
>Ga0187892_10001647_pt1 | contig 49586 bp, 62 predicted proteins | sample MA1701073metaG_FD_139345 | JGI IMG/M metagenome (GOLD analysis project Ga0187892, IMG submission 139345) | Bio-ooze microbial communities from a basaltic lava cave in the Kipuka Kanohina Cave System on the Island of Hawaii, USA - MA170107-3 metaG ...
AAACTTATAACTTTATCTAGTAACCAACTTCTTTTCTTCAAAACCTTAGACTGAAGCCACATTAATTTCTTACCTGAAGCATCGTCTTTGTTTAAACAAGCGTCGGCTATAAATGATAAGATCAAGTTGGTGTACTCAAAAATAGTAGGTTGTATTCCGCAGGAGAGTTTGTAGAACGCTTTTTGCCAGGGTTTTACTCTAGCGTCCCAATAAACTTCACCAGTGTTGCTCAAGATCCAATCATGAGTAACCGCATAAACTAGGATGTCTTCTTGAAAAGAACAGTTCACGTAAGAACTGCCAGCTGAGATACCCATTAGGTCGTCGTGGGTTATTTGATCATTACGTCCTGGGTTTTTGTTATAGATTCCTCGGGAACCTGCTTCACAATTTTTGGTAGCTTTTGTGAAAAGTTCTAACAAATCCCTACTAAGGTTGTCAGTGTCTTTAAGAAGAATGATCGCAGTCCAAGTATCAAGTAGTTGGTTTCCACCAGACCACTTAAGTGAATTCTGAGATGTACCAAGTAGTCCGTCTTGGTCTATCCAAAGTTTTATTTCTTCTTTAAAACCCATAGGGGTTACTTCCCGAATTGAACTCCGAGGGCTTCTACTGCTGCTGTGTTAAGAGTCGTTCCTCTAGCCATAAGTAGTTTAGAGGTTAACAACTTCCCAGAGTTAAGTAAAGTTTTCTTCATCAACCATTGGTCCACAAAAGTATCAACCAAAGGATCAGTTTCTACCGTAGTTTCAATAAGTCGTAATTCGTCAAAGGTTTGCGAGTTAATACCGCTGTCGTCAAAGAAACCTATGTGCTTCAATGCTAAAGCCCTAGGACCTACGTTCTTAGTTGAACCGAAAGATGCTTGGTTTTTGAAACCTTCGTATGTGAATGTTTGAGTTCCCATAGATAACTTAACTCGACCGATACGGCCATTCGCTGCTCCAGAACCGCCAAGAACCACACCAACTGATATTGGGTATGCGTTGGTGACTACGTTGTAGCTGGTAGCTTGAGATGCGTAAGTTACTTCAGTATACGAACTGCCGTTCCAATAATACATGCGAACTACCGAACCGTTTCCTGTAACTTTAAATTTATGATAAACTCCAGCTGCAAAAGTTTCAATTGATTCTGTTGTTCCACCACCAGAAGGCATACTGGTCAGAAGAGTTCCGCTTGTAGTAATTAAAGTTAACCAACCGTTTGAGTTACCTGACGAGTGCTTACTGACCATGTAGTTATCTGCCGCTAACGTGTTGGGTTTGTATTCTACTTCCACTACAAATTGTCTAGCTTCAATATTTCCAATTGAACCGTTGTTCTCATACTCAATTCTAGAACCGGTGGTAGCAATTTGAAGTGCTGTTCCGCTTTCGAAATCAAGATCAGCTATAAAGTCTCCAGCAACTGTTCCTATCACTCCGTAGGTGTGTGAAACGCCGCTGCGATCACTAGCTTTGATTCCATCTCCTAATCCAGTAGTTAGAACCTTACCTTCACAAGCAGCATTACCCATGTCTACGCTTAGGATTAAGTTAGGATCTAGGTTGCCTGCTGCGAAACCTAAATAACCAACTGCTCCTATCGAGCTTTGTGCATTACCGGTAGACAACGAAAGTACTCGTCTAGTTGTATGACCAGAGTTGTACAACTTAACATCAGGAGCCGTACCATTATAAAATGCTGATCTGTATAAAATCTGAGCTGTGCTTGAACTAGATATTGCAATACTGGCCTCTTGGTTTTCTATAGGAGCGTTGACGAATGAGGTTGTGATATCCAAGCCATCTCCAATCGTAGAAACGTACTCGCCCATAAGTTCAAAGGCCATATCTACGCCTGCGCTAGACCAAGTTGATCCGTTATAAAATAATAACTCACCACCAGCATAAACGTCGCCGCTGTTGGTGCTGAAAGTCAAATAGTTAGAAGCACTAGTAGCGATGTTAGTGCTTTTGATAACTAGAGCGTATTGTTGGTTAGCTAAAGCTAAGCTTGGAAAGTTAAAATATAAAAACACACTAGAAGAGTTTTTAGTGATCTTAGAAGCATCAATGCTCTGACTAGTGGCAAGCACTACTCCGTTTGGTGCTCCAGAAGACACACCTTGAACTTCCATGTACAACGTCGCATTAGAAGGTAGCGTGCCTACTTGATAAGCTCTCATTTTAAAAGTTCTAATACGTTGGCCAACAGTTCCTGTTATAGTTTGTGCCCACTCTTGTCTTGCGCTGTTGTCTCTGAAATTATTCGTAGCATTAGGAGCTGCGTTAATAAACGTTCCTAAAAAGTCAGTAGCGTCGGTAACTTCATACAATCTAGTTTTACAAGAAGTAGTTATAGGATCTCGTTGATCAGCTACCATCAATATATGGTTAGTATTTGAAGGATCAATAGCTAATTTTTGTCTTCCCGTTCTAATTTGATTTCCACCAAGATCCCCTGGAGCAACGCCAAAGCCGTTGTAGGTATCGACGGTTGGGAACTGGGCTGAGTCAAAAGAATGCTCAGATGAATAAATTTGGGTAGACAAATCACCCGATAAAAAGGTAACTGCTCCGGTGAGTGGAGTGTTTTGTTGGAACATTAAGTAAACTTTATTTCCTACTGCGCGACAATCCATTAAACGATTATCTGAAGTCGTGATGGTGCTGTTACCCACTTCAGTAGTGCTACCTTCATCCCAATAGTGAGCGGCAAAGTTACCAGACGGAGACTTACTTCTAAAAACTGTAATTCTATGGTTAGGACTAGTTCCCGTAACTTCAGTTCCCCACAAACTAGAACCCGCATCTAAACAAGCTCCCATTGCGTTTGAAAGACCTACGTGAACTGGAGTTGCACCGGTCCAAGTATAGAACCTAGCGTATAAATTTGAAGTAGGAGCGCCGCCTGTGAAAACTACCATCGAGGCGTTTGATTTATCAAGTTCAGCAGTTCCGTACAAATTCGTACCCGACAACGCGAAGATAACTCCGTCAGTGGTAGGTAAGTCATTAACCGCATCCGAGCTACCAACTTGTGGCATATCGGCCACAGCAGGAGTTACGTCAGTCAGATTAGCGTATACAGCTCTGAGTGAGTGGTTAGATCCTTGTACGCGATAATAACTGGCAATCATTTTTCCGTTATCCGCGATTCGCATTTGCATACGGTTACTTCGTGAATAAGTTCCTGAGTGCTCTCTAGTGATAGCATCGTTAGCTGTTTTAGTTCCTGCGAACTTTACGAAAGTTCCTGCGGCTCCGCCTGAGTTTGAATACCAAAAATGCCACGTTGAGTTTCCACCAGATCGTTCTAAGGCCGTGACAACTGCGTACTGGCCGTTGTCTGACAACTGCATATCTGACCAATCGATTGTTCCGTTGATTGAACCTGGGAGCGTGAACTCTTGGCCATTACCTTGAAAGCCTACTACTGAAGTGATGTGAGCTTCTGATAACACCAGGTCTTCGTAAGTTGAGCCGTCTGATGCTGCTTGAAGATTAATATCGGCTGGAGCAATACGAAGCTGAGTGTGTAAGTTAGGAGTTGAGATGCCCATTGAAAGGTCTAAGGCTGAAGGATTGCTCAACGTCAAAGTTGTTTCGTTTGGACCACCAGAGTACGACACGCTAGACACCAAAAGCTTAGCTACGTTGTTAAACGTATCCATGAGATAAATGTGTCGTTTCTTACCATCTGAGTCGATTTCTTTCATCAACACTACGGGAGAACTGGTTGGAAAATACGCGGTAACATCGCCAGTAAATTTAATTTGGTTACTTGCGATAGCTGTGTTCTTTGGAGCCATAGCTCTTAACTTAACGAGCAACACGCCGTTTACATTAGAACATACCGTTCCAGTTTCCAAGCTTCGAACTTGGTTACCAGATAAGTTTGCGCCAGATAGTGTGATATTACTGTTTTGAACTGATAGGTTGGTTAACGTACCTCGGGCTTGATTGTAATCATCTAGGATGAGTTTGCTTTGAGGGGTATTAAACATTCCAGCTTCGTTGTCTACAACTGCTTTAAGAAGATCCGCACCTACACCGCTATCTCCACCTCCGCTACCTGCTGAAAGCACCATAGTAACGTCAGTTTGAGGAACTACTTGAACAACGCTTGAGCCGTTCTTCTTAACTAATACCTGCGCTCTAGGGATCGCTCCTGATTGAAACGGAGCGTAGGTCGCAGTTCCAGTTGCTGCTGGAGTTCCGGGAATAACTAAAATTTGGTTTGGATTACCTTGAATGATCTGAACACTATAGTACACGTCTTGGCTAGCTGCCAAAAGTGAAGTAGCGCCGGTAAAGTTTTGTCCCCCACCAGTTACAACGCCCGTGCTGAAGTTAATAGTTCCACCAGCGTAAGTTACTATTTGGGTTCCTAAGGGAATTCGAATATTAGAACCGTCTGCGCGGGTTCCAGTTGCAGGAGTTACATTCGCGCTGACTGAGGCAGGGTTGGTGGCAACCACAATGCCTAAGTTAGTCAGTTGATTAATCTCGTCTACTGCACCGTCGTTGTAGGCTGACTGTTTATCTTTAAGAAGGAAGGTGCTATTACCTACCAATACGTCACTGCCCAAACGTCTAGCAAAAATAACTAGACTTGGACCGCTAGCAGGCATGCCGCTAATAGTGCTGGCAACCACAGTAAGAGTTGCAGGAGCTGCACCAGCGCGGTTGATGTTAACGTAAGCTACTGCTCCATCAGCCGATAGAGTGACTGATCCCGCAGCTACTTTGTTTCTAGCTTCAGTCAAACCAATAACTTGAAAGAACGCATCTGAGGTCCAAGACAAAACTCCAGTGCCTGAATCCCAAGAAAATACACCGCCTCGAACTAATTTTAAACTTCTATCTTGATCGTTAGATGCCCCGGCAAACGCACCCACTGCTGCATCCAGCTTAGAGATAGCAACATTGTATTTGTCTCCCAAAGCAATGATTGAAGTCGAAGTATAACTTTGAGTGTAATCTTCAAACCAATATGTGGTTCCTTTGAGTTGTTTAAACTCAGTCATCATTGCGTCGATCATTTCTTTCCAGTTACCGATATCTTTATCTGCACCAGAAAATGAAGTGTTCGCAGGTTCTACACGAGAAGCCCAAGGAAAGTTGAAAGCTGGAGTACCAGCTCTTCCCAAACGGAAAAACATGTCTCTAGAATCTCGGATGGCAGTGATGATGCCAGATCCGTTTACGTCAACTTCGCAAATTTTAACTTTATCTGCACCACCAGAGAAACCAGCAGTATTGATTACGAGTTCAGACTTCGTGAAGATAAATGTGTCGATGATCTGAGAAAACTCGGCTCCGGCTCCACCAGCTGCGGTAGTGTCCCAAAATGCACGAGAATCTTCTCCCCCAGTATCTTCTGTAATGGTAACTTCGATAAAGTTTGTAGAACTGATAGCTAAGTTTGTGGTTGTGAGAGGATCTAAGCTTGGAGCGCCTAAAAATACGGTACCGTTATTTGCCCCGTTTATAAGAGCGGCGTCTGCTACTGCTACGCTGAGAGTATTGGTTCCAACACCACTTGCGGCGAAGCCAGCGAAAACGTGGTTCTGGTTGGTCCAAAGGTATCTGTGAAGTGCTTTAAAATCAGCACACACGAAGTCTTCGAGATTCTGAAAATCAGGAAGATCAAGTCTCTCATTTGCCAGTAGTCTTACTTTTTGTAATAAAGCCATTTATCTTAGTCCTTTTGTATTATTGTAATTACTTTTCAATTTTATCACAATATACCTAACGTTAATAAAAAACTAAAGGGCTACCACCAGTTAGGGAGCCTCTGTAGTCGGGGTCTATCGATGTTCCACAATCGGAAATACAACAGTTAAACAAGTACTCGGGGAAGTCTATAATAAATCTTATAACTACGCCAGATGCAAGAAGTTTTTTAATTAAGGCTTGAGCTGCGATTCGAGCTGCGCTGGTTCCAGTTATGTAGGCTCCATAATCACTTCCGATCGCTCTTGGGATAGTAGGAGAATTTATCACGAAGTTCACCGTGCTTCCAATAGGATGCTCTTTTTGAAATACGTGACCTGCGTCAATAAGTAAAGTGGAGTTATTCGGTCTGCTATTATAACTGATCGGACCTTCCTGACTTGCCTTGCCAAAATCAAGTATAAACTTACCAGGTTGGTTTGGGAATGAAGCTGCGTTTTGAACGTTGATGGAAGCCGATACCGATCCCCCACCTACCGCTGCAGTAAGCTCCGTTTTAGTTCCGGTCACAGTATAAGGTTGGTTTACAGGATCAAACATGTAAGACGATGGATAGGTAGCTATGAGTAGGTCAGGGTCTTCTTGTAATGCAGTGTCGAAGTTCAATACTGTATTTGCAGTACCACCCGTGATCTGATAATTCGTATTGCCTTCTGAGGTTTGTAGTCCTACTTTTTTATAATTTTCTCGGAACCCACTAAAAGCTAAAACCGCAGTGATTTGTTGATTAATAACTGCCACTACTTCAGCTGCCGTAACTTTTGCAGGGTCAACGAAATCAGAAGCGTTGGTGAAAGTGATAGTGTAGGGGTTAGATTCCACGTCTAAAGTCAAAGTAGATGTAGGACCGATTCCCGAAAAATCAAAGGTCTCTTGATCAGAGAAAAGTAAGGTCTTAGTTCCTTTAGGGTGAGTAGAACCTCTCAACGTTCTTTTAAGAATTGGTACAGAACTTGGAATTCGAACTACAATTTCGTTAGGGTTAATTTCTAATACGCTAACTTTAATCTCAGTAGTCTTATCAGTAGGAAAATTCAATCGAGCTAAGGTGATTGAATCTCCGCCCGTAATTTGTAAGGAGCCTAAGAGCCCGGCGGTGTTCGTTCGGATATTGAGTTTATCCCCATTGATCGAATCCACCAATTTACTAGCAGTTATGTATTTGCTGCTGTCTACGTCTGCATTGATAAAGGCTACTAGCTCGTCAATAGTAACAGCGTTTAAATTTGCAAAAGCGAAAGGCTTAAATCGAATGAGCTTCTCCGCTTTATTATCTGCGATGTAAGTTAAAGTTCTGATAACTCCTTTCTCGATCGTAGAGTTGATAGCGTAATTCGCTGCCCACGGAGTAGCCAACTTTAATTCAGTGTTGCTCGTAATAGATGCAACCTTTTGGTAAGTAGTTCCTGAAGCTGCGTTAGGTTTAATATAGTCTCCGGGATTAAGTTCTACGGTAAAAAGCGTGCCGGTTCCTTTAACAACGTCACTCCCCTTTTCAAAGTTAGCAGTTCCCGTGAGCAAGGGTTCAGGTCCAAAATTGAAAGGTTCCGAGTTTCCAGAGTTTACATTCGGTCTAGTATAAGTAGCCCCCCAAAACACATCGAGTAATGAGATAACTGTGTTACGAACTTGTTTTGGGTAAAAGGAAAGTACTGGGATAAGTTTTCTAAAATCGTTATCACCAATATCCAGACCAGGTTCTCTATTAACCCCAACGTCGTTACCTAAAAAATCTAGGTATCGAGAAGCTGCGGTCTCTACGAATAACTGTTCTTTTGTGTTTTGGATTTGTACTTCAATCTCGTCATCGCTAGCTCCCCAAGCTTTGAGCAAACCACCAATCATGGTGTTTACTTGAACTCGGTATAACGATGGTAGAGTTGCAACAAACCTATCAAACTTAGACATTCATTAACCTACGATTAGATCTTGTGAATCAAGTCTTGGGATCTCACTAGCTGATACTGTGATGTTTACTTCTTGATTTAAGATCACTGCGTCAAACACACCAGTTACTGACAAGCAAGCCGCGATAATCTCAGATAGTACTACTGGTTCTCCAACTCCTCTTGAATTTACATACTCAAGGATCGTGTTCTTCACCGACTCGCTTACTGAATTCAAGCTCACGCCTTCTACGGTAGTGAGCGAGATTATGAATTTCAGTTTTCGGATAATAGGAGACAACACTTCAAACTGAGTTCCTGCTGCTCCGATCCCAGGATACGTAGCGGCGTCTGTTGGCAAACCGTCAATAGTCCATTGAACTTTTTGTAATAGGCCAGTGAAATATTTATAACCGTCTACGCCTTCTACTTGTCTAGTTGAAAAATTCAAGCCATTAACATCTCTGATAGCTGAGCTTCTCTGAGGGATGAAACCCGATACATCATAAGCTACGTTTGAAGAGTCGTTGAAAGTTACGGTATAAGGGGCTACGCTACCCGTGATTCCAACTACGTACACGTTTGTGCTTATTCGGAAAGTATCCGTTACCAAGATAGCATTAGTAGCTGCCGTGGTTAATACGATTTGACCGGTTACGTTGTTGTACGAGCTTATAGTAGTTTTAAATCCCTTGTTATTACCAGTTAAGAACTCAATATCCATTCCCGTGAAATAAGCTGGAAGAGCTGAGATCATAGATGTTGCAATGAAAGTGTTATAAGGAACCGTCAAGTCGCCCGTGGTTACTGCGGCATCTACCGACAACTTAACATACAGACCTTTTGACAATCCAGCGATCGTATTCGTAGTAACGTCGTTAACTGGTGCACCAGCTGGAACCGATTGAATAGCTATCGCAATTGCGTTTGCAGTTCCACCTGTTACGTGAACCTTACCTGCACTACCTGGAGTCTTAGAAGAAATTTGGATAAAGTCCCCAGTGATGCCGATAACTTCTGCGTTTCCAACTACAGACATTGTAGTAGTGTTGGTGTCGTTTAACAATGCGACCACGTTATCTGCTGTTCTTGGAACAAGCGCGAACGTATCACCGATTGCAATAGGGTTAGACAACGGCATCGGGAAAATGTCAGCTACTGTAAAAGTACCTGCAGTTCCCACGTAATTCGTTACGTTCTGAACTGAACCTGCGTTTGAGCCTGTAAGCCAGTAGATCCAAAAGTCGTTAAAATAATCGTCGTTGATATATTTAGTTCCAGTTGCTGAATCTGAAAATACGCCTACTCCAGTAGAAGTAACTGAGCCTGCTACTTGTAGCTTGACTGAGAAGGTTTTGTTTACACTATCATCATCGAATATAACCGCGATGTTTTGATTTGGTCCCAGCGTGTATCCAATCGCTGCTGCGTTCCCACTTCTATCTGAATTTTGAGATTCCAAAAATCCAACGTTATTAGTTTGGCTAGAAACGGCAGTAGTAGAAAATAGTAATACCGTATTTGCAGTTCCACCTTTAACTTGAATTTGTCCAGTGTCTTGAAAGTTTGCAGTTCTAATACGAACTTGACCAGATTTGTTATCGGCTTTTCCGCCTAAGAGTTGGGCGTTGATAGCAAACACAACTTCGTCCGCAGTAGCTGCAGATGGGTCAGCGAAATCTGTGGCATGAGTAAAACTAATAACTTGAGATAATACAAATTTATCTCCAACTAAAATCGGATTAGTGAATCCAGCTGAAGCTACTATTTGTCCGGTAGCAGTGTTATAGGAGCTTACTAAAGCAGTCTCACCGACGTTATCTCCCGTGGTCCATTCTATGTAGAAACCGTTGAAAATGTTAGCTTGAAACCCTATTAAACTAGTTGATATAAAAGTGTCATAAGGAGCAGAACCGTCTCCTGTAGTAACCGTGGCTTGTTGTCCACCGTCGATAGCCACGATAAGTGTAGAACTTGCTCCGAGAGGAACGAAGTTAAAGGTTTCTTCTACTGACAATAAAAATGCTCGGGTATTTACTGAGCCTGCGGTCAAACTGTTTCCGGCAGACAAAGGCGACAATAATTCGATCTGACCGTTAGATCTGTTCAATACGTAGTCTTTGTTTTTGCCGACTGCGAATTCTCCGAAATTAACTTTGCTACCAGCCGCACCAACGCTGCTCGGTCCTCGGTATCCTTTCTCAAGGTATAAAATAGTATCGCTTTCAATGGTGTGAACTTTACTCCAAGCTCCAAGCCCATCTGCGTCAACTTTAATCCACTGATCTTTCTCTAATTCAGTAGTGAATAGCGTACCAACGCCGGTAACTACGATAGATCCACCTGTTGCTGATATGGTTCCTGTAAGAGAAGATTGAGTTGCTAAACCTAAGGCGAGCGCGGCTCCACCGCCAAGTGCTTGCATGCTTGATTCAGAACTGTCCTCTACGTTAGAGATGATTTTGATTTTAGTACTGTTAACCGCTAACTCAGTCTGAGATAAATCTAAGTCTACACTTAAACGCGCAAACACTTCAGACGCAGTAGCTTGGAGTGCGTTGCTAAAATCGGTAGGACCAAAAGAAACAGTCTCAGCCTGATCTCGCTCTCCGTTAGCCGCGATGTCTAACTGAGGAGATGACCAAATAGTAAGATCTCCAACTCCACCCCCTGTAGCCAAATACTCAGTATCTAAAATTAGTTTGGTATCAGAAACTACAGTTCTTACCCTGGCGTAAAAAGAATCAGCGTCAGTAGAAAACTTTATGAAATCATCTTCGTGTATGAACTCTTTAAACGGAAACGCTCCTGCCACTAATTTAGTAACTACGGCGGAACCAGGAGTTACCGTAATATCTCCATCAGTAGTAGTTGTTGAGGTTGTAGAAAAATTAAATGGTTGGGCTTGACTTAGAATAGCGGCGGTCACACCATCCTTAGTTAGCAACATATCATTCTTATAAAGCTTTAAAGTCTCGGCTTTAAGTTCTGAAAAGTTGAGTGCAGTTTGTGCCGTCGAACTTCCATCAACTTGAATATCTTCGTTGATTGAGGCTCTTGGAGTCATGATCACATGTCTGCCCAAGGCGTCGATGATAGTGCGAGCTTCTACAAGCAACGACTTTTGATTGATAGCTTGGGATACTTCAGCCCCGCTTGCTCTGCCAGGGATGCTAAAATCAGATTCTTGAAACGTGAATGTTTCTTCGTCAGTGCCTACCGTAACTACTACAGTCTCACCACCAACTAGATTAAAAGGTTCTACAGATTGAGATACCAAACTACTCTTAGTCAACTGAAAGTTTTGAAGTTGAAAAAACTGCTCTCCACCAATAGCTGAAGTCACTAACTCTTCCAAGCCCACCGCTGCGATTTCCGGTTCGAGACCGCGACCATTATCGATGTACACCTTAGTTGGACCATCAGCCAAAATAACTGGGGGTACGATGTTGGCGCTGACTACGCTGTTGTTGGTGTTTTGATCTACTAATCCTAAAATTCCGTTCTTGATTGATTGTGGAGTTCCCCGAGACAACGATTGAATAGTAGCTCGAATACGGTCACGTAAACTTTGATCAGACTCAAGATCTCTACCATTTACAAACGGGAGCGGGTTGGTTACTGTAGCTCCGTTGAAAGGAATGTTTGGGAATGAGATGATTGAGTTTGCGGGTACTTTGAAAGCACCAGGTTGGGTAGCGGTTACCAACACGCTACTGAAGGTGTTTTCTCCATCCAACAATTGGATTGTTTGATTCAACTCAAAAGTAACTTTAGCACTTACATCAGTTTCAGGGATCTCAACTTCCGTACCTGCATCTAAAGTTCTGATACCACCTTGGCCTAAAATAACCGACTCATCGGTGCCGTGATCGTTGGTAAGAGCTGAGCTTAAGGTGATTGTCCAATAAGAGGTGTTATCTACGGGAGCCACGGTATAAGATATCGGACCTTCTGAATTACTGGTTCCTCGACCGATGTATAAAGATCCAGTTGCTGGAAAAGCACTGGCGTCGTCTACGAAAATGACAGAGCTTCCGGCTACTGGTCCTGGAAGTCCAGAGTAAATTTTAGTTGCAATCTTAGAAAAACTAACATCGATTACAGTTACAAATCCGCTATGAGGAGAAGAAGGTAAGCGAGTGATCCCATACTCCGAAGCTCTTGAATCAAGATCATCACCCTCAGTAGTATCGAGGTGGTAGTTCCTGATTATGTTCAACATTTGAATATATTGTTGAAAGTCTTCCTGAGCTGCTGCTTCGAGTAAGGTTAAGATTACAGAACCATCACTGAAGTCAGTAATAGGGGTGTTCGATGATACCGTAGAGGCCATCGAGGCTACGAGTTGGGGATGCGATTTAGGTACAAAGTTTCCCATAAAATTTCCTTTAAGCTGGAGTTGTAAATTGAAGTGGTACTGCTATTCCTGTATTAGCCAGTGCTACTCGAATGTTTGTTAAAACTCGATCTCCCAATACGCTTACTTTGGCTTGTACGTCTTCAAATCTCTCATCGTTCAACAACGACTTGAGTATCTGAGCCTGAATAGTAAACGCGTCTTTAGTCTTTTGTCCAACTTGAAGATCCGTACCAATCTCAGGATGGTAAAGTAAAGAACCAGGTTCTACGCTGAGTCTGATAAAAATGGCTTGAGCTGCGTTATTGACTCCTGCGATCAACTCAAGATCGTTCAGGTTGTTCAATTGAAGGTCGCCATTCTGATTAATTTTAAGGTCCACTCCTAAACTTTTTTCAAGTTCCGAAAGATTCCTTGTAAGCTCAGAATCTGGTCCTCTTAAAATAGCAACGGCCATGATTAATCTACTCCTACCATTAAGGTATCGCCCGGTTTTTTAACGTGGTCACCACCAGCTGAGCTGATGTACGGGGGTTTCAATTGGTTTAAAACCACAAGCTCAGGCCATCGTTGTGCAGTTCCCAGTTCCCTTACGGCTATCTTTTCTAGTGTATCATTTCCTCGGATTCTAACCTGTCTAACATTTGCTGGTTTGTTGATTTGAACTGGTTGAGATTCTTGAGGTAATCCTGGAATAATGAAGGCTTGTCGAGCATTATCAAACGCCTTTTCAGCATCAGATTCAAATGCGTCGTTGTTTGCGAGCACTACGCTTAAAGCATCTGCTGAAGTCTTCACGTTACCTAACAACAAAAATTCCTCATCACTGGCAATCTTAAGGGGGCCGGGTGTGTTAGTCACTACGCGACCCTTAATTTGATTATACAGGGGATCTCCCATATTCAAACTATCTGCAATATTATCTGACTGTTCTTGTAAGGAAGCTCTTAAATCGTTTACAAAAGCTCTAGGTACTGGAACTTTAGTGTCACTACCTATGCGGCTTAATACTGGAGAAGTAGCTGTGATTATAGCTGCGTTAGCTGCACTATCTTCTGAGTTATTAAATCCTAGGGTTTGCGATAATTGGTTTGCATTTTCTCTGATACCTAAGATCGAATTTGAAGTGTTTCGAATTAGAATCTCAGGTAAAGCCAGGGTGTCTGAAATACCGTTATTTAAGTCTTCGAGAGCAAACTGTAACTGAAGAAGAGGACCATTAACAGTCTGGTCAATGGCTTGAAAGGTCTGACGAAAAGCAGTAGACGTAGCGTTTATAGCAGCGCGAGATTGTTGCAAAGCAGCTGAAGCGTTTGCAAACACGTTTCCGATTTGTTCTAGTAAACTGGGTTTAGCTCCAGGAGGAAGTTTGAAAGCTGCATTAAGGTTTCCAATAGCTTTAAGAACAATACGGTAATTGTACGTCAAAGGAGATTTCGAATTTCTATCCATGTTAAATTCCATGGGTTCAACAATCAAAGCTTGGTTGTCTTTTTCATTGATGAAAACTAAAAATAGATCTCCATTCTTCTGAGTCTTATTGAAAGCGTAACTGAGGAAGTACTGTCTTAGACCTAAAAACTCTTCGTATCCAGATACTACTTTTGAAGTAGATTTCTTTGAACGACCGGTTTTAGAATCAACGCCTTCTGGTTCTTTAGGAGCTGCAGTGATGTCAGCAAAATTGGCTTGAGGTCCGCTGTAACTACCTCGCTCTCCAGGGAACACACCCGTAGTTCCTTGAATCACGATGTCTTTAAACACCACGCCTTCTGACTCTACGATTACACCTCTGCGAGTAGCAGATACGTTAGTAGCGAAAATTTCTTTCTGAGAGATTGCTTGAGGAGGAATATCTAAATAATAAAATGAACCGGCGCTATCTAGAGTCTGAAGAAGACCTTTAGAAGATACTTGAGCAAAGCCGTATCGAACTTTTTGGCCTTGGGTGTTGCCTAGCCATTTACCAGCTGAGTCGCTGTTCCAAGTACTACCGCCGAATTGGACGTTGTAAAGCGAAATACCACCTTTAGGTTGTGCACCTTTAGACCCACCTCCAAAGATTTGATTTAAGCTTTCTCCGAAATCTGAGACGATTTGTCCCAAATTTCCTATGCCAAACGCCATGTTATATTATTCTCCTATTATTTTTGAGTGCCAAAATAAAGTATACCATGGTTATAGCGTCCCTTTTATGCTCTCGATCAAGGCTTTTATGATAGTAAATTGAGCGGCAGCTGCGATCCAACCACCCGCAGTAGTCGGAGGTCCTGTTGGATTTCCTGGTATAGGAGTGATAATGTTATGGGTATGAGCAGCTTCTGCAGTAGAAACTGTAATAAGTTGTTGAAGTTGATCTGAAATTTGTTGAAGAAGCTCGGCAGTCGAAGAGCCAAGTGCTACGGTATTATTCACGATATTAAGCTCACCGGTTCCCGAGGTTACTAGCTTAATAGCGTCCCCTGTTCCATCAATAGAAGCTTCAGCTCCGGCAGAAGTTTTCATCTCAATTTTGTCAGCAGTACCGTCCAACTTGACTTCCGTTCCGCCAGCAGTAAGAGCATCTACAGTATCTGCACTTCCATCGATCTCAACTTTAGCTCCTCCGGTAGTCTCGGCGGTGATTTTATCTCCATCTCCGTCTACCTCAACTTTCGCTCCACCCGTCGTTTCAATGGTTACCTTATCTTTCTCACCATCATACGTAACCGTAACCCCGTTAGTAAACGTGAATGTTTTGGTTTTACGGTTCATCTCGAATTTTTGATCTTCATTATCGGCTAAAGTAAACACGCCGTCTTTGTCGATCTTTACTTCTGTAGGTCCCGTATCTTCTCGTGCAAGCTTTCCATCAGGAGTGCGGTTGCCAAGGTACGTGAGTATGAATTCTCCGTCCTTATTGATTTCCCACTGAATACCACGGTACTCGCCTTTCTTCCTAATACCGTCAGCTTTGGTTGCTCCTTTGGAAAACGCAGGATGCTGCCAAGTTCCTACAATAAACGGTTTGTCGTTACTGCCATGCATGTGTGCTATGACTACGATAGTTCCGTTTTTATTTTTGAAAAAGTTTGAAGAATCTAACTTACCTTTGGATGCAAACTCATTTGACTCTAATATGGTCTCTTCGAAATCATTAGCTCCGAATAAGCTAGACATTGATCGAATATTACGTAAAGTGCTTTGTCCACCTTTAGCATCTCGTATGCTCACGTCGTATTCCACGAACTTTTTTGAAATATTAGAATCTTCGTCTACGAAGTGGATCTTATCAATCTGACCGTAGGTGAACCGCAGTCCGCCATCATACACATCGGAACCTGAAGGCATCTTCTCGGTTCCAAAGTAGGAGCTTATTGTAGAGCCGTCTGGATGTCTACCCATTACGATTTTCTCCTAGCGTTTGGAACAAAGTTAGTAACTACGGTTACTGGATCATTAGGGGATTGAGAAGCTCCAATAAACTTAGATCTAGCTCCTATGAGAAGTTGACCTCGTGTGACTCTGACTTCTGTGTTATAAATTGTGTCCCCAGTGGAAGGTGTGATCTCGTAGTTATGAGTATAACCTTCAACGTGGAATAGTTGATTTGAGTCTGTAAGATAAAGGTTACTGCCCACTTCCATAAACTCGTCTCGACCGTCTATAACCAACGAGCCATTGAAGAGGTTGTGTGAGGTAAAGAACCAATCTTGAAGAAGGTTCACGCAGTTTTTGCAATAGTTTTTGATACCGTCTCCGCTGTTTGTAGAACTAGCGCCTAGTACGTAAGCTGTCTGTGCTTGAAGAACTCGGAGCCCATATCTTTGAATCGAGGGCACGTTAGATCCTGCTACATAGGCAATATCGTAAACATCCGTATCAACTTTAGGAACTACTATAACGTAATTGATTCTATCGTGATCACTCTTTCCTATGTTTTTGTGTCTCACGTCTGAACTTGTAATTTTAGTTCTTGGTAGATCTACGAAAAAGGTTTTTTTAGAATCCGCAACTGAATCAGTAACGTCGTCCCCTTCGTTTTGAAAGAACACGTTAGTTTCTTGATCTGATTTATTTGAGAAAGGAAGTTGTCTTAGAACCAATGAAGGTTTAAGTTTTCCGCTAGAGTCTAATACTAGTTCGGTATACAATTCGTTTGTAGCAGAGTTTTTGAACGAGTCTAATATGGACCAAACTTCTCCCGAAGCAGGTAGCGATTTTATAACTGCGGCTCCTGGTAAAGAAACTGCACTTTGAAATACGTTGTTCTTATAAGAATGTAACCCAATTCGATCTTTGTTCAAAATATCTATAAATGACACGCCCTTGGGTTTGATCTGACTTGGTGGTAAAAACTTCCTAGCTAGTATGCTTGGTATATACCAGATCTCATTAGCAGAATTTACTTTTTTCTCGGACCCACCCAAGTAGAAGTCGATCAGACTTTTTACAACCTTGTCAGGACTATTGCCTATAACTGATACTGTGTTTTTAGAATCTTTTAAGAACTTCGCACCTAAAATACTTTCGGCATCTTGCTGGTTTACGATAGGATTGAAAAATAAAGACATGTCAAATACTTTTCCAAATTCTCTACCAGTAATAAGGTACTCAGCTCTAGGTCTTCCGGTTGACGGATCGTCTGTTTCAACCATTCTAACGTTTTCAACAACTCCTAAAAACTTTAATCCGCTAGAAGAAGTTGCTGCAGAAACTTGAGTGACTTGAATGTCTCCACTCTTTTTAAGATAAATCATAATCCAATCGCCAGGGTGTACGGATTGAACGTAATCAATATTTCCAGGTAGGTTCAAATCTCCCGATCGCTGTTTACCTTTTTTAAGGTTCACGCTAAACGTCCCTTTGTTGTCCTTGTTTTTATTAATTGTGCATCGAACCACATCGTCTCGAATGAGCATGTAGTTTTTGGTGTCTAAGTTGTCCTGCGTAGCTGCGGGAGCACCACCAAGAATTTGTTCCGTAGAAATATTCAAGTCATGTAGTTTAGTTATGGTAGGATCTTGGTATCTAAAAATTTCCACAACACATGTAGAACGCTGAGATCTAATTCTAGCAGTAGTGCGGGGAACGTTTGGAGCCGACGATCTTGGTGCTTCAAAACCTGACATTACCTAACCTCTTTAGAAACCCTCGAAGAAGCTGCCATATCTTGTAATGCTCGGGTAGCTTCATTCAATCGTTCTATAAAACTTTCCATGGTATCAGCAGCGTCTTTAGTATCTTCGGCCAATAACTTCATACCGGTTGAAAACTCAATTTGTAACTTTGTGGCATCTTGGATAGTATTTGCAAGTTCTTTAGTGCCCATAGCACCTTCAGGAAGTTGAACTGCTTCTGCGGGAGTTGCTGGTCCCATCATGTCCATTGCGTTTTTTCTTCCTAAAAACTGCTCAGCAGTCATTCCAGTTTCCCTAGCTCCCATGAAGAACTCCATAGGGGAGCCTGCTACACCAGCTGCTTGCATTCCTTTATTAAGCGCGTTTCCCTTTCCTTGTCTTAACTTTTCTGCCTTATCTTTATCAACTCCTAGAATACGCATGATATCTTCGGAAGTAGCTTCTCCAGAGATTTGAGATCCAGCTAGTAATTGTTCGCTAGTAGCTCCTGGTCCTAGAGCTTCCTGTACAGCCATGATATTTCCAATGCCTGACAGACCCCGAGTTGAAGTAGATTCTTGTTTAAGTTGTCCTTGTAGAGTAGCTGCTTGTTGTAGTTGAACTTGAGTGACATTACCGCCTGGTCCTGCGAATCCACCAGCCAATTGCTGAAGGCTTTCTCCAACTTTACCAACATCTATAGTTCCTAATCCGATACTTTGTTGAACGTAAGAAGCCGTGGTCTTTAAGAACTGACTGGTTTTACTTGCATCCATACCAGCTGCAATACCGCGTTTAAGCATTTCAACAGATCTAGAAACTCCTCCACTCATGCTTCCGCGTTCTGCGCCTGCAAACACTTCACCAGTTTGAGCCGTTTCTCCCGCTGAGATGCCCAGTCTTCGTTGCATTTCTTGGAGCGTTCCCATGTTCTCAGAAGCTCCAGCGTTTCCTAGAAATTGTCTTGATTGAATAAATTGTTGTAGAGTTTCTTGTGGAGAAAAGCCAAACCGTTCAGCACCTTGTTGTTGAGTTATATTTAACTGACTTCCCGTAACTCCACCGCCAGACAAAGCTTCCATTCGGATGCCTCGCATAGCTCTAGCTTTTTGTAATGCTTCGTTTGCTGCTGGGTTTCGAAGCATCCTAGATCTTGCCTCTTCCTCAGCTCCACCAAAAAATCCAGTAGCTCCACCGTAAACAGCGCCAGCAATAGAACCCGCTGCTGTTCCTATACCTGGTACAAAACTACCCGCGAGTCCGCCTACTGCAGCGCCTTTGCCTGCTCCTTTAGCAGCTCCTGCAAGTTTGCCAAGTAAACTATCACGACCGCCTTGGCCAATACGAGAAATTGTTCCGCCTTGAGATAAAGCGTCTAATACAAATTGTTGTTGGTTTTTAGCAAGCTGTTCTTGGATTTCTCGAATACCAGTGTAGGCTCCACCAGCTAAACCCGCAACTCCGAGGCCAGTTCTAAATCCACCTTTCCTACCAAAGAAGCCGTCGTCATCGCCTCCACCGCCGCCTCCAGGAGGTCTACTTGGAGGAGTGACTCCAGGAATGTTTGAACTTCCCGGCATTCCACCCCTAGCTCCAGAACCTTCTTGTCTGATTCCTTCTAGAGTTTTTTTAATTTCTTCATGGAATTTTTTAAACTCTTTCGCGATAGAGTCTAAAGATTTTGTGAGGTCTCCAAGATCCTGAGATCCAAAAGAGAACTCTTTACCCAAGGAACGTTTAAGTTGCTCAATCTGTTTTCTAAACGCAGAATCGTCTAGACTGGCAACTAATTTTAATTCCTTTTTGATCTCGCTCATCTTATTCCTCTAGCTTGGTAAAGTCAGTGGTAATGACTTCGGGATATTCTTTTCTAACCTTCTCAGCAAACTCTTTCTCTTCTTTATTTAAAGCTTCTACTTGTTCAGCCATCTCGTCGGGGGATGCGTAATCATCTCCCATTTCCTTCTTAAGCCATTCTTCGTAGTTTTCGTTTTCTGAGGTAATCTCGTCAACTATGTGTGGGTTCTCTCTGATGCGATGCATCTGATGAAGGACCAAAAGCTCCTCAACAGTCATCTCTAATAGTTTATCATCGTTAGGCGGTACGTTATACTGAAAGCAATACCAGTTCGTTAGAGCTTGTTCTAAGCCCTCGATAGTTCCAAGGTTAGGGTTGAGCTGCTCATAAGCTAGTCTCAAAAACCGCTTTCTGATATCCGTAGGCTTCTTTTTCATGACGAATTACGACTTGGCTTCTTCGTCCTGCCATACTTTCTTAAGCCATTCTGCGTTGAAATCGCTACAAGACTTGTACACTTCGTAGATCACATTTAGATCATAAAGGTCAAACCCGTCGTTTGATTTAACCCACCAATCTGGTGAAGCAACGAGGGTATGCTTAAGGGCGGCCATGATTTCGTGAAGAACTTTGGTATCTGCGTCTAGAGTCTTAACGTCCTCGTTGAAGCGGGCTACCGTCTTGGCGATCTCTGATCGAGACTTTAGGTTTGGTCGTTTGTAGGTGAAGGTTCCTTGGAACAGTTTACCTGTTTCTGATCCTTTAAGATCGATAGAAAAGGTGTGCTCCATCGGCGGAAGTGATTGAATAGACATATATTTCTCCTTTTTTTATTATTTATCTATAGTTTACCACAACTTGATCAAACTATATTTTAAAACAAAAAAGGCTACCGGTAAAGGTAGCCTTCTTCGATTCCAAAAGGAGGTATTATATGCGAGGGGTAAGGGTTAAGCGCCTGCCTCATCTGACATCTTGATTCCTACGAAGGACAAGGTCAATTGAGCTAATGAGCGTGCATCAACGTTAAAATCTTCTTGAGTGCATTTAACACGTTGAATCAAGAAGATAGTAGCTCCTGTGATACGATCGATCAACTCAGCCGTAAGTTCTGGCTGGGTAAGGATGTTCTGAAGCTTCGGGCGAAGTCCCAAAGAGATAGCAGATTGATTGCTAACTCGGAACATAGTAGCCGTAAAGTTTACGGTGTATCCCGTTTCTGCATACTCGGCTGGAGTAAGCTGGTCCAACACATCAACTGGTTGATGCGCATGGGCAACTGTGTAGTTTAAGGCGTTAGCGAATGCGATCTTTTGTCCATTGACTCTAAATACGACTCGTGCGCCAGTAGTAGTTTGACTCATTGTTTTCTCCTATACAACCCCATTAAGTCAGATAGGCTGGGGGTTTACGATCTTTTTACCTATCTAGTTATTTAACCTACGATTTCTGCTTTTAAAGCGTCACCGTCAGCTTTGCTAGCCATAGCTTCCTGAAGAGTTCCGCGAGTTCTTTCTGTGATTGATCCAGATGAAGCATCAATAGCTGCTGCTGCATCTGCTGCAGCTTTCTTATCACCAAGAGCGATCTCAAGTCTTTTCAATTGATCCGCACTTAGAGTAGCATCTGTTGCCATAGCTGTTACGAGAGCGTCTGCATCTTTCTTAGATGCCATTGCCATATCGAGTGATTTCTTTTGTTTAGCTGTTAGAGCCATTGTATGTTCCCCTTATTAAGCCGATTGCTTAATGTTATCCAAAGTGATTGTGTTAAGGATGAAGTCGATTCCTTGTACTGGAGTGATCGTGATGTTAACTTTTGCAGTGTTACCAAGGAGCGTTACGGTCAAGTCTTTCCAACCTAGGCCGCTGTTTGTGTCGTCGCCAACTGTGATATCAGCATCCAAGAACTGTTGCATGATTGCGATAACAGTGTTTTTGATTGCCAATGCGCTTCCGCTCTTAGCTTTTTCACCGACATAGATTGCTTCGAGTTGTTGACGAAGATTGAATGCTACAACGTCAGCTGCATAAAGAACGCTAGGTCTGTTGAACACGAAGTTTGCATCTTTGCCATAAGTTGAGTTTTGAACAACTACTCGGATTCCACCGCTGTCTGGTTCTTCGAGAGCAAGTAGTCCGCCAGCGATTGCGAGATCGCTTTGAGTTTTAGCATTGTAGTCTTGGTGTTTAATGCTGTTAGCTGCTACGAGTTTGAAAGTAGCAGGAGTTCCAACATCAGTACCAGCCTGAATACCAGCGATCATGCATGCTGCTGCCCATGGGTCCAAGAACTTAAGATTTCCATCTGTTCCCAAAACTTCAACGTCTTGGAAAAGCATAGAAGCACGTTCGTGGTTAAGATCAAGAGCCGCTGCTTGAGTGTTTGCAAATGAGTCTTTCTTCGAAACGTAAGTGTTACGTTCACTTCGGTTCTTGGTGTTTGAGGCCAAAATACAGTGAGTAACTGCTTGGGTGTTGATAGCATCTACAGTAAACGTAGAAGAAGGATCTGTAAGACCTTCAGTGATCAAAGCAGAAGCATTTCTTGAAACTAGAGTAACTACAGTGTTGATTCGAGCTGCTAACAAAGCGTCAAAAGCTGATTGGAAGTTTGAGTTAGTCGATGCTCCAGTTGCTCCACCAGTCAAAAACGTTTTTACAAGAGCTGCGATAGTTCCTTCAACGTTTGCAACGCGAGTTGCTGTGATCAATGCAGATTGACCGTTGATGATATCGAGTAGTTCTTTTTGTTGTGCTCGTAGTGTTTTAGCTGTGGTCAAGATGTCTAATGCTGTTGAAATAGAATCTAGATCCGCTGCACTCTTCGAAGAAGCAAGTTTATAAGTAGTAGTACAAGTGTACGAAAGTCCGCCGTTAAAGTTAGCGATAAGTTCTACGACTTGAGACAACGTTTTACCAGTAAGAAGAATATTTTGGTTATCCGTAGCTGCGCCAGTAACAGTAGTTGTCAGGGTGTTGTTTTGAATCAACAACGTAGCTGCGGTGCCTGCACCGATGTATTGAATCGACAACATAGCGTCGTATGCGTTTTCAGGAAGAACTTCTTTGGTGTCACCTTTTTGAACTGTGATGATACGAGCATTTACGTTTGTTCCAGCTTCAACCTTAACGCTGATCAAGTTTTGATCTGCGCCCCAATTTGCTGACGTGATAGTAAACAAATTTACAGGAGCTGCGTTTTTAAGGCTAAGAGTTGCTTGTGTAGAAGCATTTGTTTTGTAAACGCGAATCAAGCTAGCACCGTTTGGGACTCGGTTATCACGAGCAGGAGCGATCAAAATGCGAGCTGCATCTACGATCGAACCGCTTCCATACTTCGCAATCAAAGCTGCGATGTCTTCACTAGTAAAAGTCTGAACACCATCAGATGATCCAGGAGCACCGTTAAGAGCTTCTCCTACAAGTGCTACGATACCAGTAGCAGCTAGTGGAAACCCACCCGAAAGGTTAACAACCGTTTTCGAGTACGCGCCAGGGTGAAAAAGACTAGCTCCGTTAAAATTTTGATTAATAGCCATTTCAAGTTCCTCTTAATTAATAAGACTTAAACAATTTATCAAAGTTCTCTTCGCTACCTTCAAGCATACTCTGAGCTTCAGCGAACTGTCTCATAGGCGCTTTATGGTGAGCGTAAACTTTTGGGTTCTTTTTCATAAGCATTTGAAAATATAAGTCAAAGCTTACGACCCTCGCCTCCAACTTCTTGGAGTTCTTTGTATTATCCTCGGAAGATGCGTTGGCATCTTTCTTCTCTAAGTATAAATCGGTTCTATTGTTTTTTTCTTTACTCATTTGGATCTACGTCCTATTTTACATCACAAACGTTTAAAATTTTATGATTAATCTTCCGGTGAGGTATTCACAGGAATTGCGACATTACTATCAGGGGTTGGGTCTGGTACTTTAACAGTAAGGTCAAAGCAATCGAACACCTGTACAACTCCCTGATTCCATACGAATTCAGTCAAGCAATTTACTTCCAAAAATCGACTGAAAATGTTTTCACCCTGAAAGTCATTTTCTCGATCAAAGATGTTTCCAGTGCCTCGGTCTAATTCGATGCCCCTATTTATCAAGGAATCCTGTCTAGATTTAAGTATGTACACCAAGATGTAGTAGATGAACTTAACAAGGTGGATATCGTTCTTGGCGTGGCAACCCAGCATGACCGTTTCTCGAATTCTGATCTGTCTACGCTCAGATCGGATAAAGTCGATCGAGCTTTCAATACGACCATCTCCGACTAATTGAGGAGTTTGTCCTGAGCCTATGTTGATGTATTTATTGCCAGACATGTTGCTAATACCGCTTTGGATTGGGAACTTGTTGTTATCGGCATCTACGAATACCATACCTGGGCATATCGGACTTAGATCTGCTGCATTAACTACGGTCAGTTTTCCGGTTAAAGTGTCATAAGTTCCAGGGGTTACCGTCGCAACATAAACAGTTGGAGTAGTTGAAGTTTCTTCATCCATGTAGTTATTTCCAAGATTTTGATCTTCCTCAGTTTCGTTGGCTCTCTGAAGTTGGATTGATATGCAGGGAATTGAGGTAGGAACCATACTCCAAGCGTGTACAATCTTAATTTGGTTATTAACTATGTACGTCTTGATACTGTCGATTTTGTCTTGGCCGTATTGGTTGATAAACTGAGCCTCTAAGAACTTGCTAAAGATGTCATCGATTTTAGCTGGGGTTGCACGCAACTCTCCAAGCCCATCTCTAATAACGGTTTCAATTACAAATTCTGTAATAGGTGCGCCGATTTTAGTACCCTACCTTATTGAGGCGATTTCCCTTCTTGATATTTTCTATAGCAGGAAGGTACTGCAGATTATACTCAACGTGCAAACCAGTTACATTTACGCCTCGTAATGGAACTATGTGGTCTACGTGGTATCCTTTAGGACAATTCAAATAAACTTGTTTAATCTTCTCTAAACTTGCCCATTTTGGTGTTGCAAGTAGTTTAGTTGCTCTTCGTAGATTTTCGTTATATCTATGCAACTTTTTTCCTCTTTCTGACTGTTTATACTTTTGATGTCTAATTTTTGTTTTTTCTTGATTAGCTTCTCTATAGCGTTTGCTTCTATCTGAATCTTGTCCAGATACATATTTTATTTTACCATCGTTGTATCTTTGTTTTTGAATCTGACTAAGCCTAGCTCTTTCACAAACTTTACAGCTAGATCCTCTGCCTGACCAATTCCTAGATTCTAAAATAAACTCTTCTAAGATCTTGATTTGATTACAAGTCAAGCAGTGTCTTTTGCCTTCTAAAAACAACTCCCTGTTCTTGGCTCTACGAGTCATTTACATCATCCTCTCTAAGATCTTATCGAAGTTATTTTCGATATATGTATCCAAGCTTTCTAAAACCTTAGCTCCTTGAAACGGAGTTTTAGGCCATTGACTTTTGTCTGTGACCCTTCGAATTGTAAGATAGTTAGTTTCTCCGGTCTCGGGCTTGGTTGACTTAATTATATCCTGAACTCGACTAATAATTCGTTTTTCTTGACGTACCCCGCCTCGTTTCCAATCTGAGAAGGTTACGTTCTTGATGAGGTCGTCTGCGTTCTTAAAAGCACTAACATTCACTTTAGGACCTTTTTTTCCAAGAGTCATGTTACCAGCTGCGTCCGCGTCTCTTGCGATAGGTACGTCTACGTAATTTTTACCTTCGGATTTATTATGCTCAGCGCGGTTACCTTGCATGATAGCTTTCGACACTTCTCCCGCTTGCATGCCTTGTTCCATCCAATTAGCAAGTTGGCCGGTGACTGATATGATGTAGAAGTCATCTGTGACTTTGTTGATCTTAAAACCTTCTTTCCACTTCTTCAGTCCGACTTTTAATTTTAAACTAGCTACTTTGTCAGCTTCGCTGTTAACGTCCGAGACTAACGCAGCAACTGCGCTTTTGAAGCGAGATCGAAAACCGTCAACTATTTCTGATGCATCAAAATCAGAAGTGTCAAACTTAAATTTAAACATGTTGAACCTTAAACAGCGTTAGGATCGTAGAAGGTGTTCTCAGACAGTAACGCATTTAACATGTCTCTGCGTTCAACTAAATAATCCCTTTTTAGAATCCAAGTCTCAGGAAGTTTAACGTAAGTCCTTCCTTCAATAGTTACTTTTGGAGTTACGATTTCCTCAGGTCGAATATTGTATTGCGTGTATCGATCTCTGTGAACCGCTTTGATAGCTCTGTAGACGGGACGATATCGGTAATAGATTGTGTAAACTTGTTTGTCCGCTGGTTTGTGAGCACTGATCCACTTGAGGTCTCCGTTAACATCTAACTCAAAATCAGTTCCAAAAAAGAACTCATCTTGAACATTGTTTACTACGGTAAAAACTCCAATAACACTTGTAGCTGAGTACTTCAAACGATCGGTAGCAGTTCCAACTTGACGTTGTATCAACTCAAAGAAATCTTCTGAAAAATCTAAAAGCTCAACTCTAGCATATCTATGTAGGGTTTCATCAGCTGGAAAAGATGCCAAAATCTCATCAATAAAGAATGTTCCTTGCATTTTGAATTGATCTACTAAATCTTGTTGTTGAAACATGGCCTTACTGTTGTGAGGAGCGAAGTCAATCATAGCATTATTGCAAACTGTACAATTGATGTCGTGATCTAAGGACTCTAAGCTTTTCATATTAGGACAAATAGTAGACTTGAAAATTCGCACACGAATGCCCAAGTCTTGGATCAGTTGTTCTAAACGGTCGGGATTTACCCCGTTGGAAAGCTTAGGCATTATTCACCTTTTACTTAAGCTTGTTTCTTAGTTGTCAATTCTTTTAGCTGTTCAGCTGTAAGAACTTGATTTTTTGTTGACTCTTGGTAAGCTTGCTCGTAGTTCATCATCGGCTTTTTTGTGTTAGACATTACGTTGCCAGTTTCTACTTGTTTAAGAGTAGAACCCAACGTAAAGCTTCCAAACAAACCGGCTTGTAGTTTAGGAGCTGGAGCTTCAACCGCAGGAGCTGCTTGAGCTTCCGTTGTTGCTGCACTTTCTGCTGCTGGTGTTTCAGTTGCAGCGGGAGCAACTGCTTCAGCGGTAGCTACTGGAGCTTCTTTAGTTTCTTCGGCTTTTTTAACTTCTTGTGACATAGTTACCTCGTTTGATACTAATTCATAAAAGGCATCAACTAGAGCCTTCTTCATTTTAGTATATGCCTCTTTATCGCTGACATCAATACCCTTCTTGAGAGCAGCTGCGCACACTGCGTAGGCGTTTTTTACTTTACCCTTGCGCTTGACATCCTCAACACAGCTATCATATTTACCACTATCTACGCCTTTCATTTTGTACATCTTTTCAACATTCTTAGCCATTTTTGTTTCTCTTCTTAAAATCTTGGATAAAGGATTCTAGCCTGTCTGCTTTTACGATATCTTCGAGGGTTTCTCGAACTGACTTCTTAAACCGCTTAACACCGGATAGTTGGCCTTCTTTAACATATCTTTTATGTCCAGATGGTTCTTGGATGTAACGACCACCATGCGCTCCGATACTTACTGAACCGGGTCTGTGTTCGTGCTTTTGTTCTTCCTTCTTTTTCTTAGGCTTAACTTTTTTAGAATGAGTAACTCCGGTGATGTTAACGTGTCCAAGCATATGCTTTCTACGCTTAACTTCTGCGATTTTCTCTTTAATCTTTTCTTTCAAGTTCTTGTCAGACATGTTACTTTCCTTCCTTAAGTTTTCTAATTCTGGACTCTTTCATAGCGGTCAATAGTTCAGCGTGTTTTTTATGAGCTTCTTCTCTAATCTGGTTAAGTTTGTTTACAGTTCCAGAAGAAATACCTACGCTAATCTTTTCTCCCTTTGGTCCAGTTTCAGCTGTGTTATGAGCACTTTGTAGGGATTTGAATTTTTTCTTTGTTGCGATATAGTCAGTTACCAACTTCTTTAACTTTTCTTGATCTTCTGGATGAGCGTGAGTTGTTATCTTTGCAGAAATAGCACTAAAAGCCTTTTCATCTTCTGGGTGAGAAAGTGGATGATCTTCCTCAGAATCTGGAGATCTATGAGCTGAGCCTTCGTGTACATGTACCCACATAGGAGGGTTCATCGATACTTTTTTGTATTGTCCTTTGGCTCCGGTATGAATTGTGCCGATTGGTTCTCCTCCTGGAGTTCTCGTCTTACCAGTTGTAGACAACGCTTTGTATAGGTTGATTGGACCAGATGAGGTTGCGATTCCTTTTTCTAGAAACGACTTTAGTTTTTCACTTGGGAGTGCGATCTTATTGTTCTTCTCATCTTCCAGGATTGTGTAACCGCTTGAGTTGAACGATGCGACTTTATAGGAACACTTGAACATACTAATTTTGTCTCCGTAGCAAAGAGCAAAACCTTGTTCCATAGTTTTTTTCAAAAGTCTATTTTTGATAAAATCTTTCTTATTCATTGTCCGATGAAACCTGTTCTAAGGCATAAACCGTTTGATTAAACTCTTCATGATACGAATCCCAGTTTTCCAATAAAACTCTAGCTGCTACTGTATTGTTTGGGATGTTCATAACTCCTTGGTTTTTCTTTCTCCAAGATGTTAAAGCTTTTTGAATAAGATCTTGATCAACCAAACCGTATTCTTTGGCTTTCTTAAAATTGTGTACGAAGTCTCTTACTGATTTTCTAAGTTCGATTTCGAAATCCCCAGCTTTAATTCTAAGAAAAAGTCCTTTTTTACCATTACCTTGTTTAACCGATGTGATTGGTTCTCCGGGTTCTTGGCCTTGGTGATACTTGGAGTTATGCTCTTCTAGGGCTTCTTCAATCTGTTTTCCAGCTTCTTCTTGGATTAATTCCTTATCTTGTTCTTCATCTTCGTGAGCTGCAGACTCTACGGCTTGATCCTTTACAACTTCTTTCTTCTCATAAAGCTCTTTAAGCTCCATGTGTTTAGCGATCATTTCGATAGTCTGACCATCAAACTTTTCTACTACTTGTCCATCTGTATCTGAGAAAAACCCATTATATACTCCAGCTTCTTTCTTAGACAGAGTGAGTTTTCCTTTTGGAAAGGAAATTTTACTGATATCATCTCCGGCGTTTTCTTTGATGTATTTAACCAATTCCGACTCAGTCGTAGTTTCAGCGTTGTGTTGATCCATGGTGTCAACGGAAGTCGTGGTATTTTTGTAGTCGATAGACTTTTTAAATGCTTGAGCGAATTTATGAGTTCGTTTTGGATATCCAGCAGTCTTAGACATAGCTACGCCTTCCCCGCTGCCTTCTTGTGTTTCTTCGGATTCTTTAGAGTCTAAACAACGTTTACGAGTATCTATAAAAGTGCTCATCGGAATTGATCTTTTCTTTTTCTTCTTTTTATGTAAAAACTTTTTAACGTCGGACATAATTAACCTACGATTGATGGTATTCCGTTGTAATATTTACGAACCGTTTCTATGTACTCTTTCATCTGATCTTTGTACGATTTAATACGAGCCGAAAAGGCGTTCATGCCTGGGGATGCGCCGAGTTGTTTGGAGACACTCGCTCCGTCCAAACCTACGTTCTCACTAGTAACACCTGGTCCTAAAATCAAATCTCCAAGAATTTCAAAGATGCGCATAGAAGCTTGCATTCCAATCATTTCGTTTATAATCACGGGGATCTGATCAGGAGTAAAACCAGCCTTATACGTTATGTGAAAGAGATGTGGCCAGTAGGATTGAGTTCCGTAAATAAGAGGAACGTAAGACCCGCCTTGAGTTACGATAAGGCCACTGAAGGTTCCTTCGACTGGGGATAACTGGATTTGACCAGCTTCTTTTTCCACCACATACCATTCTTCTGGGTATTTAACCAAGTCTTGATTGTTGGGGAATCGAGCTTTCATTTCTATGAGTTGAGATATAGGTCTTTTTTTAAGTTGGATGAAGTTAAAATTAACATAATCTGTTGCTCGATAATCATAGTCTTCAACGAAAGTTCGCTCTGCAATTACAATGTCTAGCTTGTGTTCAAGGTAAGATACAGCTGAAATGATGTAATGTTGTAGAACATCGTCTGACATAACGTTACCATTGGAGTCCTTCAACTCGACTCCGAATAAATACCTTTCCTTTAACTGAGTGGCAGTTAATAGGGGCTCGAAGCTACCAAACGGAGCGTCAGTCGTAGCATTTGGGGGGAAATTAAATGACATTGTATCCGTCTCCTAAACGTAAAACCAAGGATCTTCGTGCGTCCTGATCATTATCCTTTTAGTAGGATTCTCTCTGGCGACTTCTTTTAACACTAGCCAGGGATTCTTGATCAGGTTTTCAGACATCAAAAAGTCTTTTATATCTGCTTGAACACTTTTTGAAGACGCTTCTACTTTACGAATGATGGCTTGGCTAAGATGTTGGTCGTTTGGGTTCATGGTAAGGATATCAAAGTCTCTTCTCCATTCTGCCAAAGATTCGTATTTTGTTTTTGCAAACTTCATCATAAAACTCTATGGTTTAAAGTATCGACCTGCGGGTCCTGGTTCCCTATCGTCAAGATGAACCCAATTTGAACCTTGGCCATTATTTTCCATTCTAATCTTAAGCTGCTCCAATTTGTTATCTGCTAGTAATTTCTCTCTAACTTCATCACAGCTTAAACCCTTCACGTCAAAGTCAACTGCCTTACCTTTTAGGTGTGTTGAGGTCTTGGCTCCCTTAACCAATTGGTTATAGGCTTCCGGCCTGAACCAACAATGCACGCTGATTGGTTTTCCGAAATATTCTCTAACCTGATCCATCCACTTTGCAGTATTCTTAATGTTATCTAAGATCTCAGAAGTTAATCCATCTTCTTCGGTAGCCATACGGTTCCATCTAGGTAACCAAAGGGCTTCCTTATACGTGAAGTATTTTGAGATCTTTTCTTCAGGTCTCATTTACTTAACTTCCCATCGTCAAGGACGTTACTTGAAATCCTGCGGTTCTAATTGCATAAGCTACATCACTTCCGTCTACTAGCTTAGCGACCAAAGTTTGACTAACCAAAAGAGCTGTATCCGTAGTTGTTAAAACAACCTGAATCACAGATCTGTCATCTGCAAGAGGAAATGTTGCAGTTTTAGTTACCAAACTTCCGTCTGAGTTTTTAAAATCTATAGTTATAACAGTAGTGTTTGTGGGAATGTATCTTTGTTTTTTATCTGCTTGATACAACTGTAACCACATCGTCTCGTTAGTGCCTTTTATAATCCTAACATCGCCAATATCAGTCAAATTGTTAAGCGTGGAAGTGTTACATAAAACTTTTAAATTGAGTACCATTTATCTAACCTCTTAAAACCAACCTAAGTGTTTTCCGATAGCTGCTATGCTTCCTACAACTGAACCCAATGTGAGCAAAACTCCTACAGCCCATTTCGAAAACTTTCTTGGTTCCTCTAATTTTTGAAATCGTTCAACATCGTTTTTTTCGTGTTGCTGAAAAATCTCTTTTAGGGTATTAACGCCTTCGATGTGTTGATCCAATAGTTTATTTTGAATTGCGTCTTGATCATTAATACCTCTTAACTCATACTCAGTCTTCTGAATATGCAAGTCTAACTTCTTATCGATAGAAAATATCGATTGTTGAGTTTCTAGGTTTTGATCCGCAAGTCTTTGTAATAAAAGCTTTAATTCATCATGCTCAGCCATTGATTATTCCTGTTTTTAGTAAGTGAAAACTAGATACTCCAATTATACCATTAAAATCTCATATTTAACTCTAGGCTAAAAAAGTCAAATATCCCCATACACTATCTGCCGCAACACTGGCACTTTTATTCACGCTTACAATATAGTTTCCAGAATTGTTTCTGTAAAGTCTAACTCCATCTAAGGAATCTATCGAGGCGTTTAATCCAGAGGTAATTGCTCCGTTTCCAATCATAACAGTTTGGTTGTTTGGTTGCGAAGTCCATAAACTAGGGGAAGGTACCTCAGAGGGTAGACCAAACTCCACCCCGGTTACCAATATTCCCGGTGTACTAGCGTGTATATAAAACCAGAAGTGGATTAACCCTCCGTGTTTCATGTACTTATAAACCTTAGTAACAGTTCCACTAGGGGCAGTTAAACCCGACCAAGTGAGTGTACCAAGGTTTTTCTGACACGCATAGGTTTTAAACATTACATTAATACTACGCGACCGTCGAATTCTGCGCCATCCACGATTCGTAATTCAAGGTTTCCAGTAGAAAGAACTCTCTCCCTATCAAGTAAAACTCTATCATAATCAGAACCGGAAAGTTCTTGAATAATTATCATCGGAGAAGTTCCCCTTCCGTGATTCGATGCGAGTAGTCCTGCAACTTCGGTTCCTGTCAAAGTTCTATAACCACTTACAGCAGCGGGCCAGTCTCCTGACGAAAAGGTGACTACAAATCTAGAAGCAACAACTACCCCGGGATCTCCCATCTCTACTACGTGCCAAGTTCCAGCTGCCGTGCCGTTTGTTAGTAGGATGAATTGGTACATTCGTTCTTCGGCTGTAGGAGAAGGTAAAGCTATAGTTTTTAAAGTGGTTCCTGCATTATCCTTAATTAGAAGGCTATTAGCAGATCCTGAGTTTCTAACAACAAGAGACCAACCAACTGGAAGTGTGGTAGCGTCTGGTAAAGTTACGTTTCTGTTAGAGCCGTTTGGGTCTAAGTTTAAGACTTTGTAATCGTGTCTAACTACCGTTCTATTTCCAGATAGTGTTTCTGAAGTAAAACCTTCGTCTAATCGTCGATCAGCTTGTATACTTCGTCTTGATCTTAAATCGCCTTTAATGTCTGCCATATGTTCTCCTTATACGTCTATAATTACTTTCCCAGCAAATCTTGCATCCGATCCTGCTTGAGAAACAAATAACTTTACTGTATTGTTGTCTACTATTTGAATTTTATGAACTTCTACCTTTACATTGCTTTCATACACTAAAACTTCGGGCTTAAGCGTATTCAAATTGTGTGCAACGGTTAGAGAATAAGTGTCTCCAGCTTCACTAGATGCCCAATCTGCTACCAAAAAATTCTGACTGTAGTTCACAGCATCGATCGAAGCTTGATCTAACGCATTTAAAATTTCATCCGCTATTTCTACGTTTTTTAAAGTTTGACGAAGTCTTTGTCGAGTAGCTGATGAAATAGACATTACCAGATCCTCATTTCGCTATAATTAGTTTCCAAAAACTCATAAAGCTCTCTTGGACCTACGTCCTCAGAATCTTCACCTAAATCTATGTTGCCTGTTTCTAACACGTCTGCTCCAACCTCTGAGCAGATAAAAGCATCGTGCCTGTTCTTATAAGGGTTTGAGATTTTAATACCGAACCTTTTCCCTAAGCACAAAAGGAACATCCCAAAAACCTGTTTCATAGAATAGGGTTTATTAAGGTTGTCACATATATATTTAGCGACTTGTTTATATGACTCTTCGGTCAAATCTATCTTAAACTCTGCAACTGAATAAGCGTGGGTTTGAAAATGATTCCATGATTCAAAATTAACTTGTAAACCTGAAGCTTGGTACACTAATTCTCGTTCGGCTGAAGGCCATTCTACTTTAACATATACGTGAGAAAAATTAGTTTTTTGCATCCACATGATAGCTTCTGAGAAAAGTTTCTTAGATCTCGGCCTAGAAAAGCCAATGACTACCGTTTTCATTACGATATGCCTAGAAAGGTTTGGATTTGTCCTTTGATATTATTTAGCCTTGTTAGGGTTATAAATGGCGCTAAATCAGCGTAGTCCTCTATATGATCAATGTGGTATTGAAGAACTTGTAGTGTAACTGTTAAGGATGGACAAACAGCTCTAATAGTGTCCATGAGAGAAACTGAAGCGGGAGCGCCCGGGATATCTACCTTTTTTGTCATCATCCTAACTAATGAGTCGGTTTTGCCAGCTTGTGTAATACCCATCAATATGTTTTCCGTAACAAAATCCGTTTCCAACTTTGTAGCAAAAGCCTTAACAGATGGGATTATAACCTGTTGTACATAAGCAGTCGGTGCTAGAACGGGCGCAGAAAGAGTGTTATTGACAAACAACCACCCAAGTTGTGGAGCTGGTAAAACTCCTTCGATATCTAAAATCATACTCCATTTTTCAGAATCCATGATCATAGGTACTTCGCTATCTTCGATGTTTCTAATTTCAGTAACAGATGATTCTTTGAGTAGAGCGTATTTTCTAAGCATATTATTCGTCCAACTTTGTAATATCTAAAAATTCAACATCTTGTCGTAATCGAACAATACTGTCATAAACTCCAAGATGGTTTACATAAACTTTTTTCTTATATCTTTTTCTAAAACGATACAACTCTATTTCAATAGCCAGGGTTCGTTCGCCGTCTATTTCAGTAGCTACTCCGAGATTCGCCTGAGTAATATCTGCTATAAAAGATCCATTTGCTTGTTGCGTCCCGGCTGTAGTGTATAGTAGTGTTTCTGCCCATGTGTTACTAAGGTCCACGTTGTAAACTTTAAACGTACAGTTGGCGGCGTGAATAACATCTTTATCATTCTTTACGATGTATCCCATTAAGTGGATACCATCAAAGTCTACGCTATCAAATTTAGCCCATACTTGAGCAGAATAGGTGGGAGGTTTCCTAGCTAAACTAAATATAATTTGTTGATCTTCATCCAACGCGTGGTTAGCTACTAAAGAATTAGGAGCACCTAATTTTAGTGCTTGAGAGTCTTCACAATTAGTAAGCATCCGAACCCTTCTAGTTGCCACATTATTCTCCTAGGGTTATGCCTTTCGCTGCTTCGAAAGTTTGGGCGTTATGCACGATGTTGATGACCGCAATGTAGTGTGTTAAGTCTTGAATAGCAATCGCAGATACTGGTGTTATTCTAAAAAACCCATCCACATCTGGAGTAATCCCAGATTCCGTTATACCTATGGTGTTGCCGTCTTTATCATACAAAGTGTACGAAGCGGAGGTTAAATCAAAGTCTACAAAGTTATCATCAGCGGTTAACCAGAAGCTACCTGCCAATGTGTTATCTGCTCCTATAGAAAATACGCTGTGTACTTTATAAATTGAAGCTCTATTAGCTACCCCTAATGATTGCTCAGATAAGCTTACAAGATTGTTTTCCACGTTGTTTAAAGCATCCCTAGCTCTCACTCCAACGAAATAAGTAACTCCATATTGTAGAGGTGCTCCGTTTGCCAGCGTAAAAATAGTGGCGTTCAGAGTTCTAACTGACGTAACCAAATTACCCGATGAAAACAAACCCGTAGCTGTACCGGCCTGAATATATACCTCATAGTTTATAGGAGGATTGGAGTCCGTAGCTGCTGCCCAACTCGCTGTTAACGATCCATCGGCGTTTGCAACTAAACCTGTAATTCCAGCAAAAACAGGAGGAGTAAGATCCACCACGCAAGCTTGAGCTGTGTTTTGAATAATATTATTAAAGACTAGCTGATCAGCCATTTAATTAAGCCTCTCTAATGCTTGGTCTAACTTTTACTCCAGGAGGTGAAGTTGGTGTGACTCGTATAAGGGTTCCAACTACGTTAGGAATTGTTCCAAGAGGTAGCCATGAGGAGCCGTCGTTTGTAGAATACTCGAATCTAGCTGCGTTAGCTACGGTATCAAAAGATAACAACAAGCTGTTTACTGGATCTGTGGTGTCGTAAGCTCTGAAAAATAACTGTGGTACCGAAGTTGTGTACGCTTTCTTTAATCTAAATGCAAACCTAGTAGGAGAACCGCTAGATGAGTTATCAAAACTATACTCCCAGTTGTCCGAAATTTCGTTTACTGGTTGAGTAATCAAATGCCCTTCTATGATTTGAACCGGGATGGTTACGCTATCTCGTTCCATTCTAGGTTGTAATTTGAATTGAATTTGAGAGGCTGATACGATAGCAGACATATCTCGATCTTCGGGTAATGCTACCCACCCGCCCGCAGCGGAGCCGAATCCTGATGTTCTGTAGTAGAATTTTCCGAATGATCGAATTGAAGTGAGTACGCTAAGACCCAGCCATTGAGAGTTAGGGGTGTCGATTACTTTTGAGATTATCGCGGAAAAGTCAAAATTCCACAAGCTTCTTAAATCAAAAGACGTACATCCGATTTGACCTGCTGTCGCATGTACCATGTAAAGCCAACCTCCGTGTTCGTAGGTACTGGTTATAGACACGCCTCCGAACGAGTAAAAAGGGATGGGTTGAGCTGTTCTAAATTGTGAGTTGGAAGAACTTCCGAACATAGCTTCGTATTGAGCGTTCATGAACTTCTTAACTACCCAAGTACCGTTAGATAATTGAAATACAATTCGTTGCAGGGTCGAGGAAAAGTGCATAGTCGATGGCGTTAAAGCTGTGTTTGTGTTTGCTACGTCGTTAACATCCCTGGTTGTATAACTAGGTAGGGTAGTAACTCCGTTCCCAAAATCAGAGACAAGTGCTAGTCCCATGTTTGAGGATGTTGGAATAAACAAACACAATTGTCCTTGAAGCGCGATTGGCGCTCCAGAGTCGGCGGTTGGTACACACATGCTGTAGTTATTAAGCAATAAAAAGGTTCCAGACATACCAGTGATAGTTCCAGTTTTTGAAACGTACCAATCTGTGGTTACGCCTAATGCGCCTACCGTGGTGATCGAAAGAGACATATCGAAATTGTAAAAGTTTGGGGTAGCAACTAAACCGTTAGCGACAACAATTTTAGTTCCGCCTGGTGTGCCGTCAAATTCGTAACCAGCACCTTGACAAACGGTAAGGTTATTTGTTCCCCCAGTTTCTTGATGCCAATACACAGCTTTTTGTCCTGAGGCAGTTGCTACCGGAATGGTAGTGGGGCTGGAAGTAAAATCGGCTTTTGCGATATTTTCTACACTAAAAAATCCACCGCTGGCAGCTACAGTACCGACTGTACCAATCAAAATTCTCCAACCAGTAGCTCCCGAGTCGTTTACTAATCTACCAGTTCTTTGAGTGTGGGTAGTGTTTGGTAGTTGAACGTTAAGCCTTCCTACGTAAGTTTTTACACCCGTGGTTTCATTCACATCGTATAGTACAAGACCCATAAGACCTGCGGCTGTTGAAGCTACAAACTGTAATTCATGCCCATTATCGCTTATACACTCACGAACTGGGGTTACTGTAGCGTCTGTTATGGTGTCGGCAAAAGCGTTTAGAGGAGTTCCTACTACGATCTTTCCGCCTTGAATTACAGATAGAGTTTTTTGAGCGGCTCTGCCAAGAACAGTTGTTCGAGTTTGATCGTAAGTACCACCGACTGATTTATTTAATTCTAAAGATATCGCTTTAGCCATTGTTCCTCTCCATTAAAAGATGCTCCAAATGATGCTATCTCTTCGGTATCTAGTTCCTACTAAAGAATACGAGAGAGCTTTTCTTGCTGTGATTCCAGGAAAAGCGGTCGGTGATGTGTAATCAATTATAGTCACTCGTTGATTTTTTGTTCCAAAATCTGCGTAAGTAATCGCTTGTATTCTATCGTGAGTAGCCAAAATCTGTTGACGCAGGTTGTTTATAAAAATTCTTTTAATTCCAGTTTTAGTTCCGTCTTCCGTTCCAACAATCAAAATATTATCTGGGGTCGCAGTAAACGCATCAATGCTTACTGTAACCGGAGGAACTACTACTGATATAATAGCATCGACCGCTACAGCCCATTTTCCATCGTCTCGTTGAACTAAATCAACAATCTGACTTCCGTCGCCATTAACTATTACTACACGTTTCGCAGCAGCATTATCTTCATGTTCGCGTTGCGTGATAGTATTGACGGATTTGACTTGGTTATTTGGAATATTATCCACAAAAACTCTCTAAGTTATTCGCCAATAATAACTATTTGAACACCAGCTGCAGAAGCTTTTACAGCCATAGATACCATATCGTCGTCAGAAGCTCCAAGATGAAACAGTTCAACATGTCCTGCTGGCATAGCAAATGAATCAGTTACAGTTGGAGTAGCTGGAGCATCTGATACTTTACCTGCCCAAAAAAATGCGGTAGCTCCTGTAGTGTTCGTTACTCGAACCATAGCATAATCTTTTACGTTAGTGGTGGTTGTTGAAGTTGCAACTACTGAACCGATTACACCAGGACTTCCGTCTAAGTTTTTCTCGGAATTACTCGCATCATGAAACTGTGCGTTTGTAATTGACCCAGGGCTACGTGCATTACCAGATAATCCTTGTTTTTTATTTGACATCTAAAGTCTCCCTTACGTATTATACCTATCGTCGTTCTTACGACTTTCTTCTAGGTTGAGCTTATCAACTTTCCTTTTTAACTTTTCGATCTCATTTCTAAAAAAGAAAAGAAGATCTCTGTATCTTTTTTCTGAGGATCTTACGAAGTCCAGTTCAAGATCTTTACCAACTCCTCTAGCATCCTCAAAGATAAAACAAACTACAGGCTTGTCATTTTTACCGATCGAAGGCTCACATCTTAGGTATTTTAACCCATGCATTTCCAGGTACGGACAAAGAGCTAAAGAGTCGGTTTTATATTCTTTTATTGAATTCTCAGCCATGTTTACAAGCCTAAAGTATATCCTCAGTTTATCATGGTCCTGCGTAAGTTTGCAGAACTACTTCAGCTTATTGTACCACGGTTTAAAATCAGAACAAATACCAGATAAAAAAAGACCCCCGATAAACTTAATTACCGGAGGTCTAATTTTTTAGAGATTATCTAATGATCTTCGGCTATTAAGCAGCGCGACCGATATTCATGAAGATAAGGTTTTTGCGAGGAGCATATACGATTGGAGTTCCGTACATGAGCTGCATCCAGCGGTAAGCTGTAGCAACGATCGCAAGGTCCATCTTCATCAACGGAGCAAGCTGTTTGAATCTCAAAACTTCTGCTTCGTTAGAAAGCAAGTAAGCTTGTGAAAGACCAGGGAGCTTGTGGTTGAGGTCAGTCAACGTAGCTGCACCACCTACTGAAGCTGGAGCAACGTAACCGATGAATTCATGGTTAGCAGTCGTTCCAACTGGAGCACGGTACACAGCGTAAGCAACTGCGCCTGCAACAGCAGCAATAGCTACTGAGTTCTTCTCACCAGCAGCAATAGCTGGAGCAGAAGCTGCAGTACCTAGAGCACTTTCGCCGTTTGCGTTAAGAGCAGAGATACGATAGCTGTAAACACCTGCGTCAGCAGCAGCGAACTTACTGTTAGCATCTGCACCACCGTTTGTAGGTGTTGGAGCTGCTGGAGTAGCTGGAGCATCCGACGTAGGATCTGCGCCTGTTCGTTTAGGACGTAAAAATACGTCGCTTACCAAAGTGAATTCACCAGCAGAGCTGACGAAGTTTTGGAGTACGAAACCAGCACGACCGTTTACAACGCCCATTGGGTTAACGCGTTCTTTTGGGTAGAACTGACGAGCAAGATCAGAATGAGCTTTAGTATCAAGCATCATGATCGAAGGCATACCGAAGTTTTCAACAACGATACGACCACCATCTTCCAAAGCATCTTCATCGAGCACGAAGTTACGCATGTCTTTGATTACGCTTTCAGACAAACCATAACCTGTGAAGGCTTTAGCTTGAGCTGAAGAATCTGAGTTACCTTTGCGGATCTGTTTATCCAAACCGTCCCACTTAAGGTCCGCTTCTTGGAGAAGAGCAGCATCAGCACCGTCGAACAAACCGGCATTCGAGTAGTGACCGTGACCGTCGAACAAGTTACGTTCAACGATTTCAAGGATACGCATGGTTCCGTTACGAATTTCACGAGCAATAGCATCACCGTGAGCGTTACGAACCAAGGTATAAACGTGCGTCAACTCACGAGTTACGCCGATAAAGCGAACACGTTGTACTTGACGAGTGTAGCTTGAATCTTCAGAACGTGGCAAAGCACCTTCTGCGATAAAGCCCTGACCTTGATCGCCATAACGGTCGATTCGGTTGTACTCTTCGATAGTGTTATAAGCTTGGTCTTTAGCAAGTAAAGGCCACAACTTAACGTTCTTCATTTCATAGGTAACGCTCTTCAAAGAAGCATCGAGAGATTCGACTTGAAGTGCACCACCACCTGTAAGCGCAGTTGGAGCACCGGCATAGCCAGCACCTGCACTGATCGCTTTATTCAACTCATCAACTTCACGAGCTGATGTAGCACCGTAACCTTCACCGAAGTTTACGAATTGGTAAGTTCCTAAGCTAGACATTTATGATCTCCTTATTTGATTCCTAGTTCTTTAAAAACTAGTGACTTAATTACTGAGTCCGAAATATTATTAGTAGCTTCGAATTCAGCGATATGATGAGAAGTTACGCCTTTCTCCTGTCTTTGTAGATCAAGCAACTTGTCTAGCACTTGGGTTTTAGAAATGTCTTTCGATTCCGTTCCAGACTTTTCTAGAGTTTCCAAGGTAGCAATCGATCGCCTGTCGTAAGCAGGTTGAGAAGATATTTTCTCGACTTTTTCCGACAAACTCTTAATGAGAAGGTCTTTCTCATCAAGAACTTTTTTGAAGTTGCCGATTTGATCTTCTACTGCTTTAGCAATAGTTTTAACAAGATCTTCTTGTTCGACAGCTTCAGATTTTTGCATGCTTTCTTCAGAAGTTTCTTCTCTCCAAGCTTTGATGAGTTCAACTTCTTCAGCATCAAGATGTTCCGAAAGTTCAGCGAGGGACTTCTTCATTTTCTTAGCTTTTTTAGCTTCTTCAGCGTCCTTCTCGTCTTTTTCTTTCTTTTCGTCTTCTTGAGCTTTCTTCATTTTTTCAGCTTTTTCTTTCTCTTCTTTTTCCTTCTTCTCTTTTTCTTCAGCATCTGCTTGAGCTTTTTTAGCTTCGTCTTCTTTCTTAGCAGCTTCATCTTTTTCCGAAGAGGCACCTAGAAGTTGGTTTTTTCCGCCGTTAGCAGAAATACCTTCAGGAGATCCCGAGCTGAGTTCTCCTTCTTTAGCAAGTTCACCAGCAGCTTTTGCGACTGTTTCAGTAGCGGTAGCTTCTGGGGCTGGTTTTGCTAGAATTTCTTCAACGATCTGTTCGATCGATTTTTTAAGTTCTTGATCAGTCACAAAAATCTCCTTTAGTCGTTATCGACTTTTTCAAGAAAAGTCTCAAGTACCAACTCAGCCAGTTTTAGTGGGTCTTCATTGGGCAATGCTTTTCTCAAGCTTTCAATAACTGATTTTAACATCAGTTTTTTGTTCTTTACGTGTTTTTTACCGTAGGTAACTTTTTTGGGTTTACCTTCCAAGCTTTCCGTAGTCAACGCTGCGCCTCCAGACATATTCCCTGGAGCACCAGCATAACCGACTCCGGCAGCTAGAGCTTTTTGAGCAACCTCGATGAGCATCTCAAGATCGGCTTTATTGATCTCGATTTTTTCTTCAGGTTGAGTTTCTAGAACAGTAGTGGTATCCGAATTCAATGATTTTAGAAGTTCTGCATAAGTATACGGATTCACAGGATCTAATGTTAAAGCTACTTTATCGATTCGCGCCTTCTTAATATCCTTAGAGTTATTGAAGTCACGTTGCATGATCTTACCTTCAATACTCATGTGTACGCGGTGAGAATCTGATTTCTTGATTGATTTCAAGATGTTATAGAAAGCTTTAGCGCGGTCCTGGTGTTTAAAAAGATAACCTTTAACCAACAAAGCTTTTTTACCATTTTCAACAACAAAATCAGCATCTTCGATCTTACCAAGAACGTTCTCAGGACCTTTTTGATGGTCGAAGTTGAACAATCCTCTTCCTGCTTTAAGCATGGATATATCTAGACCGTTTTGATCAACTGTTTCACCTTGCAGATCTTGGTCATCGGTAGAAGCTATACCTTGGATTTGCCAGCTTTCTTCCCCGTCCTGGTCGGTAGCTTTCGTGAGTTCGATAGGAATTGAAAATTTAAAATCTTTATTACTCATAATCTCTAGTGTAACACGGGGTCTTTATTCTTTTTCTATACTGAGCGTCTTAAATTTTCGCTTCATCTTAAGGGAGGCTTTTTTCTCAATAGAAGTGATGGCTGAAATAGATAAGTCCATTAAATTGGCTACTTCAAGAAGAGTATGAGTTCTAGTATTATGACGTAGGTATACCCAAAAACAATTACTATGATCTGGCGAATTTATCCACCAAACATTGTCCTTCGAGAGCGAGTCTTGTCGTCCGCACTTACAAGGTGCAAGATGAGGGTACTTTTTCATATAAAAATTATCTCATCTTTTTTTTGATAAAACAATCCTACCTCGTTTTTCTGGCATGCGGCTTGCACTGATGATTGGTACTTGCTTTTATTTTAAATTTATGCTAGACTAACGCTTGTAGCAGTGATCGAAGACGAACCACAGTTCGGTTCTGGTATAGTCTACAAGTACGAGGTGAGCTATATCCTTCGGATCAGACTCGACATTATTTTAGGCTATTTTTAAAATAAAAGAAATAGAAGATTTATAACCTCCTTTTTTCGACCTCTTGCGTCGTCTTATTTCGTTGACTCCAACTACGAGAACTCGTAGGATCGGAGGTATGCAACAACCAATCCATTATTTAAAGCTCATACGACAACTTGAGGACGAGAAACTCGCTATCCTCAACAAGTATGGACAAATCGAAGCCGTGAAGTTGTGGCCTCCCATTGATGAGAAGCTAACTCGACTTTATCGCTGGTACGCGCACGACTACGCGAAAGGTTTGGTTCGACCGAAAACTAATTTCAGAGTAATAAAAAATGGTAGTTTGGAATAACGGCACCTTTCAGGAAGAAGCTGGAAAAATAGATAGTTTGAACTTCTCACTACACTACGCCAATCCTGTGGTTTGGGAAGGGATTAGATCTTACCTGCAAGAAGATGGAACCACAAAAATTTGGAAGTTGAAAGAGCATATCGAAAGGTTATTTGATTCTGCCAAAATAATTGGGGTGGAGATCCCGCATGTGATATCAGATGTGATATCAGCTTGTGAGCAGGTTGTAGAGAAGAACGGAGGGGGAGATCTTTATCTTCGTCCGGTAGTATATAGTAAGAACGACGCAGAATCAGTAATGCCACAACCAACCAACATAGCACTTGATATTTACTGCTTTCCCATTCCTCAACTCCACAAGACTAAGGAAATTAAGATGGGGATTTCAAACATCACTCGTGGTTATCCTCAGTTTCAGATGCAAGCTAAAACTGCAGCTAACTATAGCGTGATTCAGTTAGCAAAATCTCAAATGGAGATAATGAAGGTTGATGACATGTTTTTTACTGATAACCAAGGTTACATAGTAGAAGCTACTGTTGCTAACTTTTTCGTCATCAAAGGTAACGTGGTGATGACGCCTCCCAACAGAGGAAGTATCTTACCGGGTATTACTCGTAGAACTATCGCTGAGCTTCTAATGAACTCCGCCTTGATGTTCGTGAAACATAAAAAAGCTCCTTTAGTTATCGAAAAGGACATTACCAAAGCGGACCTATATACCGCAGATTGCGTGATTCTATGCGGTACGTATGCCGAAGTCGTAAACGTGTTGGAGATAGATGGTAGAAAAATCGGATCTCCAGAAACTCACGAATACTTTCATCTCATCCGTGACGAATACCAAAAACTGGTCAGAGGGAAAGGGTGAAAATTTATAAGGTTGAGTACTCAGTTGGAAACGTGAACATGGTGCCATCAAACATCCTGGTAAAGGATATTGATGACATGGAAGAACTTGAATTTTGGGAAGAGCGATTACGCTACCTGAAGCAAGACTTTACGGTGACTTACCGAAAAATGAAGGGTAAGATTTTATACTCTATTTTCACTACTATGAGACTTAAGGAGACTTTATTTCGATGATTAGATCAAAAGCTCTGAAAGATTGGGGAACCCTAAAGAAAGGAAAACTTTACTCGTGGTGGATTGAGACCGAGCTAGCGAGTTGGTGGTATAACTTTTCTTGGAACTATTTTGGGAAATATCGGAACGCCTTAAAGAAAAGCTATCAATGGTACCGAGATGTATTTTTGAACAAGGATTTCGACTTTGATGCCACGAGCCTTTACACTATTATGGAATACAAACTTAAACGCGTACTAAGAGCCCTCGAAAACGGTCACGCGCACCACGAAGAAGTAGAGCTTCAAGCTTTAAAACTTGCGATTAAATTATCCTGTAAACTTGCGAAAGACGACTACGAGATGAGAGCGTGGAATTTACTAGAAAGGAAATGGGGTGAATTGCTAACTTGGACTACCCCATATGAAAAGGATGACTTCAAAGGATACGAGTACCACAGCAGACACGAAAATGTGAATACCGAAGAAGAAAAACAGCAAGCCTGGGACGATAGAATGAAGTTGTACGAAGCTATGGAAAAAATTAAAACCAGAGACAAACGCTGGTTATACGGAATACTAGAAAAATACCTAGAAAGGTGGTGGGACTAATATGATAACTTTAAAGTGCGATCAACCAACCTATTTTGATGTCGATGATACTCTCGTGTCATGGGGCTACAACTCTGCTCCCATAGACGGCGCGGTAGAGATTGTTTGTAACGGTTTTAGTCAATTTCTGATACCTCATAAAAAACACATCGAACAACTGAAGGCGCACAAAGCTCGGGGTCACACTATCGTGGTTTGGAGTCAGGGCGGTTGGCAATGGGCAGAAGCGGTAGTAAAAGGTTTGGGTTTAGAAAAGTTCGTAGACCTATGTATTTCAAAACCGTTATGGATTTATGACGACCTTCCAGCGGAAGCTTTTATGCCCAAAAACATTTGGAAAAAGGACGAGTAGTATGGAAGACCAAGCACTGGGCTTTTTACTTCTTATGGTGATCTTGCTAGGACTGGGAACCATTCTCAGTATGGCAAGAGAGACCCCTAAGCAAGAAGCTTGTTCCGTGCACGATTGGTCCTACAACAAAGACAATAAACTTCAATGTTGTAAGTGCAACATGGTTGCAGGTCAAACTAAAACGGACAATGGAGAGTACTAATGAAAGAATTAAATAAAAGAATTAGAGCGTTTCAATGGGATCTATTGAAGCTCTTTTTTAAAACCATAGGAGTGACCGTAGTAAGCTCTATCATGATTGGCGTTTTGTGCTTTCACGCGGGTTTATTCGACACAAGTGCTCCGCAAGTTATGGGAATGTTGAACGGGATATTTATATTTCTCGGATTTCTACGTCCCCGAACCCAAGCTATCGTAGGCAAGCATCAACCTTTGATTGTAGAAGAAGCGAAGCGGGTTCAAAAAGAACGAGAGGAAAAACTAAATGAAGATAAAAAAGACTAGTTATTATGGTTTCGATCACGGGCAAGTGATCAAGAAATTCGAAGGAGACCTAAGCTTCGTAAATGAATTTGCTGTAGAGGTTAAACTTCAAGGCGGCGGAACCGATTACAAAACCATGGCGGTGTACAAGGCTAAAAAGCCCAACCGAGAAAAGGGTCACAAAGACTACATGTTGTTGTTCACCGTGTATGATCCTGTCGAAGACAAAAGCCAGTTGTTCGTAACTGGAAGAACCAAAGCTGAGATGCAAAAACAACGCTACCAAGAAGGCATTCTTTGTGACGAATGTGACACAGTACTTTATAGCATGGCTCGACACGACTTCACTAAATGTGGGTGTTCGAACGAGACCTTCATAGACGGGGGAAGAGATTATGCCCGGGTTGGAGCTATGAACTTGAGTAAAACTACCCCGGTCCGAATTGACCTTTTGACAGACAAGGTTCGAAAACTAAAAAAGAATTCTCGATTTTCTGAGTAATATTTGGTAGAATATGAGTATGCCACGCAATTTAAGAGAAAAGCTATCAGTGTTTTTAGACGACATTGAAACCCTTCCCAGATTTGAAAAACTCCGTAAATTGGAGCAATTGGTCAATGAAGAGCTTGGATTTCTCGAAGCTCAACACGGAGTGGATGAGTTTGATCTTTTAACCATTAAATCTCAAGCCATCAATATTTTTAACGAAACTCCAATGTCTATTTCTGTAAAGAATGAAGTCAGTCCTGAGTACCTAGCGGATTGGTGTAAACTTCAAGCTACTATCGGATTTTTAAGAAATCAAGGTTTGATCAAGTTTACTCTTGGTATCAAAGAAAAGAAGCGCAGATCATGATAGGACCTGGGACTAAAATAATTTGTCCCGAATGTGAGTTGCATATAGCGACTGCGATTGAGCCTATTGATTTAGATGAAGTTTTTATAGACCAGTTTGAGTGGAACGTTGAGGACGTGGAAGACAAGATTAAAACGGTTTGCCCAGAATGCGGAGAACATTGGGGAGATGCCGGAGGTTACTTACACACCGATCGAGGGTGGAAAAGTTAGGAGAAAATATGTTTAAATGCCAAGATTGTAAAAAAGCTTCACAAACAAACGAGAAACCTTTCAAATTGGTTGTAGAAACCCGTAAAAAGACTTACACCAACACTATTCGAGTTGGTAGAGAGTTTAAGGTTAAAGACAGCGTCGGACACGAGACCGTTAAAGAACTTTTGGTTTGTCATCAATGCGCTTCAAATAGAACGTATAAACCTGAGATGTTGTTTGAAAACCGACCTAAATTTGGTGTTATCCAAAACTTCGGTTCCTAAATAATCCTTGACAAAATCAGTTTAACTTGATAGGGTCTTAAAATGAAGATCTTGTTCGAGTCACACCCCACTTACCAAGACGACGTAAAAATCGGAATACACTGGTACAAGCACAAGCGTAAAGAGTGGAAGGGTTTTACCACTACTTTAGTTTTCCTCTTACGGTCTTTGAGTATCACGGTAGTTGATAACTATGCGGCCTATGATTGCGTAATCAATAAGCGCAAAAAATGGAACCCCAATGCCACTTGAGTATAAAAAGCAAAGCCTGTTTGATGCTCCGAAACACTCTATCATAATCCACTCGTGTAATGCCCAAGGTGTTTGGGGAGCAGGAATCGCAGCAGAGTTTAAAAAACGATATCCGTACTCTTATTCAGGGTATTACGAGCAATGTAAGGAAGATTATAACGTACTCGGAACGGGAGATCTTTCTTGGAACGATACCCGAGAAGACCATTGGGTTGGTTGGATTATTGTCTCGTCAGGATATGGTAAAAGCTTGGACTCTCAAGACTCGATTAACGTGAATACCACGTTAGCTTTATTTAATTTATGTAAGAACATCTACTCTTATCATCCTAAAAGCCAAACGACAATAACGGTATATTCGAATAAATTTAATTCTGGTTTGTTTGGAATTCCGTGGGAAGGCACCGAGTTCATTTTAAAAAGCGTTCTTAGTCATTTTCCTAGAATTAAATGGGTGGTATGCGATCCTGACTTAAAGGAGCAAACATGAAAGTAAAAATCAAACGACTAGACCCCAACGCAGTGATTCCGAAATACTCAAAACCAGGAGACGCCGGTATGGACCTAACGGCTATTTATAAAGTATGGGATGATCAAAATGAAGTTGTAGTTTTTGGCACGGGAATTGCCGTGGAGATTCCCGAAGGTTACGTGGGTCTAATTTTTCCAAGATCTTCCCAGTTCCGAACCGGGCTCACGCTTTCTAACCACGTAGGGGTTATTGACTCAGGTTACCGAGGCGAAATCAAATTTATGTTTTATCCGGGTTCTCGTCCTAAAAAGAACTTTAAGGTCGGAGATCGTATCGGCCAACTGATAGTCATCCCTTATCCTAACGTTGAATTTGAGGAAGTAGTCGAGTTGTCTAGCTCAGAGCGCGGTGAATCTGGATTTGGGAGTTCTGGGAAATGAGAGATACTCTTAAAAAAATAGAAACTATAAAGACTAAAATCCGTATTCTTCAATTTAAATTGCAAGCTTTAATAGATTCTGCTCAAAAGTCGTGTAAACATAGAGGAGCGATCAAAAACACTAGTTACGATGGCACCGAGTATCATTGCTCAAAGTGTGATAAATGGTTAACCCGAGAGGAGTATAATGCAAGTTTTATTTATAGGTCAGAACCCGTCCGCAAAAAATACAGATAAAAGTGTTCCTTTTGTAGGTACAAAATCTTATGAAACTCTCAAAGTCTGGATGAGAGAGATAGGGATTCGTCAGACTGATGAAGTACGTTATATAAACGCTTCGAATAAAGTAGGAAGGGTAAATCTCGGAGACGTAGACGTTCACCCCTTAATAATGGCTTTGGCAGAAGGTCCCGATAAAATCCTTTGCTTAGGTAAGTACGCCACGAAAGCTCTTAAATTATCGCTTAAACAAACCGCTATTCGTCCCCCGGTTTCTTTTGAGCTTCCTCACCCTTCCCCCAGAAACAGAGCTTTAAATAGTAAATCTTATGTTCGACGTTGTTTAAGATTGTGTAAAGAATACTTGACAAAATAACCCCAGTTTGATAGGTTGGGATTATGGATTTGGTTAAAAAAGACACTGTAAATATCGTAGATGAGTTCTTGAGCAACTTCCCCAAGTCGGCAACTAGAACCGCCTATAAAAGAGACATAAGTGATTTCTTTGGTTACTATAATGCCCGTTTCGGAGATCCTGGAATCCTTACGATCAACCATTTTATCGCCTACCGGGACCAACTTTTGGCCGATGGGAAAGCCCCAGCAACGGTTGGTAGAAAACTATCAAGTCTTAAAAGCTTAATGCATTGGTGTGTTACTCGGGGATTTTTGCAAAGTAATCCCGTAGCTCATTTAAAATTCCCAAAAGTTACTACAAAATATCCAACGCTCGCTTTTACTGACGACGAAGTTCGTAGAATCTTTGAGGCTATCGATCGAACAGACTTACACGGCGTAGTCCATACATTTATTCTAAAAATTTTATTTAACCTAGGCTTACGTCGTTCGGAAATCGTAAACTTAAAAGTATCAGACATCTACGAAGATCGTAATTTCACGGTAGTTAAAATCATAGGAAAAGGCGATAAAGAAAGACTGTTGCCTCTTAGCCCCGACATGGTGTTAGCTTACAAAGAGTATCTAACCGCTTACGAAGAAGTAACCGGAAACAAGCTTGAAAACACCGACTGGCTGATTCAATCCAACCCCTGGGTTAAGAACGCCAACCCTATGAATTCCACTACTGTCTTTAAGATCGTAAGGAATTACGCACGTAAGGCCGGTATTACTAAAAGAGTAGGAGCACACTCGTGCAGGGCCACTGTGATCTCGCACCTTCTCGAAAAAAACATCTCACCCCGAGACGTAGCCGATTTTGCAGGGCATACCAACATCCACACTACGATCAGTATTTATGATAAAAAGCGAGATTTTCTCGAAAACTCAGCAGCAATGAAGGTGGACTATGGCTCTAAATAAAGGTATAAAAAACGTATTGACAGGCTTGGCAGTGTTATTAGTTCCAGGAGCTGGAGTAGTGGTTGGCGGGGTACTGATTTATAAAGGAATTAAAAAGCTTACGAAAAAGAAAGTGCTTGACTGAAGTGATCAGGTCTGGTATTTTCAAATCAAGGAGATTTTTATGACTAAACAAGAACAGCTAGTAAAAGAATTCTTAGGACACGCAGGTCTTATGATTACGGCATCAAAAGGTCGCTATAATAATAGATATCCTTTAAATTTCACGATATTCAACAGCAATGTAGTTACTGACAAAGGTGTCAAAATTTGGCACGGAGATTTAGATCTAACCTTAGATCTTCAAAAACTCAAAGATCTATCAAATGCTTTGAAAATCAAACTACACGTTCTTAGAGAAATGGATGGCCGTTTCGACAACGAAAAAGAACCTAAGGTAGACCGAGCCCTGGTTTCAATTGATGGTGATAAAGTTTCAGTAAGTGAATCTTACTCAGAACTTACTGAGATCGATGGAAATTCAATTCGAATTAAGGACACCAGCAAATATAAGAGAGAAGATTATACAAAAGAACTTAAGTTGCCAGAATTAACTAAATTTGCTTCAAAAAGTGCTAAACAAAGTCCTATGGAAAAATTAGTACTTTGGATAGCAGAAGAAATGGGTGGAACTCCAAAAGGACATTTGCCAGCTCCTTATGCGGTGTATCTTTCTCAGGAAGACTTTGCAGTAATCGAATATCTCACTAAAAATTGGATTCGTAAATTTTATACCGGGGATGATGAGTATGAAACTCAGAAAAGCTACGCATACTACAACCTCGATGTGGGCGTGTCAGAGTTTCGTGAAGAAACCCCGCGATGGGCAAAACCGGGTCACGCATACATGAAACCGGACTTCTTTGTTAAGGTAGACAAACAGTGAATACTTTAAGTAAGCGAAGACAAGCGTTCTATAAACACCTCGCTGAGATCAATGCTCACGGTATTCATTTCCCCGAGGACGAGTTAAGACAAGCTCTACAAGTTGCTTACGATTGTATTGCGTTGAGAGGAAAACACATCCCTTACGATGATTTCGCAGATTATTTAGAATCTAAACATTTTATAAAAAAGGTTATGTCAAAACATGGGATTAAGAATCCCAGGAAACAGGAGAAAAAATGAAACTAACAAGTAAAGGCAAGTATGCTATTCAAGCAGTGTTGGATTTAGCCAACAACTCAAACGGTCGAGCAGTGAGATTGGCCGACATCTCAGATCGACAAAAGATTTCTTTACATTATCTGGAACAGTTGTTCCGAAAGCTTCGTCAACGTGACGTAGTGCGCAGTGTTCGAGGACCGGGCGGCGGGTACGTTCTTGCTAAGACTCCGTCTGAGATCACAGTTCAAGACGTGTTTCGAAGTGTAGGTGAGAAAGTAAGCTACATGGACAG
>Ga0187892_10001648_pt1 | contig 49585 bp, 39 predicted proteins | sample MA1701073metaG_FD_139345 | JGI IMG/M metagenome (GOLD analysis project Ga0187892, IMG submission 139345) | Bio-ooze microbial communities from a basaltic lava cave in the Kipuka Kanohina Cave System on the Island of Hawaii, USA - MA170107-3 metaG ...
AACTCCGCCTGCAACTCCCCGGGAAGCCGTCCCATCGCCATCCGAAGTCCTCCGTGACCAACCTTGCGTCACTCCAACGCATTCATTATACCACGCCTGTCAAGAGACTTTTGCAACGGACTGCTAGGAGACTTGTTTCGTTTTTCGTGGGATCGCTGCGGTCACTTCACGGGGCCGAAGGGGTGGTCTAACGTAAGACTCGATCGGTGATGCCGTGCCGTTCGCAGTAGGCCAGCAGCATCCGCACGTATGAGGCCGGTTCCTGCGGAATGTGATCCAAGCCCAGCGACGTTTGGACATCGCGAATCGCATCGACGTCCGGCCCCTCGATTTCGACGAACAGGCCGATGTGCGGCGGCTCATCCAGTTCGATCCGGCATGGGCCCAGACGCCAGCTCTCCCGCCGCTTCTCATAGAAAAGGACCGTCGTGAAACCGAGTCGCTCCAATAATTGGGCGAACACATCCGCGTCGCTGATTTCGACTTCCAGTTCCTCGCGGGATTTCATGGGGCCGGGTTGAACGCGCCCCTTGAAGGTCAGCGTCGCCGCCGAGGGCCTTTCAGGGCCGTGCCCACGCGTTTCCGAAACCGCCGTGCGCAGGCGCAGCCCGCGCCCCTGTTTTCGAAGCGAGCCGTCCGGCCGATCGAGAATCCGGTTGAACTCCCGCACGCGGCCGATCAACACCGCCCCCAGTTCGCGCAGCCGCCCCCGCACGGGTTCATGCGACTCCACCCGCAGTTTTGCTTCGGTTTCGACGGACACGCTATGAGCTATCGACTTGCGCAGCCGTTGAGGAGTTCATCGTCCATTGCCTTTTCGGGACTCTCTATTGGCCTTGGCGTCTTCGAAGTCGAAAGAGGTAACCAGCAACAGATCAATAATGCTATAATCCTCACTGGCTCCAGCCACAACGAAGGTACGGATGGCCTCGGACCCAATGGACACGAACTCCGGATGCCGGACGCGAAACCGCCGTCTATCGGCAAGGGAGATCGTAAATGGCCGGAACTTCTCGGCTCGAATCGCCCTACGAAGTTGTTCGATGGTCATATCGCGCACCTTACTCGGTTTCCGGGTTATTCGCAAGACACCTCTTAACCACCATCTTAGCGTCGGGGCATTATACGGGGCCGCGGGGTTGGTTACCATGATGCCGTGGCGAGGCGATATGACGTTATCGTGGCCGGGGTCGGCGGGATGGGCAGTGCCACCATGTTTCACCTCGCACGGCGCGGGCTGAAGGTTTTGGGCATCGAGGCGTTGGGGGTTCCCAACGACCGCGGCAGCTCGCACGGTGAATCGCGCATCATCCGCAAGGTGTACTTCGAACATCCGGCCTATGTGCCGCTGCTGCATCGGGCATACGATCTATGGCGTGAGCTGGAGGCCGTGACCGGCCAGGAGCTTTTCCGCCGCACCGGGCTGCTGGAAATTGGTGATCCCAACGGCGCGGTTATCCGCGGCGTCAAACGCTCTGCGGCCGAGCACCGGCTGGCCATCGAGGTGGTGCCCGTCGGCGACGTACCAGTGCGTTTTCCTGGCTTTGCAGCCGAGGCGAATCTACAAGCCGTTTACGAGGCCGACGCCGGTTTCTTGCATGTCGAACGATGCGTCCAAGCCCACGCGAGCCAAGCCGAGGCGAAGGGAGCGGAAATAGCCGTGGGCCGGTCGGTTCGAAAATGGAGTGCGAACGGGTCCGGTGTGACCCTCGAGACAGAAAACGATCGGTACTCGGCCGGCGCCCTGGCGGTATGCGCGGGGCCGTGGACCAACGACCTATTGCAATCGCTTGGTCTTCCCCTCACCGTGCGGCGCAAAGTCGTTTTGTGGTTACAAGCCAAGGGCCGGGAGTACGCCTTGGAACGCGGATGTCCGGTTTTTTGTTTCGATACGGCCGATGGCTTTTTTTATGGATGCCCGACGCTAACCGGCACGGAGCTCAAGATGGCCGAGCATTCCGGCGGTGAACGGATCGAGCACGCCGATCGTTTGGACCGAGCGCTGCGCTCCCAGGATACCGTGCGGGTGATGCGATTCGCCGACCGGCATTTTCCCGGGCTGACGTCGACGATCACGCGGCATTCGGTATGCATGTACACGATGACCCCCGATGAGCACTTCGTGATCGATCGGCATCCCCATCACCCGAATGTGGTGTTCGCCGGAGGGTTCAGCGGCCACGGCTTCAAGTTCGCGCCAGTCGTGGGCGAAGCGTTGGCCGACCTCGTCACAGCCGGAAAAACAGAGCTTCCGATTGGATTCCTTTCCGGATCACGCTTCCAATAGCGAGTATGGGCTTTTTGCCATGATAGGCGATTCTTCCAAAGAAAATACGAAGTATACTATTATTTATGTTTGAACAGTGGCGGCATTTTTTCGACGCAGACCTGCGCGAAAGAACTGGGTACTTCTAATGCAACCGTTGGCAACCACCTTGACGCACTCGAACGAGCCAATCTCATCTATCGGCTGGCGCCAGCCGCTTTGGGAGGTAAGAAGGTTCTAAAGGCGCGGTATAAGATTTATCTTGTGGATGCCGCACTTTGCAATGCGGTTCTACTGCGCGGCGAAGAAGTGATCGACGATGCGGAGCGAGCCGGACCGATCGTGGAGACGACCATCTTACGGCATCTTTTTCGCCTATCACTGCGCGGACACCCCGCAGATCCTCTATTGGCGAGACGCCAAGACTGATCGGGAGGTCGACATCGTGGTCAAAAGCCCCAAGTATACGATTCCCGTCGAAGTCAAGTACCGTGTCGACGTTCGCTTGGGCGGGAAGGATGCTCTTGTTGATTATTGCCGAAACGAGAAGGTGTCGTTTGCCTATCTTATTACCCAGCAGGAACGGGATTTCGAGTTAAGGAATATACGCGGCGTGAAAACGCGGTTTCTGCGGATCCCGGCGCACATTTTCGCCTATCTGATCGGTCAAGCGGAGCGTCTGGAGCGTCTGTGGACAAGTCAAACGTGACCAAGCGCGGTCCCGAAAAATATGCTAGGTTCGTCCCCCCTGCTAACCGCGCCTATCAGACGTGGGCAAGGGCATGGGTGCTTGCCGGCTTGTTTTTGTGGATTCCCGCGCCCGCTTGGGGACAAGGGGCGGCTGAGGCGGATCAGGTGATTCGGCCACCGCGGGATGAGGCCGAGGGGCAGAGCTTGCTGGCCGCGCTCGCCGCGGAGATCGGAAGTTTGCAGCCCCAAACCGAAGTCGTCCCGGAAGCCGACACGGAAACGCCGGATGAAATCCGGCGTGCACGGGCCGCGGCGGCCAACCAGCTTCTCGAGAGCCTGCGCAGCTATCAATCTGCGCTGAGGGACTTGCTGGCTCTTCGCGCCCAGGTCGCGGGGCTCACCGACGCCGATGCAGCGGCAAAAAAATCGGCCGAGGAATCGGCCAAACTTCAAGAGCGGGTTAACGAAGCCCGCGCCGGCACCACCGTTCGGCCGCCCGTGGTATCGGCGGAAGAGGTGGACCACGCCGAGGAAGAATGGCGCGTGGCCAACGATGATCTGATGATCCGCACGGCCACGCGGGCCGAACGACTCAAGCATTTGGCGGCTGCCCCGGCGTTGAAGGAAACCGCCACGGCCGAGGCTCACGCAGCGCAAGGAGCGCTTTTGGAAGAGGCTTCGCGATTCGACTCGCGAATCGCGTCGGCCACCAACGAGGCCGAACGGGCGATCGCACGATTCGCCTTGCGGACGGCGCAAATCAGCGCGAGTTCGGCGTTATTGCGCGTGGAACAGATCGAACTGGAGATCCAGCGCGATACTCACTTGGTGGAAGAGGACGATCAACGCCTGCCGCTTCTACGGGAGCTGGCCGGCTTGCTTGATGATCGCTTCGAGCGATTGAAGCGCATCCGCGCCCGCGGCGAACGGCAACGCGTGCGCGACTGGGTGGATTACGTCACGACCCATCCGCAGGCGGTGTCGGCCTATGAGCAGGCGTACTGGCCGTTGCGGCTCAAAATGATCGAGGCCCTTGCCGAGCTCGATCTTATGCAGGAACGAGCGGGCACGCTCGATCGCTACTCGGAAGATCGGTTCGCCGACTTGACCAGCGGCCTTTCCGGCGAGACGGCAATTTGGAATCAGTTTGTGGCCTCTCTGCGCCGGCGGCCGCGGGAGCAGATTCAAGAGCGCTTCCGGGAGATCGGCCAGCGGATCCGCGGCTGGCAGACGCAAGGCGAGCAATTGCGGCGGCTGGCGGACGCCTCGTTCGACGACCGCGCTGACATCGAATTGCGGCTCAACGAATTGGAAGAGGAAATCCGGCACCAGTTCCGGGCCATCAAGGACCCGTCGATCAACGATCTCGCCGACGCCAGCGTGGCGGAATTGCGACACGAGCTGGCCGTCCAGAAGCAGGCCTTCGAGGAGGAGCTTCAGACCATCCGCGGCAACCTCACCAGGCTGGGCGAACGACTGGGCGAGGCTGTCCAAGCGGTGGCGGGGCACGCGGAGACATTGCAGGCCGTGCGCAGCAGAATGTACTGGGCGTACCTCAGAGTCAGCGATCAGCCACTCTGGAAGTACCAGCATCGCAAAACCGTGGAACAGTGGAACCATGAGAGCCGGCGCCAAAAACGCGAACGGGATATCGCCGCGATGCGGAAGGGCGTGGCCGATGTTTCGCAATGGGGTTGGGCCACGCTGGGCGCTTTGGTGGTCATCGGATCGGGGTCCGCCATTTGGCTGCGGGGGCGACTCTTGCGCGAGGCCGACGCCTTGGAGGCGCAAGCCGGCCAAAAACTTCAGGAGGACAACGTCGTCGTAGCCGCGCTCAGCGACCGGCTTCACTTTCAATCCATGCGTTTCTTCGCGTCGGCCGCCCCGATATTGGTTCCCGCCGGCTTGGCCTGGTGCTGGCTGAGGCTCAGTCCGATGGATGGCCCATTGCCACGGACCGTGTTGATCTTTATCACCGCCGTCTGCGTCGCGCACAGTTTGATCCGCACGACCTTTGGGGGTGGCAAACCGAGATTTCGGCTCTTGCCCTGCAGCAGCGTCGTCGCGCGATACTACCAGCGATGGTTGCACGCCATGCTTTGGGTTTCCGTGGTGATGCTGCCGGTTCCGTTGTTTTTGACGGTGATGGAGTGGGCGTTCTATCCCCGCTCCTACATGTGGGCGGCCTACCAAACGCTCATGTTGGTTCTGTTTTTGGTTTTCCTTAGCCGCAAGCAGACGATTCTGCGGGTCGTGGGCCGGCCAGAGAACGTGTCGCACCCTGCGTTGTTGGCCATGATTTCGGCTTTGTATCCGTTGTTCTTCCTCTATATGGCGGGGCAATTGGCGGCCCAAGCCCTGGGCTACAGCGCGCTCACGACCTATCTGATCGCCGCCACTACCGCTTCGTTGGGCACATTGGTGGCTGCGGCGTTCTTGCTCAAATACGTCAACGATTTGCTGCAAAAGCTCCAGCAGCGGCTTCGACGCGCAGCGGAAAAGACCGAGGAGGCCGCGTCCGCATCCGAAACCGACCGGGCGGCCGCGGGCCACGAAGCGGCGGTGGCCGAAGCCGCGACTCCCATGGATACGGACTTGCCGATCGGCCTGTTGAAATCGGTGTTGCGGATCAGTGTCTGGTGCTTGGCACTCATTTTCGTGCTCGGCTTTTGGGGGATTCACTGGGTCGATCTGAAGGGTTGGATGAACATCGAACTGGCCGCCCCGGGTCAGGACGGCCGCCCCCCGATCACCGTGGGGCGGGCGTTGCTGGCCGTGCTGGTGGTTGTCGGAAGCTGGACGATCTCGCGGAGCGTCCGCTCGGTCCTGGAAACCAAGGTCTTCCCCACCTACGCGAATCTGGATCGCGGCGGGCAAGTGGCCGTGAAGACGGTTCTGCATTACTTGTTGCTGCTGATCGGCCTGTACTTTGCGATGTATTTGATGCGCATTCCCTTGGGGGCGGTGACGGTCGTTCTGGGCACGCTGGGACTCGGGCTGGGCCTGGCCTCGCAGCCTCTGTTCATGAACTTCCTAAGCGGCCTGATCATGCTGTTCGAGCGGCACGTCAAGGTCGGCGACATCGTGGACATCGACGGCGTCCTGGGAGAGGTCACCAACATCAGCATCCGGGCGACGACGATCAAGACCTTTGACAACGTGGACATGGTCGTGCCCAACAGCGATTTCGTAGGCCGCAAGGTCTTGAACTGGACGCTGCACGACCAGCGCACCCGCGGCAAGCTGGAAGTGGGCGTGGGGCCGGGCTCAGATCCGCGGCTGGTCGAGAAACTGTTGTTGCAGGTGGCCCGCGAGTCGCCCCTCGTTTTGCGCGAGCCGGCCCCGCGGGTTCAATTCACCAACTTCGGCGAAAAGAGCCTCGACTTTGTCCTGTACGCGTGGTTTCGCAACGTCGGCGACCGTTGGGATTTTCTCACCGACGCCCGTTTCCGCATCGTGGAGCTGTTTGGTGCCAACGGCATCGAGGTTCCCGTCCGTCCGCGCACGGCCGGCATCAAGGAAAGCCCGCCACTGCGCGAGACGGTCGTGTCTCCTCCGGCGGCCACGCAACCGCGGCCCGCGGAACCACGCCATTCTGTTCAGCCGTGACCGGCCGAGACCGACCCCGATCTCCACCGCAATCCGCTGGCCGACGAAACGCCCGCCGCCTGGGATCAGTTGGTCGAGGCGACAAGAACTGCGGACTTTAGTGGTAGAGCAGGCTTCGCCCGCCGATTCACACCGGTTGGAAGCCGGTGCCAGTTGGAAACCGGTTCACATGCAATTGGAAACCGTGCCATAGGGAAACCGGCCGCTGCCCGCCGCTGCGGCGGGTGAAACCCGCCCTACCGCGTGATCTCGAAACGATCATCCACAAGGCAATGGACGCGGACCCTGATCACCGCTACGCGACAGCCGCGGACCTTGCGGACGACCTCGAACGGGTTAGCCGCGCACCGGCCGGCGTGGCTAGCCGCAGAGCGGCGGACGTAGCTAGCCCAGGGCCGGAAGCCCTGGGAAAACGCCAACCCCGTATCCCAAGCCCCGGAGGGGCGACAGGACGGCTCAACCGTTGAGCAACGCGGATTCCGTTGCACGTCCACCGGTTATTGCGGAGTTGCCGCAGCCGTCGGTCGCCTCTCCGGGCCTTGGTACGGACGAGGGGCCTGTAACCCACGGCTCGCGCCGTGGGCTGGCGACGAGCGCCGCTCCGCGGCTCTCCCCGTCCTAGCTGAGTTCGTAGCCACAAAGGGTGCAATCCCAGCCCCAAGCGGAAGCGACGGGTTCTACGGCGACCATACGTTTACGGTGCCGGAAGCGTAACCCCGCGCTTCCGCTTGGGGCTCGGATCACGAAGCCGGTGCTTACAGATAGGGCGAAAACAGCTTTACGAAGCCGTCGCGGAGGCGGCGGGGGATGGAGCGGGCGTCGAGGTCTTCCAATGTCATGGGCTGACTCTGGTCGGCCAACCCATCGAGCCACTTGCTCATGCGCCCGCCGAGATGCGCGTCGTAGGCCTCGACATTGAACTCGAAGTTGAGCCGGAAGCTCCGCGGGTCCAGGTTGGCCGAACCGAAGAACAGCCAGCGTTCATCGACGATCATGAGCTTGGTGTGCACGAAGGGCTCCGGCCGATACACCACGCGGACGCCGTCTTCCACCAACTGCCACAAATACGCATCGACGGCCCAACGCAGCGCGGGCAAATCGAGATGAGAGGGCAGCAACAGCGTGACCGCCACTCCGCGCAGCGCCGCCAGACTCAGAGCCAGAATGAGAGCGGAAGTCGGAATAAAATAGGAGGTCGCGATCCGCACCGAATGTTGGGCGGCGGTGAGCGCCGCGAGCACGACCCAGTGAATCTTCTCAAAATCTTCGTCCGGGCCGCCGGCGATTCCGCGGCAGATGGCCGGTCCCGTTTCCGTCAAACGGGGAAAGTAGGCTTCCCCACTCAGCGATTCTTCGGCGGCGTGCAGCCAGTCTTCGGCGAAGATGTACTGCATTTCCGCCACCACCGGGCCGGTCACGAGAAAATGGAGGTCTTCCACTCGGCTGCGATCCTGCGATTCCAGCAGATGCCGCTTGGAGATGTTGATGCCGCCAGTGAATCCCGTTCGGCCGTCGACGACCAGAATCTTGCGATGATTGCGGAGATTGATTCGCAGCCGGCCCCACGGAAAGCGCAGTGGATAGAACGGCGCTACCCGCGCCCCCGCCTTCAAGAGCTGACGCCCGACGCGCGACCGCGAATAGAGCGCCCCGATGCCGTCCAGCAGGATGTGCACGTAAACCCCGCGCTTGGCCGCATCGGCCAAGGCATCACAAAAACGCTGCCCGATTTCGTCCCAATCGAAAATGTAGCTGGCCAGGGTCACCGACCGCTCGGCCGCTTCGATGGCCGAGAGCATCGCTGGATAGGTCTGTTCGCCGTTGTGCAGCGGCACGATCGTATTGCCCGGCAGGAGGGGCAGGCGAGTCATTCGGTCGGTGGCTCTTCGCAGCGAGCCAAGATGCCCAATGTCGGCCGCGTGGGCGGCCAAGGCCCTCTCGGGTACGGCGAAGGGCCGGCTGCGGTCGCCTTTGATCCGCGCGGCGCGCCGCTGGACCCGGTTGATCCCCATCACCCAGTACAGCCACGGCCCGATCAGGGGCAGGGCGAAGGAAATCAGGACCCATAGCCCGGCGCTTCGCGGGTCGCGCTTGTACATCGTCGCGTGCCCCGCGGTGATGAGGCCGAGCGCCAGCCACGCAATCAACAACGTGTAGAAAACAGCGGAGCCGCCAATGCCCATGGTTTAGGTTCGAGACGCTTGGATCTTCGCGCCACCTGAGCCGCGGCATTCATGCCGCGCGCCGCGTAAGCGCGGCTCGAAGGCGGGGTGTCGCCAGTGCCCGCGAAGTCCAGTGTGTCCGGCCTCTGGCATTGCGTCAACGATCCGATTGAGAAAGCTCCTCGATGATCGCTGGGCCCGTAGAAGTGCCCAGGCGAGCGGCGCCGGCTTCGATCATGGCAAGAGCCGCCGCGGCGGCGCGGATGCCGCCCGCGGCCTTCACCTTCATGCCAGACGCATACCGATGCAGCAGTCGAACGTGCTCCACCGTGGCACCTCCCGAGGGGTGAAAACCGGTTGAGGTTTTCACAAAGTCGGCCTCCCCTTCCAGGGCGCATTGGCAGCCCAAGATGATCTGTTCGGCAGTCAGGACGCCGGTTTCGAGAATGACTTTCAAGACCTTGTCGCCGCCGGCCCCGTGCACGGACCGGGCCACGGTTTCGATATCGTCGCGCACGGCGGCTCGATCGCCGGTGATCAACGCGCCCAGGGCAATGACCATGTCGATTTCAGCAGCCCCGTCTTCGATTGCCCGGAGGGCCTCTTCGGCCTTGACGGCCGGTAGGCTCGCTCCCAGGGGGAAGCCGGCCACGGAAACGATCCGTGGGGTCTCGTGTTCGGGTCGCCCTCGGCAGGCCTCGGTGATTCGTTGGGCGGCGTGCCGAACGTAGCTGGGATTCACGCACACCCCGGCGAATCCGTATCGGACGGCCTCCGCGCAAAGGCGATCAATCTGCGACGGCGTTGCTTCGGGCTTCAGCAGCGTGTGCTCAATCGTTCGGGCGAGTTGCGCGGCATTGAGCACGCAAGAAAACTCCTGGACCTTGGGACGCAAGTTAAGCCGCGGATCGTTCGCGAAGCCACACCACAACGTCCAGCGCTGGAATCTTGGCGCCGACATGGCGCAGCATGTTAAGCGCCTGGGCGCGGTGATGGGTGCCGTGGTGGTTGAGCTGGAGCATCGGCACGCCCAGGGGCAAAATGCGGAGGACGTTGGGGCGGGGCGTGGCCTTGACGATGCGTTTTAGGTCGGGATCGGACAGGCCGGAGATGAACTCGTTGCGTTTTGAGGCGGTTTCAGCAAAGAGACGTTGGAGCTGATCGACTCCGATGGCCTCGTCCGCTTGCGGGAATAGCTCGCCGGGGCCTTTCGTCCAGTTGCAAAACCACCATTGTTCCGCGTCGCGGATGTGGACCAGGGTCTTGCGGAGCGTACCTAGGCCGATTTCGAACGGACGGTTGAGTTGCTCGTCGGTGAGCTTGGCCGCCTCTGCCAGGACGCGAGCGTTGGCCCAGTCGCCGTAGGCGAAGTACGTGCGCAGCGTGCCCAGGTCAAGCCCGCAGGGCGTCGTCTCCGGCGCTTCGATCTTCATGAAAATGTAATCCAGGCCCGGCCTCGGCAGCGCGGCTCCTACGCGACGGATCATGTTGACGGCCTGGGCGCGATGATGCGAACCGTGGTTGGAGACGTGCAGCATCATGCCGCCGAAAGGGAAGGTGTATGTCTCACCGCGGACATTCGTGTACGTCAGCAGGTGCGGCAGATCGGCATCGCCCATCCCGGCCAGAAACTTCGTGCGTTCGGCGGCGGTCTCGCGGAATTCCTGCCAAAGCCCGGACATGGTTACGCCGGCCGCGTCCTTGCGGGAACGCGGCTGCGGGTGCCGCTTCCAGCGGTCCAGCCACATGCGCTCCGAGGACCAAAGGTGATTCAGCGTCGCCCGCAGCGAGCCTTCACCCATTTCGAACTTGCGATCGAGTTGCTCATCCGCCAGTCCCGACGCCACGGTCATGAGTTTGTCGCGTGCCCAGTCGGTAAAGGCGAACAACTCGCGAATCGTGCCGAGACGAAATAGTGCAGGCTCCATAACGCAGCCCGTTATATCAGAGGAATGCCCGCGTAACCAGTCGGGAGTTTTCAGTGGCTTTTCGCGAGGCTGATACCGATCCGACCTGCACCGGGAAGGCCGGAAAAATGACACAGGCATGGCACTCTACGGGAGCGTGTCAACCTCAGAACCTCCGCGGCCGGCCGATTGAGCCCTCCCGTTCGACCTACGGTTGAAAAAAACACCGGCGATCGTGGTCCGATATTGCGCGATTCCTCTTACTTGACGCAATCGTCTCCAAAAAAAAGATGACCCTTTGAACTGAACCGCTCATGCCGTACAATGGAAGCTTCCGGGAGGCTGGTGACCGCCGTGATGCACGGCGGGGAACGAGGAGCGGGTTAAGAGTGATACCCGACGAGGTGAGCTGCGTGTACGGGACAGGTACTTTGCTGGTCGCGAGTCCGCCGAGCCAGGTTTCCCGCCAGCCCGCACCCATCGTCAAGCGTTTCCTGGACCATCTCTTCTTGGAATGCGGGCTGTCCGGCGCGACGGTGACCGCCTACAAACACGACCTGAATGAGTTGTGGGACCACCTGACGGCCCGAGAAGTGGAGCCGGGCGAAATCTCCATGGATGACGTGCAACAGCACCTGATGGCGTTGCACGAACGCGGTTTGTCGCTTTCGTCCATTTCCCGCCACTTGGCAGCCGTCAAGGTATTCCTGCGATATCTTCATGCTGAAGGCATATTGCGGCGAGACATTGTCTCCTTAATCGAGGCCCCCAAGCGTTGGCGGACGATTCCCGACGCCATCCGTTACGATCAGGTGAAGGCCTTGCTGGCCGCCCCGGCCGAGGACCAGGATTTTTTCCTGCGAGACCGGGCACTCTTGGAGTTGCTTTACGCGACGGGCATGCGAGTCAGCGAACTCGTCAATTTGCCCGTCGAGCAGATCAATTTGCGACTGGGCTACGTTCGCTGCATGGGCAAGGGGCGGAAGGAGCGGGTCGTTCCCGTCGGGCGGTATGCCATCGACGCCGTGAACGACTATATCGAGAATCTGCGGCCCAAGCTGCTGGGCGACCGCCGCTGCTCGGCCTTATTTCTGTCGCGGACCGGCAAACCCCTGGACCGCACCAATATCTGGCGATTGATCCGCAAGTACGCTCTGGCCGCGGGCATTGACGGGCAGCTCTCGCCACACACGCTGCGGCACTCCTTCGCCACGCACTTACTAGCCGGCGGGGCGGACCTGCGGGTCGTGCAAGAGCTTCTCGGCCACGCGGACCTAACCACGACGCAGGTCTACACGCACGTCGATGAGGCCGAGCTGCGCTACGTACACCAAAAGTATCACCCGCGGCCGTAGCTTTCTGGGACCCGCGGGATTTCAGCCGCGCGGGCAGCTGACTCGTTTGAACCCTCGACCCTAGCAATACTCCAACCTTCCTTGACCAACCTCGACTGCGTGGCTATTGTGCCTTTCGAGTAATACCTGCGGACTGAATCGGCGGGCCGCGTAACACCGGCGGCCCCCACCCGAAGCGGATGTGGCGGAATTGGCAGACGCGCTGGTTTCAGGTACCAGTGGCCGCAAGGCCATGGAGGTTCGACTCCTCTCATCCGCACTTAGAAGGCAAAGAACAATCGGCAAGAGGCAGTAGCCAAAAGGCCAAGAGACGGGCGACCAGGCATCCTTAGGAATCGCGCATGAATTACTTACACGATTGTTCTTACGGATCGCCCTGTTTGCTGGGCTTTCGCGAATCGATTCGTTTATGTTATTTCTGCGCGACAACTTACCATCCGTCATAATGTTCCCCAATCCCTGACGGTTCTGCAGCGAAGGCCGACGAAAGACCAAGAACTCCAGGGCTGATTGGCAATTTGAGATAGGGCGCCGATCGAACTAGAATCTCGACGCAGCGCCATGGGGCCGTTTCGATGTACCACAAAACCGGCAAAATGGCGGCATTGAAATGCACCCTAGTGCATGACGGGCTTGAGTGATGCAGATCGTGCTGAATGGGAAACCTGAGGGCATCGACGAAGCGGCCACGGTAACGGCATTGCTGGAGCGCTTGAAGCTGCAGCCGGTGCGGGTGGCCGTGGAAGTCAATGAAGAGCTTGTGCCGCGTAAGACGTTTCAGAGCGCCCGGCTCCGCGACGGCGACCGCGTGGAGATTGTGACGCTGGTGGGTGGCGGCTAATGCAGGACAATCGCTTCCGCGTCGGGTCGTTTACGTTCGCCTCGCGGCTCTTTGTCGGGACGGGCAAGTATGCCGGCTTCGAGCTGATGAAATCGGCTCTGGCGGCCTCGGAGTGCGAAGTGGTCACCGTGGCCGTCCGGCGCGACGTGCTGTCGCCCGAGGGCAGCGTGAAAAGCGATTCGCTCCTGAACCATCTTGATCTGAAGCGCTACACCGTTCTGCCCAACACGGCCGGATGCTTCACGGCCAAGGACGCGGTTCGCTCGGCCAAGCTCAGCCGTGAACTGCTCGAAGGGCTGGACAACCCCGGCGCGAAATGGGTCAAGATCGAGGTGCTGGCCGACAAGAAGACGTTGCTGCCCGATCCGATGGGCACGCTGGAGGCCACGCGTGAGCTGGTGGCCGCGGGACTCGAGGTGCTGGCCTATTCGAATGACGATCCGATCCTGGCCATGCGGCTCAAGGAAGCCGGGGCGACCAGTGTCATGCCGCTGGGTTCGCCGATCGGAAGCGGGCAGGGGATTCTCAACCCCAGCAACATCCGCCTGTGCCTGGAGTACCTGAAAGAAAATGACCCGCATTATCCAGTGATCGTCGACGCGGGCGTGGGCACGGCCTCGGACGTGACCATTGCCTTCGAGTTGGGTTCCGACGGCGTGCTGCTCAACACGGGCATCGCCGGTGCGAAGGACCCCGTGGAAATGGCCCGAGCCATGGCCCACGCCGCCAAAGCCGGCCGATTGGCGTATCTCTCCGGCCGCATTCCGCGCAGGCCCTACGCCAGCGCCTCCTCGCCCACCGAGGGCATCATTGCTCCGGCGCCGTAAAAAGCCTAACAACTAACTTCTGATATTGCTTTCAACGGGCCAAGGGGCCGACTTGGTAGGCGATGGCCAAGGCGAATGCAGCCCAGAAGAGGATGGCCACCAACAGCGGCCGGTCCTTGAGGACGATTTCCGTTGGGCCGCTGTAGAGGCCCAGTTCGCTGACCAAGGCGAATCGGAAAATGCCGTAAATGACGATCGGAAACGTGTAAAACAACTGCTCCTTGGGAAACGGCGGCCGGCTGGTGGTCTCCATCGTGTAAAGCAAAAAAGTCATTGCCGCGATCCCGGCGGAAATGGTCAGCAGGTGATTCAACAAATCCGGCGTGTAATGCAGCAGGGTCCTCCGGTGACGCCCGGCATCATCGGCATTGTTGATCATGGCCAACTCGCAGCGGCGCTTGCCGAAACCCAGGAACAGGCACAGGGTGAACATACACGCCACCAGCCACGAAGAAGTCGTCACATCCACGGCCAGTGCCCCCGCCCACGCTCGAAGTACGAAGCCGATGGCGATCACAATCACATCCAGCAGAATCAGCCTCTTGAGGGCCAACGAATAGCAAACCATCAGGAGAAAGTAGACGGCCACGACGAGTGCAACATCCCACAATGAAGCCGCCAGAATCAGGCCAAATGACGCAATCAGCAAAACGGCGGCGATCACGGCCGCAACCCCGGGGACGATCCGACCGGCAGCGATCGGCCGGTTGCGCTTCGTGGGGTGTCGTGCATCGGCCGTCCTGTCTACGAGATCGTTGATGACATACACGGCGCTGGCCGTGAAGCAAAAAGCCACGAATGTAACCAAAACAGCGCTAAAGTACGTGGGTGAAAAGAGCCGTAGCCCCGCGGCCGGCCCCGCCAGAACTACGACGTTTTTCACCCACTGATTGGGGCGAAGTACGTCAATAAAATCCCGAAAGGTCAGCGCTGTTGGACCAAAATCCTTGTCCATCCAAGTTCCATCGACAAAAAAAGGTCCGGCTCGGGGCTCTTCGCCGCCGGCCGGACCCGCATTACACCCGCTATCGCGGTCTTTGACTAGTTCGCGTATTTCACTGAGCACCCGTAAGGCTTAGTAGTGGCCGTGGCCACGGCCGTACCCTTCAACAGGGCGTTGATCGCATCGGCGACATAATTCACGTCCTTGTCCTTTGTGCCGTCGGGGTCGTCATCAATGGCGCCCTGATAGGCCAGAACGCCCTTGACATCAATCACAAACATGTGCGGCGTGTTCTTGGCCCCGAACGCCCGGCCGACTTTTCCGTCGGCGTCGAGAAGATACGGGAACGGAGAGCCCTGCTCCTTCCACCACTTGCCGATCTGGTCCTTGTCCTTCTCGGCCCAGTTGCTGGAATCGATGGCAAACCAAACCACGCCCTTGTCCTTGAAAGAAGTGTAGGTATTGGCCATGGTCTTCTCCTTGTAGTGGCGCAGGCAGAAGGGGCACTTATGGGTGGCCCACTCGAGCACTACGATCTTGCCCTTTAGGCTGGACAGCTTGTGCTCTTTTCCGTCCATGTCCTTGAGGGTGAAATCGGGAGCGGGTTTGCCGATCTCCGCCCCCGTGGTGGCCGTTGGCTTCTTGGGCTCCTCCGCCCGAACGAGTCCGGCCAAGCCGAACAACGCGACGCCCACCATCAATCCTCGAACCGATCTCATTGTCTATTTCCTTTCCTGGCAGTAAGTTTTTGCCATGCGAAGAAACGTACGCCGCAGTGTACGCGCTGCGAGCGTTTTAGGAGCATATCGTCGCGAGTGCAGGTGAAGATAGACGGGCTAGCCGTTGTTACACCCTTGTGTGGATTCGGCCGTCCGTCTAAACGTTGTGGCGGTCTCCTCGGGGAAATGAAGCGTGCCGAAGTCCGATAACCGACAGAGATGAAAAGAGCCGTCGTGCTTTTATCTGGGGGTCTCGATTCCGCGACGACGGCGGCCATCGCAAAGGAGCGAGGGTTTGGAGTACATGCTCTTTCCGTCCAGTACGGGCAGCGGCATGACGTCGAGCTGCGCGCCGCGGCGCGCGTGGCTCAATCGCTCGACATGTGCCAACATCTTGTCATTACGGTGGACTTGCGACAGTTCGGCGGTTCGGCCCTGACCGGCCCCATCGACGTTCCGAAGCGATTGGCGCCACCCCCGGCCGGCGAAATCCCGGTCACCTACGTTCCCGCGAGAAACACGGTCTTTCTGGCTCTGGCCCTGGCCTACGCGGAGACGATTTCGTCCAACGATATCTTCATCGGGGCCAACGCCATCGACTACTCCGGATATCCCGACTGTCGTCCGGAATTCCTCGCCGCCTTCGAAAGGGTGGCGGTCTTGGGCACCAAGATGGGCGTCGAAGGCTCCGCTGTTTGCATTCACGCGCCGCTGCTTTCGATGTCCAAGGCGGACATCATTCGCGAGGGACATCGGCTCGGGGTCGATTTTTCGCTGACCCACAGTTGCTATGACCCGAATCCCGAAGGCTTGGCCTGCGGCCGCTGTGACAGTTGCCACCTGCGCCGGCGGGGATTCCAGGCCGCCCGGATTGCCGATCCGGCGGCTTACGTATCGCGTCCGTCGGAATGAAGTGATCGTGAACAGTTTCGCACGGGCGATAACTTCGGAATTCGACTTTCCTGTGGATAATGCAAACCCGATCGCCTGATCCGGTAAACAACGCCTTTCGAGTAGGCGGGTCGTTGTTATCTTGTTATACTACCGTGGAGGGCGTTTCTCACAAGGGAGGAGTTCGAGGGGTATGGGAACCCAAGGGGAATAACTCATGAGTGGTGGCTCTGTCACCGCGTTCGTACCGAAAGCCGGGGCCGGACCGTCGCCGTGGCGCGCAGCGTGCGGCCGCTCGGTGTTCTCGGGATTTGTGGCACTCGGAGCGGCGATATTGGTCGCAGCGGAGAGAAAGGAACACACTTCCACCGTGTCGGCCGTCGCGTGGAGCGGGACGGCCACGTTTGCCTTTGACATCGAGGTCTTGGAGTCGTTGGGTTGGGACCTTTCAGCCCGTGGGTCGCAAGATGCGGCAGACGCATCGGGCCTGATCACGTTTCCGCTGGCGGATTCTCCGCCCGTGGAAGTGCAAGCCGTGGCGATGGGGCCGAGCGAAGTGTTTACCGGGGTTGTGAATCTGTACGGCGGAATATTGATCGCCGATGGCGCTAGCGACGTGGGGATCGGTAATCTGGCCATCGGTAGGAATCCGGACGGACGTTGGGTCGCAATCAGCACGATGGACGGCCCGGCCGGTTCATTCGTGGTCTTTGAACTCGAGGATGTAGTACAGGACAATACGGGTTCGCGCCTGGCCCTGGCGGCTCATCTGGTGATCGCCTCCAGTTTGGCCGAACGAATGAACGCTCCACACGCGGCGGGCTCCTCCATGGGAAGCCTGTGGATTGATGCCGAGCGATCCCAATTCCCGGCGGCCGGTGCCCCGAGCGAAATTACTGACGGGGGGGAGGTGCCCGGCCACGCGGTCGCCGGCGCAATCGGACCGGACGTGATCGTAGGCGACCTGTGGGGCGGTTATGACGCCCCGAACATGCTCTCACGCTACGGAACGGAAAACGGGATTACCGGATATGCCGTGGGCACCACGTCATGCAACGTGGGGGATCAACGGCTGAAGTGGTTCGCCGGCACCCCCGAACACCCGGTGATTGCCCAGAACTTTTACAGGCTCAAGGATGGGCGTTTTGAACAAATCGGGTTGAGTTGGCTCAAGCACGGTTTTTACGCCCTATCGCAAAACCTGTGCCGTAGTCCGGGTTGTAACGTCACGGATGGAACTTACCTAGGCGTGGGCTGTTCCGATCCCTACGACGCCCCTCTGAACGGGAATCAGAACATGCTGGGGCCACGGCACCAAGTCAATCCAAAGACGGGAGTGTTCGCGTATCCGCCCACCCGGCCATTGTGTAACCCTGCGCTGCCGCAGAATCCGGGGCCGATTTGCCGGCGGCTGCAAGTGCATGATGTTGACCTGGATCCGAAACTCAATCGCGGGGCCCGCTACTTTGTCGAGGGACATTACATCACTCAGGACGACGCCGCGGCGGGCAACGGCAACAACAATGCCTCCTACCGCCGCTGCACGGTGACCGAGGTGGACGGAGCCCCGGGCGTCTACAACATCAACGTCGTGGAGGCCACGCAGCGGCAGAAGGCGGCGCTGATAGCTTGGCGGGACACGGATCCGAGCGCACGCGTCGTGTTCGTCGATGTGCCTGGCGAAGGCCGCTTTTTGTTCGGATTCAAAGCCTCACCGCTCGGCGGCGGCTGGTGGCACTACGAGTACGCGGTGCAGAATCTGAACTCTGATCGGGCGGCGGGCTTTTTTGACGTCCCGTTGCTCCCCAAGGTTGCTATTGACGCCGTGGGGTTCCATGACGTGGAGGACCATAGTGGTTCGCCTTATGGCACGGCCGATTGGACGGCCGAAGATCTGCCCGGCGAATCGACGCGAGTGCTTCATTGGAGCACGACGCCCCATGCCATCAACGCCAACGCCAACGCCTTGCGCTGGGGTAGCCTGTATAACTTCCGGTTCGACGCCAACGCCCCGCCGACGGTGGGCGTGATCACCCTGGGGCTGTTCAAGCCGGGGGATCCAGCATTCATGGAAGCGGTTGCCGCCATACCCGGCGGGCCGGTGGAAATCGTGGCCGGCAATCCGCCGCACGGTGCCATTGACGCGAGGCAGCCCACGGAGCTCGACGGCAGCCGGCCGGCCGGTTGGCACCGTTTCGAATTGACCCTAAACGTCTTGGTCAACGGCATGTTAGCCTCGGATTTCGAAGTGGAGCAGGTGGGCGGCGCCACCGAGCCCCCACAAGTCATTGGCATCTTGCCCAATGGCGACAAGTCGCTGAGTCTTTTCCTGACCTCCGCCATCGCCGTGGGAGCGCGGACGCGGATCATGCACGCGGGCAGCGGCTCGACCCTGGAGGTGAGTTCGCTGCCCGGCGACGTGAGCGGCAACGGAACCAGCGATCCCGCGGATGTCATGGCCCTGGTCGAAGAACTGGATGGCATGATCGATCTACTGCCCGATTGGTCCATCGACATTGATCGATCGGAGGCGTTGAACCCGCAAGACTTGGCCCGACTGATCGATCTTCTAATGGGTGCAAACGCATTCGACCCACACAACGGAGTCTCCCTGCCCAGTCCGTAAGCACCCCGAGGAAGATTATCGATGTCATTTTACGGTGAGGACCAGAGGCGGAGGGTTGCGCCGGTTTGAATCCACAGACCGTTGTCGGCGGCGACGATGGTGCGCAGATCCGGCAATGGGGCGAGCGGAAGCACATTTGCGTTTTTGGGGAGAATCCCGGCTGCCCGGCGATGGTCGAAAAACCAGGCCTCGGCATCCGGCTTATCCGGCTGGGCCGGTATATGAATGGCAACGACGTCGCTATCGGTCAGGAGCCGGCGGACCCAACGGGCCTCCTTCGGCGCGGCGCCTCGCCAAAGAGCCACGCCGGTGACCGTATCCACGGCGCACAGCGACGAGGCCGTGCTCGCGATGAGGGTCTCGCCCAGCCGCTGGAGGAAGAACTCATCCTCGCGGTTGGGGAAGACCCGATCCGACCGCCAAGCGATGCCGCCGTTGTCGAGATTGATCTTCTGCAAGTGCAGGCCGTCGTCCGTAAAGTAGAGGGCATCCCAATCCGCATTGGCGGATTCGCGACGAATTCGGCCGTCGACGGGCACACGCCAGCGGATTTCCCGCGTCTGGGGATCGTAGGCGATCACCGAGCGAGCGGTGACTAGAACGGCAAGTCCGTCGAGAGTGAGAATCAAGTCTTCAACGGCTCGTTCCTCGTTGGTTGTGATGGCGCCTTGCCATCGCCCGGCTGCCGCGTCCAGCAGGCAGATTACCACGCGATGATCCTGCACGAGCGTGTAAGCCAACAACCGATCTTGCAGGCTGATCGGACCCGCGGCTACGGGGCGATGAACTTGCGACCAGACGACGTGGCCGTCGGCGACGTTCAGAGACGTGATAAGCCCGCCGTCGCGCACGCTGACCAGTCGTCCGTCGTGGAGGGCATGCGCTCGAATTGCCTCACCGTCTTCCCAATCGGCGTTTGGGTCGGCCAGCCGTTCGGGATATTCCCCGTGGGACCATCGCCGCCGCCCGGAGGCGTTTTCCAAAGCGACGATCTCGTATTGGTTGGCAAAGACAGAGATATCATCGCCGGCCAGCAGAAGCTCCGGCCGGAGTCGAACGGGGCTCGGATTAGGCCAGAGCCTGCGCCCCGTCTTGGCATCCATACCAATGATTCCCGCGGGGCCTGAGACAAACACGCGCGACCATCGTGAAGCAGGGTCGTCCGCGAATCGCGGGATCAGCAAGGTCGCACCTTCCTCGAGCTCCAAGGCCTCAACCGGGTTCAGCGGAAGTTTCAACTTCGGTGGCGATGGCTCGAGGCGTGAACGGATATGCGACAAGCGCTCGCGATAGACCGGAAAGGTCAGCGACCGGCCTTCGTGCTCGATGAGCGCCGTCGGATACTCGCGGGCCGCCCGAACAACCCAGCGATAAGCTTGAATCGGTTGGCCGCTATTCTCATAAGCATCCGCGATGTGCTTCAGTAACAATGGCCTGTTCTCGACAGCAGGGTACTGATGGTAGGCCTTGGTCAACAAACGGGCGGCTTCTTCATGCCGGCCTTCTCGGACCAATACATCGCCTTGCGCAATCAAGGCCAGGGGAGCCGATTGGCTATTGGGAAAGACCTCCAGCACCCGTGCGAGGATGGAGCGATCGCCGATTTCGCGGCCGCTGAGAAGCCACTGCCGCGCCTCGGCCTCGAAGGGAGCATAGATTGAGCGGCCGAAGCGTTCGAGGCATTGCGCGATTCGTGTTTCGGCAATGGCGCCGGCCTGTTGTGCGGGCTGCCGAGGCTGTGAGGTTTCCAAGGCGCGAAGGGATTGGTCGCGGAGGATCTGTTGGTACAAGGCCACGGCCCGTTCGGGTTGCCCGCGTTCCTCCAGCAGCGGCGCGAAACGTAGACGATAAGCCACATGGGCACGCGGGTCGGGCGCGAACTCTTGGGCGTAGCGATACAGAACCTCCAATTGATCCTTTTCTAGTTGGCCGCGCGTGGACAACGCCGCCAAGAACGCAAGGACGACATCAAAGAGCCGTTGGCGGGTGGGCACGTTGCCGGTTGCTTCCAAGGACTCCTGGCGGCGAGCCGCCTCTTCGAGTGCGGACATGGCCTCGCGAGCGTCCCCCGCCCGGAGTGCCACTTCGGCCAGTTCGAGGGCCGGGATGGGATCGTGGGTTCCTTGCATTCGGTCGCGCAATCGGCTCCAAAGCTCAGCCTTGCGGACGTATGAGGCAATTCCAGTAGCTCCTGCTACTACGAGTTGGTCCGGGGTGGCCAGTAAGTTCCCGGCCTCACCTTCGGGTCCCCAGGAGACGTCGCGGCGTTGACCGTCCTGCGTGCGAAAGATGCCGAGCACGCCGGGCAATGGCACAAACAACGCGTCGTCCGCCCAAAGTCCGCGGCCGGCAGGGCTTTCGCTTTCGGAAAGGGAAGTGGTCCACCGCACCTCATTGGCGGCCAAATCATAACAGAGCACCTCGCGGCCGGCCGTGCACAGCAAATCGCCCGAAACGCCCAGCAGCGTTCGCGCTCGGCCCAATTCCAACAGCGGCACGGACTGTAGCAGGCTTCCGTCCCGGGATGAAAGGACCAGCACGTTGGCGGAGTCGGAAGGCGCGCATACAAGTCGCCCTCCCGTCCACATCATCGGATTGATTTCCCACGCCTGGCGCTCACGTGCGGTCCAGTTCCCCTGCGTCTCGTCAAGGGGGCCTCGATCGTAAACCCTCAACCAATCGACGGACCCGCTGGAGGCCGAAACGGCCGCGATCGAGCCAAGGTTCGTGCAAACGTACACGGCATCGCCATGCAGCGATGCGACGCTGGTCGTGGCCGACGCGAACCCGGAGGTGCCCGTAGACGCGCTTCCCAGGTGCGTGGAAAAGAGAATCGCTCCGCTGTTGGCGTCAAAACCGTAAAGGTAACAGTCCTCGAAGCCGAAGAAGCGACGGCGGCGCCCGACGACAAATCCGCGATCTTGTTGAATCAACGGGGCGAAATCGAAGGTAACATCGGTGGTGCGATCTGGACGGAATGCCTCCTCGGAGCGCCACAGCAGCCGGCCGCTGTCTGCCTGAAGGCATACGATTGCGGCGCCGCGCCGGGAACCGTCCGTGCCGTAATACGGGCCCGGGTCACCCGGCAAGGCCGCATACACACGGCCATCGGACACCGTGACGCTTTCGCCACCCGGCTGCGTGGGCTCCGGTTTGGATCCCACGGCCACGTTTTCGTCAGCCCGAAACCACCAGGCGATGCTTCCGGTGTTTTGGTGCAACGCGATGACTTGCCGTGACGAGGCAACAAAGATCAGTCCTTCGCTTACGACCGGATGCATGGCCCCTGAGGAGGAAGAACGATCTCGATCAGTGTTTTCATCCGCTTCGCCGGCTTCCGGGGCGTTGCTGCTCAGTTCCGACCGCCGGAGGCGCCAGAGCAGGCCGGGTTCATCGATTCGGCACGACGCTCGCCGATTGCGCTCGGGAGATCCGGCAAACATCGGCCATTCCATGGGCGACGGGGGCTCGCGCAGCGCGGTATAACCCGCGGCGACTTCGGCCATCACCTCACCGATCGGGCGGTCCTGCCCCATCCAGCGAATGCGAAGGCCGGCTTCAGGTTCGACGAGCTTCTCCGAGGTTTGACCGTCCATAGCCGAGACGATGGCGAGCATGGCCTGGTAGCGTTTCGCGAACGTCGCCCGGTCCGGGTGGGAATCGACGACGCGACGGTACGCCCGCCTGGCAAGGGCGAGGTTGCCGGATTCAAGGGCCAATTGGCCGATGGTGTCAGCCAGTTGCGCCGCCGTATGAGTGCAAAAATACCGCTCGAAGATGGGAAGCAGCTCGTTGACGTCCCGGCTGTCCAGGCGCGCGTCGAGGCGAACGCGGATTTGCGGTTCGGCTAAGGCGCGATATACGTTGAGGCCGTCTGCCGGCCACCCTGCAATGAGCCGGGCGATGCGTTCGCGCACGTTGACGTAATAGCCCGACGATAGTTGCACGAGCTTGTCGCCCGAGGAGTCGGCCGTCTGCTGGAGCAGCTCCACGGCCTCTCGCCAGCGACCTGCCCCTGCGAGTCGATTCGTACGATTGATCGCTTCCGCCGCTTCCAGACTGTCGTTGAGGTAAACGTCCACCCGATTCGTGTCCGCCCGAAGCTCTGCGGGTGCATCTGGGGCCGGCCCCATGTTTTGGGCAATTGCCGGTGAAAGGAACCAACACCATCCCGCGGCACTGATTATGGCGCCCCAGAAAACTGACACGGAATCTGCGCGGGCGCCACTGGCGAGGCTGCCCCGCTCTTGCGAAGCAAGCGCGGACGCTGCGTGTAAAGGGCAGGCGATCGCGGCTCGGTAAAGATCACTCGCAGAGTTCGTCTTCACATAACCGTTCCGTCGGTCAAATATCGGCCGGTTAACAACTCAAACCGTTTCAGTGCGCGTGGATCGATCCGCGATCGATCGGACCAAATGGCCAGCTTGAGCGCTTCCCGGCAGCGACATTCGATCGTAGGATCCTTTTCTCGGAAAAGTCTCAACGAGGCTCGGATTAACAAGGTCGCGTTCTGAGTCGCTCGATGCAGGTTGTTTAAGATGATGGGAAGAAGATTCTGTTGATCTTGGCCGGAAGGCGGCGGACGCCAGCAGTCATAATCGGTGGCAAATGCGATCAGCGCATAACAGATCTCGGCTTCTCGAGCCAATTTCGCCTCGGGCAGACAGGTCATGCCAACCAAATCGCCGCCCCATTGCCGGTGCATGTGCGACTCCGCCCGTGTGGAAAACTGAGGCCCTTCCATGCACACATAGGTTCCCGCGTGGTGAACGGTGCTAGAGATGCGAGTCCCGGCGTGAGCCAAAAGTCCGCGAAGCCGCGGACAAAACGGCTCGGCAAACTCGACGTGAACCACCAGGCCTTCATCAAAAAACGTCGACGGTCGCCGATGGGTCTTGTCGATCACCTGGTCGCAAAGAACCAGATGGCCGGGTTCAATGTCCTCACGAAGGCTGCCTGTCGCACCGCTGGCGAGAATGGCGGTGACCCCTAGCTTTTTCAGTGCCCAAATATTCGCGCGGTACGGAACATTGGATGGGTTCAGAAGATGACCCTCCCCATGCCGAGAGAGGAGCGCTACGTCGACGCCTTCCTGGTTCGTAAGCACGATCGGGCCGCTGGGCGGACCAAACGGCGTGTCCATGACCACGGTTTCACCGCCGGCCTCCTTGGCCAGTGTTTCGCCCAATCCCGTTCCGCCAATGATTCCGACTCGCGTTTCCTGCATGAAGCCTCAGCGCGCCGCCAGAACGGTCAGGCGGGACAAAAGTGCCGGGAGGGCCGTAACGACGTGTTCGATTTCCGCGGGCGTGTTGAATCGTGAAAGGCTGAATCGGACGGCCCCGTGGCCGATGCGTTCGTCGATCTCCATCGCCTTCAAAACATGCGACGCTTCCAGGGATCCGCTGCTGCACGCGGCCCCGCTGGAGGCGCAAATCCCCGCCTCGCTCAACAGGATCAGGATGGCTTCCGATTCGAGACCCTCAAAGCCGATGTTGGAGGTGTTGCAAATCCGCTGCGCTTCCTTGCCAATCACGTGGGCAAAGGGAATCGAGCGAAATACGCCTTTTTCCAATGCGTCGCGCAGCGCACGGACTTGCGTTTCCATAATGGGGCCGTCTCGCTTGGCCGCTTCCGCCGCGACGCCCATGCCGACGATGCCAGCGACGTTTTCCGTCCCGCCGCGCAGTTGTCGTTCCTGCCCGCCGCCCACTAGGATCGGAGCAAGGTGTGTGCGTCGCCGGACGTAAAGCGCCCCGACGCCTTTGGGGCCGTGAAACTTGTGCGCCGCCAGGCTCACCAGTTGCACGGGCCAGGAGGAAAAATCGATGGGCATTTTGCCGACGGATTGAATTGCGTCCACGTGTACGGTTATCCCCCGGTCGGCGGCCACGCCGGCCAAACGGCCGACATCGAACAGCACGCCGGTTTCGTTGTTGGCGTGCATGATCGAAGCGAGGGCAGTATCTTCGGTGAGCTTTTCTTCCCATTCGGCCTCGTCGAGCCGGCCGTCTGAATCGACGCCGACGTAATCCACGGCAAATGCTTCTTTCTCGAGTTGCTCGGTCACGCTGAGCACGGCGGTGTGCTCCACGGCCGTGGTGACAATACGGCGGCGGTGGGGAATCATGGGGAGTATTCCGCGAATCGCCAGATTAATGCTCTCCGTGCCCCCGCTGGTGAAGACGATCTCTCGAGGCTGGGCCCCAACAAGGTGGGCCACCTGCGAGCGGGCCACTTCCACGGCATGCCGCACGGCCTGGCCAAACTGGTGAAGGCTAGAGGGGTTGGCGTAAGCATCGCTTAGGAAAGGCAGCATTGCCTCGACCACCTCTGGCAGCGGCCGGGTTGTGGCATTGTTGTCCAAATAGATCGTCCCTTTGGTCACGCTTACATTCTACGCCGTGCAGCTTCTTTCCTCACCGCAGTGGGTCGATGGCCCGCCTCGGCTCGGCACCGCTGTTTGGCCGGGGCGAGCCACAGTTGTCGGCAGGGTGATTTCCCAAAAAATGTTGCAGGAAGGCCCTTGAACGCCTTTCTTTGGCCTGTTAGACTTCGCCTCCCGTTTCTAGGACGTTTCCGGGAACGGGGTGAAATGGGCGCAGTAGGTGCGCCCAATTTTGGCATTGACTTTGTACCGTTTTGGTACAAAGTGGGGGTGGCTGTTTTGACCGCCCAGGGCCGCAAGACAGGAGAGCGACCCACGTGGCTTCGGTTCTCGGCCATGGGATTCGAGTTTGCCGCGGCCGTCGCCGGGCTTACGCTGGTAGGCTATTGGATCGACAGCCACTACGAAACTACCCCCAAAGGAACAGTCACGGGGGCGGTCCTCGGAATTGTGGGCGGTGGGTACAACCTCATTCGGCAATCGCTGACGGCGGTAAAAGAAGCCGAAGAACAGCGCCGCGAACACAAGGATGACAAAACTGGCCACGCATAGAGAATTGAAGTGGGGTGGCTATTTCCGCTTCTTGGCAGGCGCGGGTCTCCTTTGCGCAGTGGCTATGCTTTTGGGATATGGCCCGACGCGGCGGCTGACGTCACCCGAGGCTTGGCCATCCATGGTGGCCGGATGCGGCGTGAGTCTGATCGCATCGGCCGTCGGAGGGATTCCGTTCCTGTTGGATCGCTCGGGGACCCCTGGCAAGCCGATGTTGTTGGTCGGATTGTCCGCAATCCTGCGTTTGATGGTCGTTTTGGCGTTGGCGGTGACAACGGTCCTCAGTGGATGGTTCGAAACGGCCCCGCTGCTGGTTTGGGTCGCCATCAGTTACGCAGTGCTTCTGTTCCTAGACACGCGTTTTGCGCTTCGTTCGCTTAAGGAGGGAGGGGTGGAGTGACCCATTTCCTGGCGAGCGCCTCGCCGCTGGAGCATATCGTCCAACATCCGTTGGTGACCGTTCCGGTGAATCTGGGATTTCCGCTTACGCCCGAGGGGGTCATTACGGTATTGAGCGACCAGATCGCGATGATGATTCTAGGGGGCGTGCTGCTGATCGTGTTTTTGCCGGTTCTGATTCGCTGGAGAGCCGGGACCGACGAAGTCGGGCGGCTGGTTCCCACCGGCTTTGCCAACTTCATCGAGGTGATCTGCGAGTACCTTCGCAAAGAAGTGGCCGAGCCGGCCCTGCAGGAGCATACGGATCGGTTCATCAAATACATCTGGACCGTGTTCTTTTTCATCCTGACGGTGAACCTATTGGGGCTGATTCCCCTGGGGAACATCAGTCCCCTGTTGTTCGGCGTGCACATTGGGGGCACGGCCACGGGTAATATCTTCGTGACGGTCACACTGGCCTTGCTGACCTTCGGAATGATGGTCATTAACGGCCTTCGGCTGGGCGGCATGCACTATCTGGCGCATTTTTGTCCAGGACCGTTGTGGCTCGCGCCGCTTCTGGTGCCCGTGGAGATCATCGGGGTGATCGCCAAAGTCTTTGCCTTGGCCGTGCGATTGTTCGCCAATATGATCGCCGGTCACATTCTGCTGGCCGTGCTCGTTGGGTTTATCCTGATGGCCGGCACGGGCATGGGAACGGGCGGCGGGTTGCTCATCGCCCTTCCAGTGATCGCGGGGAGTGTGGCGATTACGCTGCTGGAGTTGTTCGTGGCGTTCCTGCAGGCGTTTATCTTCACGTTCCTGACAACCCTGTTTATCGGGATGTCCGTGGTCTTCCATCACGAGGACCAAGTCGAGCATGGGGAGGCGCAGACACATTGAACATGGTATTGCGAATGAGCCGGTGAATCTCGGGACTTGAGATTTCATCGGCCATGGCCCGGGAGCGGTGGGACAACCGGGCCGTAAGGCGTGACAGCGATGTGGAAAACGAAACTCGGCCGCCGGCCCCCGCACGGCGGCCAGTAGGACAATTAGGATTAACAAACATGGAAAAACGGTTTGCCAAACTCGGACTGGGTTTGATCGTGGCCGGCTTTGCGGTGCTCTTGTGCAACCCATCAAGCGCCCGAGCCGCTGATGAACCGCCCAAGACGGAGCATCCCACGTTCGTGACCTCCGAGGGAGCCAAAAAACTGGGTGGGGCAATCGGCGCCGGACTGGCGATTATCGGCGGCGCGGCCGGAATCGGGCGGATCGGCGGCAGTGCCGTGGAGTCGATGGCCCGCCAGCCCGAGGCCAGCGGGAATATCAGCACCGCGATGATTATCACGGCGGCGATGATCGAAGGGGCGACGCTATTCGCCGTGGTTGTAGGTCTTCTGGCCGTTCTCCTCAAGTAGTATTTCGATGATTCAGAAACTGCTCCTCGGTTATCTGGCACTGGCGCAAGCCGCAACGGCTTCGGCCGCCGCGGGCGGTGAAGGCGAGAGCAATCCGTTCGCGGGTGATCTGGGGAATGCGCTTTGGACGGTGATCATTTTTGTCCTGGTGCTCGTGGTCCTGGGCAAGTTCGCCTGGGGTCCCATTCTTCAAAGTCTGCAAAAGCGAGAGGCCTTTATTCGCGATTCGCTGGAGCAGGCCAGGCGGAGCCGCGAGGAGTCCGAGTCACGACTCAAGGAATACACCGACAAGCTCACCACGGCCCGGGCGGAGGCCAGTGCCATCGTGGAAGAAGGGCGTCGGGACGCCGAAGTCCTCAAACGCCAGATCGAAGAGACGGCACGGAGCGAATCGGCGGCCATGCTGGAACGAGCTCGGCGGGAAATTGCCATCGCCACGGAAACCGCCGTCAAGGAACTGTACTCCCTCGGCGCTCAGCTTAGCACGGAAGTAGCTGCCCGTGTGATTCAAAAAGAAATGGATGCCAAACAGCACGAACGGATCATCCAGGATTGCATCGAGGAGTTGCAGCAATCATACACCACGCGCCGCGGGGGCGTGTTGCCCGCGGGTCGGAATTGACGTCGATGGCGGAGCTCGGCAATACGAAGGATCTGGCGGTTGCCCGCGTTTATGCGGCGTCCACCCTGGAAATCGCGGAGGCGGAAAAAACCGCTGACCAGGTCTTGTCCGAACTCGGTGACCTGGCGGGCTTGGTCCAGAGCTCCCCGGAGCTTTCCGACTATTTCTCCCGCCCCACGGTCGATCCAGGCCAGCGCGAGGAGGCTTTGGAGCGAATGTTCCGCGGACGATGCCTGGACGTGGTCACAGATTTGTTGCAAATCCTCAACCGCAAGGGACGTTTGTCGCTCTTGCCGGCGGTTGCGAAAACCTACCAGCAGGCTCATGACGAACTGCGCGGAAGGATCGAAGTATCGATTCGGTCAGCGGTTCCCCTAAACGAAGCGCAAAAGGAAACGTTGCGCGCATGGGCCCAACGGTATACCGGCAAGATACCCGACCTCATTGAAGGGACTGATCTCTCGCTCCTGGCCGGAATCGCGGTGCAGATCGAGGATGAGAAGTTCGATATGAGTGCCGCGCAGCGGTTATCCGGGTTTCGGCAGCGTTTGCTGGACCGTGCCTCGCGGGAGATTTACGGAGGTAAGACTTACGTCACGCCGACTGCGTAGGGGTGGCCGCGCTGGCGGACCCGCCAGGAGAGTCGTGATTAAGTACCCCAAGGTGGACGAATGAAGTTCAAAGTCGATGAAATCACGTCGGTAATCGCGGAAGAGATTCGCCAATACCGTGGCAAAGTAGACGTGGCCGAAGTGGGCCGCGTGATCGAAGTCGGCGACGGCATCGCCCGCGTATATGGTCTGGGCAATGCCATGGCCAACGAACGAGTCGAGTTTGCCAACGGCGCCTTCGGGCAGGTCTTCAACCTCGAGGAAAACTCGGTTGGCATCGTCATTCTGGGCGATTACCTGGGCATCAACGAAGGCGATGAGGTCCGCCGTACTGGCGAGCTATTGAGTGTGCCTTGCGGCGACAAGCTCGTCGGCCGTGTCGTGGATCCGCTCGGCCGTCCGCTCGATGGCAAAGGAGTTGTCGAGACGCCGCACCGCAGGCCGCTCGAGTCCGTGGCGCCCGGCATTGCGGGTCGGCAACCGGTCAACGAGCCGCTCCAAACGGGCATCAAAGCCATTGACAGCATGATCCCGATCGGACGGGGCCAGCGCGAGCTCATCATCGGCGACCGTAAGACGGGCAAGACGGCCATTGCCATCGACACCATCATCAACCAGAAGGGCGGCGACGTCATGTGCGTGTACGTCGCCGTCGGACAAAAGGAATCCACCGTCGTAAGCGTCGTCGAGAAGCTGCGTGAATGCGGGGCTATGGACTACACGATCGTGGTCAGCGCCTCGGCTTCCGACCCGGCCCCGTTGCAGTACATTGCTCCTTACGCCGGTTGCGCCATGGCGGAGTACTTCATGTACCGCCACGGACGGGCTACGCTCTGCATTTACGACGATTTGACCAAACAGGCCTACGCCTACCGGCAACTATCGCTGCTGCTTCGCCGCCCGCCGGGCCGGGAGGCCTATCCAGGTGACGTATTCTACCTGCACTCCCGATTGCTCGAACGAAGTTGCAAACTGCGCGACGAATACGCGGTTGTGGCCGAGGATACGCCCCAGGATTCCTGCGACCGAAAGTTGGCCAGGAAGCACCCCCAAGGTCTCAAGGCCGAGGAGCATCATCGCCCCGACGACGCCGACGGCATCTATCACCGGCCCGCCGGCCTCGAACACGCCCGAGCGTGGTTGGCCACCTTGCCCGATAAGGAAAAATACAAAGTGCATCGATTCCCGGACTCGGGTGGATCGCTCACGGCCTTGCCGGTCATCGAGACGTTGGAAGGGGAGGTGTCCGCATACATCCCCACCAACGTGATCTCCATCACCGACGGACAGATTTATCTTGAACCGGCGTTGTTCTTTGCAGGCGTTCGTCCCGCCGTCAACGTGGGAATCAGCGTGTCCCGCGTTGGTGGCAATGCCCAGCGCAAGGCTATGAAGAAAATCACCGGCTCCTTGCGCCTCGATCTGGCCGCCTACCGAGAGCTGGAGGCCTTCGCCCAAGTAGGTACGGAAGTGGATGCCACCACCAAGCGTCAGCTCGATCGCGGGGCCCGCATGGTCGAGTTGCTCAAGCAACCGCAGTACCGGCCTTACAAATTCAGCGACCAGATTGTCAGTATCTTCGCGGGTACCCGCGGCTATCTGGATGACCTTCCCATCCATCAGGTCCAGCCCTTTGAGGCTGACCTGCTCAAGCACGTCAACGACGAGTACCCGGAACGTAGCAGGGAGCTGACCGAGACCGGTGAATTCTCGGACGAGCTTCAGGAGAAGCTGGGCCAGGTCATCAAAAACTTCAAGGCCGTGTGGGTCTCGAAACACAAGCCCGAGGGCGAGGCGGAAACGGCTGGCGACCCGGGTCGCGAGGCGGCCAAGAAATCGGCTGGACTGGGCGACGGGCCCGAGGGCGCGGGAAGTGCCCAAAGACCGGACGCTGCGGGTTCACAGAAGTCCGCAGGGCCACACCACGAAGCACGCAAGGCCGCGGGCGACGGCCAAGACTTGATCGGTACGCGTGTCCCGAAGTCCACCGGCCCGCGAGAAGGCAAATCCGAGCGCGGGGCGCTGCAAGATGCCGGCATGAAGGGAAAGGGCCATGGCTAACCCCAGGATCATCGTCAAGCGTCGCAACTCTGTTCGCAACATCCGCAAGATCACGCGGACGATGCAACTGATTGCCACGGCCCGCTTTCAGAGCGCCTACAACAGGGCTGTGGCGACCCGACCCTATTCCGACAAGCTTGCCGAATTGGTGGCCGATTTGTCCAACGCCGGCGAGTCGATCGATCATCCATTGATCCGTTCGCCCCAGGCCGTAACTCGATCCGCGGTCGTGGTCATCACCAGCTCGCGCGGCCTGTGCGGCGGATACAACGCCAACGTACTTCGCACGGCCATCTCCCACTTGGATGAATCGCAAGGCCGCGGGGCGGCTCCCGAAGTCTACATGGTGGGCAAGAAAGGCATCAATTACTTCAAGTTCCTCAACCGGCCGATGGTGGATCGTGTCACCCATATCGGGGATACGCCGCGGTTTGAGCAAATCGACCCGCTGGCCAATCTCCTGATGGAACGGTTCATCGCCGACGAGGTCCAATCCGTTGAAGTAGTGTATATGCGCTTTCATTCTGTCGGGCGGCAGAAACCGGAAGTCCTCGCGTTGCTGCCCATCAGCGCCGTGTCGGAGACCCAGCCGGAGCGCTCAGGGCCGCAGCGGCGCATTCCCTACGAGTATTCACCCGAACCCCGGGAATTACTAAAGGCGCTCTTGCCCTCCACGGTGCGCATGCGGCTTTTTCAGTGCTTCACCGACGCCGCCGTGAGCGAGCAGACTGCCCGCATGGTGGCGATGAAGGCGGCGACCGAATCCGCGGGCGAAATGATCACGCAGTTGACGCGGCGGTACAACCGGGCCAGGCAGACGCAGATTACGATGGAACTCCTCGACATCGTGGGCGGAGCGAATGCACTCGGGTAACAACAGCGGTCAGGGGGAACAGAATGGTTAAGTCCATGGAAAACGGGAACATCGGTAAGGTTACGCAGGTGATCGGCTCGACCCTCGACGCCCAATTTGCCGACGAACAGATGCCGCGGATCTACAACGCCTTGCGACTGGACGTCGAACGCAAAGTGCTGGGTAAGTCCTCGCGCGAAGTACTCTGGTGTGAGGTGGCCCAGCACCTGGGCGGCGGCCGCATTCGGGCCATCGCCCTGGGTTCCACCGACGGCGTTCAACGGGGTACGCCCATCCACGACACGGGGCAGTCTGTGGCCGTGCCTGTAGGCAGCGAAACGCTGGGGCGGGTCTTCAACTTGGTCGGCGAGGTCATCGACGGCAAAGGCCCTGTGACCGTCAAGGAGCGGCGGCCGATTCATCAGGACCCCCCCGAGCTCAGCGAGCTAACGTCCAAAACCGAGATGTTCGAGACCGGCATCAAGGTAATCGATCTGCTTTGTCCCCTGGTTCGCGGCGGCAAGGCCGGGCTGTTCGGCGGGGCGGGCGTCGGCAAGACGGTCATCATCCAGGAACTCATCGCCCGCCTTGCCCGTTTTCACAGCGGGTTCTCGTGCTTTGCCGGCGTGGGTGAGCGAACCCGCGAAGGCAACGACCTCTGGCTCGAAATGCAGGAGGCCAAGATCGGTGATACCGGCAAACGGGTTATCGATCAAACCGTGATGGTCTTCGGCCAGATGAATGAGCCCCCCGGGGCGCGGCTTCGAGTGGCCCTTTCGGCCCTGACCATGGCGGAGTATTTTCGCGACCAGACCGGGGCGGACACGCTGCTGTTCATCGACAACATTTTCCGGTTCTCGCAGGCCGGCTCCGAGGTGTCCGCGTTGCTGGGACGCATGCCTTCGGCGGTCGGATATCAGCCGACGCTTTCAACGGAGATGGGGCAGCTACAGGAGCGGATCACCTCGACCAACCGAGGGGCGGTGACCAGCATTCAGGCCATCTATGTGCCGGCGGACGACTACACTGATCCAGCGCCGGCCACGGCCTTTACTCACCTGGACAGCACCGTGAACCTCGAACGCCGCATCGCGGAGAAGGGCATCTATCCCGCCGTCGATCCGCTGGCCTCGTCCAGCCGCTTGATCGCTCCGGAATTCGTAGGTGAGCGGCATTACAAAGTGGCGCGGCGGGTCCAGCAAATCCTGCAGCGTTACAAGGATCTGCAAGATATCATTGCCATTCTCGGGATCGACGAACTCAGCGAGGATGACAAGGTCATCGTGGGCCGTGCACGCAAGATCGAGCGGTTCCTTTCGCAGCCGTTCTTCGTGGCCGAGCAATTCACCGGCTTCAAAGGCGTGCACACACCCAGGGAAGAGACGATCCGATCCTTCGAAGAATTGTGCGACGGCAAGTGGGACCATCTTTCCGAGTCGGCGTTCATGTACGTGGGGGCTATCGAGGAAGCGGCGGCGAAAGCTGAGAAGTTGGCAAAGGCTTAGATCGGAATATCGATCGCTACTTCAGAAGTTAATGAGCTTCCCAATAACGTCGTCATCATGCTGAAATCGGTATCCGCTGTTCATCGTTCGGCATTGCGATAATGGCCAGAACCGATACGTTTCATTGCAGCGTCATCACTCCGGAACGCACAGTGCTCGAGTGCGAGGCCAAGTTCGTGGCCTTCCCCGCTCATGACGGCGAGATGGGCATCCTCCCCCATCACGCTCCACTGATTTGCCAGATGGGCATCGGTCCGCTGCGCGTTCACGCGGCCGATCAAACGCATCTGCTGTTCGTCGACGGCGGCTTCGCTCAAGTGGTTCACAACCGCCTCGCCCTGCTGGCTGACCAGGCCCAACGGGCTGAGGAGATTGACGCCGCCAAGGCCAACCAGGCACTGGCCGAGGCGAAAGCCATGAGAATCCACGATGAAGCCTCCTTCCAGGCCCGCTCCAACGCCCTCCGCCGCGCCCAAGCGCAACTGAAGCTGGCCAATCGCTAACGCGTCAACTAGCGTCTCTGAAATCGCTCTGCGTTAATCCAAACCGACCAGCGCGCGTCTGCAAGCGGCTTGAAGACATGGGGCCTCCCCCGCCCCCTCACGGTTGCGGCTCGGATCAGAAGCCATCTGCTTTCATCCTCATACCACTGCCATACCGCCAAGTCGTTGACGGATAGCTCCTCTCCGTAGCTTCCGACGCGCTTGGGCTGGGGCGCACCGCGGAGAAACATGCCAGCTCGGACGAATGGGCGGACATGTTTGAACCGTCGACGATCATCACGAGTTTTGCTCTCTCGGCTCGGTCATAAACTGTGTTTCGCATAGAGTCCTGTACAGCGGGCAGCGGGTGAAGAGGTCCGTGTGCGTGCCTTGGTCGATGACCCGGCCGGTGTCCATGACCACGATCCGGCCCGCGAACTGAATCGTGCTCAGGCGGTGGGCAATGATCAGCGTCGTACGGCCCTTGGCGAACTCGCGCAAGGCGGCCTGGATTTTTTGTTCCGACTCCGTGTCGATCTGGCTGGTGGCCTCGTCGAAGATCAGGATGGGGGCGTCGCGGTAGACCGCCCGCGCGATGGCCAGCCGCTGCCGCTGGCCACCCGAGAGCGTGCTGCCCTGTTCACCCAGATTGGCCGCATAACCACCAGGGATATTGCGAATGAACTCATCGGCAAAAGCATGCCGGGCAGCCTCCACGACCCGGCCGTTCTGGTCGCCGGCTCCCTCCCCTTTTTCAAGTGGAGACAGAGCGCCGTAAGTAATGTTGTCGCTGGGAGTGCATGCAAAGACGATGGCCTCTTGAGTGACGATGCCGATCTGACGGCGTAACGATGGCAGGCGGGCACGCCGGATGTCGAGGCCGTCATAATGAATCTCGCCCGACGTGGGTTCAAAGAGCCGCAAGAGCAAGCTCACCAGCGTGGTCTTGCCCGAGCCGTTGGGGCCGACGATGGCCACGGTCTCGCCTTGACGGATGGTCAGGCAGACCTCGCGAAGAGCCGGAACGCCGGCACCGGGGTAGGTGAACGACACGCGGTCATATTCGATCCGGTCGCGAAGCGGGCCTAATTCCACGCCCTCGCTGGGCGACTCGCTCTCCACCGGTTGATCCAGGATTTGAAAGATCCGTTCCGCCGCGGCCACCGCCCGCTGAATGCGAACCCATACGTCGCTGAGTTTCCGCAAGGGGTCAAACAGCACGGATAGCGTAATTCCCAGCGTGGCGAACTTTGAAATCGACAACTCATGATGCAGCACTCGGCTCAAGAGCCATACGGTCAGGAAGCTGCCGGCGACGACGGCCACGGTCTCCATCATCGGGCTGACAAACGCGTCCAGGCGGGCGAGGTTCAGTTGCTGCCGAAACATGCCACGATCCACCACGTCCAGCCGCGCCCGCTCTTGATCTTCCGCCGTGTAGGCCTTCACGACGCGAAGATTTTGCAGGCTGGCGGTCAGGGTACCGATCATGGTCCCGTAGGCCTGGAGCAGTTTGCGGTTGGCCGTCTTCACCCGCCGGCCGATCCACCAGAAAATCGCCACCGCGGCCGGTGCGCACAAAGCGGCCACCAGGGTGAGCCGCCAATCCAGCAGCAAGGCCGCCCCGAGCAAAAACGCGGCCCGCAGTGGCTCGCGAATGAACTTGCCGAACAGGGTGATGAGTCCGCGCTGGATTTCCTGAATGTCCTGGACAAAGCGGGTGACGATGTCGGCAGTGGCCTGACCGGAGAAAAAGCTCATCGGCAACCGCAATGTCCGCTCATAGAGCCGGTCGCGCAGGTCCATCATGGCCCGCAGAATGGCCTCGGCGATCCACACTTCGCCGAAGTAGCGAAAAACATTGGAGCTGACCGTCGTGATGACCAAAACGACGAGCACGTAAGCAAGTGCCCGAAGCTTCTGCTCTTGGGTATCCACGGGAATCAACGAAACGGCCCAGCGCAGGAGGCGCAAGTGCCATTCCGGATCGGCCGGGGCCAGTTCGACTGTCGTTGACGGCGCCTCGGCGTTCGGTGCTACGATACCAACGCTGATGCGTTCAGCGGATTTGGCCGATGCGATATTTCGCAGCAGTTCCGCACCGGATTGCGCTCGCGGATGCGCCAGTCCGTCGACGGTGCGAATCCCAGCCCGGTCGGCAACGCCGCCCGGTTGGACTCGGACGATGCGCACCGGCTCGCCCTCGGTGGCCGGGGCGAATTCTACGCCGAGCCGCTCGCCGGCCACGGTGCGGTCCACCCAGCCGCGCAATCCTTCGGCCTCGAGCAGGATCTTAAAAACCGGGAACGCCCCGCTGATGCTGGCGGTGTGCAGGCTGGCGAATGCCACGGTGAATAGAAGACCCAGGGCCAGTCTGCCACGGTAGGCCCAGACCAGCGCCGGCACCCGGCGGAAGTCGCGCAGGCGAAAGGGCACGCGCGGTGCTCGATGTTCGTCACTGGCTGACAGAATCAACGGATTCATGGTTGCGGTCGGCTCCCGGCTTTTTGCGGCGCGGCCTAAACTCCTTTATGGATTAAGATTACACGGAAGACCGCGCGGACTCAAAGTCCGCGGCTCGCTGTAAGGTAAAGCTGGATGAACTTCGGCGCGCAGACGCTCCAATCGAAAAGATATCGCCCAATCTCGCGCAGTTTTCGGCCTTGGGCAAAGCGCTCATCGTCGGTTAAGCCAAACATTTCAAGAAACGCTGTCTTCAGGCCATCACGTGTTGGGTTGCAAACTCGGATCGCGTCTTGAGTGCCCGGCGGAGCGACCAAGACCGAGGCGATGACCGGTTTTCCCGCCGCCATGGCCTGCATCACGGAAACGGCCAGGTGCAGCCGCAGACTGGGCCCAACCAGGAGCGATGCCGCACCCAAGAGGGCCTGCTGCATGGCCGGGTCAGGTGACGGCACGATCCGCACTCTTTCGGCGGCGCCCTTGCGGCGGATCGCGGCCTCGAGCGTTTTTCGGTCCTCGGAGTCGATGGGGCCGGCCAGAACCACGCTCCACCCGTCGCCGGCAGCGCCTAGCTCAGCCAGGCTCTTAAGCAAGGGGACGCAGCCGGAACTAGGATCAATCGTTCCGAGCAGCAAGACGAAGTGCCCCGGAATGGGAGGTATGGAACCGGTGACGCCGGGTATGGCTTGGGCCTCATGGAACGAGAATCCATACGGAACAACGGTAAGGGTCCCGTGCAAGCGGCCTGCTTGAAGTTCTTTGTACTCGCAGTCATTGAGGGCGGTCACCGCGGCGGCATCGCGCAGGAGGCGCGGATCGGTGAACCGGCGTCGCAACCTCTCTCGCCAAGGGACCCGTTGAGTTGGAGCTTGCTTCGCCTCACCGAGCGGCGAAACGACGTAGGGTTTTCCCTGCGACCTCGCTTCGGCGGCTACACTTCGCGCCAATGGACCGCACCATCCATGCACGTGTACGATGTCAGCGCCGCCGACTGCCTCCCGAATCGCCAAGGGTTCGAAAGGAATAAGCGACTCTTCGGCAAGGCCGAAACCACCGGCGTTCCTGGTAACGACTTTCGACCCAAGCCCGAGTTGTTCCAGGGTGAGTAGCAAGCCCCTGAGGGAAATAGCGGGCGAGCCGGCGTCTTCTTCTAGCGAATCGATCGCGTGAAGTACATGTAACGTCATGAGGACGCCGATCTTACTCGTCGATTCAACGGCGTAAAGGCTTGACGCGTTGCGCGGCGCTTGATACTACGACGTCTATGTCCCAGCGTGACTATACGCCGTATCAACGAGATGCGATCGCCCGTTATTATGATCACCGGGACGAGATCATGCTCGCCAAAGTCGGCGAGATTGCGACCGAGCTTTACCTGGCCGACTCGGACTCCAAAAGAAAACGCCTATGGTCGCGGGCCGAGGCGGCCATGAGGGCTCTCAAAGTCGGTCCCAAGCTGATGGAGCACATTCTGAGCCAGCAGAAGCCGGAGATCCTCGCCGCCAACCTCCGCGACTGGCTGGCCGCGGCGCCAAAGAAGGGTGGATCGAACCCGCCGCGGCGCTGAGCATCGGCTAAGGCCGGCGCGAGGCGGGGCGCCCTTCGACAAGGCTTGCCTCGCGAAGGTCTTTGAGCTAGATATCGTATGGGTACTGGGGCGATTAGCTCAGTTGGTTAGAGCGTTCGGATCACACCCGAAAGGTCAGAGGTTCGAGTCCTCTATCGCCCAGTGATCAACGCACGCTTGTACACGTCAACGAGGAGATCTTCGGAGATTACCGCTGCCCAGATACCATCGCGGGCTGGCTCGGCGAGGAGTAGTGGCCCAAGAGTCGCGTAACCATCGGGCAATTGCGGCGGACGGAGCGCCATTCCGTTAGAAGCGGCCGAAGAGGCTGGAGGGCAACCTGCGAGGCATGCTCGGCCCAAGCGACCAGCTGTTTCCAAAACCCATCGAGCAAAGCCGTGTGGGACTCCTGCTTGGCGTGTTCGGGAACATCGCGGGCGATCAGCAGGGCCGCCTTGGCCGCGGCCACCGGGTCGTCACGCATGGCCGAACGCAATGCCGATTCGAGCAAGGGGAGGGCGAACTTGCATCCGACTTCTCCACGCCGCCACAGATGGACGATGGTCGGCCAGAAAATGGCTGTTTCACTCCATGCCTTGGTTTGGAAGCGGTCGCAGAGGATGCGTTGCGCGGCCGCGTGGAGCTCGTCAACAATGGCTCGCTCCACTTCGTCGCGAATGGGGACGAGGCTTTCGCCCACCATCGCCAGGATCTTGGGCGTTTCCAGGTTGGCGACGCCATCCAGGGTGTTGTACCACTTGGCCATGCGCTCGCGGGCGTCGAGGCTCACGTCGGCGAAGGCTCGCGACGTCCGCCGGGCCAAGGCCGATAGGTCGCCACGTTCCCACATTCGCTCGACAAAGTCGATCCACGCGCCGCCCCGCGCGAGCAGTTCGCGCACCGAGTCCGGTTCCACGTACGAAATCTTCTGACCGGCGGTGCGGTTCTTGGTGGCCGGCGTCGCATCGTGCAGGAGATACAGACGGTGGGTGCGGCCGGCCGAGTACTTCAGCCCGGCGCAGAACGACAGCTTCGACCGCAGGGGGCCGGGAAGGCCCAGAAGCAGGGCTTCGGCCGCATCGAACCAATCGGCGCAGAGGTTGAAAAGCAGTGCCCGATCACCCAAGAGGCCTTGTAAAGAGTATCGCCGGGTTACGGAGGGAACGATCGTCCGCCACGGCCCGATTTGGCGAGCAGCCCAATCCAGTCCCACCTCAAGCTGGATTTCCGGCAGCATGGGCGGTGGATTCAGTTGCGGCGTGGTCAAGCCGGCCGTGACCATGGCCCGCAGAATATGGAAGGGGTTGAACGCACAATGGGCGAATTGCTCCGTGGGAAAGACCAAATTGAAGGTGTAAACTCGCTGCCCGCCCCGCCCCGTGTGCTCCGCGCCGGCGTTGCAGGAGTATGCGGCGCAAAGTCGACCGCCGGGCAGCGGATACAACGCGAAGGCTCTAGGCTCTTTCCAATCACAAACTTTACTCATCTCTTCCGATAGCGGACAGAGCGAGTCGTGCGACGGGGAGTTTCTTATGATGACTTGCTTTTCGTCCGGACGAAGGCCTTTGCCGGCAGCGATGATGCGGTAGCCCTCGCCCGTTGGTGTTCGGGTGGAGGTGAAAATCGCTTGCTCACACGTAAGAGTCGTCGTGATCGTCATGTTAGATGCAAATCGGCGGCCTGCACGCACCGTTTCTTGCCTGACTTCGCTTCGCGTACCCAAAAATGCGGCACCCGTTCCTGAGCTTGGGTGGCGCGTGCGGGGCTTAACGGCTGCATCGCCACTTGTACAGGACCGTCGACCACGGTCACACGTACTCTCTTCCCCAGCGACGGTGCCCAGACACACTGCTGTCCGATTTGCAAACGTGGATGGGAAGTCGTTTCTAGAGCTTGCTCAGTACCCACTCGAACGGTTCCATGATGCCTCGCGGGGCCACGTGCAAGGGATACGGAATCACGTTGTTGTACTCGTCTGTCCCATACCCCAAGGACCCGACCACGCTCGCGGCAAAGAATTCGTAGTGCCGGAACCGGGTTTCGCAAATGTTCCAAAGGCGATTGAGATTCGTCTGAGCGAACAATCGCGGGTTTTCAAAGCAGTCGGGACAATGGTCCGCCTTGGACAAAACCACGGCCACCGGCGTGTCCAGTTTCTCTCCGTGCTTCAGGGCCAACACGCCGTCCATGTAGCTAATCAATTTGAGGGCGAAGAAATCCGGTTGCGGCGATCCGGCCGCGGCCAAAGCTCCATCCACCAGCAGAATCGCCCCGGCGCTCTTCTCCATCAGCGACCGAATGACCGCGAAAGTCCGAGGCGTGGCCACCTCCGCCGCGATGGCTTCGCCCGCCATGTCCGGCATGACCAGATCATAGATTCGCGCCCCACGCTTGCGCCTGGCAACTTGATAATAGGCCCATAGCCACTGGTCCACTTCCATGGCCGTCTTCGGCGGAAACTGCCGGGCGGACAGATGGCTGATTACGTTGTGTTGCAGATTGACGGAATACGCCCCTTTGGGCAGGGCGTCGAAATCGTCGGCCCGCTTGGACAACATGTCCAGCAGCATTCCCAGATACACGGTCTTGCCCACGTTGCTGTCCCCGATGACCGTCACGATGCACGGGTCACGGTCCTGGGCCACGGCCTCTTGAATCAACGCCATGGGCGCAAAACAGTTCGTGCAAACCAACGATTCGGCCGGATTCTGCGTTTCGCAGATCAGGCAGGGCATCGAGGTCATGGGACGCATTGGCTCGGTCGCGGTTGTCATCGCTTTGGTTCTCCACTCCTATCCACCGGTGATCCAGGGCGCATCACCGAGGTCCATGGCGCAGCGAAAGCCGGTATTCAGCGGCCTGGCCAACGCCAGTTGTCCGGTCCGAAAGAAGCTCGTGGCCTGGGTTTCAAAGTACGTGTCAAAGGCCCCGCCGCGCACGACATGCATGGCCACCTCACCGACGATGGCCCGGCCCGCGTCGTCGGTGACGCCGAATTCGTCGTCGGCCCACTCCCAGACATTTCCGACCAATTGGGTCACATGATTAGGCGCCGAACCTTTGGCATAGGCTGTTACCGGCGCCGTCGTGCCCAGCCGTGAGGACCAGATATTGCAGCGGGTGATATCCAGGGAGTCGCCCCACGGAAACCGGCGCATCAGGTCGGCCGAACTCTTGATGTGCCAGGAGGCCGCCATTTGCCATTCCGCCTCCGTCGGCAGTCGTTGGCCGATCCAAATGCCGTAGGCCTGGGCCTCATACCAGCTCACGCCGACGACGGGATGGTCGGCCATGCGTGCATCGTGCCGGCCGTTTCGCCAGAAGCGCGGACCCGGATGGCCGGTCAGGTCTTTCAACTCGATCAGATGGGGCCAGATTTCCTCCGGCCAACAATCCAGATCATCGTAGCCGCCAGCGTCGACGAACCGTTGGTACCGGGCGTTGGTCACCGGATGGCAGCACAGGAGGAACGGAGCAACCTCGACTTCTTTCTCCGGCCCACCGGGTTGGCCCGAAAGGGTCTGCGGCAAGCCGACGGTTCCCGCGGGAACGAGGGCCATGCGTTGCTCCAGCTCCTTCTTGACCTCTTGCAAGATCGCCGCCCCGCCGGGATGGGACCGCCATAACGCTTCGTCGTTGAGAATCACGTTGAATCGCCCTTGCTGGTACAAGCGTCGAAGCGGATCGGCATCGAGCGCCTCGCGCGGGGCGGGGACGAATTCGTCCGTGCCCATTGCCGAAGCTGGCAAGGGAGCTTTCTTGTCGGAGCGCTTGCCGGTTTGTGGTTTCGGTTTGTGTCGGGAGAAGATTTTTGTCAAAAGCATATTGGTTTCTCTGTGGACGGCTGGTCTCTTTCCTATACTCCAATCGCACGCCGTTTGGCGTCACGCCGCAACTTGCGGAATTGCTCGGCAGCGGCCCCGGCGGCGGGCTTGGCCACGGCCTTTCCATTCGACGAAGGCGGCGCCACGGTCTCAATCTTCGCCGCACCGGCGACGGCAAAGGTCACGGAAGGCGGCAGGTGGCCGAGGCGTTCGATCAGTTGTTGGCGGAGGCCGGCCAACTCCTGCTGTTCGCGGGCCACCTGCGCCTGCATCGCCGCAAGGGTTTCGCGGGCCTGGGTCAACTCCGAGGCATCCGCTTGAATTCGTTCGGACTTAGCCGCCAGTTCCGCTTCTTTTCGACTCAATTCCAATTGTTGCGGCTCGATGGCTTGGCATCGAGCGCTGAATTCCGATTCGTTCTGCCGGAACTGGCGTTCGCGGTCCTTGAGTTTTTGGATGGCCGAAAGATGCGTCTGTTGCTCGCGTCGAAACTGCTCGCGCTCGGCCTCTAAGGCCTGGACGTCATGGGACAGAGTCCCGCGCTCGGCCTCCAGCCTTTCAAACGCCTGCTCGACTTGGCGACGGTGGACCTCCACCTCGGTGCCGGATGCGGCGAGGGCCTGGACCTGAGACTCGTATTCATCGCGCTGCTTGGTCAGCCCGTCGTGTGCATCCTGATAGCGCCGGTACTCCACGTCCAGATGCCGGCGTTGCCCGGCGAGTTCCTCGCGCTCGTGTTGCAGTTGGCGTTGCAGGGCGCGCAAGGCTCCCACCGCTTCCCCGGAAAGCCGTTGCATGTCCCGCATATCGGGCGGTTGTATGTCCATTCCCTTGGGAGAAGCTAAGGCCATAACAAGTCCCTCACGGTGCCGTGGCGGCGATTGCTGTGTCCCCCCCTTGTTCCGTTTGTGGCAATGATCGTTGCCGCGTCGAAACATTCCTTCGACCCACCAAACGTACGATATGGTCGCGGCGTCGGTCCGCCTGCGTTCCTTAGCGAAGCGCATTTTTTGCGTTTATCAGAGCCTCGGTCGAAGCCGGACGCCGGGAATCCAACGTCTTCCAATTCCCGGACTCCGGATCAGCGCATTTTGCCGAACAAACCACGCCGGGAAATGTACACTCTGGTTGTGCCGCCGCTTTCCGGAGTCCGCATGCATGCGGACTTTAAGGAACGCCCCCAAAGCAGGCTGGATCTTCGCCCGGATTCTGAGTGAGGAAACGCATGGTGCAGGTAGCGGATCGCGATCCCTGGTTGGCCGCAGAATCAGCCATTCAATCCTTGGAACGAGGCTTCGTCGATTATCAGGATCGGCTACGGGCATGGTCCGAGCACGTTCAGCGCGCCTCGCACGCTCAGCGGGTTCGCGATCGGGAACATCATGATGCTCAACGCAAGGCCCTGGACGAGGAATCCGCCAAGATCGTCCGGCAGCAAGCCCAACTCGATCAGCGGCTGGCCGAGATCGAGGCTCGCGAGGCGGCCGTGCACACCCAGATGGCTTCCTTGGAAGAAGATCGCGCCCGTTTGACCGAGATAGCCGCGCAACAGGAAGAGGAACGTTCGGCCGTGACCGCGGACCGCGAACGGCTCGATGTTGAGCGTGCCCGTCTCGCCGAACAGGCCGGTGATCTCCAAAACCAAACAGCCCAAATGGCCTCCCGCGTCGCCGCCCTGGACAAACGCGAACAACTCCTCGCCGATACCAGTGCTAAATGCCAGCAAGAGCAGGGTCGTTTGGCGCAGGCCAAGCAGGAGCTTGAATCGGCCCGGGCCGCGCAGCGGATCGAACACGACCGGGCGACCCAGGCGCAGGCCGCTGATCGCGCTGCGTTGGAAATCCGCCGGGCGGAATTGGATCAACAGGCCGGACAACTCGACCGAGCCATGGCCGATTGGAAAACGGCTCAGTCCGCCAAGGAAGCCGCCTTGGCCGAGGAACGCCTGTCGGTCGAACGGGAATGCGAGCGGCTTGCCGCCGAGCGGCGAGGGCTGGAGAAACTGGGTCTCCAACTTGCCGAGCGGCGGGCTGATCTGGATCGGGCACTCAGCGAATTTGAAGCGTCGCGCAACGCACTTGACCGTGATCGCCAGACACTGGCGTCCTCAATCGAGGATCGCGAACGGGAACTGGCGGAGGCCCTGCGTGATGCGGGTAACGGCGCTCGCTTGCTCGATGACCGCATGGCGGCGCTGGAAGCCCGAGAGCGTGCCGCGGACGAGCTGGCCACTGCCTGCAATCAGGACAAGAGAAACCTGACCATGCAAGACGAGCAGCTTCAATCGCGACGGCAACAGCTTGATCGCGCCGAAGCCGAACTTGCACAATTGCGTCAGCAGTTGGAGGCCAAAGGCTCGGAATTGACTGCCGCCGAGGTGGCGCTTCGCGATAAGGCGGCCGCCGCGGAAAATCAATGGGCCGATCGCGAGGCCGCATTGGCCGCGACTGAGCGCGAACTGAAGTCGTGCCAGGCGACCCTCAGTTCTTCGACGCAATCCCTGATTGAGCGCACCGCGGCCTTGGAACAACAGGCACAATCCATCGAACGCCGCGAACGGGAGCTGGCTACGGGAAACCAGGAACTCGAAACGGTCGTCCAGGAACTTCAGGGTGCTCGCCGAGCGGCTGAACAGGAACGTCAAGCGGCCGAGCGTGCCGCGGCTCAACACGCGGACGAGGTGGATGCCGTTCGCAAGAAACTGGCGGAAGCCGAAGAGACTTTGCAAGCCATGACTCGCCGCCAAAAGCAATTGGAAGACTCACTCCGTCAGGCCCAAGAGGCCTGGGAGGAGGAGGCACTGGCCGCCGAAAAGGCACGGCGAGAATTGAAGACCAAAGACGCTGCGTCCGCCCCACAAAAGCCGCGGCTCGAAAAAGGTCGATCCCCGAAATCAGACGACTCGCAAGCCGCTCATGCGAGCGTGGCGGACTTCTGGGCGAACTACGATTTTTCGGTTGTTGCCCAACAGCCGGCGCCCTCCAAGACCGGTGCATCCGGCGCCGCCGATCCCGCGCGGAATCTCGCGGGCGCGGCTGACCAAGGGACGGCATTGCAGGAGGCATTGGCCGCGGCCCGGGCGGAAATGGAATCCGCCGACGTGGCGACGCCTCCCGCGGCTCCGAACGAACCGATCAAAGTCAGTACCAAAGCGCGGCGGGCCCGCAAATGCGGCCAGAAACCCGTGCAGGTGACCCAGCAAATGGTCGCCCGAGCCTTGGGGGTCAAGCCAACCAACCCCGACGAGGACATTCCCGCCGATCTCGATCCCACGGTCGTCAAGAAGCTCAAAACGCTGCGCCGCTTGAATCCAGGTAAGTCGATTCCGGAGCTCATGGCCCAATTAGATTCGGAATCCGCGAAACAAAACAGCTCCCGGCAGAAACGCCGCTGGTTCTCGCTGCGGCGATAAAAGCTCCGGCTTATATATCATTAGGTCCCCGGCCTATGTATCATTAGGTCGGCGCGGACTCTAAGGAGGTGACGACTTCACGTCGCAATCCCGCACCCGGCTTTGGTGCTTAGGCCTCCGGCAAGATGTGGTTTCCTCTACCGCGCCCGCGTCGAGTTGGAGCTGGTCATCGACGGGAATGTCATCGACTTGAATCGGACGCGACTCCCCTCGGACCGGCGCCCTGATCGACCGTCGCTTCGAATCGAAACCGTAGCTGCGCATTGAATCGCCGCCACCCCCGGCACCGTCAGGTTGGTATTCGAACGAGCCAAACGGCGGCTGAGCGCCTCACAGTTCTTTCGGCCTTGGCTCTTGCCCATTCCTGTTTTCCATCCGGCATGGTAAGCTGGACGAAGTATGGATTTCGCGGCGGTCCAGTTATTGATCCTGGACGTGGATGGCGTGCTTACGGACGGCCGATTATTTCCATCGCCGGGCGGTGGGGCTTCGGCCATTCCCGAGTTGGATGCGAAGGTGTTTCACGTGCAGGACGGGTGCGCCATTCGCCTTTGGTTGGCCCGCGGCGGCAAGGCGGCCTTCCTTTCCGGCCGGAAGAGCGCGTGGACGACGGCGCGGGCCAAAGAGCTGGGCGTGGCTCTTTGTCGCGTGGGGATGGCCGACAAGCTGGCGGCCTATGACCAGATTCGAAAGGAATGCGGCTGCGAAGATGGCCAAGTGGCTTACGTGGGCGACGATCTGCCCGACCTGCGGCCCATGGCCCGCTGCGGCTTTCCGGTTGCCGTGGCCGATGCAGTTCCCGCGGTTAAACGGGCGGCCTGTTATGTGACTCGGCGGCCGGGGGGCGAAGGTGCTGTTGCCGAGATCGTGGAGTATTTGCTTCGCCGCCGGCGCTGCTGGTCCTCGCGGATGTTAGGGGAACTCTCGACACCGTGGCTTGCCCAGACCCCGCTTTTGGCCCTATTGTGAACTCCAATCGAATGCATGCTTCGCGTCGCAGAGCCAGTGGGTTGATTCGCACAATCGTAGTCGCCTTGGCGACGCTGGCGATTCTGCTCGTTTGCTTCTCGATCTATCAATATGGCCAGATGGAGGCCTCGACCACCGCAAGTTCCAACGAACCGCGGCTGCCGCCCGTACCGACCCAGGCTGCCGACGACGCGACGGTGGCGGCTGAAAATGTCCCCGGGGTTACCGTGGGTCCCTCGACCATCGGTCCCGGCCGGAACGTGCGATTGGCGTTCTACGAGAAGGAGGGCACTCGGGTGCGGTTCGAGGTGGCGGTCCGGTCCTGGACACCCATCGAAGGCACGGTCGATGAGTTTTTGCTGATCGAACCCGAAATCCGTCTGCGATCCAACGCCGGCAACGCCGTCCGCGTGACCGCGCAAAAGGGTATCCTGGAGGCCGCGCGCAAGGCCAGCGGCGGGCTTGATCCGCGTCGAGGGCGACTGAGCGGCCAAGTGCTGATCGAGTTCGACCGTCTCACGGAGGAGGACCGCCGGAAGCTGCCGGAAGAACGGCGCGGCGCCCCTGATCCGTCGGAGATCATCCAAGTTGCCGTTGAAGAAATCTCCTTCGATCTGGAATACGCCAAGGTAAGCGTGCCTGGCGAACTGCGTCTTTGGGGCCGCGACGTGGAACTACGGGCCTCGGACCTCGAGCTTCGGATCAACGAGGCAGCAAGTCGCGTGGAGCATCTGCGGGTGGCGCGGGGTGGCCGCCTGGAACTAAGGGAGTCGGCCGAGAATCTCGGGCTGGATCTTGGCGCAGACCAGCAAAGTTCCCAGCGGACGACGGTGGTCGAATGGCTTCGCGCCACACTGGCGGCCAAGATGGAAGCCGGCCTGCCATCCACCCAAGCGAAGAAAACCGGCGAGGAAGTCCGTACCGTTGCCGCCGGCGAACAAGACATTCCCGTTTTCCGTTTGCAGGAGGAAAAGGAAAGCGCCGCGACCAAAGTGCCCGACCGATACTTCGCCCGCTTCGAGAACGAGGTGATCGCGACGCAGGAAGCGGCGGGCGACACGGATTCACGTTTGGAAGCATCCATCCTGGAAGTTTTTCGGCAGCTCACCGCCGAGGACCGGTCGCGCGTTTCCAAGCCGAGCGGTGACACCCTGATGACACCCTCGACCGGCGCTCCCGCCGCCGCTTCGGCCCCCGAGACACTTGCCCTGCAATGGTCGGGGCGGCTGACCGTCGAGGCCCTTTCGGCCTCGGATTCGCGCTGGCCCGGGAGCGCGACTTCCCTGGTCGTGGCGAGCGGTTCGCCGGCGCGTCTTTCCAATCCCGAGGGTGAGGCCACGTGCGGCAAACTCGTTTTCGACGGCGATTCTTCCACGGTCACGCTGTTCGCGGATGAGAACGGCTCGGTGGTTGTTTGTTCCGCGGGTCAAGGAGATTTGCACGCCACTGAAGTCGTGGCCCAACGTCAGGGCGATGCGTTCGAGGCCCGCGTCATCGGGCCGGGCACGCTGGTCCGGCATAGGGAGGCCGGTGCTCCCATCGGCCCAGTTTCGACCACGGAGTCGGCCAAGGGAGTCACGGTGGATTTCGAACGCCTCCTGGAGCTCCGGGGACGATACGTTAGCGTCACTCAATTCGATTTTTCGGAGGGTGTTTCCACGCGACGGCGGCGAATCGTGGACAAGGCCATCTTCCAGGGGCGGGTGAAGGCACGACAAGAGGATACCGGCGTCACCGCGCACCAACTTGAGATTGACCTTGGTCCAGGCTCAACTCGGGCGGGCAGCCAGACCATTGAGAGCTTGCGAGCCAAGGGCGAAGTGGTCATGGTTCAAGGCCCCGATCGACTGTCCGCCGAGGAAGTCGAAATCCCTCTCATGCCGGACGTCCGCGGCCGATGGGTACCCGCTTCTCTCATCGCGATCGGTGATGTTTCCGCCGATCAGGGCGACCGGGCGATTCGTGCCGGTGAGAAACTGATCGTGGATTTCGAAACGGTTAGTTCCCACGACGCTGGAACAGGCGAGGATGCCTCTGCCGCATCGGCCATACCAACCGAGAGAGGCAGAGGAGTGAAAACCGCCGTGGCCGTCCAACGCCTACGCGCGAAGGGTGATGTTTCGGTCGTAGATCCGGCCGAGGCGCTGGACCTCGTGGCCGCGGAGCTGGATTGCACGGTGCGCAACGGGCGCGAGATCGAAACCGCTCAGTTGCGCGGTGCCCCCGACCGCCCGGCCAACGTGAACCTAAAGTCCATGTCCGTGATCGGCCCGGAGGTGACACTACATGTCCCCGACGACTGGGCGGAGGTCCCGGGCGCGGGCCGTATGACCCTGCAATCGCACCGCGACCTCGACGGGCGCAAGCTGGAAACGCCGGTCCCCATTGCCATCACCTGGGGCGACCGCATGAAGTATCAAGGACGCGAGAATCGGGCCGTGTTTTTGGGCAGCGTCCACGCCGCGAGCCAGTCCAAAACCACGGTCGACTGCCAACGGCTGGACGTGGAACTGGAGGAAGCCCCCGCAGGCCCAGCCCAGCCTTCGTCCAAGGCCGGCTGGTCGTTTTGGAAGCCGCTGGCCGGACGTTTCTTGCCGCGTAAACAGCCCAAGGATACCGAACGACGGCTTCCTGGTTCGACCAAGCAAGTAGCGGCCCTGGTGGCCACGGGCAAGGTCAATGTGCAGACTTTGGAAATGGAAGAGGCGAGCGAAGAACTTAAGACGCGGGTGACCATGCACGGGCCGAAACTTTCGGTCAATCTTCGTGAGGAAGTCTCCAAGCTGACCATCGAAGGGGCGGGCGATTTGTTCATGGAGGACTTCCGCATTGCGAGCGAGCCTCGCGAGGCCTCCGCCCCGGGGGCGGATCTTTTCAACCTGCAAGCGGACGCGGGGCCTTTCAAGACGCTGATCGAATGGCAGGACCTGATGTGGTATGACTTTTCGATCGATCAAACGCGCTTTGAAGGCGGCGTGCAACTGAAGCACTTCAGCGGCATGCAACTGGCTAGCGTCTTCCGCATCCCTGGCGCCGACCACGCGAGAATGCCCAGCGGCCATCAGACGTATCTAACGTGCGATGTGCTGTCCGCTGATTTCCACGGCCGCAAACAGGAGACCGCCGAACGTGAGACCCGGCAGCTCGGCAGGCTGAGTTCCGATCGCTTGCGTCAATTCCTGGCCCGGGGCCGCGTGCTGCTGGAAGCCACCAGCCACAACCTGTCTCTGAGTGCTGACAGCGTCAACTTCGACAAGGACCGCATGCAATTGTCGGCCCACGGCTCTACGCCCAAAAGAGCGCGAATCCTGGTCCAAAAGCCTGGCGAATATCCGCAGGACTACTCGGCCGAGTGGTTCGTCTACGACTTGGCCAAACGCTCCGTCCAAGCCCCCAAACCTGTCTTCGAAGGCCGGTAGTTGCTGCCAGTTCCCATCGTCGGCCTGCACGTGCGAGGTCAGCGCGCGACAGGTCGAACCGCAGGTGTAGGCTAGGTGGGCCTTTTCCGGTTATGCCCTTTCGTTCCTACTTGGTATCTAAGGCATTGTGCATAAATAAACGCTTCACTTCCTGGTTGACTTCGCCTACCATGCGGCGATGGATGCTCTGGCCGAACGGATTCGGCAACGGTATGTAGA
>Ga0187892_10001649_pt1 | contig 49572 bp, 45 predicted proteins | sample MA1701073metaG_FD_139345 | JGI IMG/M metagenome (GOLD analysis project Ga0187892, IMG submission 139345) | Bio-ooze microbial communities from a basaltic lava cave in the Kipuka Kanohina Cave System on the Island of Hawaii, USA - MA170107-3 metaG ...
CCCCATGGCCCGCATCCCATAGGGCGCCGAGCCGGCGGCCCCGGGATTGAGGTCACCGACCAGGGCCGCCGACGACCCGTCGGTGCGCCACAGCTCGATCCCGTTCACGCCGTCGTCGGCCGCGAAGTAGACGAGGTCGTGGAGACGCGTGAACTCGACGTGCGCGTTCGCCACTCCCGATCCGGGGCCCGGGTTGATGTCCCGGATCAGTGCGGTCCCTTCGGGAGTGCCGTCCGTCGTCCACGGCTCGCGCCCGCGCACGCCGTCGTCCGCGGTGAAGAGGAGGCTCCCGGACAGCCCGGTGATCGCGCGGGGGTGGGAGTCCGCCGGCCCGGGGTTCAGGTCGCGGAGCAACCGGGTCCCCGCCGCCGTGCCGTCCGTGACCCACGGCTCCCTCCCGTGGATCCCGTCGTCGGCGACGACGACCATACGCCCGCCGATCACGGCGAGCGGGATGGCGCTGCTTCCCGCCGGGCCGGGCCACAGATCTACGACCATCGAAGTCCCGGCCTCCGTCCCGTCGGTCCTCCACAGCTCGGCGCCGAGCGTCCCGTCGTCCGCGTTGAAGTAGAGGTCGCGGCCCATCCAGAGCGCGGCGGGGTCGCGGGTCGAGGGGGCGGGTCCGGGGTTGATGTCCCGGAGCAGCCGCGTGCCGGCGGGGGTTCCGTCCGTCCGCCAGGGCTCGAAGCCATGCGCGGGGTCGAACGCGGTGAGCAGAGCCGGCCCGTCCGCCCGGCGCGCGGGGAGGAACAGGGGCGAAGAGTCGCCCGGCGAGGCCCAGAGGTCCTTCACGAGCATGGTGCCGGCGGCGCTGCCGCCGGTCCGCCACAGCTCGCCGCCGGTCTGGTTCTCGTGGGCCCGGAAGAGGGCCAGGCCCGGGAGAACCGCGGCCTCGTTGGGGAAGCTTCCCTCCGGCCCGGGGTTCACGTCGAGGACGAGGCCCGTGCCCGCCCGGCGTGCCGTCGCTCGTCCAGAGCTCCAGGCCTCGGAGCCCGTCGTCCGCGGGGAAACACACGCGGGACTCGAAGGCGATCGCGCGAAGCGGAGGCGGGTACTCGTGCGTGCCCGGAAGGCCGCCCAGCGGGCCGGGCCGGACGTCCGCCACGAGCACGGTCCCGGCGGTGGTTCCGTCGCTCCGCCAGAGCTCGCGCCCGTGGTTCCCGTCGTCCGCGGAGAAGTAGAGGAAGCCGCCGACGTCCACGAGCATTTCGGGCTGCGACCCGTGCGCGCCCGGCCGGATGTCCTTCACGAGCCGGGTTCCGGCGGCCGTGCCGTCGGTGCGCCAGAGCTCCGGGCCGGCCCCCAGACCCGCGGCCGCGAAGTAGCAGACGCCGCCCGCCACCGTCAGGTCGCTCGGGATGGAGCTGTTCGGCGGGACCTGGGGGGTCGGGTTGACGTCCAGGACCAGGCGGGCGGGGCCCTGACCCCGGGCGAGGGACGCCAGCGCGAGGAGCAATCCCAGAGCGGACCTGCACCACCTGTCCATGGGCGCCTCCAGAACGGGTCCGGACCCGCGGCGGGTTCTGACTGCTCCTATCGACACAATGTCGGCGGGGGCTCGCCCATCCCCCCTCCGTTGCTTTTGCAGGGTCGCTGCGTTATGAACACGAAGCCCCGTGCGACCCCCCGGCACATTGAACCCATGGACCTGGCCGAGCGACTCCTCGGAGGGGAACGCGCCGCCCTGGCGCGCCTCCTGACCCTGGTCGAGAACGACTCGCCCCGGGCAGCCGACGCCTGCCGGCGGCTCTACCCGAAGGTCGGCCGGAGCTTCCGCATCGGCGTCACCGGCCCGCCGGGCGCCGGCAAGAGCACGCTCATCGACGCGCTGATCCGGGAATACCGCAAGATGGGCCGCACGGTCGGCGTCGTCGCCGTGGACCCCTCGAGCCCGATCACGGGGGGGGCCCTCCTCGGGGACCGCATCCGCATGGACTCGGGTTCGCGCGACGCCGGAGTCTTCATCCGCAGCATGGCCGGCCGCGGCCACCCGGGGGGGCTCGCGCTCCGCACCGTGGAGGTCTCGGACATCCTCGACGCCTTCGGGTTCGACGTCCTGCTCATCGAGACCATCGGCACCGGCCAGGACGAGGTGGCCATCGTGAAGGCCGCCGACGTCGTGGTCCTCGTGCTGAACCCGGGCGCGGGGGACGGCATCCAGGCGCTCAAGGCCGGCCTCATGGAGGTGGCCGACCTCATCGTGATCCACAAGGCGGACCGCGAGGGCGCCGAGGAGCTCCGCCGGGAGATCGAAAGCGCGCTCGATTTCCGGCCGATGGAAGAGGTGCGCCCGCCCGTGCTCCTGGCCTCCGCGCTCCGCGGGACCGGACTCGCGGAGCTGATCGCCGCGATCGACGCGTTCCGCGCCGCTGGGGAGGCGTCGGGCCTCCTGCGCCGCCGGCGCGAGGAGCGCCTGCGCGAGCGCGTGCGGCGCCTGGTGGAGGACCGCCTCCGCCAGGAGCTGTGGAACGGCTTCGGAAGCGAGCAGACGCTCGAGACCTGGGTCCAGCGGATCCTCGACCGCCGCGAGGGGGATCCCTGGACGGCGGCCGACGAGATCTACGGCCGGACAGCCGGCGGAAGGATGCACGCATGACACCCCGCGATCCGATGGACGCCGCGCTGGACGCCGACCTCGCCGCCCGGCGGCGCGAGTTCGAGGAGAAGCTCAAGCACGCCCGCGTCGCCGACGAGAACTTCCTCTCGGTCTCCGGCGAGCCGAAGCCGGCGCTCTGCGACCCGACCGACCTCGAGGGGTTCGACGTGCTCCGGGACCTCGGCTGGCCCGGCGAGTTCCCCTACACGCGGGGCATCCATCCCACGATGTATCGCGGGAAGCGCTGGACCATGCGCCAGTTCTCGGGCTTCGGCTCGGCGCGCGACACCAACCAGCGCTACAAGTTCCTGCTGGCCCACGGCCAGACCGGGCTCTCGGTGGCCTTCGACATGCCGACGCTGATGGGCTACGACTCGGACCACGAGCGCTCGGAGGGGGAGGTCGGCTACTGCGGGGTCGCGATCTCGTCGCTCGAGGACATGGAGACGCTGTTCGACGGCATCCGCCTGGACCGCGTCTCGACCTCGATGACCATCAACGGCCCGGCCGCCGTGATCTTCGCCTACTACCTGGCGACCGCGCAGAAGCAGGGCGTCGGCCTCGAGGTGCTCCAGGGGACCATCCAGAACGACATCCTCAAGGAGTACATCGCGCAGAAGGAGTACATCTTCCCGCCCTACCCCTCGCTCCGGCTGATCACGGACCTCATGGCCTTCTGCCTGGACGAGGTCCCGAAGTGGAACACGATCTCGATCAGCGGCTACCACATCCGCGAGGCGGGCTCGACCGCGGTCCAGGAGCTGGCCTTCACGCTGGCGGACGGCTTCGCCTACATCGAGGCGGCGATGAAGGCGGGCCTCTCGGTGGACGACTTCGCGCCGCGGCTCTCCTACTTCTTCAACTCCCACATGGACTTCTTCGAGGAGATCGCGAAGTTCCGCGCGGCGCGGCGCATCTGGGCGAAGCGGATGCGCGACCACTACGGCGCCAAGGACCCGCGCTCCTGGCTGCTCCGCTTCCACACGCAGACCGCGGGGTGCAGCCTCACGGCGCAGCAGCCCGAGAACAACATCGTGCGCACGGCGCTGGAAGCGCTCGCCGCCGTGCTCGGGGGGACCCAGTCGCTGCACACGAACTCGATGGACGAGACGCTGGCGCTCCCGACCGAGAAGGCCGTGAAGATCGCGCTCCGCACCCAGCAGATCATCGCGCACGAGACCGGGGTCGCCGACACGATCGACCCGCTGGCCGGCTCCTGGTTCGTCGAGAACCTGACGAACCGGATGGAGCGCGAGGCCGAGGAGTACTTCCGGCGCATCGAGGAGCTGGGCGGCGTCGTGCCGGCCATCGAGGTCGGCTTCTTCCAGCGCGAGATCGCGCGCGCCGCCTATCGCTGCCAGCAGGACTTCGACGCCGGCCGGCGCGTGACCGTGGGCGTGAACCAGTACGTCGAGTCCGAGGACACGGGGCCGGGGATCGAGACGCTCAAGATCAGCGGCCAGGTGGGGCTCGAGCAGAACCGGCGCCTGGAGGCGCTCAGGCGGCGGCGCGATCCGGACCGCGTGCGGCGGTCCCTGGAGGACCTCCGGAACGCCGCCCGCGGGAAGGACAACCTGATGCCGCGGCTCCTCGAGTGCGCGCACGCCTACGCCACGCTGGGCGAGACCATCGACGTCCTGCGCGAGGAGTTCGGCGAGTACCGCGAGGCGCCGGTCTTCTGATGGACGCGCCGATCCGCGTCCTCGTGGCCAAGGTAGGGCTCGACGGACACGACCGCGGCGCCAAGGTCGTGGCCAGCGCGCTGCGCGACGCCGGGATGGAGGTGGTCTACTCCGGCCTCCACAAGACGCCCGAGATGGTCGTGGACATGGCGCGCGACGAGGACGTGGAGGTGCTCGGGCTCTCGCTCCACTCGGGCGCGCACATGACGCTCTTCCCGCGCGTGCTCAAGCTGCTCCGCGACCGCGGGCTCGAGCACGTGCTGCTCACCGGCGGGGGCATCATGCCGCGCGAGGACACGGAGGAGCTGCTCCGCCTCGGCGTGGGACGCCTCTTCGGCCCCGGCACCACGTCGCAGGAGTTCATCGCCTACATCCGCGAGGAGGTCGGGCGGCGCCGGAGCCTGAGGAAGGACTGAGAGCCTGTCACCGATGGACCAGCCCCATCCCCCGCCGCCCCCGGCCCCGCCGCCGTACTACTACGCGCCCCCGCCGCCGCCGGCGCGGCCGGCCTCGTTCTGGGTCGCGCTCTTCCTCGCGGTCCTCCTGGCGGGGAGCCTCTTCTTCAACTTCATCCTCCTCCTGGTGGCCGGCGTGGCCGCCGCGGGCGGCGCCGCCGGGCCGGGGGGGGAGGCGAAGATGCTGGGCGAGGGTACCGGGGACAAGATCCTCTGCCTCCAGATCCACGGCGAGATCATGGAGGGGGGGGATGAGTTCTCGGTCTTCGGCGGCCGGCGGCCGGACCTCGTGGCGATGGTGCGCCGCCACCTCGACCGCGCCCGCGCGGACTCCGAGGTCAAGGCGCTCCTCCTCGACGTCAACAGCCCGGGCGGCGGGGTCACCGCGTCCGACCTCATCTACGAGATGATCCAGCGATACAAGAAGGAGAAGTCCGTCCCGGTCGCCGCCTGGTTCCGGGACGTGGCCGCGTCGGGCGGCTACTACGTCGCCGCGACCGCGGACCACATCGTGGCCCACCCGGCGACGCTGACCGGGAGCATCGGCGTGCTCCTCCAGCTCCTGAACTACCAGGGGCTCTACGAGAAGGTCGGGCTCAAGGACGTCACGATCAAGAGCGCCGCCACGCCGTTCAAGGACATCGGCTCGCCCTCGCGGGCGATGACCGAGGAGGAGCGCCGGATCTTCCAGGGCCTGGTGGACGAGCTCTACGAGCGGTTCGTGACGATCGTGAAGGCCGGCCGGCCCAGGCTCTCCGAGGACGAGGTGCGGCGGGTCGCGAACGGGAACATCTACTCGGGGAAACAGGCGCTCGAGAACGGGCTCGTGGACCAGGTCGGCTACCTCGCCGACGCCGTGGAGTTCCTGCGGCAGAAGACCGGTTCGCCCAAGGCGCGCCTGGTCCGCTACAAGGACCCGAAGTCGCTGCTCGACGCGATCACGAAGCCGACCCGGGACGATGCCTCACTGCTCCTGGACCTGCGCCGGCTCCTCCCGAGGCGGGCGCCCGGAGTCTATTACCTGTGGACCGGTGAGGAGAGGTGAAGGGGAGGACGGCGGGAAGCGGGAAGCTTGAAGCTGGAGGCCGGAAGGAGGAGACCGAGGAGGCGGGGGTGACGTGGGCCTGCTTCGAGCCCTGAAGGGCCCAGACGAGGGGCCCGCGACCTGGCGCATCTCCCGCTGGCTGCTCCTCCGGCTCCTGGGCGTCGTTCTCGTCTTCGTCTTCCTGACGCTCTTCGCGCAGGGGCCGGGCCTGGTCGGGCCGCAGGGGATCGAACCGGCCGGCTCCTACCTCCAGATGCTCCGCGAGCGCCACGGCGCCGGGGCCTGGCTCCGGGCGCCGACGCTCTTCTGGCTCGGGTCGGGGGACGCCTTCATCCGTGGGGTGTGCGTCCTGGGACTGGCGGCCGCCGCCGGGCTGATCCTGAACCTCGCGCCCAAGCTCTGCGCGCTCGTCGCCTGGGTCGCGTACCTCTCGTTCTCGGCGGCCGAGGACTGCTCGCGCATCCCGCTCTTCTTCAACTTCCCTCCCGACCACAGCGCGCTCGAGCTGACGTTCCTCGCGATCTTCCTGGCGTCCGCCGGGCTCCGCCCCCGGGCGGGCTCCGCGGTCCCGGCGCTCCCCCGCTGGCTCCTCTACCTCCTCCTCTTCCGGCTGATGTTCGGGTCGGGGATCGCGAAGGTCCTCGGCGGCCAGCCGGTGTGGCGGGACCTGAGCGCGATCGGCATCGACTACGAGACCCGCCCGCACCCCGCCTGGGCCAGCCACTTCCTCCACTGGCTCCCCGCCTGGTTCCACGGCCTCTCGAGCGCGCTCACGCTCCTCCTCGAGGTGGTGGTGCCGTTCCTCTACTTCCTGCCCGGCCGGCTCCGGCGGATCGCCGGCGTCTCCACGATCCTGTTCATGGCGGCGATCCAGGCGACCGGGAACTACCGCTGGTTCAACCTGGTCACGATCGCGGTGGCGCTGCCCCTCCTCGACGACGGCGCGCTCCGCCGCTGGCTCCCGCGCGCCTTCACCCGGCGCTTCGACGGCCCGGCGCCGCCGCCGCGGTTCGCGGCGCTCCGGCGCGCCGCCTTCGCCCCGGTCGCCGCGCTGCTGCTCGTGGTGGGCGCCTCGATCACGCTCGACGGCCTCTGGTTCCCTCAGGGCGGGCCGGACCTCGCGGTGCGGGCTCGCCTCTGGACCTTCCCGTTCCGGCTGGTGAACAAGTACGCGCTCTTCGGGATCATCCCGACCGAGCGCCGCGTCCTGGTGGTCGAGGGGAGCCAGGACGGGCGCGACTGGCGCCCGTACGAGTTCCACAGCAACCCGGGGAGGCTGGACCGGGCGCCCCGCCACTTCGCGCCCTTCCACCACTTCCTGGACTTCCTGTTCTGGTTCACGGCGCACACCCCGGTCGATCTCATGTCCCACTGGTTCCCGACCTTCCTCCAGCGGCTGCTCGAAGGATCGCGGCCCGTGGAACGTCTCTTCGAACGGGTCCCGTTCGCGGACCGCCCGCCGCGCCTGATCCGCGTGAACGTCTGGATCTATCGTTTCTCGCGTTCGGAAGAGCGCCGCAGGGGCGTTTGGTGGGAGCGATCGTACGTCGGTCCCTACTGTCCGGCGGTGACGCTGCGAGACGGCAGGATCGCGCTCGCGGATTCCTGACGGAACCAGGAAGCGCCCGCCGGCAGTCCAAATAACCGGGGTGTTCGACGCGGTCCTCTGGGAAAGGCCGTGGACTCGCGGGGAAGCCCCACAGACTGCACGAGCGACGGGGACAGGCTCGGCAGGGGAAGGATGGCCCATGAACATGCATCGTGGGGCGTTCGTACCGATGGTCGTCCTGGCTGCCGCGGCGTTCGCCGGATGGATGTGGCATCCGTCGGGGCCTCCGACGCTGCCGGCGGTGGCGGATCCGGTGGGGGTCGCGCTGTCGGCCCACATCGTCCTGCCGCTCCTGGAGTACGCACCGGAGGAGTTGCGCACGGTCCCGGGCTCGTTGGAGCCGAGCGGCGGCGGCTACCGCGCCCGGGTGGACCGGGTGCAGGAGGAGCGGATCGTGGTGATCCGCGCCGAGCTGGACCGGACCGTGAACGGCGGGACGCCGGTCCCGGTCCCCGACGATCCGGGCACCCTCGATCTCGCCGTGGACGCCGGCCTCGACGGCCGGCTGCGGCTCGGCTTCGTCGGCCCCCGTCTGCCGGGCTGGACCCTGATCCGGAGCAGGGGTCCCGAGGCGGCGGGACGGGACATCAAGTGGCACGTCCGGACGCCTCAGGAGACCCCCCCCACGGGTCACTACCTCCGCCTCTGGGTCTTCCGGGACAGCGTGATCCTCGAGTGCCCCCGGCGGGTCGGCGCCTGCTCGATCGTGGCCCTCCGGAACGGTGATGGAACGGTGCGGTTCCGCCACGGGAGGGTAGGCGCATGAACGCGCGAGCGATCCTGTGCGCCCTGGTCCTCGCGCTGGCCGCTTCCGGCGGGGCCGCCTGCGAGGGCATCCTCAACATCACGACCTGGGCCCTGACCTGTACCGGTCCCTGTGATTCCGGAACCTGTCACGAGGTCACGATCTACGACCCCGAGACGGGCTTCATCGTCGCGCACTACTGCACGTGTGATGGTGGCGACGCGACGCCGGACCACTGCTACCTGAAGCACTACCAGGACGAGCAGGGGGCGCACCTCGTCGCCTGCGTCAAGGACTGTGAGAACCTCGCGGAAGTCTGTGTGCTCCAGGGCGGGCCGGTGATGGGGACGGTCAAGTGCGGCTGTCAATGACGCTGACGTGATCCTGCTCCTGGGCGCCCCGCGCGGGGCGCCCAGGAGGTTCGATCTGCAAAGGTCGGCCAATGCCTGCTTTGCGGCGGGCCTTCAGACCTGTCGTTTTTTTCGTGTCGCAGAACGCCAGGATCCGGGACTTCCTGCCCGGGAATCCAGCTCACGACTGGGATGCGCATGAGGAGACCCCGGCTCCTCTCCTCGCGCAGGGCCGGCTCCCGTGGACACGGGGGCTGGCCCGCGGTCCGGTTCGGGTGTCTTGTGACTCGACACGGAGGGGCTCGCATGACCGTCTGCGCCGGGACTACCTGCCGCCTTCCACACGGACGCTATACTCGCGCGCCGAGGCGTGAGGAGCGGTGTCCCGGGGTCCGCCCGGCCCACTCGAGGCGGACCCGTCCCGGGATCCTGACCCTGGAGGGAATCGGGAGGTCCCGTCCTGCTCGACCACGGCGCTGGCGAGGGCGCAGGGCACCGCATGTCCTGCTCGCGTTCTGGAGCCGGCTGATGGACGAACTCGAGCTTCGCCGCCGGCTCGTGGCGTATTTCGGCGTGGTGACCTTCGGGGACCCGGAAATGTCCGACGACCTCGCCCACGACACCTGGGTGCTGCTCAAGGAGCGGAAAGAGCTGGATGCCGTCCTGAGAGGGGAGAGGTCCGAAGCCTGGTTGTTCCTGACCGCGCGTCACGTCTTCTACCAGGCGCTGCGCAAGCGGAAGCGTGAGGAGTCGCTGGACCTGGACGGACAGCCTCCCCCCATCGCCCCCCCCGAGACTCCCGAGGTGGACGTCGCCGCCGCGCTCGAGTTCCTGCGCGGCCGGCTCACGCCCGACGAGGCCCGCCATCTCCGGTGGCGGCTCGAGCGCCGCTCCCCGGGCTGGATCGGGCGGATGCTCGGCCTGACCCGACGGGCCGTGCAGCGGCGTGACAAGGAGCTGATCTTGAAGGTCCGAGCGCTGCTCGACCGGAGGCCGGGGTCATGAACCCTCATCCGACTCCCGAGGAGCTCCTCGCGTTCCTCCAGGGTGAGGCGAGGAAAGAGCAGGGGCTTGCGATCAACCGTCACCTCCGCGATTGCCAGGACTGCGAGCGCGAGGCCGGGAAGCTCCAGGAGGCCGCCGCCCTGGTCGCGTTCGCGGCGGAGGGCCAGGCTTCGGCCGCGCATCCCGTGATCGGGAAGGTCGCCGCCGCCGCGGGCCTGGCCGCGGCGGTGATCGTGGCGAGCTGGCTCCTCTGGTTCCGGCCGGGCGGGCCCCGGTTCCTCGAGCGGGTGGCGGACGAGTGGCGGATCGCGACCGGGGCCCCGGGGCCGGCAAGCCTGGTCCTCGCGGTCGATCGGCCGGTCCAGGTCCCGACTCCCACGGGCGGGACCCTCAACCTCCAGCCGGGCTCGCTCGTGCTGAGCACGCGGGCCGGCCCGGTGCTCCTGCGGGGCCGGGCCCAGGGAAGCGGGCCCGCCCGCCTGGTCACGCCGGGCTGGGTCATCGAGGGTGACGGGACGTTCCAGGTGAACGTGAACGCGGGACACCTGAAGCCCCTCTACACGCTGCTCGTTCCCGGGCAGGTGGCGAAGCTCGGGGCCCTGGCCGACCCCGACGAGCTTCGGATGGAACTGGACCTCCGTGCGCAGGGAGAGCCGTACGCCATCCTGCTCACCTGCCTGGAAGGTCAGGTCGAGGGCCGGGCGGGAAAGCGGAAGCGCAGTGTGGCGCCGGGCCAGCGGGAGAGCCTGGAGACGCCCGCCGCCGCCTCCGCGGCTCCCGCCCCGCCGCCCCGGCTGTGTTTCCCCAAGGGAGCCACGAGCGGGCTCGTGAGACCCGCGCTCCTTGCGGCGCTCCGTGGCTCCGGTCCCGATGAACATGACGCAGCGCTCACCCTGGGAGTGGAGCTGGGGCTCGTCGAGGTCGTCGAGGCCGCGGCAGCAAGAGTCGGCCTTGGACTTGGGCCTTCCGCGGGCCGGCCGGCGCTCCAGGCGCTCCGGCGGTGGTCTCCGGAGCTGACCTTCCGCGCGGTCGAGGCCGCGGGGCCGAAGGACTCGCGGCCCCCGGGCGTGGAGGCGTCCCTGGTCCTCAAGGAGGAGGTCCAGGCCCTGATGCCCGAGTCCCCGCCCGATCGCGTGGAGAAGGCGCTCCAGCTCCGGATGAGCCTTGAACCGGCCGAACGCATGGAGGGGTTGTTCGAGCTCGTCCGTCTCGGGCACGAGCCTTCGTTCCGGCTCCTCGTCCAGGAGATCGCGAGCGAGGAGGATGCGTTCCTCGTCCGGGCGCTCGAGGGGACGCTCCGGGAAGCGCCGGAAGCGATGCAGCTTCGCCTCTTGGGACGGATCGCCGGAGACCTGGGGCGTCACCTGGGACTGGCGCCCCTGGCGCCGACCCTGGAGGAGCTGCTGAAGCGCCGGTCGCCTGAGGTCGCGGCCGCCGCCGGAGAGGCGCTGGCGGTCCTGGGCCTCTCGGGCAGCGCGGTCGCCTACGCGAACTGGCTGGCGGAGCAGACGCCGGGGTCGCCCGGGTTCTCGCGCGCGCTGACCGGAATGGGACGCTTCCCCGGCCCCGCGGCCGCGTCGGCCTTCGTCCGGGAGTTGGCCCGGATCCAGGAAGCCGGACGACGGCGCGACCTCGTGGCGGACTGGAGCGCCCGGGACGGGGAAGCCCTGCGCGCCCTGGAGACCTTCGCCGCCGCCGAGACCGTCCCGGGCGTCCGGGCCGCGGCCCTGGCGCGGCTGATCGCGCGCGGGGCCGGGACGAAGGCAGTCCTCGAGGCGCTCCTCCCCACGCTCGCGCCGGAGGACCTCCAGGCGGCGACCAGGGCCTTCCGGGACGCGCCGGGTCGCGTGCCGCCCGCGTTGCTCCGGACCGCGCTCGAGTCTGCCGGCGCGGGCGCGCGGCTCGGGGGGGTGGAGCTGGTGCGCCTGGGGGAGCCGGGCGTGGCTCCCGATGCCGGCACGCTGCACCGGCTGACCCGCATGGTGGAGACGCGGATCCGGGAGGGGCGCGGGACTTCGGACGCCGAGAGCGCCGCACGGACCGCGCTGGAGGTCCTGGCCCGGGCACGCGCGGATGGAGTGGCCGGCTGGTGCGAGCTCCTCCAAGGCGATCCCGACCCGGCCTGGACCGAGACCGTGGCGCTGGCCCGCGTGCTCACGGGCGATGAGCGGGGTCCGCCGAAGCTCGCGGAGGTCATCGCCACGCTGGAGGGGCAGGCGAGGATCCTCGACGCGCTCGACCGCCTCGGAAGACCCGTTCCGCTGACGGTGGTGCCGGTCGCCGGGACGATCTCATTGGATGCCCGGGCTTCCATTCCGTCTCGGGTGCTCTCCCAGCAGTTGCTCTTCCGTCCACGCGCCGGGGGCCAGCCGGGTGGACCGGTTCCCCCTCAGGACCTCGTTCCTTGGGTCACGCTGGAGCACGCGGTCCTCCAGTTCGGGCGGAACCGGCGCGAGGGCCTGCCTCTCCTCGACGAGGCGCTCCAATCGATCCCGGCGCTCTGGCCCGACTGGTGTCAGGTCCGCCTCCTCGACGAGGCGCGCACCCGGGGACTCCTGGTGAGCGACCTGACCGAGCTGTGGGACCGTCTCGACCGTGAGCCGAGGGCGCTGGACGTGATCGCCGCGGGGCTCGCGAGCCTGCTCCCCGAGTTCCTTCGCGCCGGCGCCCCGGAGGTCCACGAGAAGCGCGCGCCCTGGCTCCAGGCTCCCGGGGAAACCGTTCCGGCGCCGGCCCGCGAGGGGCTCGAGCGCGTCGAGGAGCTGCGCCGCCGGTGCCAGGACGCCTTCGCCGAGGCGGGTCTGCACTGGGCAGCCCGGCCGGGCGGGGAGCGCGCCTTCCGGCTCGCCGTGCGCGGGCTCTGCCGGTTCCAGGACGGGCTGACGGAACCGAGGTTGCGTTCCCTGCGGGCCGGCACGACGCACTCGAGGAACTTCGTCGTGATCGTCAGCCGGCAGCTCCAGGGCTCATCGACGATCTTCCATTCCTCCGGCCTCGCCTCCCCCCGCTGATCCGCGCGGCGGTTGCAAGCACCTGACGCCAGGGATATCTTGCCCGCACCCCACCCCCCCCATGGATCTAGAGGAAAAGGACGAGCACCGGCTGGTCCGGGAGACGGTCCGGCGTCTCGCGGATGAGGTGATCGCGCCCCGGGCGTCGGAGCTGGATCGGACCGGGGAGTATCCCGCCGAGGCGATGGCGCAGCTCGCCGAGCTCGGGCTGATGGGCATCCCGTTCCCCGAGGAGTACGGCGGCTCGGGCATGGACTCGCAGGCCTACGCGATCGCGATCGAGGAGGTCGCGCGGGGGTGCGGCTCGACCGCGCTCACGCTCTCGGCCCACACGTCGCTCGGCACCAACCCGATCTTCATCGCGGGCACCGAGGAGCAGAAGCGGCGCTTCGTCCCGCCGCTCGCCTCCGGGAAGGTGCTGGGCGCCTTCGGCCTCACGGAGCCGACCGCCGGGTCGGACGCGGGCGCCACCCGGACGGTCGCGCGCCGCGACGGAGGGAACTACGTCCTGAACGGGAAGAAGGTCTACATGACCAACGCGGGGCACGCGGGCACCGCGATCATCACCGCGCGGACCTCGGACGAGCCCGGGACCCACGGGATCACCGCGTTCATCGTCGAGACCGCGACACCGGGCTTCCGGCTCGGTACGCGCGAGAACAAGCTCGGGCTCCGCGCGTCCGACACCTGGGAGGTGCTGCTGGAGGACTGCCGGGTCCCGGTCGAGAACCGGCTGGGCGGGGAGGGGGAGGGCTTCAAGGTCTTCATGAAGACGCTCGACGGCGGGCGGATCGGCATCGGCGCGCTGGCGCTCGGGCTGGCGCGGGCGGCCCATGAGCGCGCGCTCCACTACGCGCGCGAGCGGAAGACCTTCGGCAAGCCGATCGCCGAGCACCAGGCGATCGCGTTCAAGCTGGCCGACATGGCGGTGCGCATCCAGACCTCGCGCCACCTCATCTACCACGCGGCCGCGTTGAAGGACGCGGGGAAGCCCTTCGGCAAGGAGGCCGCGATGGCGAAGCTCCACGCCTCCGAGGCGGCCGTGCAGGTCTGCTATGACGCGATCCAGGTGCTGGGCGGCTACGGCTACCTGCACGAGTACGAGGTCGAGCGTCTCTACCGCGACGCGAAGCTCTGCGAGATCGGGGAGGGGACCTCCGAGATCCAGCGCATGGTCATCTCGCGCGCGATCCTCCGCGAGGCGGAAGCGCGCGACCCGGGGTGACGCCGTGGGGGAGGAAATGGTGCCACTCTTCATTTCCGCCGCGGAAATGAAGAGTGGCACCATTTCCCGGAACCCCATTCTCCTGAGGCGGCCATGAGAGTCGCCGTCGTCACGCACGCGGTGCGGACTCCCATCGGGAAGTTCCTGGGCGCTTTCTCCGAGCTCTCCGCCGTCGAGCTCGGCGTGCACGCGGTGCGCGGGCTCCTCGCGCGCGCCGGTCTCCCCCCCGAGCGCGTCGAGGAGGTGGTCTTCGGGAACGCCCGCCAGGCCGGCGGCGGCCCCAACCCGGCGCGCCAGGTCGCCGCGGCGAGCGGGCTCCCGCACACGGTCCCAGCGTTCACGGTGAACATGGCGTGCGCCTCCGGGCTCAAATCGCTCGCGCTCGCCGCGGCGGACGTGCAGTCGGGCGCGGTGGAGATCGCGGTGGCGGGCGGGACCGAGAGCATGAGCCGTCTCCCGTTCCTGCTCGACCGCTTTCGGACCGGCTACCGGCTCGGCCATGCCGAGGTCGCCGACGGGATGTACCGCGACGGCTTCCTCGACCCGCTCTGCGGGAAGCTCATGGGGGAGACGGCCGAGACTCTGGCCGGCCTCCATCGGATCCCGCGCGACGAGCAGGACCGCTTCGCGCTCGAGTGCCAGCGCCGGGCCGACGCGGCGCGGCAGACCGGGAGGTTCCGCGACGAGATCGTGCCCGTGGAGACGCCCGTGAAGGGCGGGCCCATGACGGTCGCCGAGGACGAGCACCCGCGCGCGGACACCACGCTCCAGTCGCTGCGCCGGCTCCCGCCGGTCTTCCGCAAGGACGGCACGGTGACCGCGGGCAACTCCAGCGGGATCACGGACGGGGCGGCGGCGCTGCTGGTGATGTCGGAGGAGCGGGCGCGCGCGCTCGGGCTCGAGCCGCTGGCGCGGATCGAGGCCTGGACCGAGGTCGGCGTGGACCCTGCGATCATGGGGATCGGGCCCGTGCCGGCGACGCGGCGTCTCTTCGAGCGGACCGGCCTCGGGCTCGCGGACCTCGACCTGGTCGAGCTGAACGAGGCCTTCGCCGCGCAGGTGCTGGCCTGCCTGCGCGAGCTGCCCTTCCCCGCCGACCGGCTCAACGTGAACGGCGGCTCGATCGCGCTCGGGCACCCGATCGGCTGCACGGGCGCGCGGATCGTGGTGACGCTGCTCCACGAGCTGCGCCGCCGTCGCCTGAAGCGCGGGCTCGCGACCCTCTGCGTGAGCGGCGGGCTCGGGATGTCCATGACCTTCGTGAGGGCGTGAGGCGATGCCGCCCGGGACCGTCGGCGTGATCGGCTGCGGGCTCATGGGCGCGGGGATCGCCCAGGTCGCCGCGACCGCCGGCTTCGACGTGGTCGTCCGCGAGGTGGACGACGCCCTCCTGAAGAAGGGCCTAGGCGCGCTGGACGCGTCGCTGGCCCGGGCAGTCGAGAAGGGCAAGCTTGCCGCCGACGCGCGCGACCAGGCGCGCCGGCGCCTCCGCGGGACCACCGCGCTCGCCGACCTGGCGGGCTGCGACGTCGTGGTCGAGGCGATCGTCGAGAACCTCGAGGCCAAGCGCGCGCTGTTCCGCGAGCTGGACCGGATCGTGAAGCCCGGCGCGCTCCTCGCGAGCAACACGTCCTCGCTCTCGGTCACCGAGATGGCCGCGGCGACCTCCCGGCCCGAGCGCTTCGTGGGGCTCCATTTCTTCAACCCGGTGCCGCTGATGCCGCTGGTCGAGATCGTGCGCGGGCTCCGGACCGGCGAGCCCGCGGTGGTCGAGGCGCGCGCCTTCGCGGCCGCGCTCGGGAAGAAGGCGATCGTGGCGCCGGATGCGCCCGGCTTCATCGTGAACCGCCTGCTGATCCCGTACCTGCTCGAGGCGATCCGGGCCTTCGAGGCGGGGCTCGCTTCCCGGGAGGACATCGACGAGGGGATGCGGCTCGGATGCGGGCACCCGATGGGACCGCTGACGCTGCTCGACTTCGTCGGCCTCGACACGACGCTCTGGATCGCGGAGATCATGTTCCGGGAGTTCGGCGACCCGCGCTTCGCCGCGCCGCCCCTGCTCCGGCGCATGGTGGCGGCGGGCCACCTCGGGAAGAAGAGCGGGCGCGGCTTCTACGAATACGGCGGCCAGAAGGAGTCTCGATGAGTTTCCAGAACCTCCTCGTGGAAGCGGTGGACGGGGTGGTCACGGTGACGGTGAACCGGCCCAAGGTCCTGAACGCGCTCAACGCCGAGACCATCGGCGAGCTGGCGCAAGCCTTCGAGCGGATCGCGTCGGACCCCGCGGCGCGCGGCGTGATCCTGACCGGCGCGGGGGACAAGGCCTTCGTGGCGGGCGCGGACATCAACGAGCTCGCGAAGATGACGCCGGCGGTCGCGAAGCAGACCTCGCGGGCCGGGCAGGAGGCGTTCCGGCGGATCGAGCACTTCGACAAGCCGGTGGTCGCGGCGGTCAACGGTTGGGCGCTCGGCGGCGGGTGCGAGCTGGCGCTCGCGTGCCACTTCCGCACCGCGTCCGAGAAGGCGCGGCTCGGGCTGCCCGAGGTGAGTCTCGGGATCATCCCCGGCTACGGCGGCACGCAGCGCCTCCCGCGGCTCGTCGGCCGCGGGCCCGCGCTCGAGCTGATCCTGACCGGTGACCCGGTGGACGCGGCGGAGGCGCTCCGGCTCGGGCTCGTGAACCGCGTGTTCCCGCCCGAGGCGCTGCTCGCTGAGACCGGCAAGTTGGTCCGCAAGATCCTCACGCGCGGCCCGCGGGCCGTGCAGGCGGCGCTCGAGGCGGTCGGTCGCGGGCTCGACACCTCGCTGGACGAGGCGCTCCGCGTGGAGGCCGACCTCTTCGGGCTGCTCGCGGCGACGGAGGACATGGCGGAAGGGATGCGGGCGTTCCTGGAGAAGCGCGCGCCGGACTTCAAAGGCAGATGAACATGAAGCTACCCGACCTCGTCTTCATCGGCTTCGCGCGCACGGCGATGGCCGAGTACTCCGGGACGCCCGGCTTCGGGCTCTTCAAGGACCTCTCGGCGATCGAGCTCGGCGCGATCGCCGCGCGGGCGGCGCTCGAGCGCGCGGGGATCGCTCCCGCCCAGGTCCACCACGTGATCTTCGGCAACGCGCTCCAGACCAGCGCGGACGCGATCTACGGGGCGCGCCACATCGGGCTCAAGGCGGGCGTGCCGATCGAGACCCCGGCGCTGGCCGTGAACCGGCTCTGCGGCTCAGGCTTCGAGGCGGTCGTGCAGGGCGCGCGCATGATCGCGCTCGGCGAGGCCGAGGTGGCCCTCGTGGGCGGCACCGAGAACATGAGCCAGGCGCCCTTCATGGTTCGCGGGCTGCGCGAGGGGTATCGCTTCGGGCAGGACCTGAAGCTCGAGGACTACCTGATGGCGGCTCTCTACGACCCGCTCGCGAAGTTCTTCATGGCCCAGACGGCCGAGAACCTGGCAAAGCAGTATGCGATCCCGCGGGAGGAGCAGGACCGCTTCGCGCTCCGCAGCCATCAGCTCGGCGCGCAGGCGGTGAAGTCCGGGCTCTTCGCCCAGGAAATCGTTCCCGTCGAGGTCAAGCGGGGGAGCCAGACGGTGGTGGTGGACCGGGACGACCACATCAAGCCCGACACCAGCCTCGAGAAGCTCTCGGCGCTCCGCGCGTCCTTCGGCAAGGACGGGACGGTCACCGCGGGGAACGCGAGCGGCATCGTGGACGGCGCGGCCGCGCTGATCCTGACCACGGCCGAGCGGGCGCGGCGCGAGGGGAAGAAGGTCCTCGGCCACCTGCGGGGGTGGGGCGTCGCCGGGGTCCCGCCGGAGATCATGGGGATCGGCCCGGCGCCGGCGATCCGGAAGGGGCTGGAGCAGGTGGGGATCGGCCAGGGCGAGGTGGATCTCTTCGAGATCAACGAGGCCTTCTCGGCGCAGTACCTCGCGGTCGAGAAGGAGTTGAAGCTCGACCGCGACCGCGTGAACGTGAACGGGGGCGCCATCGCGCTCGGCCATCCGTTGGCGGCGACCGGTTCGCGACTCACGCTCACGCTGCTGCGCGAGCTGGCCCAGCGCGGCCGGCGGTGGGGGGTCGCCTCGGCCTGCATCGGCGGCGGGCAGGGGCTGGCGCTGGTCCTCGAGCGGCCTCGATCTTGAAGGCGCTCCTCGGGCCAACTGCCCTAAATCGACAGTTTATTCAAGCAACGTCCGGTGGTCGCGGGCTTGATCATCGGAGGAAGATGTGGTAAACCGCGCCCTCGAATTGCGCGTTCCGTTGGACGAAGTGGGCAAGGTTCGAGGAAAGCGCGATGCAGATCGAGTTCGACGGGGTCGCGGAGGGGAAGAAGATCTACCGGGTCAAGCGGGGTCCGGACCGTCCGCTGTTCATGGGGACGCTGGACCAGTGCCGGCGGTTCGTTGAGGTCTACAAGGAGAAGGTCCTCAAACGCATCTGAGGAAAATGGTGTCACTCCTCATTTTTCCGCCGCGGAAAAATGAGGAGTGACACCATTTTCACCCCAGCTTCCCGAGCAGCCCGCGCATCCGGGCGAGGCCGGTCTCGATCTGGGGACGGGAGGTGGCGTAGGAGAGGCGGAGGTGCCCCTCCGCGCCGAAAGCCGCGCCCGGCACCACGGCCACGCCGGTCTCGTCCAGGATGATCCGCGCGAGCGCCGCCGAGTCGGCGACCGCGCTCCCCTTCCAGCGCCGCCCGAGCCAGCGGGTCACCCGCGGCAGGCAGTAGAACGCGCCCCGCGGCTCGAGGAGCTCCAGGCCCTCGAGCGCGCGCAGCCCCTCGAGCATGAGCAGCCGCCGCGCGTCCAGCTCGGCCACCATCTTCGGGATGAAGTCCTGCGGACCGCGCAGCGCCTCGAGCGCCGCGTACTGCGCGGGCGTGGACGCGTTGGAGGTGCTGTGGCTCTGGAGCCGGCCCATGGCCGCGATCACCTTCGGGGGGGCGACCGCCCAGCCGATCCGGAAGCCGGTCATCGCGTAGCCCTTCGACACGCCGTTCACGAGCACCGTGACCTCGCGCGCCTCCGGACAGGCGCTGAGCAGGCTCACGGCGGGCGTGCCGTAGCAGAGGCGGTCGTAGATCTCGTCCGAGATGACCGCGATCCGGCGGCGGAGCGCGAAGCTCCCGATCTCCCGGAGCTCGGCTTTGCCATAGACCTGGCCCGTGGGGTTGTTCGGGCTGTTGAGCAGGATCGCGCGCGTGCGCGGCGTCACCGCCGCGAGGAGGAGCGCGGGGTCGAGCGCGAAGCCGCGCCCGGCGGGGAGCTGGACCAGGACCGGCGTCGCGCCCGCCGCCTTGGCGATCTCGCAGTAGGAGTTCCAGTACGGGACCGGGATCAGCACCTCGTCCCCGTCCGCGACCAGCGCCTGGACCGCGTTGAAGAGCGCCTGCTTGGCGCCGCAGCCGACGATCGTCTCGGCCGCCGTGAAGGCCAGGCCGGTGTCGGCCGAGGTCCGCCGGGCCACCGCCTCGCGCAGCTCGGGCAGCCCGGGGACGGCGGTGTACTTCACGAGGCCGCGCCGCATCGCGTCGCACGCGGCCTCGACCACGTGCTCGGGCGGGCTGAAGTCGGGTTCGCCCGCGGCGAAGCTGATGATGTCCCGCCCTTGGGCGCGCAGCTCACGCGCCCGGGCCAGGATCACGAGCGTGTCGGAATCGGCCAGGGTGGCCAGGCGGCGGGTGATCTCGAGCATTGTGCGAAGCGCACGATTCTACGGCTCGACCCGGGATCCACAAGCCGCCCGGGTCGGGCCGGTCGGGCGGATCACCCGCCGGGCTCTCAGGGCTCCTCGAGGCCACGCGGCATCCGCGACGGAGGCTCGCGCTCGACGTTGTTGTCCGGTCGCCGCTCCTGTCCCATCCGCACGGCGTCCAGGAGGTCGCTCTTCTCGGTCGAATCCTCGAGCGGGCGGTACTTCAGCTCGGCCGGAACGCTGAGCGGCCGCTCCTGCTTCTTCACCGGCTGCCGGACCCGCGAAGCAGCCGCGCGCGCGCGGACGGGGCGCGCCGAGCGGCCCTTGCGCGCGCTCGCACGGGTCGTCTTCGACCGGGTTCTCTTGGGGCGTCCGCTCGGACGGCCGCTCTTCCGGCCGGTTGTCCTGGTCCGTTTTCTGGTTGCCATGGGTTCTGTCTTACCTCCTCGGGAGACATAGGCCGGTTTTCCCCGGGCGGCAACCCGCGGCGCCGCACCCGCGCCCTATCGGTCGCACGCGGCGGTCCTTAGCATCGGCGCCATGGAGACGTTCACGCTCCCCCTCGACCCGGCGGCGATCCGCGCGCTGGAGGAGAAGCTTCGAGAGGAGGGCTTCGAGTTCCGGCCCCTGGACCACGCCTGGTTCCAGGCGCGCGGACCGGGGGTCGTGGTGAACGCCTTCCGCTCGGGCAAGGTCGTCGTCCAGGGCGCGCGCGCGGGCGAGCTGGTACAGCGCCACCTGGGCGGCGCTGCGCCGCCCGCGCCGACGCTGGAGGCGGTCACGGCCGGCAGCGACGAGACCGGCAAGGGGGACTACTTCGGCCCGCTCGTGGTGGCCGCGGTGGTGGCCCGCCCGGCGGACGCGTCGCGCCTCGTCCAGGCCCGCATCCGCGACAGCAAGACGCTCTCCGACGGCGCGGCGCTCCGGGCCGCGCTGATCCTGCGCGAGCTGCCGCACGCGATCGAGTCGCTCGGCCCGGAAGAGTACAACCGGCGCTACGACGAGGCGGGGAACGTCACGAAGCTGCTCCTCGACCTCCACCTGCGCGCGCTGACGGCGGCGATCGACGCGGCGGGCGGAGTGGAGCGGGTGGTGGTGGACGAGTTCCCCGGCGCCGGCGCGATCCGCCACGAGCTGGCGCGGCGCGGGACCCGGGCGCCGGTCACGGTGACCCCGCGCGCCGAGGACAACCTCGCCGTGGCCGCCGCCTCCGTGCTCGCCCGCGCGGAGTTCCTGATCGGGCTCCGTGAGCTGTCGTCGGAGTGGGGGACCGAGCTGCCCAAGGGCGCGGGCGAGCCCGTGGACGTCGTGGCGCGGGACCTGGCGCGCGCGGGCGGGCGCGAGGCGCTCCGCCGGGTGGCGAAACTCAACTTCCGGACGACCGAGAAGGCGCTACGGGGCGGCCGGTAGCCTGAGGACCACGCGCAGGCGGAGGCGCGGCGCCGGGCCGCTCCGGTCGGGGGAGAGGGTGAGCGCGAAGAGCCCGGGGATGCGGGCCGCGTCGAGCACCGGCTGCCAGGCGGCTTTCGTCCGCTCCTGCGCTTCGCGGACCCACCGGGCCTTCCAGACGCGCCACTCGGCGCTCACCTCTTCGTCGCTCGGCTTCTGCCCGCCGCGCGAGAGGCGGGCCTCGATCCGTTGGCGCTCGGCCATTTCCAGGTCCAGAGGCGGCAACATGCCCCGGAGCTCGCACGCCAGCACGTCCTCGAGCCAGGGCGCCAGGATCGGGAAGTCGAGGGCCGCGAACAGCGAGGCGCGGCGCTCGAGCCCGTGCTCCCGGTCGAAGAGCCGCTCGACCTCGCGCGACCAGGAAGGGACGTCCCCCTCGCCGGTCCGCGCCTGGATCACCCGCACCAGGTCCGGATACTCCGTGGTGAACACGAACAGCTCGTTCCCACCCGCGAAGCCGTAGTCGCAGATCGGCCACTTGTTGTAGGCGAAAGTGTGTTTCAGCAGGCGGAAGCCCGCGAGATCGCTGAAGGCCGTGTGCCGGAAGCTCAGGACCTCTCCGTCGTGGATCACGGTGTCCTCGAAGTAGGCCCAGAGGCCTTCCCGGGCCCGTAGCGTGAGGATCGAAGCCGGCACGGGGAAGCTGACGTAGTCCGCCGGCACCGTCACGGGTCCGAGGGTCACCCCGAAGCCCTCGAGGGTGCGCGCCTCGGTTTCCCGGAAGAGCCCGTCCGCATCCTTGAAGCGGGTCTCCTGGAGGGCGGCCCCGATCAGCTCTCTCGCGTCCTGGTTGAGGAGCGGGAAGACCGTCCGCGCCAGCGGGATCACGTGGGACCGGAGCGCGGCGTAGAGGAAGGACGCGCGCGGGAGGAAGCCGGCCGTGTCCATCGCCTCGCCCGGGAAGTCCGCCACCGCGTCGAAAAGGAACCGGTCCTGGACCGCCGTGGTCCCCTTCGGCTTCCAGGCGACGTCGAGTGCGAGGCGCGCCTCGTCGCTGGCGTGGATCGTGCCGCGCGCCTCGACGAGCGCGTCCAGGTTGGCGAGGTCGCGCACGAACGGGAGCGCCTCCGGCCCGACGCCCGACTCGAGCCCGGCGCGCCATTCCGCCACGAGCGGAGAGCCCTCGAGCCGGACGGCCAGGCCGATCGCGCCAGGATCGGGCGGCCCGCCGCGCGCCGCGGCCCACGCGCCCGCGCCTCCCGAGCCGGCCAGGCGGACCGCGTCGTCGATCAGGCCCGCGGAATCGGAGACGAGGAGCACGTCCCGTTCGAGCCGCGCCCAGACCATGCCCGCGCCCTCGACGCGGAACCCCGCCGCCTCGGCGCTCCCGGAGTCGTCGCGCGTGATCCCCGGCGGGAGGCGCGAGGCCGCGAGCGAGCTGAGTGCCAGCCGGAGCGCCGCGCGCCCCTGCGCGCTGGCGCGGGTGAGGAGGAGCCCCTCCCAGCGCCCGCCCCGGTGCCGGAGCGCCACGGCCGCTTCGCGGCCGAAGAAGGCGGCCACGGGGTCGAGCGGCAGCGTGGCCCGCGCGCGCTCCAGTTCTTCGAGCGCCCGCCGCGGCTCCGGAAACGCGCGGAGCCCCGACCCGCCGCCGTCGGCGCCGAGGAGCCGGCGGACCTCGGGGGAGGCGGCCAGCCGCGCGATCAGAGGGTGCCGTTCGAGCGCGGCGAGGCTGTCCGGAGCGAGGCGGACGCGCGCGACGAGCATCGTGTCCGCGGGGACCAGCTCGCCCAGGTCCTCGACGCTGCCGCTCCAGGGTCGGAAGAGCCAGAGGCTGCCCGCGCCCGCCGCGAGCGCAAGGCTGCCGAGGAACCAGAGCGCGATCCGAAGGAGTCGCTTCACGCTTCCGGCCCCGCGAGGCGCGCGCTGTCGGGCGGGGCGGGGTCGGTTCCCATCGGGTCGGCGTCGTGGATTTTCCGGCAGGCGATCGTTAGAGTGGCCCGGCTTTATACCCGTCCCCTCCGAGGCTGACAAGCAAGCGCGGCCCATGCACGATTTCCGGTACCAGCGCGGAGCGCTCCACTGCGAAGAGGTCCCGATCCGGGAGCTCGCCGAGCGCCACGGGACCCCGCTCTACGTCTACAGCTCCCGGGTCCTCCGCGAGCACGTGGCCCGCCTCCGGGAGGCCTTCGACGACGTCCCGCACCTGATCTGCTACTCGGTGAAATCCAACTCGAACCTCGCGCTCCTCGAGCTGATGCGCCGGGAGGGGACCGGCTTCGACGTCGTGTCGGGCGGCGAGCTCGCGCGCGTGCTCCGGGCCGGCGCCGAACCCAGGACCGTGGTCTTCGCCGGCGTGGGCAAGACGGCCTCCGAGATGGACCGCGCGCTCCGGGCGGGCATCCTCTACTTCAACGTGGAGTCCGAGGGCGAGCTGCGCCTCCTGGCCGAGCGCGCCCAGGCGGCCGGGGCGCGCGCGCCGGTCGCGCTGCGGCTGAACCCCGACGTGGACCCGCACACGCACCGGCACATCACCACGGGCAAGCACGAGAACAAGTTCGGCCTCACCGTGGCGCAGGCGCGCGCGGCGTTGGAGCTCTGCCGCTCGCTCGACACGCTGGAGCTCCGGGCCCTCCACATGCACATCGGCTCCCAGATCCTCGAGGTGGAGCCGTATGCGCGGGCGCTCGGGCGGCTGCTCGAGCTCGCGGACGAGCTGCGCGGGCGCGGGACCCCGATCGAGGCGGTGAACGTGGGCGGCGGCTTCGGCGCCTGGTACCGGGGAGGCGAGGCGCGCTCCGCGGCGGAGTTCGCGGAGGCGCTCGTGCCGCCTGTGCGGGAGCGCGGGCTCCGCCTGCTCCTCGAGCCCGGCCGGTTCATCTGCGGCAACGCGGGCATCCTGGTCGCGCGGGTCCTGTTCGTGAAGCGGGCGGAAGGGCGCCGGTTCGTGATCCTGGACGCGGGCATGAACGACCTGATCCGCCCGGCGCTCTACGAGGCCTTCCACCGCATCCTCCCCGTCGAGGGGATCGACGACCCGGTGCACCTGCCGGCCGAGGGGGACGCGCAGATCGTGGGCCCCGTCTGCGAGACGGGGGACACGTTCGGGCGGGACCGCTGGCTGCCCGAGGTGAAGCCGGGCGACCTGATCGCGCTCTTCGGCGCGGGCGCCTACGGCTTCTCGATGGCCAGCACCTACAACAGCCGGCCGCGTCCGGCCGAGGTGCTGGTCGCGGGCGGTCGCAGCCAGGTGGCGCGGGAGCGCGAGCGGGAGGAAGATCTCTGGTCCCACGAGCGCCCCTTGGAGCTGTAGGGCGCTCCGGGCGGTCGGATCCCATGGCAACGATCTCGAAGAACGCGCCCTGCCCCTGCGGGAGCGGGAAGAAATACAAGCTCTGCTGCCAGGCGAAGGACGAGGCGGCGGCGCCGCCGCCGCCGTCGCGCGCGGCGTCCCCCGAGCAGTACCGGGCCGCGGTGTCGGAGCTCTGGGGGCGCCTCCTCCAGTTCGTGCGCCAGCCGGCGGTACGGCCCGATCTCGGGCGGGCGCTGGGCGAGTACTTCCCCGACGACGTCGGCGGGCCGCCGCCGAGCTACGAGGCGACGCCGGCGGACTTCTTCGAATGGCTCGTCTTCGACCGGCGCCGCAAGGAGGGAGGGACGCTCCTCGACGTCTTCCTCGGCGAGAAGGGGGCGCGGCTCCTGCTGCGTGAGCAGGAGGTGTGCGCGCTGCTCCGCGCCTCGCACGTGGACCTCTTCGAGGTGAAGGACGCGCGCAAGGGGGAGCCGCTGGTGCTGGGCCGCGTGCTGGGGGACGGGGTGGAGGTGCGGCCCTTCGAGCGGGCGGCCGGAGACGCGCCGGCGGGGACGCTGCTCGCGGCGCGGCTGGTGCAGCCGTCGGGGACGGGGCTCTTCACCCAGGGGCGCGTGGTGTTCCCGCCCGGCGAGCGGGAGCCCCTCCTGGCGTTCCTGGAGGCGGAGCGCGCGAAGCGTTGGGGGGGGAGCGCGTGGCCGGACTTCTTCAAGGCGGAGGGCGGGCTCTTCCGGCTCTTCTTCATGCGCCGCATCGTCGAGGCGCGGCGCCGGGCCGAGGCGGGGCCGCCGCCGGAGCCGAAGGTGCTGGCGATGGCGCGCTACGACATGCTCGAGGTCGAGACCGCGCTCGAGATGGTCCGCGGGTTCCCGGGGATGCAGGAGAAGGGGAAGGAGGGGGAGCGGGTGCTGCTCTCGTGGAAGGTCGGGAAGACGGACGACCCGTTCCCGGCGGACGTGGTGGTGACGCCGCGCGAGCTGAGGCTGACCTGCTTCTCGCGCGAGACGCTGCGCGCGGCGCGGAAGACGCTGGAGGCCGCGCTCGGGAGGCTGGTCTCCCACCGCGAGGACGAGTTCCGGACGCCGTGAGCGAAAAGGGGTCAGGCACCTTTTCCGCCGCGGAAAAGGTGCCTGACCCCTTTTCGCGTCACCGGTACTCGCCGCCCCACAGGGCTTCGAGGAATTCGCGCCAGGGGAGCAGCGTGACCTCTCCCACCTTGCGGCGCCGCGCTTCCAGGCTCACGCAGACGTAGCGCCGGAGCCGCTTCTCCTCGGCTAGCGCGCGGAGCGGGCGCAGGTCGGCGGGCGACACGTTCTCCTGGGCCTTCACCTCGACGGCCGTGTGGTCCCCCAGGATGAAATCGACCTCGAACCCGGACTGCGAGCGCCAGTAGTGGAGCGGCTCCCCCGAGACGTAGTCCCGGTGGCAGACCAGCTCGTGGTGCAGCCAGGTCTCGAAGGCCTCGCCGAACTCGGGCGTGCGCGGGCGGAACTGCCGTCCCTGGAGGAAGCCGACGACTCCCACGTCGAAGAAGTAGAACTTGGAGGATGCGCGGGGCTTGCGCTTGCGCGTCTCCCGCCAGGCGGGCAGCTCGTGGAGGATGAGCGTGTCCTTGAGGATCTCGAAGTACTCGTAGACGGTGGTGCGCGGCACCTGGGCGTCGCTCGCGACCTTGGTGAAGTTGACGATCGTGTCATTGCAGTGAGCGGCGACGCGCAGGAACCGGCTGAAGGCCGGCACGTTCCTCGTGGAGCCCTCGGCGACGATCTCCTGCTGGAGATAGGAGCCGGCGTAGGCCTCCAGGTCGGCCTTGGGGTCGTCGGAGAGATAGATGGATGGGAGGAGGCCGGTCCGGACGGCCCGGGAGAGATCGAAGCGGTCGCCGAGCTCCCGCGCGCTGAGGGGGTGCAGGTAGCGGGTCCGCGCGCGGCCGCCGAGCAGGTTGACGCCCCCCCGGCGCAGCTTGCGCGCGCTGGAGCCGGTGAGGAGGAAACGGACGCCGCGGCTCTCGATCAGCCGATGCACCTCGTTGAGAAGCTCGGGCAGGCGTTGGATCTCGTCGATCACCACGAGCCGGTCCTTCGGACCCAGCTCCTGAGCGAGCCGGCCCGGGTCCTGGCTCAGGCTCAGGAACACGGAGGTATCCAGGAGGTCATAGACCCGTGCGCCCGGCAGCGCCCGATGCACGAGGTGGGTCTTGCCCGTCTGGCGGGGTCCGAAGAGGAAGTGCGATTTCCTCTCGAGGAGCTGCCCCAGATGGAGGAGGCGGGGGAGCTCGGCGGACGACGGTTCCTTTGCCATAGGCATCGTCAATATACATGTAAATTGACGACAGAGTCGTCAATGGCCGCAACCCGTTCCGGAACGGGCCGCTCCGAGCCCTATCGGACGGTGACGCCGATGGGGTCGGAGACGGTGCGGACGCCGGGCCCGAGCGTCACCGCGCAGAAAAAGGCGCGCAGGCCGCGAAGGCCCGGCGTGGCGGGAATCCGCCAGCGAGCGAGCGCGCGGCCGGCCGGATCGAGCGTGCCCGTGAAGCCGGCGAAGGTCTGCGGGTCCGACAGCGACCAGACCAGGAGCGGGTCCGGGTTCAGCGGCACGTAGGCGCCCCCGGGGAGCGACAGGCCCGGCCGGAGCCCGAGCGAGGCGCCCAGGACGTAGGCGCTGCCGGCCTCGCCGGGGAAGGAGAGCAGCAGGTTGTACTCGGAGCCCGGCGCCGCGGGCCCGAGACCCGCGAGCTTCCGGTGCCCAACCACGATGGGCGATCCGGCGATCCCGTTGAACAAGGCCGGCGGGGGATTGAGGCGATACAAGCTCATGGTGGAACCGCCGAGCGCGGGCAGCTCGGCGACGCCGGCGGGCCAGCCGTTGGGGACGTAGGGCAGGACGCCGAAGACCCGCGTCGATCCGAAGAGCGTGATTCCAGCCAGGATCGGGCCCAGCCGCACGTTGAAGAGCAGGTTCTCGTGGTACGCCGGCTGGAGGAAGAAGCGCTTCCATCCGTTGGTCTGCCAGGAGCCTCCGGCATAGCCGGCGCCGAGATAGGCGCCCGTCCGATAGTCGGGCTCCATGGCGCCCACGAGACCGAAGCCGTACAAGAGGTTCTCCAGGCCGGCGACGGAAGAAACCTGGCCTGAGGTGGTCACCCGCAGGATCCCGGGTCCGCTGTAGGACGAGTTCCGGACTAGGTAGTCTCCGGTATCGAGGTCCACGCTGACCCACTCAGGCAGTACGTCGGCAGCGAGCGGACCGTAGCTGGCGATCGTGGCGGCGACTACGCCGGAGCGGCCCAACCGGTCGAGCCTCGTGATGAACGACGCGTCACGTTGTGCGGTCACCAGGTCACCAGACTGGTCCAACGCGGGGACGCACATTCCGGGAAGCGGAGTCAGCCATCGGACCGTTCCGGACGGCGAGACCCCGATGAGCTGGGCCGTGAAGAAGCCAGCCACGACCGCCGCTGTCTCGTTGTCCAGGTCGAGGAAGCCTCCGGCCAGGCGCCAGTTCCCGGGCGGTAGTGTCGGCCAGACCAGGCTGCGCCCGTACTCGGAGCCGTTCCAGGCATAACGGTGGAGCTGATGCCCGGAGTCATAGGCATTCGGGCGCTCCAGCACGTAGAGGTCCGGCGGCGGAGCCTGCGCCCAGAGAGCAGCAGCGAACCAGAGCGAGATCATGAACTCCCTACGGATAGAGCGTCCCGCCCGCCTCCTTGAACTCGGCGGACTTCTCGGCCATCCCCCGCTCGAGCGCCTCCTCGGGCGTCACCCCCGCCTGCGCCGCGTAGGCCCGCACGTCCTCGGTGATCTTCATCGAGCAGAAGTGCGGCCCGCACATCGAGCAGAAGTGCGCGCTCTTCGCGCCCTCGGCCGGAAGCGTCTCGTCGTGGTAGGCCCGCGCCCGCTCCGGGTCGAGCCCGAGGTTGAACTGGTCCTCCCACCGGAACTCGAACCGCGCCTTCGAGAGCGCGTCATCCCGCGCCCGCGCGCCCGGATGGCCCTTCGCGAGATCGGCGGCGTGCGCCGCGATCTTGTAGGCCAGGACGCCCTCCTTCACGTCATCGCGGTCCGGGAGCCCCAGGTGCTCCTTCGGCGTCACGTAGCACAGCATCGCGGTCCCGAACCAGCCGATCAGCGCCGCGCCGATCGCGCTCGTCAGGTGGTCGTAGCCCGGCGCCACGTCGGTCGTCAGCGGGCCGAGCGTGTAGAAGGGCGCCTCGTGGCAGACCTCGAGCTGCCGCGTCATGTTCTCCTGGATCAGGTGCAGCGGCACGTGGCCCGGCCCCTCGATCATCGTCTGCACGTCGTGCTTCCACGCGATCCGCGTCAGCTCGCCCAGCGTCTCCAGCTCCGCGAACTGCGCCTCGTCGTTCGCGTCCGCGATCGACCCCGGCCGGAGCCCGTCACCCAGGCTGAACGTGACGTCGTACGCGGCCATGATCTCGCAGAGCTCCTCGAAGTGCGTGTAGAGGAAGTTCTCCCGGTGGTGCGCGAGACACCACTTCGCCAGGATCGACCCGCCGCGCGAGACGATCCCGGTGACCCGCTTCGCCGTCAGCGGCACCCAGCGCAGCCGCACCCCCGCATGGATCGTGAAGTAGTCCACGCCCTGCCCGGCCTGCTCGATCACCGTGTCGCGGAAGACCGCCCAGCTCAGCTCCTCGGCCTTCCCGCCCACCTTCTCGAGCGCCTGGTAGATCGGCACCGTCCCGACCGGCACCGGGCTGTTCCTCACGATCCACTCGCGGGTCTCGTGGATGTTCGCGCCCGTCGAGAGGTCCATGACCGTGTCCGCGCCCCAGCGGATGGCCCAGACCATCTTCTCCACCTCCTCGCCGATCGACGACGCGACCGCGGAGTTCCCCAGGTTCGCGTTGATCTTCACCAGGAACTTACGCCCGATGATCATCGGCTCCAGCTCGGGGTGGTTCCGGTTCGCCGGGATCACCGCCCGCCCGCGCGCCACCTCCTGGCGCACCAGCTCCGGCGGGAGCGACTCGCGGATCGCGACGAACTCCATCTCGGGGGTGATCACGCCGCGCCGCGCCTGGCGCATCTGGGTCCCGTCCCAGCTCCACCCGCGCCGCACCGGCGCCAGCCCCTCGCCGGGGTCGATGCGGGCGTCGGGATCGGTGTAGGGGCCCGACGTGTCGTAGACGGTGACCGGCGGGTTCCCGCCCGATTGCGCGATCTCCCGGAACGGCACCCGCAGCCCCGGATGGAGCCGTCCGGGGACGTGGACCTTGCGGGACGCGGGGAGCGGCCCGCGGGTCACGGAACCGGGAGGCGCCGCGGCGGCGGTGTCGGCGAGGCGTGCCATGGCCCCGGCCTCACACGGAGAAGGAGCTGCCGCAGCCGCAGGACTTCGTGGCGTTCGGGTTCTCGAACTGGAACCCGTGCTTGTACATCCCCGGGTTGAAGTCCACGCGGAGCCCCTGGAGGAACTTGAAGCTCTTCGGGTCCACGAAGGCCCGCGCGCCGTCCTGCTCGAACACCAGGTCGTCGTCCTTCGGACCCTGGTCCAGGTCGAAGACGTAGGAGAAGCCCGAGCAGCCGCCGCCCTTCACCGCGAGCCGGAGCCCGCCCGTCGCGGGGAGCTTCCCCTCCGCGAGCCGCCGCTTGATCTCCACGGCCGCCTTCGGCGTGATCACGATCGGGTTCTCGATCTTCGTCTCGTTCATCGCTGCTAGGCTCCCCGTCCCGCCGGCGCGCGCACCGGCGAGAGCTGTCTCAGCTTCGTCACCACGGTCGCCACCCGCTCGATCGTGAAGTCGATCTCCTCCCCGGTGGTCCACCGGCCGAGCCCGAAGCGGATCGAGCTCCGCGACAGCTCCGGCCGCACCCCGATCGCCTTCAGCACGTGGCTCGGCTCGGGGTTCGCCGACGTGCAGGCCGAGCCGGAGGAGACCGCGATCTCCTTGATCCCCATCATGAGCGCCTCGCCCTCGACCCCGGCGAAGGCGAGGTTCGCGTTCCCCGGGAGCCGCCGCCCGGGAGGACCGTTCCGCGTCACTCCCTCGAGCCGTTCCATCAGCCCGCGCTCGAGGCGGTCGCGCAGGCCCTGGACGCGCCGCGCCTCCGCCTCCATCTCCTCGCGCGCGATCGCGCACGCCCGCCCGAGCCCGACGGCGCCGGGCACGTTCACGGTCCCGGAGCGCAGCCCCCGCTCGTGCCCGCCGCCGTGCATCTGCGGCTGGATGCGCGCGCGCGGGTTCTGGCTCCGCACGTAGAGCGCGCCCGCCCCCTTCGGCCCGTAGAGCTTGTGGGCCGAGAGCGAGAGGAGCCCGACGCCCCACTCCTCCACGTTCACCGGCACCTTGCCGATCGCCTGCGTGGCGTCGGTGTGGAAGAGCACGCCGCGCTCCCGAGCGATCCGCCCGAGCTCGGCCATCGGCGCCAGCGTCCCGATCTCGTTGTTCGCCGCCATGACCGTGATCAGGATCGTGCGGTCCGTGATCGCGGCACGCACCGCCGCGGGATCCACGAGCCCGGCCGCGTCCACGGGGAGGAGCGTGATCCGGAGCCCATTGGCCTCGAGCACCTTCAGGACGTCCAGGACCGAGGAGTGCTCGGTCGCGACGCTGATCACGTGGTCGCCCCGCTCGCGGAAGTGCTCGGCGGCGCCCTGGATCGCGAGGTTGTTTGACTCGGTCGCGCCGGACGTGAACACGATCTCCTTGGGCTGCGCGCCGATGAGCGTCGCGACCTCGGCCCGCGCCCGGTCCACCGCCTCGGCCGCCTGCCAGCCGAACGAATGGGTCTTGCTGGCCGCGTTGCCGAAGACCGTGGTGAACGTGGGGAGCATCGCCTCGAGCACCCGGGGATCGACGGGGGTCGTGGCGTGATGGTCCAGGTAGATCGGGAGCTTCACCCCTTCTTCCTCGTGAAGAACGAGGAGACGGGGATCAGGCTGCCTTGCCCCTCGGGCGCCGCGCACACGGGCGCCAGGTCGGCGAAGGTCATCTCCTCCAGGAGCTTCAGGATCCGCCGGTGGATCTCCCGCACGGGCTCCCGGACGGGGCACCAGGTCGAGATCTCGCACTCCGTCTCCTGCTCGTTGCCGGTGCAGTCGGCCACCCGGATCGGCCCCTCGAGCGTCTGGATGAAGCGGGCGATGCTCACGTTCTCGGCGGCCGGCTCGATGCTGTAGCCCCCCTTGGTGCCGCGCACCGACCGGATGAAGCCCTGCTTGTGCATGCCCTTCAGGATGTTCGCGAGCAGGAAGCGGGGGATGTGGTACTGCTCCGAGATGTCCCGCGCGCTGGAGACGGCGCCCGGCCCGCTCCGGATGAAGTGGAGCATGGCGATCAACCCGTAGTCGACCCTGCGCGTGAGGCTCAGCATGTTTCCATCACCGGTTCCGGGGTGCTCGCGGCGCCCGAGGTGCCCAAAGTCTAATCCCCCCCGAAGGGTGGCGCAACCCGCCTAAGTCATAGCTCTGGTAACGGCTTCCGTGAGCTGGACGGTGCTCGCGGTTCCCCCCAGGTCCGGGGTCAGCGACTTGCCCTGGGCGAGAACGCGCTGGACCGCCTCGTTCACCCGGTCCGCAGCGGCGCTCTCGCCGGCGTGCCGGAGCATCGCGGCGCCCGAGAGGATCGTCGCGATCGGGTTGGCCCGGCCCTGCCCGGCGATGTCCGGCGCGCTCCCGTGGACCGCCTCGAACACCGCGCAGTCCTCGCCGATGTTGGCGCCCGGGACGAGCCCGGTCCCGCCGACCAGCCCGGCGCAGATGTCCGAGATCACGTCGCCGTAGAAGTTCTCCATGACCATCACGTCCAAGCGCTGCGGGTTCAGCACGAGCTGCATCGCGCAGTTGTCGATGATCATCTCCTCGTAGGCGATGCCCGGGAACTCGCGCGCGACCCGGCGGCAGCATTCGAGGAAGAGCCCGTCCGCGAGCTTCATGATGTTGGCCTTGTGGACGGCCGTGACCTTCTTGCGTCCGTGGGAGCGCGCCAGGGCGAAGGCGAAGCGCGCGATCCGGTCCGAGGCGCGCTCGGTGATGATCTTCAGGCTCTCGACCACGCCCGGGATCACGATGTGCTCGATGCCCGAGTAGATCCCCTCGGTGTTCTCGCGGACCACGATGAGGTCCACGTTCTCGTAGCGGGCCTTGACGGCCGGCAGGCTGCGCGCCGGGCGCACGCAGGCATAGAGGTCCAGCGCCTTCCGGAGCGTGACGTTGGCGCTCGCGAAGCCGCCCGCGATCGGGGTCGTGATCGGACCCTTGAGCGCGAGCCGGTTCTTCCGGATCGAGCCGAGCACGCTCTCCGGCATCGGGGTGCCGTAGACGCCGATGACCTCGCCGCCGGCGCGGACGACGTCCCAGTCGATCTTCACGCCGGTCGCGGCCAGGACCTTCACCGCCGCGTCGGTCACCTCGGGCCCGATGCCGTCGCCCGGGATCAGGGTGGCATTCAGGGGCATCGAACCTCCGGAGACCGGTTCAGGTTGAAAGTTGAAGGTTGAAAGCCGGAAAAGACGGGCCTCCGACTTTCGACTCTCGAGGTTCTGTTTCGGGGAGCGGGATTATGGCACGTTCCCATGCCTGGTTCAGCATTGCCCCGTCCCCCGATTGCGCCGGCGGCGGCAACCGCTATGCTTCTCGCGATGTCACGGGCGGCGGCTCCCCTCGAGCGGCGGCGCAGCGCGATCGTGGACCCTACCCGGCGTCCCGATCCCGACGGTCTGGCCGCGTACTTCGGCGGCTCGCTGCCGGCCCAGTTCCGCCAGCGGATCGCCCGCCGGCGCTCCGGCGAGTCGCCCACCGCGCTCTTCCTCTATGTGCTCTGGCGCAAGATCGCCCGCACGTTCGAGCTCCTCTTCCGGCCGGAAACCGTTGCCGCCCAGGCGACCCGCCGGCAGGGGGACTGCCGGGGATGCGGTGCGTGCTGCGAGATCGTCTTCCGCTGCCCGCACTTCGACCGCGAGAAGCGCGAGTGCCGCATCTACGAGAGCCGGTATGGGGTGTGCCGGATGTTCCCGGCGCGGCCGGAGGATCTGGCGGGGCTGGAGGCGATCTGCTCCTACTCGTTCCAGGAGCCGGAGCCGGCCACGCTCACGCCGGCGCGCGTGACGCCCGCGCCGGCGCCCTTGCCCGCGCCTCTCCGGCGCGCGACGCGCTCCGCGCCGCTCCACAAGCGGCGCGGCTGAACCGCCCTCAACAGAGATCGGGCCCCGGCCAGGAAGGGTGACTCCTCCGTCGCCGGGCCGGGCATCATCGAGAGGAGCCGCCCTTCGGCTCTTCGGCTCTGTACCCCTCGAATGACCTTCGTGGCCGCGAGTCCCTCGACTCGCGCGCCCGCCGGGGCCCGAACCTCTGACCGGCTGGAAAAGCGAAGGGCATGCCCAAACCCGCTGCGACGCTCAAGGACGGCGCGCCACGAGGGATAGACCCGCGGTCCCCGAAACGCGCAGGGCTCCCGACGGTAGCGCCGTCACCCCCGCGTAACGGTCGGGGCCGCCGGCAGGAGGCAGATCTCGCGGAGGCCACACCGCGCGCACTTCGGCGGCTCGCGGCGCGCCGGGCACTCGCGCGAGATCCCGAGATGGGAGAGCGCGAAGTCGTAGCGGACCGGGTCGCGCGGGTCGAGCCGGCCGAGCGATTCCGTGATGTCGCGCGCGGTGCGCCAGCCCGGACTCCGGCGCCGGGTCAAACCGATGTAGCGCCCGATCCGGGCCACGTGCGTGTCGAGCGGGATCGTGAGGCGCGCGGTGGAGAACCCCGGCCAGGCGCCCAGGTCCACCCCGTCGTCCGGACGGACCACCCAACGGAGGTAGAGGTTCATCCGTTTCAGCGCGCCGTCCGGGGCGGCGCGCGGGAGGAGGTGGTCGAGGCCGGGAGTCCGGTGGCGCGCCGGCACCTCGGCGCGGAGCGCGCGGAGGAGGCCGACGAGCGCGGCCCGGTAGTCGGGAGCGTCCGGCGCGTCGGCGGCGCCGAAGACGCCCGCCAGCGAGCCCCGCTTCCGGAGCACCGCGCCCACCGCGTGGAAGAACCCGGCCAGGTCCCCGGCCCGGCTGAGCCGGTAATACCAGCCGCGGAACGGGCCGGCGCCGCCGCGCGCGCGGAAGCCGAGCGCGAAGCGGCGGGGCGAATCGGGAAGGCACGCGAGGGCGTCGGCGACGGCGGCGCGCAGCGCGCGCACGTTGCCGTAGGCGAGCACGGCGGCCAGGAGCGCGACCACCTCCTGCTCCGCGGGGTCGTCGAACCGGCGCGGGAACTCGACCGGATCGTGCGCAACCCGCGCCGCCACGTCGGTCTCCGCGCGCAACCGGTCCAGGGTCTCCCGCAGGTGTCCGGCATCGAAACCCGTCTCCATGACGCCTCAGTCTCCGCATCCGGCCTCCAGCTTCAAGCTTCCAGCCCTCCTCGCCGCCGACACAAGCTTCCAGCCATCCTCGCCGGTCGCTATCATCCGCGCCGCTTTTCCCTGAGGGGTGTCCGTGGTCGAGCCGAAGAACGTCCATGACCTCGCGGTGATCGGCGCCGGTCCCGGCGGCTACGTCGCCGCGATCCGCGCCGCGCAGCTCGGCCTCAAGACCGTCGTCATCGAGAAGGACCGCCCGGGCGGCATCTGCCTGAACTGGGGGTGCATCCCGACCAAGGCGCTCCTCCGCAGCGCGGAGATCTTCTCGCTGATCCAGCACGCCTCCGAGTTCGGCATCCAGGTGGACGGCGCGCGCGCCGACCTCCCCGCGATCATCAAGCGCAGCCGGAAGATCGCCGACCGCCTCGCCAAGGGGGTGGATTCGCTCTTCCGGAAGTACCACGTGGAGCACGTGGCGGGCTTCGGCCGCCTCGCAGGCCGCGGAGTCGTCGAGGTTGCCGCGGCCGACGGCCGGAAGACCCGCATCGACGCAAAGAACGTGATCATCGCCACCGGCTCGAAGCCGCGCGCGCTCCCCGGACTCCAGCCCGACGGCAAGCGGATCGTCACCTACTTCGAGACGCTGGTCCGCGAGGAGATGCCGCGGAGCGTGGTGATCGTGGGCGCGGGCGCCATCGGCGTCGAGTTCGCGTACTTCTACGCCACGCTCGGCGCCAAGGTCACGCTGCTCGAGGCCCTCCCGCGCATCCTTCCGATGGAGGACTCCGAGATCACGGCCCAGCTCGCCGACCTTTTCAAGAAGGCCGGCATCGTGATCGCGACCGACTGCAAGGTCGAGAGCGCCGAGAAGGACGACCAGGGCGTGCTGGTCAGGTTCACCCGCGCCGGCGACCGGATGACCGCGCGCGGCGACTTCTGCCTGGTCGCGGTCGGCACCGAGGGGAACGCCGCGGGCATCGGCCTCGAGGAGCTGGGCGCGAAGGTCGAGCGCGGCTTCGTGAAGGTGGACGCCGACTACCAGACCGGCGTGAACGGGGTCTTCGCGATCGGCGACGTGAAGGGGACCTGGCTGCTCGCCCACGTCGCGATGATGGAGGGGCTCTGCGTCGCGGAGCGCCTCGCCGGCCACGAGCACCCCGGCGTGGACACGTCGAACATCCCGCGCGGCATCTACTGCCACCCCGAGGTCGCGGCGATCGGGATCACCGAGGACGAGGCGAAGAAGCAGGGGCTCGAGTACCAGGTCGGCCGCTTCCCGCTCCGGGCCAACGGCCGGGCGCTGGCGCTCGGCGAGCCCGAGGGGATGGTCAAGGTGATCGTGGACGCGAAGTACGGCGAGGTCCTGGGCGCGACGATCCTCGGCGCCGGCGCGACCGAGCTGCTCGCCGAGATCGGCGTGGCCCGGACCGGCGAGAGCACCACGCGCGAGGTGCTCCACACGATCCACGCGCACCCGACGCTCTCCGAGGCGGTCTTCGAGGCGATGGCCCATGCCCTGGGCGAAGCCGTCCACATCTGAGGTCGTCCGCTGGGGGCTCGTCCCCTACGGCGAGGCCTGGGCGCGGCAGCGCGCCCTGTTCGAGGCGCGTCTCGCCGGCGCGATCGGCGACACGCTCGTGCTGGTCGAGCACCCGCCCACGGTCACCGTGGGGCGGAGCGGCCACGACGGGCACGTGCTGCTCGGCGAGGACGCGCTCCACGCGCGCGGCGCCTCGCTCCTCCACGTCGACCGCGGCGGCGACGTCACCGTGCACGTCCCCGGCCAGCTCGTGGGCTACCCGATCCTGGACCTCGCCCCGCGCGGCAACGACCTCCACCGCTACCTCCGCGACCTCGAGGAGGTCCTGATCCGCGCGCTCGCCGATCCCGGGATCGAGGCCGGGCGGCGCGCCGGCCGCATCGGCGTCTGGGTCGGGGAGGCGAAGATCGCCGCGATCGGGGTCAAGGCGCGCCGCGGGGTGACCATGCACGGGTTCGCGCTCAACGTGGACAACGACCTCGAGCCCTTCCGCTGGATCGTCCCGTGCGGGCTCTCCGGCGCGGCGGTGACCTCGGTCGCGCGGCTCCTCGGACCCGGCCCCTGGATGGAACGCGCCGTGATCGCCGTGACCCATCGCTTCCGCCAGGTCTTCTCCGTTCTGGCTTCCAGCTTCCAGCCTCCGGCTTCCAGCCCTTCTCCGCCCTCATGAAAGCCGCCCGCCCCGCCCGGCAGCCCCAGCTGTCCCTCGGCCTCTCCGCCCCCGACCTCCTCCGCATCCACCGCGCGATGCGTCTGACCCGGGAGATCGAGCAGCGGGAGATCGTGCTCTACCGCCAGAACAAGATCACCGGCGGCGTCTACACCGGGTCGGGGATGGAGGCGGTCTCGGTCGGGAGCGCGTGGCCCCTCCGCAAGGACGATCCGGTGGCGGCGAGCCACCGCGGGATCGGGGTCCACGTGGTGAAGGGGCTGAGCCCGAAGACCCTCCTCCTCCAGCTCCTGGGCCGCGCCGAGGGCCTCTGCCGGGGGAAGGACAACGCGCTCCACCACGGCGACCTCTCGTGCGGCCTCCTCGGGATGATCAGCCACCTGGGCGCGAACATCCCGATGGCGGTGGGCGCGGCGCTCGCGTGCCGGATGCAGAGGGCCGATCGGGTGGCCATGGCCTGGACCGGCGAGGGTGCGACGTCGCTCGGCGACTTCCACGAGGGGCTCAACTGCGCGGCGGTCTGGAAGCTCCCGTTCGTGTTGATCATCGAGAACAACCAGTGGTCCTACTCGACGCCCACGCGGCTCACCTACGCGTGCAAGGAGCTGGCGGACCGGGCGGCGGCCTACGGCATCCCGGGGAAGCGCGTGGACGGGAACGACGTGCTCGCCGTATACGCCGCCTCGAAGGAGGCGGTGGACCGCGCCCGCGCGGGCGGCGGGCCGAGCCTGATCGAGTGCTGGACGATGCGGATGCGCGGGCACGCGGAGCACGATCCGTTCGAGTACGTCCCCCGCGAGATGCTCGAGGAGTGGAAGAAGAAGGACCCGCTCGACCGCTTCGAGGCGTGGCTGGTCGGGCAGGGCCTCGCCAACGCGGCGGCGCTGGAGGCGGTGGCCGAGGAGTGTCGCGCCGAGGTGGTCGAGGCCTCCGACTACGCCGAAGCGGCGCCGTTTCCCGACGGCCGGATCGCGGCGGAGGGCGTCTACGCGGAGCCGGGGAAGAGCTGACGATGGCGGAGATCACCTACCTGGAGGCGATCTCGCAGGCGCTCCGCGAGGAAATGCGGCGTGACCCGCGGGTGTTCCTGCTGGGCGAGGACATCGGCCTCTACGAAGGCGCCTTCAAGGTGACCAAGGGGTTCCAGAAGGAGTTCGGCCCCGAGCGCGTGCTCGACACGCCGATCGCCGAGTCGGCGATCGTGGGCGTCTCGGTGGGCGCGGCGCTGATGGGGATGCGGCCGGTGGCCGAGATGCAGTTCGCCGATTTCGTCTCGTGCGGCTTCAACCAGCTCGTGAACAACGCGGCCAAGGTCCACTATCGCTGGGGCGGGGCGGTCCCCATGGTGGTGCGGCTCCCCGCGGGCGGCGGGATGCAGGCCGGGCCGTTCCACTCCCAGATGATGGAGGCGTGGTTCACGCACACTCCGGGTCTCAAGGTGGTGGTCCCCGCGACCGTTCCCGACGCCAAGGGCCTCCTCAAGTCCGCGATCCGCGACGGGAACCCGGTCCTCTACTTCGAGCAGAAGTACCTCTACCGGCGGCTCAAAGGGGAGGTCCCCGAGGGGGATTTCACGGTTCCGATCGGGAAGGCCCAGGTGCTGAGACCGGGGACCGACCTGAGCGTGTTCACGTACGGGTCGATGGTGCACTTCTCGCTCGAGGCGGCGCAGGCGCTCGAGCCGGAGGGGATCTCGGTCGAGGTGGTCGATCTCCGGTCGTTGCTTCCGTACGACCGCGAGGCGATCCTCGAGTCGGTGGCGCGGACGGGCAAGGCGCTGATCGTCCACGAGGCCAACCGCACGGGCGGGTTCGGAGGCGAGATCGCCGCGCTGATCGCGGAGGAGGCCTTCGACCGGCTGGACGCTCCGGTCCGTCGCCTGGCCTCGCTGGACACGCCGGTGCCGTTCGCCAAGACGCTCGAGGAGCACTATCTTCCAAATGCGGGCAAGATCGCCGACGCCGCGCGGGAGCTGGCCAGGTATTGAAGAGGTTGAAAGTCGAGAGTTGAAAGTTGAACGTCGGAAGGGAGGAAGACCGGCCACCCGGCCCTCTTTTCCGGCTTAGAACTTTCAACTTGCAGCTTTGAACCGGTACCGCCTTCACCGAAAGGCTTTCGAATGCGCATCGATCTCGTGATGCCCCAGCTCGGCGAGAGCGTCGCCGAGGGGACGGTGACCCGGTGGATCAAGAAGGTCGGGGACTCGCTGGTCCGCGACGAGCCGGTGCTGGAGATCACGACCGACAAGGTGGATTCCGAGATCCCCTCGCCCGCGGCCGGCTTCCTCGTGGACCTGAACGTGAAGGAAGGCGAGACGGTGAAGGTCGGGACCGTGCTCGGCGTGATCGACACCGAGTCGGCCGCCGCGACGTCCGCGGCTCCCGCCGCGCCCAAGGCCGCTCCGGCGAAGACGCCCGCGCCCGCGAAGGCCGCTCCAGCGGCGGCCCCCGCGTCCGCCGCCGCCGCGCCGAAGGAGCTCGGGGTCACGGTCGTCCGGCAGCCGACTCCGGCGCCCGCCGCCGCCGCGGCGACGGCCACGGCGGCCGCGGGCGAGAAGGCCGGCTTCTACTCGCCGCTCGTGCTCTCGATCGCGCGTGCGGAGGGGGTCTCGATGGACGACCTGGCCCGCATCGAGGGGACGGGAGCGGGGGGGCGGGTCTCCAAGAAGGACATCCTCGGCTGGGTGGAGGAGCGGAAGAAGGGAGGCTTCGCGGCTCCCGGGACCGCGGCGTCCGCCCCGGCCGCTGCTCCGGCGGCTCCGGCGGCTCCCGCGGCTCCGTCGCGCCCGGCTCCGGCCGTCCCGCCCGCGGCCGCGCCCCGGCCCGCCGCCGCGGCGGCCGCCGGGCGCGTCGAGGTGAAGCCGATGGACCACATGCGCAAGGCGATCGCCGAGCACATGGTCCGGAGCGCGCACACCTCGCCGCACGTGACGTCGGTGACCGAGGCCGACGTGACGAAGCTCGCGAGCTATCGCGAGACGCACAAGGACGCGTTCGAGAAGCGCGAGGGGTTCCGCCTGACGTTCACGCCGTTCTTCCTGGAAGCGGCGGTGGACGCGCTCAAGGCCTTCCCGATCGTGAACGCGTCGGTGGACGGCGAGAGCATCGTCTATCACCACTACATCAACGTCGGGCTGGCGGTGGCGCTGGAGAGCGGCGGCCTGATCGTCCCCGTCGTCAAGAACGCCGAGGAGCGGAACTTCCTCGGGCTCGCGCGGGCCGCCGAGGACCTGGCACGCCGCGCGCGCGACAAGAAGCTCTCGCCCGACGACGTGAAGGACGGCACGTTCACGATCACGAACCCGGGCGTCTTCGGCGGGCTCTTCGGCACCCCGATCATCAACCAGCCGCAGGCGGGGATCCTCGGGATCGGCGCGATCAAGAAGCGCCCGGTGGTCATCGACGACGCGATCGCGATCCGCTCGATGGTCTACCTCACGCTCTCCTACGACCACCGGATCATCGACGGCGCCGTGGGGGTCCGCTTCCTCCAGAAGATCGTCGAACGGCTCGAGACCTTCGAGCCGTCCCGGGCGTTCGGGTAGGCTCCTCGGCGATGGAATCGATCCTGCACCGCCGCCGCGACCGGGGCCCGGGCCTCGGGAGCCCGCCCGACCGGGGGGGTCGGCCTTCGTGGCTCAAGGTCCGCTTGCCTTCGGGCGCAAACTACCACGACCTCAAGCGGCTCGTCCGCGAGAGCGGCCTCCACACGGTGTGCGAGAGCGCGAGCTGTCCGAACATCGGCGAGTGCTGGGAGCGCCGCAGCCTGACCTTCATGATCCTGGGCCAGGTCTGCACGCGCTCCTGCGGCTTCTGCGACGTGGCCAACGGCCGCCCGCCCGCGCTGGACCGCGACGAGCCGGCGCGGGTCGCGCGCGCGGTCGCGCGGCTCGGGCTCCGCTACGTGGTGATCACGTCGGTGAACCGCGACGAGCTCCCCGACGGCGGCGCGGCGGTCTGGGCCGAGACGATCCGGCGCGTCCGCGAGGCGGCGCCGGAAGCCGAGGTCGAGGCGCTCGTCCCGGACTTCTGCGGCGACGAGGCGGCGCTCCGGGTGGTCTCGGACGCCGGCCCTCACGTGCTGGCCCACAACCTCGAGACCGTCCCCCGGCTCTACCGGCGCGTGCGCCCGCAGGCGGTCTACGAGCGCTCGCTCGACGTGATCCGCGCCGTCGCGCGCGCGGAGATCATCGCCAAGACCGGCATCATGGCGGGGCTCGGCGAGGAGCCCGCCGAGGTGAGCGCCGTGCTCCGGGACGCGGCCGCGGCCGGGGCGCGGATCGTCACCATCGGTCAGTACCTGCGTCCCTCCCCCGCGCATCTCCCGGTGGCGCGCTTCGTCCATCCCGACGAGTTCCGCGCGTGGAAGGTCGAGGGCGAGTCGCTGGGAATCGGGCACGTCGAATCCGGCCCGCTCGTGCGCAGCTCCTACCACGCCGACGGGGTCCGCCAGCAGCTCGAGCGCTGACCTCGCCGTCCGTCTCACGATGGGACCGGGGGGAGAATCCGTCGTTCCGCGGGCGGCTCCCGTCTCGGATTCCGCTTCTACCCCTGGAGGGCCGCTCCCGTGCCGACGGCCCTGAAGCTGCCGAAGCGTCCGGAGTTGCGTGGCCGGACGCCGCCTGCGGCTCGCGCGGCCCCTTCTTTGCGTTGTCCAGAGCGGCGAATAGAGACTCGCCACCGACAAGGAGGGAAACATGCTCGCCAAGAGGATCGGTCCTGAACGCGCGCGCGCCGCGCGTCTTCCCCGCATGGACGGGTTCCCGTTCGCGATCGACTCGCTCGCGCTCCGCGGCTCGCCCCAGGACTTCCAGAACCTCTACGAGGCGCTGGATCGCTGCCTGGTCCTGATCCGCCGGATGTCCAAGGGGACCGTCGGCCGCGGCTGAGGAGACGCCTTGCGACGGCACCCGGTGGTGAGAGTGATGGGCGCCGGTGGAGAGACGGTACCAGCGCCCGGGGCCGACCGGGACACCGTCGCAAGAACGATGATCACTTCGAAGCTGCGCCTCCGCCCGGGCGCACCCCGATCACGCCGTAGACCGGCGGGGTCGTGAAGAACGCCTTCGGGTCACGCGAGGCCGCCGCCCAGTCGCGCTCGAACGCCGCGCGTTCGTCGGCGCCGAGGAGACCCATCTCAACGAGGCGCGGCACGTACGTCTTGAAGAAGAGCGTCGGCCAGTGCCAGAGCGCCGACCCGGGGCGCGCGAGCCGCACGATGGGGCGGACCTCCCGGACCTCCAGGCCGGCCGCGGCCATGAGCCCGGGCAGCCGGCCGGCGATGTCCAGGTCGCCGCCGGCGCGCCGCCAGCTCTCCTCGACCGCGCGCGCCACCCGCTCGATCGACGGCGTGCGGGGGGAGAGCGCCATGCTCGAGTAGCGGAAGTAGTCCATGACCGCGAAGGCGCCGCCGGGCCGGAGCGCGCGCGCCACGCCCTCGAGCACGAGCTCGGGCTTCGGCGTGAAGCAGAGGACCCAGCGGGCGTAGGCGCCGTCGAGGCTCTCCGGCGCGAGCTCCAGGCGCTGCACGTCCCCCGCGACGGGTTGCACCCACGAGAGCCCGAGCGCGTCCCGGGTGGCGCGGAGGCGCTCGAGGAACCGCTCGGACTCGTCGAGCGCGATCACCTTCCCCTGGGGACCGACGAGCCAGGCGAGGTCCAACGTGGCGAATCCGGGCCCGCACCCGAGGTCGAGGATGGCCTGGCCCGGCCCGAAACCCGCGTCCTCCCAGAGCTGGAAGGTCGCGCCGGCCCAGACGCGGTGCTGGAAGCCCAGGCGCGCGAGCTCGTCCTCGCGCGTGCCCAGGAGGTATTCCTTCTCGGCGGCGATCGTCATGACGGGCCTCCTCGCTCGGGCGGGCCCGCTGCCTCGGCGCGCTGCGGGTCGGGGAAGTCGCGGTAGAGGCCGAAGCGGGCGCCCGCCACCAGATGGTAGACCCGCGCGTGCCGCTCCTCGACCGCGCCGGCCCGGCGCGCGACGACCCCGAAGGCCTCGTCGAGCTGCGCCAGCGAGCGCACCGTGATCGTGATCCGGAACTCACCGAGCTCCGGCGGGCCGAAGCCGAGCTTGCGGCGGGCGAGGCGGAAGCCCTCGATGAGCCCGCGTTCCCGGAGGGAGCCCAGGTACTCCTGGACCGCGTTCGCGAACTCCAGATCCTTGCGGCCGTCCTTGAGGTCGCACCAGATCTCGTAGTGGTCCACGCTTCCTTGTCCCGCGCCCGCCCTTGCGAACGGCGCAAGCCGATTGTTATAGTACGAACAAATGATCGACCTGACACATAGTATCCGGGGGGACTCGGCCGTCAAGATCGCCGCCAGCGTCGAGGGACTGGTGCGCGAGGGGAAGGCGGCGCAGGGCGGCCGGCTTCCCACCGTGCGCCGCCTGGCGCGCGGGCTCGGCGTCAGTCCGGGCACGGTGGCGGCGGCGTACCGCACGCTCCGGCAGCGCGGCGTGATCGTCACCGGCGGCCGGCGCGGGACGCTGGTCCGCGCGGTGGCCCGGGCCACGGCTCCGAGGGGCGCGCGCCTGGCGGCCGGGGCGCGCAACCTCTGCGACGGGAATCCGGACCCGCGGCTCCTCCCCCCCCTGGACGGGGCGCTCCGGCGCATCGACGTCACGCCGGTCCTCTACGGCGAGCCACCCCAGGATGCGGCCCTCACCCGGCTGGTCGCGCGGGACCTCGAGGAGGAGGGCGTCCGCTCCGGCGAGGTCACGTTCGTGAGCGGCGCGATGGACGGGATCGAGCGCGTGCTCCGCGAGACCGCGCGCGCCGGGGACCGGGTGGCGGTGGAGGACCCCGGCTTCGGGAACGTCGTGGACCTTGTGCTCGGCCAGGGCCTGGTGCCGGTTCCGGTCGCGCTGGACGGCGAGGGGATCCTCCCTGACGCGCTGGCGCGCGCGCTCGCGCAGGGCGTCCGCGCGCTGATCGTGATCCCGCGGGCCCAGAACCCGACCGGCGCCGCGTTCACCGAGGCGCGGGCGCGCGAGCTGCGCGCGGTGCTCCGCCGCGAGCCCGACGTGCTCGTGATCGAGGACGACCACGCGAGCCTGGTGACCGACGCGCCGCTCCACCTGCTGCACCCGGAGGCAAAGCGCTGGGCGCACCTGCGGTCGTTCTCGAAGGCGCTCGGTCCCGACCTCAGGCTCGCGGCGTTGACCGGCGATCCGGTCACGATGGCCGCCGTGCAGGACCGGCAGGTGGTGGGGGAGCGCTGGGTAAGCCACCTGCTCCAGCGGATCGCCGCGGCGCAGCTCAGCGACGTCGCGGTGCGTCGGGCCCTCCGGCGCGCGGCGGCGACCTACGCCGAGCGGCGCGAGGCGCTGGTCGCGGCGCTCCGGGAGCGCGGGCTGCCGGCGACGGGCGCATCGGGCTACAACGTGTGGCTCCCGGTCCGCGAGGAGACGCCGACCGTGCAGGCGCTCGAGCGCGCCGGCTGGGCGGTGGCGGCCGGCGAGCGCTTCCGCCTCTCCACGCCGCCCGCCGTGCGGATCACCGCCGCGACGCTCGAGCCCGGCGACTCCCGCCGGCTCGCCGACGACCTGGCGGACGCGATCCGGGGTCAGAATTCCCGCGCCGCTCCGGCCTGACCCTGCGTTATCCTGGCCGCCCGGTCACCGACAGTGTCGTCCAGGAGGATGGTCATGGAGCCCGGACCTTCTCCGCTTGCACCGCTCTGCTCGCTGGTCCTGTTCCTGATGGCCGGTCCGAGCGCGGCTCAGCCGGCCTGGCAGCTCCGTTCGCTGCCCGTTCCGCCCGGCAGCCCGGACCTCCGGATGGTCTTCGACCAGGCGCGCGGAACCACGGTCCTCTTCGACGGCGCCACGGCTCAGACCTGGGAGCGGAGGTACCAGTAGCTCCGGCGCATGCCGCCCGTGAGCCCGCCCGCCCGCGCGGCGTTCACGATGGCCTGGGACCCGATGCGCGCGCGCACGGTTCTCTTTGGCGGGCGGACCGCGTCCGGGGCCGTGCTCGCGGATACGTGGCTCTGGGACGGGACGACCTGGGCCCAGCCGCCGCCCGCGCTCGCACCTCCCGCCCGAAGAGGCCACGCGATGGCCTGGGACACGGCGGGTGGGCGACTGGTCCCTTCGGCGGCGAAGGGCCGGGCGGGGCTCTCGCCGACACGTGGGCGTGGGACGGAGCCAATTGGACGCCGCTTGCTCCGTCCGCGAGCCCGCCGGCCCGTCGGGACCACGCGATGGCCCCCGACGCCGCGCGGCGACGCGTGGTCCTGTTCGCGGGGCGGAGTCCGCTGGGTGGCATCTCCTCCGACACCTGGGAGTGGGACGGGACGACCTGGGCGCAGCGGGTCCCGGCGACGAGCCCGCCTCCTCGCTTCGGGGGTGCGCTCGGCTTCGACCCGCAGGGTTTGCGCGTGGTCCTCTTCGGAGGCACGACCGATCCCGCGGGCCCGGGCCTCGGGGATACGTGGGAATGGGACGGGACGAGCTGGACCGAGAGGATGGCGCCGGGTCCGCCGGCCCGCCACGACTGCGGCCTGGCCTTCTCCCACGGCAACGGTTGGCCCGTCCTGTTCGGTGGAGTCCACTCCAACGGTCAGCTCCACGTGGACGAGTGGGTGTGGCTGGGCATTCGTTGGCTGCAGCTCGCTCCGGATGGGCCGGGGCCGCCGGGCTCGATCTCGCATGGCCTCGCCTACGACCCCATCCGGGGCAGGACCGTCCTCTACAAGGATCTGTACGAGACCTGGGAATGGGACGGGACCAATTGGATCGAGCTCTCGCACGCATCGGGTCCCGGCGCCTTCAATGGACGCTCTCCCATGGCCTGGCTCGGAAGCACGCTCCTGGTCGATCAGGGGGGCAGAACCTGGGGCTGGGATGGCAGCAACTGGACCTGGCTGGCGCCGCCCAACCCTGCGTTCCTGTGGACCCGGGCGGCCATGGCTGCCGATCCCGGTCGCGGGCGCGTGGTCCTCTTCGGGGTCATCGGCCCGGCGGGCGCGAACGAAACGTGGGAGTGGGACGGCGCGACCTGGACGCGCCGCACTCCGGCACTGAGTCCACCTTCTCGTTGGGGCCATGCCCTGGCCCATGACTCGGCACGGGGACGGACGGTGCTGTTCGGTGGTTTCGGGACGGCGGGTCCGCTCGGCGACACCTGGGAGTGGGACGGCACGACGTGGATCCAGCTTTTCCCGGCGACGAGTCCGAGCCCGCGTTCGCTGCACGCCATGTGCGAGCGTTCGCGCCTGGGCCGCGTGCTGCTCTTCGGCGGCGACGCCCAGGGATCCGGATACTCTCCGCTCTCCGACACGTGGGAGTGGGACGGCTTGAACTGGACGCGGCTCTCGCTTCCGGTGACGCCCGAGGCCCGGTCCAGTCATGCGATGGTCTTCGACTCCGGGCGGGGCCGTGCGGTCCTGTTCGGCGGCCAGGGTTATCCGGTGACCGTCTCAGCGGCACCTGGGAGCTCTTCGACCGCTTCGGAGGGCTGGGCCCGGGGCAGCCGGGCGGCGGGCTGCCTCTGACGTGGAACGTGCCGCGGACCGGCACGACCTTCTGCGTGTCGTTCTCGAATCCGCCTCCGAACGGTCTCGGCTACAGCCTGCTCCTCCTGGCGGCGGGCAACGGTGCGTATCCCCCGTGGACGCTGAACCCGCCCGGAGTGTGCGCGACCGCGAACCTCTTCCTTCTGCCACAAGCGATCCTGACCGCGACCGGCGATCCTGCGCTCTTCTGCCTGTCGATCCCCGCGAACCCGGCGCTGGTCGGACAACCCGTCGTCCTCCAGGGTGCCTCGCTCCAGGTCGGGGTCTGCTTCCGGATGACGGACGCGATCGGCGGCGAGATCCAATGAAGGGGAGAACCACGTGAAGACCGACTGCTTCCGCCTCGTTCCGGCCTGCGCGATCGTCCTCCTGCTCGCGGCCGCGACGCCCGCGCAGCCCGTCTGGCGGCAGGCGTTCCCGCCCACGCCGTACGGAGGGCTGACCACGCGCTTCGTCCTCGACCAGGCGCGCGGCGTGCTCGTCCTCTTCGACGGGGACACGGCCGCGACCTGGGAGTGGAACGGCTCGGCCTGGAACCGGCGCACGCCGCCGGTCAGCCCGCCGGCACGATCGTCGTTCGCGATGGCCTACGACGTCGCGCGCGCGCGCACGGTCCTCTTCGGCGGCACCAACGCCCCGCTCGTCGCGCTCGCGGACACGTGGGAGTGGGACGGCACGACCTGGTCGCAGGCCACTCCGGCCGTGAGCCCGCCCGCGCGAAAGAGCCACGCGATGGCCTGGGACCCCGTGAACGGCCAGGTGCTCCTCTACGGCGGGCTCCTCCCGCCGACCGGCTGGCTCGGGGACACGTGGCTCTGGAACGGCGTGCTTTGGACGCAGGCCGGCACGCCGAACGGACCGAACGCTCCGGCCGGGATACCGTTCCGTTGGGACCACGCGATGGCCACCGATCCCGCCCGGCAACGGGTGGTGGTTTTCGGGGGGTGGGACCCGAGCGGCGCGCTCCTCCCGGAAACGCTGGAATGGAACGGTGCCGCCTGGACGCGGTCGCTCCCGGCAACGAGCCCGCTCCCACGCGCCGGCGCTGCGCTGGCCTACGACGCGCAGCGCGCGCGGATGATTCTTTTCGGGGGCACCCGGAATCCCGCCGACCTGGGGCTGTCGGACACCTGGGAGTGGGACGGCACGAGCTGGACGCAGAGTGCGTCCCCGGGACCCGCGGGGCGCTTCGACCACGCGCTGGCGTACCTCCCGTCGATGAACCGGACCGTGCTCTTCGGAGGCGTCTGGGGGTTCTATCGGGCCCACACCGACCTGTGGACCTGGGACGGCACGACCTGGCTGCAGGTCCAGCCGCAGGCCCGTCCGACGGCGACCTCCGGTCACGGCCTGGCCTACGACGGCATCCGGCGGCGCACCGTGCTCTACAACGGCGGGGAGACGTGGGAGTGGGACGGGACCTCCTGGACCCTGCACTTCCCGGCGACGAGCCCGGGCTACCTGAAGCGGGCCCCGATGGCCTGGCGCGGCCGCACGGTCCTGGTCGGGACCCGCTTCGGCGACACCTGGGAGTGGGACGGGAGCAACTGGACCCAGGCGGCGCCGCCCAATCCCGCCTTCGCGCAGGTCGGGCTCGCGATCGCCTTCGACTCGCGGCGCGGGCGGACGGTCCTGTTCGGCGCGGGCGTCGGGACCACCGACACGTGGGAGTGGGACGGCGTGATCTGGACGCGGGTCGCGGTCACGGGTCCCTCGTCGCGCACCTACCATGCGATGGCCTATGACTCCGCGCGCGGCCGGACCGTGCTCTACGGCGGGTTTGGCACCCTGGGGGTGCTCTCCGACACGTGGGAGTGGGACGGCGTCGCCTGGACGCAGATCGTGTCCGCCCAGACCCCGGGTCCGCGGTACCAACACGCGATGGCCGGACGTTCCCCGGGAGGGCGCGTGATCCTCTTCGGCGGGAACGCGGCCTTCCATGGCCCCGAGTTCGCGGACATCTGGGAGTGGAATGGAGTGAACTGGACGCAGCCCGTCGCGCCGGTCGCGCCGGGTCCGCGATCGGTGCACGCGATGGCCTTCGACTCGGTCCGCAACCGGGTGGTCCTCTTCGGAGGGCAGGTGAGCGTCGGGAGCGGCGGGCCGAGGTATCTGTCCGACACCTGGGAGCTCTTCGAGCGCTTCGGCTCGGCGGGACCCGGACATCCGGGAGGCGGGCTGGCGATCGCCTGGACGCCGCCGTGGATCGGGACGACCTTCTGCGTCGGCTTCTCGGACCCGCCGCCGGTCGGGGCCGGCTTCAACTTGCTGCTCCTGGCCTCGGGCCCGGCGGTGCAGCCCCCGGCGGTCCTGAACCCGCCCGGGGTCTGCACGGTCGCGAACCTGTACCTGGCGCCGCAGGTGGTGCTCAGCTCGACCGGCGATCCGGCGCTCTTCTGCATCGCGATCCCGTCGAACCCGGCGCTGGTCGGCCAGCTCGTCACGATCCAGGGCGCCGCGCTCGAGGTCGGCGTCTGCTTCCGGCTGACCGACGCCCTGACGGGCGAGATCCAGTAGGGCTCTTCCATGGGGTCAGGACCCGCGGCGGGTCCTGACCCCGCCCTACGCGCGCCGGAAGAAGGCGCGGTTCCGCTCGATGAAGTCCTGCCACTGCTCGGGGACCGCGGTCTCCTCGAAGATCGCGCGGACCGGGCAGGCGGGCTCGCAGGCGCCGCAGTCGATGCACTCCACCGGATCGATGAAGAGCATGTCGTCCCCCTCGTGGATGCAGTCCACCGGACAGGCTTCCAGGCAGGACTTGTCCTTCACCCCGATGCACGGCTCTGTGATCACGTAGGCCATCGAGGCGGCGAGCGTAGCGGCGGCGCCCGCGCGACGCCACCTATAATCCCGCCGTGGACGCCACGATCCCGCTCCACTCCGCCTTCGCCGACCGCTCGAGCCGCGGTCGCATCGTGGTGACGGGCAAGGACCGCGTCGACTTCCTCCAGGGGATGCTCACCCAGGACGTGAAGGCGCTCGTCCCGGGCCAGGGGCTCCCGGCCGCCCTCCTCAATGCCAAGGGCCACGTGCTCGCGCTGCTGCGCGTCGTCCACCGTGGCGACCATCACCTGCTCGACACCGAGCCCGGGCTGGCCGAGAAGGTGCGCGCGACGCTCGAGCGCTACGTGATCACCGAGGACGTGGCGCTCACGGACGCCTCCGCGACGCTCGGTCATCTCCTCGTGGTCGGCCCGGAGGCGCCGCGCGTGCTGGCGGCGGCGGGCGTTCGCGATGCCCTCGCGCTTCCGTGGAGCGAGGCCGGCCCCGGCTCGCTCGAGGTCTGGCCGCCGGCCGCCGACGTGCCGCGCCTCGCTGGTGCGCTCGCCGCCGCGGGCGCGGAGCCGCTCGGGCCCGAGGCGCGCGAGGTCCTCCGGGTCGAGGCCGCCGCGCCGCGCTGGGGTGTGGACCTGGACGAGACGAACCTCCCGCAGGAGGCGTC